>Ga0307509_10012495_pt1 | contig 10154 bp, 3 predicted proteins | sample 10_EM_MG_FD_202245 | JGI IMG/M metagenome (GOLD analysis project Ga0307509, IMG submission 202245) | Populus trichocarpa ectomycorrhiza microbial communities from riparian zone in the Pacific Northwest, United States - 10_EM | ecosystem: Host-associated > Plants > Roots > Unclassified | place...
TGTAGTCTTATTTATTAAGGGTAGAATAGTACTTTCAGTTTGACCTATATATACTTTATTTGTATTTAGGTTAACACAATGCATTCATAATAAACAGATTATTCAGAATTGTAGCCTCCTTTTTGTAGTTGATCTCAATTACTTTAACAATTATTATTTCAAACAAAAAAGCAGATTATAAAATAAAATAAAATAAAATAAATATATAATCTTTTTTCTATGACAGATGTTCGTATCATGTTTTTATTCACAGATTGATCTGAAAAAAATTAATAACTGTGTGATGTGAAAAAGCTACTTACCTATTACAATTCTGATCGGAGCACCCCTTCTTAAGTCTTTAATATCTATATCTAAAAAAAGAAAGAGTTAAATTAATAAAAATCCTTTTAAGAGAATAATTATGCAGCTGATATGAATGAAAGAGCTAATAAAAGCTTAAGACAAACGGCAACGCATAATTTTTTTCTTTTTATCAGCAAACTGTGTTGTTAAGATATTTATATATTTCCTAGATATTCAAATTAAGGTAAGCTGTGTGTGTGTGTGTGTGTGTGTGTGTGTGTGTGTGTGTGAGAGAGAGAGAGAGAGAGAGAGTAACGTACTGCAATGCTTGCTTATGTTGGCTTCATCAAGTTTGCAGTGGTTCTCTTTCAGAAAATCACAACAGGCCCCAGACCATGAAAGATCAAACCCGTATAGAATACTATCGTGGACATCTATATAGGAAATATTGGTCCTATTTTTCGGCTGAAAAGTTAAAGGCGCGTGATACATCAAATTTACATGGCATGAGTCCGGTATGCCCCCAATGGAATGAGAACCAGTAAAGACATAATCATTGTGGGAACTCGGAGAAGAAATATTAGACGTAGAATTAAAAAGAGTACTACCATTTTTGCATGAAGAAGCATCCACAATACTGTATGAAGGACTCAGTATTGGATTTGGGCAACTCATAAAAACAAAAGTTACAAAGGGATTAGTATCGTAAGCATCATATGGAAGATAATCCATATAATCTATGATTAAAGAATGACGAGGGATAGAGCAGCAACCATCCTTCTGAAAATCAGCATCCACAAGTCGAATGGTGAAGTTGCTGTAATAAATTGCCTGAACGTAATATTTTACCGTCTTCTTCTTCAAGTATAAAGCTGGGCGGTTGTTTTCACAAGCAAGTTCATATTTTTTGTTGCCGCAGCTAGTGGGATCGGTATTTAGTCGAAAAGGGTAGCTAATATTATGGATGTTGCCACAAGAAGATGGAGCACAGTAAACACTATTCTTTCTAGCACTGCAACTCTGGTGGCCGGCTAGGATGACTAGAAAAAGAAGGGCTGGATATGCACCGAAATGGTGCTTTAAAATTCCACTCAACATCGACAGAAAACTTGCAGGGAAATAAAAATAATGGTTTTGTTTTGTTACTCCGCCTGCATCTATATATATATATCAAGGGGAAGCCAACTTTGAATTTTGTTGTAAGTGAACAGTGCCCGGTCACGCATTAGGAAATTACAATGAAAGTGAAGGCAATTACAAAATCAAGGTATTAATATATGAAAAGACTTTGACCTATACAAAATTATAATTTAAACACAGTCAAGGGCATAGTACTTTAATATTAGCAAAGACAGGGGTCACTTTTATTGTTCATGTGAACATTCAACCATTTAATTTTGCTTCTCGTTTTATTTGAACTTTTTTTTCCTTCTAATTTCACGCCAAATTACATTTTAATTAGGTTCAAATTATCATAAAAATACAAAATTAAAAAAAAAAAAAAAAGAGAATGAAAAGTGAACAACAAAAATTACTTCCCTCACACCAAATTCATGACAATTTTTATTTTAATTCAAAATTTTATTTTATTTATTTTTTAGTTATTGTATTTGAGAGAAGATATAAAATCGCTTGAAAAAGTTGAAGAGAGAAAAAAACATCGTTTGAGTTTATTTTTAGAGATGACACTTGTCATTCTTGGTGTTCCATTTAACGAGAAAAGTTTGATAGTAATGATTGTTTTCCTTAAACATCTTTGAAAAAGGAGATCGGGTTTATTAATGTAGAGAATTTTACTTTAGTTAATTTACAGTTTTTTTAATGATTTTGAGGTTTTTTTGGGTTATTATGTAATTTGGGGGGTGTCTGTGGTGTTTTAAAGTGAAAAATAAATTAACCTGTTTTATTATTTTAATCTTTTTATTATCCAAGAAAAATTATACATGTACTAAAAAATAAAATGAAATGGTAAATTCTAGTAGAAATGATACAACTATAATTGTTTTTTCCTTTTTTTTTTTTTTTTGTTGTAGTAGTTATCCTAGTGATGGCAAATATATATATTTTTTGTTTTTGTAGACATTTTTCTTAAATTTTTTCCCTCTTTATACTTGGCATATTTATTACTTTAAACTTGGCTTGTTTAATTTATAACTAATTTTTTTATTTTACCTTCATTGTTTTGTAATTTTTTTTAGTTTTTTTCTTTTCTAACACTTTTTTTAAAAAATATATTATTTTTTATTCCTTATACTTGGAATATTTATCATTTTATACTTGTTTATTTATACAATTCCTTTTATTCTTATATTTATTTTTTATGATATTTACACAATATCTAGAAAAATAACTGTGATGTGAAATAGCTGAAAAATTTTGCATTCCGTACTCTTCGAATCACTTGATATTTTTGTATACGAAACCAAGATAAAAAATTAAAGATGCTAGGACCACTGTCTACTTAATTACCAAGTCAATAGAAGACTGTAGCCAGGGAGTCTTCATTCTGAATTTTCCAAGTCAATAGAAGACCAGATGGCCATTATATACTTGAATTGGGTCTTCTAATTGTGTCTGGCTATGGAGTCCTATCTAATATTCTTGGATATGTCGAAGAAACAGGCTCAATATTTTTTTATTGAGTCCGGTTATGGAGCTAGATTTAATGTTTTTAGATCTCATTCCGAAGCCGGAACTAATATCAATAAAAACACATCAAAACATATTAATTTAAAATGAAAAAAAAAATTAAATTTAAAAAGCATGTGAAACCCAATCCAGATCATAAAAAAAACTGAGTCATTACAATTTTGATCGGACATTGGTGTGGTATAGAAATTAAGAACACATCACAGGAAATGTATAAAATGAAATTAATAAAAGAATCGTAAATCACCAAGCCTAAATCCATCTACAATCTAGAACAAAATGGAATTACATTGCAGGACTTTGGTTTCTTAGATCATTTTTCTTCAGAGTTTACAGCTATGACAATAAGCTACCAAAGACAAACATGTTCTTGAAAAATTTGGTAAACAAACTTAAATCATCTGTAACAATATTTACAGACTCTGATGACAGATTGGTGAAACTTCATTTCTTTAATCTGTTTGTTGAGCAAGTCCAAGCAAGCACTAAACATTTTATTCTATCTAGAATATCTATTTCGAGTGGAAAAAAAAAAACATTATTCAACTTGTTTCAATTATACCATGAAAATACAAATAATAAAGAAAACAGAACCAAACCATCTTGAAATCACTTCAAAATTGATATACTAATTATTTGGGGTGAAATCGCTATATATACTAAATTTAGGCTTTTTTTTATATTGTTTGATTGAAGTTTTAATATTAAATTAAATTCTGCCACAAAGTGATCTTACACGAGTTTTCGATACCTGAACATAAAAAAAAACGACCTATAAACTAAGATATGTTGTTTATTTGGTATAAGTGTACTACATATTAAATTTGAGATTATTCCAATATAGTTTGGTCTGTGTTTTGATTTTGGTGCTTAGAACTGTAAAACGGGTTAAATTTACGTCAAGTTACAAAAACATATCTACTACTGTTTGTTTTGGTCTAATCAGTTTATTTCTATTAAATTTAAATTATTTAGAAGTTAAATAAGTATTTTTATTTCTATTTTATTTCAAGTCTTCATATCATTTATATTTTATACTATTTATATTTTAAAGTAGTTTTGTTATATTTGGATTGCCCAATGGTTAAAGGAAAATTAGCTTCAGCTGAACAAGGTGCACTCAATATTATTTTGATATATTTTCAATGGAGATGAAGCATGTACTAAATTAACAGAAAAGTAGGGTCCTAAAAGTGGTTACTTTGTAATTCTAAAACTGTATAATAAAAATGTTGAGAAAATAACATTTGTTAAAAAAATATTTAAAAAATAATATAGTTTTAACATAACAATTATTGAGTTGTTTTCAAAAGTTATTTCTAAGCTAAATTAATTAATCATTATAAAAATCAATTTAAATTATTATAAAAATCTAATAGTCAAGAAATAACTCCTATTAAAGTTAATTTAAATTTTTATAAAGATTTAATGGTCAAGAAATGAAATTTAAAATCTAATAGTCAAGAAAAAATAAATTACCAAGAACACACCGGAACTCTGTTTTTAACATACTCAATAATATTAAAAAGATTTCGACGTAACAATTCTAACAACTATCAAATATAATCTTAACTTAAGAATTTTATTCAAATTTAATTTAGAATTAATTACAATCTCATATGTTAAAAAATGTAAAATAAAAAACTTTCAATCTGGTATAATTTATTATTTAAGAGTAATTTATTTAAAAATATGAGTGGGGTTGCGCATAATACAGTTGTTTTTTTAAAAAAATATTTAATTGATACTCACAACTTGTTCAAACAAACCCATATCCTTCCAAAAAATTTACCAAACTACGTCAATTTTTCAAAAAACATCATCCCCTAAAAGTAGACTAGCGAGTTTCAAAGCACGCAGAATCAAAACAAAAAGCCCACGACTTGCTCTACCAGAAGGCTACAGAGGCACGAAATAAAAAAAGCCAAATAATCAGAGAAACCAGAGACCGCCCTCAAAGAAGCAAAGAGCGTCGGTCAAATCAACCACCCGCCCGCCCACCAATTTTGACATCGTGTGCACAACCGTCGTAAATCCTTTTTACCAAACTATCAACGAAATTCGTTTCGTTCTGACATCTCACAGACCACCATAATTTAAAATGGAGAGAGTATGGACACATGAATTTAACAAACTAAAAATTAGATCCAAAATAATAGCATATGTGTTCAAGTACCACTTCGCTGTGGCACCAGTCACGAGAAAAGAAATCATTCAACACAGTTTTTAACAGAAGAAAATATACCAAGAGGTTCACATCCCCAGAAGACAAGATTAAGGACACCACCTTCTATTAACCCAACATCACACAGCCTACCACTACAACCCACGAACCTATCTATCTACTACCTAAACAACTTGGCTTCTGCTGATCAAAAGTCCACTAGTCTCCCATTTCAACATGTCACTTAGGCACGCTCGCCCCTGATCCTCCTAGCCAGCTGGATATCCTTGGGCATGATAGTGACACGCTTGGCATGGATGGCACAAAGGTTAGTGTCCTCGAACAAACCCACAAGGTATGCCTCAGCTGCCTCTTGCAGCGCCAGCACAGCATGGCTCTGGAAACGCAGATCAGTCTGCAAGGCACAAATGTAATCATTAGCATCAAAACACGACCACTTTCACTCATCAAGAAAAACCATTGAAATAATTATATAAAATATACCTTGAAGTCCTGGGCAATTTCACGAACAAGCCTCTGGAATGGGAGTTTCCTGATCAAGAGCTCCGTACTCTTCTGATATTTACGGATTTCACTGCATTGCATGCATTAACATATAAGACTAGGAAATTTATCAGTAACAAGATATCCATTAGTTAGGAACCATTGACTAACCGAAGAGCAACAGTTCCAGGGCGGTATCGGTGAGGCTTCTTCACTCCACCAGTGGTTGGGGCAGACTTACGGGCAGCCTATAGTCACGAATCAAGATTTATCAATCAAAAGATTATAACAATTTAAAGAAAATTAAGCTGGCCAAAAGGCAAATCATTGAATCTTATTGGATAAAAGAGAGATAATACCTTAGTAGCAAGCTGCTTCCTTGGGGCCTTTCCTCCTGTAGATTTACGAGCAGTTTGCTTGGTACGGGCCATCTATACACACACACGAAACAAATAACCAGAAACAATCATTGCATCAGGAAGGCCTAAATAAATAAAACATTTTAATATTCATTAACACAAGTCTCCCTTTTGGTCTCCAAGAAAACAGTTGAAAATCTTAAGACTAGAGCGCTTATCTGTTTGATCAATAAAATAGATTAACATGTTAACATTCATTAACACAACTTCATGCACCTTCAGGCCTCACTTTTGGTCTTCAAGAAAACAATTCAAGATCTAAAGACAGTCTTGTAAAGGGCTTATCCGTTTGGTCAAGAACTAAATTGGTTTTCCTAGCATTTTCTCAGCAACCAAACATGACGCTGTTCAACAGATCTTAACAACTAAAGACGTAAAGAAACACATCATTAGAACTAAAATGCCAATACAGCCCTGAATCTCAAATCAACTACCGAAAAGTTAAAATCAATAATCGTAATTATTTCAAATCAATTATAGAATAACAATTAATTGAAACTAAACTGACAAAGAAACCCTAAATTTCGAACAAGACCCATCAATTTCAGAAACAGATTCAGGAACCAACAAATTCAAACCCTAAAAATCCCAAAATCCCTCAAAACAGTTTTCAATTACAAACACCACTAAGCCCTTATGACCAATCAAGAAATTTAATTAGAAACCCTAATCAAGAACAGCAGAAGAAGGAAGTCAAAAAAACGCACCTTGGAATCTCTTCAAGAAACCTCTCTCTAAAACTCTGAAATTTTCGTAAAGATTGATTAAAGAAGGAGTCGAGTTATATTTATAGAGATTTAGAGGAGGAATCGGATGGGTACGATTGGGTATCTTTGTGCTTTCTCTCTTTATAATCGAACGGTTCAAACAATGTTAAGTTGTGTTTTCTCTACTTGATGTGACCGGCTAGGATGTGGTTTTAGAGTAATGACGCGGATCGTTGAGGGTTAATTCTCGAATCTTATTGGCTGAAGGACGAAGCCCGTACTTTCCTTGTGGCTAGGAAGTTCAATGTGTGGTTGGTACTATGTATCATGTCTTTTGTCAGATGTCCATTCAGATTTAGGAAATTGCAATTAAGGACTTTCTTATGTGTAATTTCTCAAAATCGGGTACTATATGCTATGTGTTATCCACACAAGGGATATTTATTTATAAAAAAAAAACTATATATTGATAAAGCTCTTATTAAAAAATTAATATTTAATTCTCTTTCCTTGTCATTTGAATAAGTTGTTATTATTAGACTTTTGGCCCTCGGTATACAAAAGCCGGATTAATATATTTTAAAAAAAATTTAAAAAAATCGTGACTCAAATTATAATATAAACTAGTTCAATAAGCAAGCTTTATTTAATTATATAATAAAATAAAAAACAACCACAATAAATCAATTAAATAAAAAATGATAACGAAAGCATGCATAAAAAGAACTCCTGACAATATTTTAAAAAAATTCCTGTCAATTTTATCAAAAGTTTTTTACAATCTTACAAGTTAACATGAAAGAATTAAATGATAAGTAACAAAATATTAAATGATTGGAATTAAAAAAATAGTTGATTTTGAAAAGGAATTTGCAAAATAGTATTAAGTTAATTTGGGTTAACCGATAATATGAATTTTGAGAATAGAATAATCTTATAAAAAATAAAAAAAATTTCAAATTTCAAATTAAATCAATATAAAAGATGAAAATAAAAAAAAATTAAATCAGTATCATGGAGTGTTTTTTTTTTGGCATATCGGTGCTAAAGCGAGCAATTAATTTATGTCACAAGTCAGCAAAACAGTGTAGAATCTTCTATCTAGAGTGCAACATTCTTGTCCTTGTCCCTGCATGGCTTTTTTGGTTTTGGAATACTGGAATGGGATTCTGATGAAGAACATGGTCGTTAGCAAAGGTTATGGCTCACATGTTGAGCAAGTTGCTGGAGGTTGATGAGGAAGGTTGAGATCGGCACCTTTCTATTCCCAACTTATGCAAGATAAAGGCTGATATTGATAGAAGAGCCTTTATCTCGCTCGCTCGTAGTTCCCCAATTTTGACATAAAAGGGTCCGCCATGTTTCAGCCCTTGTAATAGCGCATCATGCGCAGAGAATGAGATCACGGCCTGTAACTTTTTCTCCTAGTGTTTTTATGTTAACGAGATAAGCAAACCTATATAGAGAGAAAAGGGAGATTTATTGGTCGTTGCCAGGGCAACTTGGAGGCCTTCCCCCTGGACCTGGACAGGACAATCAAGATTGCTTGGGCCTTGGCCCAAACATCTTTATATATATATATATATATATATATATGTTATGTGGTTTTATGTATCAAAGCTAATGGCTAAGTCAAATCTTTTGAATAATAAGTGAAAATCATAAAGAGTAGACTCATAATTGTAATTTTAAATATAAATTCAACTCATATAAATGAGTTGTCTTTAGATTTAGATTCGTGTATGCTTCCACTCACTTAAAATTACAACAATACAAGAATGAATTACAATAAGTGAGATTTATTTAAAAGATAGAATTATCATATAAAATATGGAAGTGAATTAACAAAAAATAATTAATTAATTCCTTCCTTCAAAACCAATCCTTTCTTGCGTTGAGAAAGATCTTTTTCTTTTTCTTTTTCTTTTTCTTTCTTGCTTCTATGTTTTTTCAAATAGATACAATTTTTTTATCCAAGATAACTTTTGATTATAATTTTTTTCATATTTAAATAATATGAAAAAAAAAGTAAAAAAATAAAGACGCTAATCATCACATGAAGCGCGCAACTGGAGCTACAACACCGAAGAACACAAAAGCAGCCGAGTCAAATTTGTAAATTGTACAGCTGAAAGGATCCAGAAATTTCAATTTCAGGACCCATTTACATATATGCCTCTCCCACAGCTTTAACAATAATGTATGAATCCGTTGCCACTATAACTTTTTTTAAAAAAAAATGAAAATGAAAACATATATCCCATTCGACTAACCTGATTTTCTTTTACAAAGGTACAAAACTTAGCACTAGCTTGAAAACAACTCTAAGAAGGTGTAAAACCAATTAGATTATACACTGATAACGCCTAGACAACTAAGCAGCTATATTCATACACAACTGCAAATCATCAAGTACCACCTAGAACAGCAAACCACAACATGCTGACCAAAGAATTAACGAGTTCGCATGTCAGCAGAAGCAACCATGCTCAGCCAATATTCTCTTCTTGACCACCAGCTTAAGCTCTATCACCAAATTATAATACTCCTTTGAAGTGCCCTTAAACCAACCGATCGAGTTCCAGGAGTTATTTACCACACAAAGTTAATGGAACTCGAGAGCCAGAAACCTGCATTTTTATAGTTTTATCTTCCTTATCTGTCATCAAATTGAAAACAATCTGCAACCTTCAGGTGATTTGCAAGCCGAAATACAGCTGACTGCACAACTTCAGATCTCGCGGAGACAGAATTGGGAAGATGGGGCAGGCAAATGGGTAGATATTGCTCATCTTCAAGAGGGCAGAAGACAGAGAGCACAGATCTGCAGAATATGAATCTGAAGACACATTCCGTTTACATATGTTGGTAGATTAGCTAAAATCCAACAGTATATAGACTAAAAACAATTACTAATAAGTTTTAACGTTTCATAGAAAGGAACATTGAAAAAAGGGGTGGTGCTGCATCTTCATTGAAAGCCTATTATTGTAAGATAGCATTTCAGCCACAAGTGAAGAACCAACAGATAGTATAAAGAATATTGAATAATTTCCCAGTTTACTTCTAATTTGCTTCTATTGAGAGATAAATATACCTAAGAATAAGCCTCCTTAGAAAGGGATCGGATAAAACTTGTGCCCAAACCAGATCCAGGCCTTTTGATGTACAAATAATAACCTCCCACTCAGAGAATGCAATGGAGAGTATCTCCTCAGCATCATTGTAAAAATCCTAAAAGCAGTCCCGTTAGCCATAGGAGAGCAAATAGGAATGAGAAGATTATCATAAAAATTTAAGAACTTAGGCCAACAACTTACCATATCAGAATCAGCAGAAGTGAGGCCAACCATCTGGCAGAATGCCTGCAAAGGAGCAGTCAAGAAAAAAGTAAACTGACTTCCACAATGTGATGTATCAACAGCA
>Ga0307509_10012496_pt1 | contig 10154 bp, 8 predicted proteins | sample 10_EM_MG_FD_202245 | JGI IMG/M metagenome (GOLD analysis project Ga0307509, IMG submission 202245) | Populus trichocarpa ectomycorrhiza microbial communities from riparian zone in the Pacific Northwest, United States - 10_EM | ecosystem: Host-associated > Plants > Roots > Unclassified | place...
CTGGTAGATAGACCTGTATAGAATTTCTCAGACTTAGTTATATACTATGACTAAATGAATTAACCTTCATGAGTGCCTTTGAATCATCACCAGTCCATTGCTTGAACTTCTGGCCTTCAGGAAAGCACCGAAGCCCTGCAAAAGATGGAGCAAGTGCAGTACTTTTCATTCCTCCACTGATTTCAACCGGAATCTGGCGGAATGGACAGGAATCCACAGAAATCCACAGGAATGGACAGGAATCTCAGGTATGTTTTTGTACTGATTTGTTCTATTTTTATATCTCATGAGTTTCTTCAAATTTTAATATATTTAATTGTTAATAATATACAATTATGCTTGTACATACTGACTAAAAAAAGAATGAAAATATGAAAATAAAAGGCAAAATTAATGGAGAAAAAATGGGAGGCAATGGATGGGGTGGGACATGGGGGTTGGGACTGGTTGGGACTAGGGAATTAAAAAAGAAAATTTGCGGACATACCTTGTACGCCCGCCCTCCCTCTCCTTCGTCATTGTCATTGTTGCCGGCGTGCAGCTGTGGTAGTGGGTGTGGGTGGTTGTGGGGTGGGGCCAACGATGCGCAAACACGAAAAACACCCCATAAGGGCGTGTTTGTTGTGTTTGAAGGGTGGGTGGGGGTCCAGGAACACGCCAAACACGAAAAGCACGTCCATTGGACGTGCTTTTCGTGTTGGAGGCTGGGGTGGGGCCAAGAACACGTCATGCTCGAGGGGTGGAGAGGGTCACATTGGTGAGGGGGGAGGTGCCAAGTACGATGTGAAGGATGGGGTCAGGAAGGGGTCGGGCACATAAAGTGTGGGGAGAACACACCCTTTCAGGCATGTTCTCTTGCTCGACGTGAGGGTTGGGGTCAGGAAGGGGTCGGGCACAAAAAACACACCCTGAAGGGCGTGTTTTACGTGCTCGATGTGAAGGGTGGGGTGAACGCGCCCGTCTGGGCGTGTTCTCTTGTTCGATGTGAGGGGTGGCAGCAGAAGAGTGCCAAACACCCAGAACATGCCCACATGGGCGTGTTTGGGGTGTTCAGCAGTAGGGAGGGGGTTAGGGAGACGATGTCTGGGGTGTGGGGTGGGGGAGGAACACGAGGAACACGAAAAACATGCCCATCTGGGCATGTTTTTCATGTTCCTCGTCGTTGCCGCAGTTCTGTGGTCAGCGTTGGGCCTTCGTTCGATGCTGTAGGGTGGTGGGGGCTATGGGGCTGTTGGCGCCATTTGGTAGTTAGTTAGAATTTTAAAAAGATAAAAATATACAGCGTACCTGGTACGCCGTCCCCCCTACTACCCCCCTTGCCCTCTTGTTCTTGTCCTTGTCCTCGTCTGGCCACGATGTGGTGTTAGGTTTGGTTGTTGTGATGGTGAGGGAAGAGCTGTGTGATGTGACGTGCGACTAATTTGGCCGTAAGTTATTATTAGCTCAACGAAAGAAAAAAAAAACTCACCGGAGTCCATTCCGGTCAATTCCAGTTGCCATTCTGTTCTGGCATTCCGGTAGGCATTCCAGCGGAATGCCAATTCCGGTGTGCATTCCATCTGGAATCCGCCGGAATGGAATTGCCAATTTTGGCCTGTCTCTCAGCCAAAACTGATTCACACTGGATTCTGCCAGATTCCGGTAGGAATCAGTGGAGGACAGTAAAGACCTTGCGCTTTCTACCACTGAAGCAGAATATATGGCTGCAATTGGGGGTGGGAAGGAGATTGCATGGATGAGCATCCTTTCTGAATTTGGATATGATGCACAGCAGACTTCCACTCTCAAGATGGACAACCAAAGTGCCATCAGTGTTTCCAAGAATCCTGAACACCATGGTCGAATGAAACACCTGGATCTTCACTTCTACTGGCTTGGCTCAAGGTGGCAAATGGTATAATCTGCCCAGACTTCATTCCTACATCAGAGATGATTGCAGATTGCCTAACCAAGTCAGTGCCAGCTCCCAAGGTTCGCTTTTGCAGAGAACAGATGGGTATCTTGGCTTAATTGTTTCTTTTTCTATTCCTTCTATCTCTTGTCTTTCATCTCACCTTAGATATATAGACATGCTCAATCATGCAGGGGATGTTAGATATGTGATACTCACATGTCACAGTTATGTCACAGTATATATATATTCCCACCTTGAGTCCTTAGCTTCTTACTTCAGACTTCAGGTTAGTAGAACACTGGCTCCCGCACGCTTCCGCTTCAAGCCTCGGAGCAATGACCCAAAATTCCTGTGGTCCGCTGATGAGTCCCTCACCAGTCTAGCTGTGTATTTTTGCAATTGGCATATGTTTCGTGAGTATATGAATAATATAACTTGCTAGCATACTATAACTGTATGGTACTAGTCTCATTTCAATAGTCTGACAAAGCTAGTCCCAGAGATATCTAAGGAAACCACAACAGAGTTTGAGCAGACTAAGTTCATGGCAGCTAGCTAAACAAAGTAGCCGCGATAGATATATTGCAAGGACTCTCAACAACACGAAGCTGTAACATACCATTACTCCGAGCCTATCCTGTGGGCCATTTCCGCTCCGAGCCTCGGACCAAAACGGCCCATGCCTCAGACCAAACAGCCCCATGCCTCGGACCAACACGCCTTGGACCAATGCTCCATGCCTCGGAGCAATGGCCCAAAATTCCCGTGGTCTGCTTCGGCCCAAAAGGCACATCCTTGTCCCATTGTGCTTCGGCACATTATTCCTTGTTATCATTGTCTTCATTATCCTATCATTGTCCATTGTAGTAGCTTACTATTGTTTGCCTATTACTATATATAGTCCCCTGTATTAGATAGGATTCCCTAGCCATAATATCAAGTACCCTCAAGTAATCTTGTCCCCATCTCATTTCTCTTTTAGTCCCTGTTCTCGTGTGTCCCAGCCTTGTCCATCCGAAATAGGGCATCGGCATCCCATGAGGGCGCAGCCTCCGGGCTGAAGCCAAGCCCTCTGTCCCGCGCGTACCCAGCTCCCGAGAACGCTCTGAGATACCCTTTGTCCCGCTTTTCTGTGCTTCGGCATCCTTTCTCGCGGTACCTCGGCACGCACTTTACAGAAGCCTTATGCCTAATAATACAGGGTAGAGGTTTTAGAGCTCAAATAAATACCAAGGACAAAGCAATATTGCATGTTCTAGAGCGAGTTAGCAAGGGCTAGTGCAGTATTAAAGCTGAGCTTCCTTAAACGGATGTGTATCCAAATTAGATCGCACGTCTAACAACACAAGACTAAGCTAGGGAGCACACATAATCGATTACACGTATCCCGGACTGATAGAGCCGAACCTGATCAGTCTGATTGATGCAATGTGTCAAGCGCATCAGTACAATCTCCAAAATGGGAATGTTGCATGATGTTGCATGATGATAGTATCAAGCACAGAGGGCTTGTAGTAGGAACACAAGCTACCGTGTCAAATGACGCTAGCAGACCATGAGGGATAATTGGCACCATATGTTGAGATAAGGAGCCGAGCATCCAACAAACCAATCATAAAACTAGCTCAATCAGAAATGATCAAGCCTGATGGATAGCAATGCAAGGGTCACACGTACCATTGTGACTAATACAAAAACTGAAGAGTGAAGAATTGCCATAGAGAAATCCTTGGCGAGCTCAGTGTGATAGCCATGTGGGTGTTACATGTGGGCTAGCACAAAGAATGTAGATGCAAGTGCGATCTAGATTCAAATTGGGGCTAGCTTGTATAAAAGACCTTCGCTTTTACAGAGAAAAGCAAGCAGATGTGTTTGTACCCTCCCTAGACCCCAACAGGCTGATGGCAGGGGAGTGTCTCACTTCGAAAGAGGAAAGAAGGAAGCAGATCTGTTCATACCCTCCCTAGGCCCTAACAGGCTGACAGATAGGGAGTGTCTTGCTTCAAAGAACCTGAACAAGTAGAAAGGAGCCTAGATGTGAAGCACATTATTTCCAGTTTAACTAGCTGGGTGTTGTGCGAAGCTATAGTGCTTTCTGTGCTATGTAGTTTACAAAGAAACAAAGAGCCTTTTGAAAGCAAAGAGCATAAGTTGAGCAAGCAAGTATAGGTGCAAGCTAGCAGCCTCAAGAAGAGGAAGTGCAGTTGTAACCTCAGATAAGTGCAAGCTAGCGGCCTCAAGAAGAGGAAGCGCAGTTGTATTTTCAGCTAGAGCAATTTAGAAGTTCAAGTTATTGAGTTTTAAGGTCTAGTGTCTATTGTGACAAAGCTAGCACAGGTTTTGGAAGAGAATAAGAAAGAAACCCAAAGCTATGCTTCAAAAACCACAAAAATGCAATCATGTTCCACATATCAAGGAGCCAGCTTCCTCAGAGTGGTGATCTATGCATATTTTGACTATAAGAAAGGGTCTAGCTTGCTGTAGTACTGAGTTTTGGTGTGCTTCTACGTCGTTTGGTGCAGTGCTTTGAGCCTACCAGCTGCAGAAAGGTGTATACCACTCTCAGTGACTTGAATTCAGTAATTTGGAGTCAATTTAACAGTTAGATTTGCTAGCTAGCTTACTCAAAAGTTGGTTATTCATCCCTTGATTATATAAAGGTGTTTGGATTGTATTGTATTTGGATGAATCACCCCAATACAAAGAGGGTCTGATATACATTTTGTCAAGGTGCAGGCATATTATCTGCCTATGGAGCTAGCTAGCTTACTCAAGGTTACCTTTGGGTTAGTTTTGTTGGTTTCACAGTCACTTACACAGCAAGCACTGTACTGCTTCAGTCCAAAAGGCATGTCTTGTCCCATTATACTTCAGCACATTATTCCTTGTATATCATTGTCTTCTTTGTCTCCTTTGTCCTATCCTTGTTCCATTGTAGTAGCTTACTATTGTTTGTCTATTACTATATATAGTCCCTTGTAGTAGATAGGATCCCTAGCCATAATATCAAATATTCTTCTCAGTATCCTGGTTTCTTTTTAGTCTTGTTCTTGCGCATCCCGGCTGGGCCTTGGCCCAGCCTTGTCCTCCTGAAATCGGATACTGGCATCCCATGAGGGTGCAGCCTCCAGGCTGAAGTCAAGCCCTCTGTCCCGCGCGTACCCAGCTCCCGGGAATGCTCTGAGGTATCCCTTTGTCTCGCTTTCCTGCACTTTGGCACCCGTTCCCATGGTACCTCAGCACGTACATTACAGTAGATCATTCTACATTATAGAAATATGGAAACTGATAGGAACATGATATTAGGGCCAAGAGTAATATGTTACTAGAAATAGTACACCCTAAAACGAAGGATAATTATACTTTAACAAAGTCAACACAAACATTCTAGAGTTGATTTTGATAAGATATACAATATTTTGGTTAGCATAAAATTGAAAGATGTAATAAAAAGAAGAATTGCATGTAAAGGGGAAAGGGGTCCAGCATGGCCTCCCAATCTATTTGAGTTGGTGCAAAAAGAAAAATTCCTGACTGTGCATGTATTGTAAGAAGTTTGCGTGTTGCAACTGCAGTGTAATAGATTGTATCAGAGAACTTTGGATACAATTGTTGGAAGATAAAGGCTTTTTTCTGAGGGAGACATCCAAAATACTCATTGAGAAGTTGATCTCCAGTGTCATCAGGATGATGTGGTTCATCTTGTTCAAACTCAGGCCACAAGTAGGGCAATTCAGGGCAGCGTAAGTTGAAGAGGTCCTTATTGTGATTGGTAGGATAAATTGGTTGAACTAGATGGGAAAATCCTTCTAGTATTTGCCGGCTAGTAGAATGGGAAAAACGATTGTGGGCAAATTGGGCTGCCATAGTGGCCATAAGCTTTTCAATATGTGGAAGGCGGTATTGAGAGGCTCTTGCACTGCCATAGGATATCTGGACAAAGTCCCCAAGAAGGTCTTAAGGAATGGGAACTCCATCAGGGTGACCCTTATCATCTAGGTAGTTTTCCACATTTTCAAGAAAGGTAAGTTCTTCCTGGGATAGATCGTTGGTGTAGTCACAGACTTGTGGACTGGCTGGCATGTGATGTATTGAAACATATTGATCATGTTCATATTGAGGACCACCATAGGCAAACAGGTCCAGAGCATCATGAATCTTGGTTTGATACAGATGAACATGGAATTGAATATTAGACAGGTTCTTGCAATGGCCATTGAGTATTTCAGTTGAACCATTCAATTCAGACAGGCCATATTCCATAATTCCAACATCTGTCCCAAAAAATCCTCGAACTGGCTCTTCTCCATTAACAGCCTCATTGGATATTGAGCTGTGAGATGTTGAGGCAGAGTCAGAGGACTGGATGGGTTGCAGTTGGGATAGGGATGTGGCCTGAGTCAAGAGAGAAGCAGAGTTTCTGGTAGCTTCACTTTGAAGATTATCAGAAGTCTGCGGAGTTTGTTGTGATTGAAGGGATTGGGAGAATTGCGAAGAGCCTAGATATGGTTGCAAGATAGAAAGTGAGTCCACAGATGATCTGGAGGAGTTACTAGAATAGCCTAACTTATTGTGTCCCTCTTCTGGATCTGAGTAAAAGTGCCATGCTCCTTCATTTGTGTCTCTATTTTCTTCTTCGTTTTCTGAAAAGTCATATCCTGTACAATCTGAATGTATGCATGTAATGCGGAAGTCTTCAAACATATCAAATTCTGAATGCATGTGTCAGAGGAGCTGTGCATATGCTCCCATTGGTTCAGTTACATAGTTGACTGCAATCTGGAGCATCATTTTGATGAAAGGAGAATAATGAATGATGTTGCCCAGATTGTTAAGCTCAACCCAAGTAGGCCATAGCATGAGTCTGCGAGGTATCTGGAGTTCGGAGTGCCATGTTTGAACAATTCTGTCATGTGTCCAAGAAACTGAAGGTTCAAGGGATCAAATTCCTTAACTATGTTCAAGGAAGGCATGTGATTGATGGGGAAGTCTATAATCTCCACTGGATGAATATTCGAACCTCCATATGCAAATTCTTCTTGAGCCTCCAAGTTGTTGGATGGGTGTAGGTAGACACAATAATCAATAGGTTGAGATGTGGAATCATTCGCATCCAGGGGATTGTGTGCATCAAATGGCCCATAGGCTAGGACATAAGGAGTATGAAAGACAAATTCATAACAATGAGTTGGAGAAGTCTCTGGTGGCTCAAGAGCCAGCTGGACATCTATTGGAATTGGAGTCCTTAAAGGTTTTAGTACTTTCCCGGTATTCAGGATTGGTGTAGTCAGGTCAGAACCAAATACCCTTACAGCAAGTAAGGTCTGGCGCATCAAATCGGACCAGGCTGTGGTCCACCTTCCTGAAGCTCCGTCATAAGATCTGAGCTGTTGGATTAATACTGTGAAAATTTCAACCCTTGTTGCGGTGGCAAAATTGGATGTAAGGGAGGTGAAATCAGCTCAAATTGTGGTGGTGATGGCTGATGAAAGGGCCCTATTGTGGTTGCTAGGACAAGGGGGTGAAACAGAACTGGTCCTGCTAGTTCTTCACTGGTTTGCATTTCCTCAGGTTCTTGTTCTTCATCTATTCTGTTATCAGAGGAGGTTTCCTCTGCTTTATGAATGATATTGTACTTACTATCACAAGTAGCCTCTCAGAAGGGTGAGCAGGGAGGTGATGGTAATTGAGAAGGAGCAGAGCGTGGGTGTTCAATAAGTGAAACATGGGAGATACTTTGTGAGCTACTTTCCATGTGATCTTCCTCTGCTTCAGATTCTGATTCAAATTCAGAATCTGATTCCTCATCAACTATCAAGTCATCTGCAGAATTCTCAGTCTCTCCATGGTGAGTACTGCCATGATCCTCGCAGTAAGGACAGGCAGAGCGAATAGTATGGTTGTGCTTGATGGACTCAGTGCCAGGAAGGAGATGACAAACTAGATAGGCATAGGTGCTTGTCAAATTGTATGCATAAATGGCTGCTATTTGCATAAGAGCCTCTACATGGGGTGACTGGTGGACGGCATGTTCATAAGAGCTTGTATGAACATGGGTTATTCCTGCTATGATATTCCAGGGAATCCAGATCTTCATATGAGGAGGTACTCCCTGGCGAATGAGCTGAATAAGGTCTTTGAGAAGTTGTATGGAAACCAGGTTGAGTTGTGCAATAAATGATAGAGGTGGAAGAATTCTGATGTATTCCTCTGTCTGGGCAGAGTAAATTCTTGATCCTCCATATATATAATGTTCTCGTGGTTCCAAATGTGTTGATGGATATAAGTAAGCACAGTAATCTATGGGCCGGAGAGATGGATCATTTGGCTCGTTTCAATCCATTGCATCAAAGGGGCCATAAGCCAACACATATGTAGGTTCAAAAGCAATAGAAGGTTGCTTTATCGATGCATTGAAATTGGCTGGAGGTACAGGAAGGTTACTTCCTGATCTGTCTATACTATGGTTGGACAGTCCTCCAGTGTTTTCTCCTTTGAGTGTGTCAGTACTTGTTGGTCCAGAATAGTCATGGGAAAACCAGGGGGCCGGTTGTTCAGACTGGGAAACTCCAGTTCGAACAGTTCTTCAGAGGGAGTGACAGTTTCAGATATGAGGAGGTCTAGGTTTTTCTCAAAGTCCTCTACTGTCAAAACAGTATCAAAGCTCACAGGTTGGAGATAATCACTAATATCCTCAGAAGGCTGAGGGATTGGATCACAAGGTATGGTGTTGATACATGGGTTGTCATCCTCAATTTGAAGTGTTGGAAAAGAACAATCAGTTGGAGAATGGCAAACAGGGGTTTGGCTAGCCTGGAAGTCACTTGCCATGCATGAGGTGCAGTTTTCTCCAATTTCGTTAAGCTTCCCAAGTGGTGGGATATTATGCGTTAGAGCCTGTGGCTCTCCAGAGAAGTAGCGATGAGCTTCAGATGATCCAGGTGTAAAAGAATGGGAATGGTATTGTGAGGTATCGCATAATAAGTACAGTACATCAAAAATATGTGGAAGGGGGGGTGTAACAGATTGCTGTACCAACAGGGGTGTCCCAGAAATTGCGGTGGGGTGTCCTAGGTATCTACAGGTTGTTTCACAGTTATTACAGAATGAGGGACATGCAGCGTGTCGCGATTCTTCAAAATTGTGATGCAGTGTGTGAAGTCCAAGACTCTGAGTCTCAGTTTGGGCTAGGGACCTGCTAGAAAGGGTGTTCTGGGGGTTGTTGTAAGATGGGGAACACATGCCATGTTGCAATTCTTCGAAATCGTGATGCGATGTGTCGAAATCGTGAAAGTAGGCCTCGATCTGGGCCGGAGAAGGTGTGAAGAGGGCAGGAGGAGGTGTAGTGGCAGTGGTTCGAAGGGTAGGGCAATTTTCTGACAGGTACTTAAGTAGTTTAAGTACTGGGATTGTATTAGGAGGTGATGGACTCACTTTAGCAGAGTTTCCAGCCATCCCTTCATCTCTTCTAGCCAAGGAAGTGTCCTGTTTTGCGACCATCAACTCAAAGATGTCTTGGGAGGTTGCGTTCGAGGTCCTAGGGTGTCCAAAAACATCTGCCGGATGTGACGCGTCAAAATTGTGAACGTAGGCCTCAATGTGGGTCGGAGAAGGTGCGAAGAGGGCAGGAGGAGGTGTAGTGGCAGTGGTTTGAAGAGTAGAGTAGTTTTCTGGCAGGTACTTAGGTATTTTAAGTATTGGGATTGTGTTAGGAGGTGCCAGCTGGACTCACTGTAGAAAGATTTCCAGTTGTTCCCTCACTTCCCCTAGCCAAGAGAACATCCTGTTTCACAACCATCAACTCAAAGATGTCTTGGGAGGTTGCATTTGAGGTCCTAGGGTGCCTGAAATCATCAACTAGACGCGACACATCTAGTTCTGCCTTGGTTCCTCCATTTCAGGCCCAGAAGTTCGCATTTTCAATTGGAAAGCGCAGTATTGGTGTCAGTTCACATGGAGGGTGCTCGAGGGTGCGTCCCAGATGTGGCAGAAGGTGTTGACGTGAAGGGAGAGGGTGTTTTGGACGCGTGTTGCTGTCTTGAATAGGGTTCTCACCAGATTCTGCCACAGAGGGCAGAACCTGGCCTGGAAATTCGTCAGTTTCGAGCTTAGATCTAAATAACAGAGCTAGTGGCACTGTAAGACCCAAGGGGTGGGAAAACCCCACCTTTATTCCATTGGCAATAGTTGTAATTTCCACCAGTTTTTGATGAAATTTCCCACCATTTGTGAGGAATTGATGCCAACAAAAACATCCATT
>Ga0307509_10012497_pt1 | contig 10154 bp, 10 predicted proteins | sample 10_EM_MG_FD_202245 | JGI IMG/M metagenome (GOLD analysis project Ga0307509, IMG submission 202245) | Populus trichocarpa ectomycorrhiza microbial communities from riparian zone in the Pacific Northwest, United States - 10_EM | ecosystem: Host-associated > Plants > Roots > Unclassified | place...
CTGGGCGTTAACCTGAATTTCCTCATCGTCTGTCTCCTCGGTATCGAAGGGGTACAGACGGATATTGTGGTGAATAAGCTCGGCGCGAATCTATACGACAGCTCACGGTCAATGCACGTTCCACATGTCGGCAATCAAGCCCGGGCGCGTCGGACGTGACGGGGAACCTCACCTTTTGCTTGAACGCAAACCTCTCTTCCATCGTCAAGCTGTCCGACTTTGCAATGATTGGAACCACGTTCACGACCTCGCTTAACTTCTTCAACACGACAATGTCAATCGCGCGCAGCGAATGTCCAGACGGATTGATGAAGAACAGCGCGCAGTGAATTCTGGTGTCCTGGATGTGACGGTCTCGCATCGCCGTTAACTCTTTTCGGAGGTACGCGCTGTGCTGATCCTTGATGTATTTGATAATGGGGTCCCAGCTATCCAATGCGCGTTGCCCGACACGAAACAGGAACGTGAGATTTAAAGGATCATGCATGAGGCTGTGTAGGGGTGAAGCAAGCGAACTGGGGTAAGACTAACCAATTGTCATTGTTGACCTGGTCGCCATAGCCGGGCGTGTCAACGATGTTCAACCTCAGTCTAACACCATTTTCCACGATGACTACGGAAATGAATCAAGCAAGAGTCAAACTTCCCATCAGTACCAGCACTCATCCACGAACCAGCCCGCCCGCTCGGCCAAGCTCAAGCGGTGAAGTGCAATTGCAAAGGCAACTTACCATGGGAGACGGGGTGGATTTCCGTTGTCTGCCGGACCTCCTCGTCCGCAGCGAACCGGCCCTTCGAATCCACCAAGTGCGACGCGAAGAGGGTGTTGATCAACGTCGACTTTCCTAAACCAGTTTGGCCTGCGCAACCCAACAGCACAGCCGTTAGAAACCGTTTGAAACCTGAGACAGCTAGCCCCGCGAGACCGAGGAAGAACACGCACCAACGACAATGACGTTGAACTGGAAACCTCTTTTCAAGAGCTTGTGCTCAATCTGACGCGTGATGGTCTCGAAACCGACGTAGGCGTTGGCGCGAATCTCTTCAGACTGTACTTGCGACATTTTTGCGGTGGAAGAGTAGGTGGAATATGAGAAGGAAACGAATGAACGTGGGACGTGGAGGTTCGACAACTGACGACGGCGACGGACAACACACAGCGGATTGCGAGCGAAGGAACCGACCCAAAACGCTGGCAACGTCACACAGGTAACGCGACTCCATCTGTCACACCTCGTTCGACCTTCAAGTTCGAACATGAATCGACCTTGAATTCTTATCTGCGTACAACACTCTGGCAACTTCTACACGATAACAGCCTCTAGAGAATTCCGAGCACCTGGCATCCAGAGCCCAATGGTCTGGTTACAGCGAAGTTCCAAGCCTGCGTGAAGAAGGGAACGCAAATGTATGGTAAGCTCATTCCGCCCCAGAATGACAGAGGGGTGCCAGGTAAGGGTCGACTGTAATGAACGAAAACGGGGAGGGATGATAGTTATCTGTGAAGATATGGGATGGAGAACGCCGCAACGAACGCGAGGGCGGCAAATCCCAGAGCCAGGTACGGTTTGGGGGTGGGGACCGGAACAACATCACCAGTACGAGGCGTTTTACCGGACGAGGAAGATGTGGGAGGTGCAGGCAAAATCAATTGTACATACCCTATTGACTTCAACCCTTGGACACTAAGAAAAACATTCAGAGTCCTGATCCATTTGCTCATGAAGGGCAGAAACTCACTAGTACCCCTCCAGGTTCCTCTTGATTTCATCTTCCCTGCCCAGCGGAACACCGCTTAGAGTGAATTTCACAGTGGTAGATTCCGATGATTGATTGAGGCTCGTCGTGAGAGTGGCTTCGTGACCTGACGGCCAGTTCGGGGATTGCAGCGACCACGTCTGTACGATCTGTTTGGGCGCATCCAATGAAATGTATTTGCCCTTGACGCCTCCCCCGAATAACGAGTACTCAGAACCGGGACTAGGTTTGGACTGTAAAAACACGTCAGAAACCCGCATATATGCGCGGAAATTCGGGCTTACCTGGGCAGGAGCTCGGGTCCAAGCCGGGATCCGTTTCTCATCCGTGAAGAGGCTGAACAAATCATCAGCTGCAGCCATAAACGTAGCTTCTACCTCCACCGTCGACGTGTTCACGGTCGTTGGCTTCGGCGGTGGACTTTTCACCACAGGTTTGGGTGCGGGCGCGGTGGTGGTGGAAGTGGCGTTTATAGACTGCACCGGGGTACCAGTGCGACTGGGCTCCGCACTCACGGTCAGATCCTTCCCGTGTGTTTCGATGATCGCAGCTGGGAATTCAGCGAATTTGACTTCCAGCGCAACGGGTAACCTCTTCTTCGCGAGTTGGTACAGTGCATCGACGGGTTTGGATGATTTCGTCGAAAGCGTCCAATTGTACTTTGTAACGAATGGGATCGTGAGAGGGATGGTTTTGAATCGCAAGCGGACAAATGGGAAATCTTACCACGTATTCTGAAAGCCCATCGAGCGTAACTTCGTGAGAGACTTCCGGGATGACCAACCCGCCGCTCACTTCCGTTCCGTCCGAGGCTTTACCAGACCACTTGAGCTCGATTTTGACATCGTAGATCGTGATCAGCCTGTCCAGGAACGAAACCAAAGACAAAAGCAAAAATCAGCCACGCTCCAAGTAAGCGGCGAGCACTTCTAAGGGCGAAAGGTACACGGGGTGATGTGATGACATACTTGGACTTGCGCTGACCGAGCTCGACATCCCCATCGACCTCCGACACGTCAGTGATCTGGACGGATTCCTCGCCGTCGCCGGTAATCGTTATCGCTGTGAGCTCGCGTTGGAACCACTGCTTGGCCCACGGCCCGATGTTCTTGTTCTTCCAATGCCAGTTGGCAGTGGTTTGAGACATGGGTTGGAGGACGGACATGTTTACCGGTGGGTTGTTGGATGGGGATTATGGAGTCAGGATGAGGCTGGGGTGGGCGGGGGAACAGAGGATCGGCGAGAGTCTAAATACTTAATCTGCAGGGTGATGACCGGCACAGAATGTGGTCGAAAGTTCTCGCACGTCGATCTGGGTGTCAAAACTTTGGCGGACCGCGCTGGACCAATCTGCATTTCCGGTTTCCAACTCCGACCGGATACTCCCTTGCCGTCCTGGCCTCAGCCTTCAGGACGAGGCAAGGTCCTGGCAAACCAACGGGAACCCTCAGCGACGTTCGACAACGCCATTATCGGCCGCGAACTGCGTTAGCATGTGCGATCTTGCTCGTTGGTCGCGAAGAGTTCGCAGCGAGGAACCCAATACTACAGGAACCGTCTCCCGGCCAGGGATAACATAGCCTGAACGCTGGCGCTCCGCCGTTCCTGGCCCTCAGCCCTTGAGAGACACACCACAGTCGCAGTGCCCCCCGTTGTCGTCGTTTTTGCGCTCGGTGTTCATCGGGAAACCCAACTCCGCCGATGCGTGGACCTCTGTCGGCTATCAGTTGTACAGGCTGAGGCGAGCCTGCTAGATCTCAAGAGATCTCTCAAAGTCCAGAGGAGGAGGTAAGTTGGAGCTCCTGGGGCCACAAACTGTCAGCGATACACCGACATTATCGCCGTTTACTTTGCTGGATACCTGGTGGTGACTGGTTCTTCGTATTAACAACGGACCCAGGTGACCGCATCAGGAAAATTCCGAGTCAAACCGGAAGCCTTAGGAAATTCCATGCAAGCACTCCGAAGCGCTCCCGGTGTTGACAGTCGATTAAGCGCGTCGAAGCTCGTGGAACTGCTGCCGGATACCTTTTTCCCCATTGGCTTATACGTTGCACAGAACTCCAAAGGTGCGCGTCCATAGACCAAACATTTTAACGGAAGCGCACCGGATCGCTTGGAAGCGCATAGAGCACACAGTGAGTGATTGAAGCCCATCGGTATCCCACAATCAGCCACTGGATTTTCCTGATGGGTGTCCTGGCAGCGCTTCACCCCCACAGAATCACCGATTGTGTTCTATTTCACACCCTATCGACAACGACTGGGAGACCAATACGACCCGACTATACGTAAATACACCCCAGTGGTACCTATTGGAGTTTGTACACGAGGGTCGTAATATCGTCCAACCATTTGTCGTCCATTTCGACTGTGAGTATTTGGGCCACTGCGTCTTCGTTTCTTCCGCCCAAGCCCTCACGGAGGATCCGGAGAGCTCCGTTTTCGTACGGATCTCCAGAACTCTTTGGGTCAGTCGCAGACCCCGACTGCATCCAACGCTGGGCAACGCTTCTGAGGTCCGACTCGTCTCGGGCCTCAAATAAGTCAAGCAATCCGTCTGAGCAGAGGACAAACGTGATCTCGCCCGCCGTGAGAGCTTTTGTCCTGGCAAGGTCGACGTGTTGTACTTCGGGTTTGTTGCTGATATACGGCGGGGTAAAGATGCGGGTGATCAAAGTTTCTGGTTTGGAAGAGTGGAATTTGAATGGTTGTTCTGCATTCATAAGGACCTTGGAACACCACAACCTGTCCAGCTTGAAGATGTGGTCACCGACAGCTTGTGTTTCTGTGTCAGCTGTGATTATGGTCGATTGAGGAGACGAGCGAACCTCGTGTTATGGCTAGGCCACCAAGAACACGGTTGTTTAGGATGGCCTCCGATTCGCCGGGATGGGCAGACCTGAGTGCCTCTACTTCGGAGGGTACGGCGGCGTGGTGATTCGCGCCCAAGATGGTGAGGTGCCAGGCACTGGGACCAGTACGAATTCCCAACACTCCACACTATCGTTCAGCACACGGTCCAACCAGGTAAGGCTGGAACAAGTGACATACCTGCTTGACAATCCCCCAAACTCGCAACCCAGATATTGTCGCGATTAGGGTCGATTAGGGATATCAATACAGTTGATCCCTGCATGCACCGCGCTACTTTGGCATGATTCGGGCCACGAGCCGCACTGTCGTGAATCACTGCTTTGATCTCATCGTCCGAGAGTTCGTTTAGTTCATCGTGGCCACCAGGGAAAATGTCATACAGATCCTTCGTCAAGGAGTCATCGTATGAAACGACGGCTTTGGAAAGGAGGTCTGCCACGGAATCCGGGTCGATCTTAAACTCTGACGCGGCGAGGAGATCGGATAGTGCGGATTGAAGCTGAGCTGGGAGGGTGGCAGCGATGTGGCTCGCTGTCTCGCTCCCTGCGTGGCCTGTGGAGCCGCGGGAATGGTCAATAGATAGCGATGGAGACGGGCGACTCGCGGTCTCAGTTGCCTACCATCGAAGACGGCGAGGAACTTCCAGGTTCCATTCTGGAGGTCCCAGTCTTGGACAACGTGACGGTCCTCGGATGGCTCATCGGCCTGGGGTTGGAAGTCGATGATGTCAACGGATCCGGTCGTGTTTGGATTTGCCACGGAAGCGAGGAGAGACGACAGGGCTGGTTCTGGGACTTGGCGATAGTTCCATGGACCGGCACCTGGACCCCAGCCGAGGTCTGTCTGTGCGGCTGGGTATTGGGCGAGGTTATGGTGATCTCTGGGCGCCATGGGGGGTGATGCAGACCTACCGACCAGCGGGTGATCTGAGACTCCGTTATACTGTTGATAAACGCAAATACATGGTGGCGGCCGTTTGAAAATCAGACGTCTCAAATGGAGGGCGGGGGGCCGTCGGAGCGCTATCCATCGGGGATTTTGTGTATTCCTTACTTCCGCTCCCCCGCACGGTGATCCTCCTCCTTGTGCAGCTCGCTTCAAGATCAATGCACGAAGATGGTAGGCATTCATACTGTGGGCAAGTTACGCCGGTAACCAAATGCCCTGGGTCGTGGTGGAAGTGAGACTCCTCCCTGTCCCCCACCCCCAAGCTGTAGATCTTATCTGGCCCTCGCCCTGGTGCACTTCCCGACCGGCGGTAGATGGATCGTTTCCATAGTGACCGACCTGGACCCACGCCCCGAAAAGGGTTCACTAACCGAGGCAAAAGAGCCGTGACGCGTCTGGCTGGGACGGATGTCTTTCGGATGCTAATCGTCCCACAGCCTCAGGACGAGGCGGTGGCGAGCGGGTCAGGCGAGGTGAATCCCTACAGCGCCGCTCTCTCTCTCCTACTCATCCACTTTTACGCCCCAGTACTCCCTCAACCACACCATGAACCAAAGGAACAGACCACCCGACCCTCCTTGGAAAAAACCGAGTATGTTCCGACCGCCCTTGCCTTTTGCAACTTTCGCTAATCCGCCCCCCTCGTCAAGCGCGCCCGTGTCCATTCTATTCGCAAGGAAAATGCTTATTCTCCGACTCCTGCTCGTTCCTCCATGAGGTTAAAATCAAAGTCCCGAAGTCTTCCGTCTACGTCCCCTCCTCCGTCTCGACAGGGAACGCAGATGGAAACCCGCCCGAATCTATTGACTCTACGCCCAGGTCGGGATCTTCAATATCCCCAAATCGGTCGCCTCGGATGACTAGTCTGTTGCTGGCGTTACAGGGCGTGATTAGCGACGGCGACCTCGATGCTGAGACAGCGGACGAAGGAGACCTACAAACTGCAGAAATCTCCCCACGTCCCATAGACCACCGAGGCCCAGAAGACAGTCTGAACACCAATTCAGAAGACGTTACCGTCCAAATCCGGCGCCAATTCTCCCCGGAGGTGACTTATGGCCTTCCCGTGCCTACCGAAGCATCGGAGGACCCACTGATACCCCTTGTTTCCCCGGATCACCCTCCCGAAACAACCCCAGGTGCTATAGACACAAACACCGGCAACGCACATACACCTTCCCCCGACACCACCGCCCGAGGATCTCCCCCATTTACGCCACAAGACAGACCTTCCAGGGACGACTCCATCGACTCTGGTTATGCTGAACTCCGAGCCTCTGCGCCTCCCCCTCAATCACTCTCCACCGCGCTGCCTCAATGGAGACGCTCGACTCTCAATCTCCTTTCCTCACCTTTTGGTTCCCCCACAACCCGAGCCTTCCCCTCAGCAGGAAGTTGCCTCAGTGCGATACTTTCCCCCCGGTTTGGCTCGTTCCCAAGTTCCGTGTCTGAGCGAGCACCATCTCCTACAGAGCGCATCGCCGAGACGTTGAGCGCAGGTCGGCGACATTCCGACAACGTGGAATCTCGACGGTTGGCAAGCCTTACTTCCTTCTCAGATCTGGAGAAGGATCCAAGCCCGACTCGGGACGACCCATCCGCCTCCCCCAGCCCATCGTCCTTAGATTCCCCAGGAGCGTATCCAGCTTTACCACCAGACTCACTTTCGCCTCACGAGGGTGACGAAGAGGCCAAATCTCCGGTGATATGCCATGAGGTTACGCTCAATAGAAAGAGAGCTTCCTCCATATTGACTGTCATGCCTCGATCCGAGGCAACAGAGAGCCCACCACCCTTGCCTGAACCGCTACCCTGGGCTGTAGATGCGGATGATACCATCACTTCTATGTACGGGCTCTATCACTCCTCAAGCAGCGATCATGTCTGGTCTCCCCCTTCCCCCGTTCACAACTACTCTCGGCCTAGTAGTTCTGCGTCGTTCTACCCTCCCCGACCTTCTTCTGCCGCCGCAGAGTCGCTTTCCCTGAAGTCGCTTCTCGATGGCAACCGCTCGACTGGGTCACCGCTGGTTCCGAGTAGATCGTCGTCTTCTCTTTCCATCCGCACGGACCTAGGGCCCCCGAGCTCTACTGTTCCCATTGGTTTCCGCGATGAAAGGCGCCACGGTTCACGGCGGACATCAACAGCAACCCGCCGACCTAAACCCCTCGTTCTATCGCCACCTCACTCGGCTGTTGAACTCCAGCAACCACAATCATCAGGGTCTCGATCTCTCAAGCCGCTGCGCCTATCAATGATTCTCAACTCCGGCCAATCTCTGGCTTCCCCCGTGAACGAAACCCCGACCTCTGCATCGCCATCTGTTCCCTCCCCTCCGCCCAGCGCACAATCCGACTTCTCCATTAGCAACCATCGCCTCCTTTCATCCGCCAGGTCGTCGATTATACCAGACCACGTTCGCAATACCCCCGGCACTAACAACCTATCACCTCTGCTGCTCGGCACTCCTAGCAGTTCACCTCAACACTACCTCTCGAATTTCGGCTCCTTATCCAACATTACCGTTCCCTCACCTACACCCTCACAATTCTCGACGACCAGCAGTGTGATTCATCGACGGTGTAATCCGCTCATCCCAAATACAGAGTTTCGGAATAGTGTACATCTGCACAGTCGTGCTTCGAGTACGCTATCAGAGCCATTTTACGCGGTGCGAGAAGAGGAGGAGGATGTGTGGAATGACAGGGGCGATGGTTACTTGATCATCGATCCCGAGGATCCGACAATACGAGGCCATTTTTCTACATCTCGCTCCCAACACCCAGAAGGCCTGGAGGAAGGATATATTCAACCGCCGTCCGCATTTACTGAGTCACCGGGATCCACATCTGCACCTATCCTGGACCAGATGATTGACGCCCATGCCGCAAATCCTTCACGATCGTCGAGTACCTTCTCAATATCTTCTTCTGCTAGGCTGCCCACCCGTCATCTTCATTCTACGACTTCCCCTCCTCACGTCCAAAGCGCACACTCAACACCCCTCCCCCGCTCTGCCCCCGTTTTTACAAAGGACCCTGGTCCATCCACCATCACCAACTCCCGCAATCCTACTCGAACCCATACCAGTCGCCAGCCCTCACACGCAATCGCGACCCCTCGTCCTACTCTGATGTTTGCTATTGCTAGCGATGACGTCTCTGAGGTTCGACGGGTCTTGGATAGCGGGGAAGCCAACCCCAACGATCAAGTTGGCCCTCAATCGGCGCTGAAGTTTGCTTTAACCAACGAGCAGCTGACAAATCGCCTCGAAATTGTCAAGACGCTATTGGCGTATGGTGCGGACCCAGCGGGGTTGAGGGGCCCCCCTTCAGGTGGGCAAGAGCATTCAAGGAGGTCGAGCATTGTGATTTCAGGCTCCAGTCCCGCGCACGTTGGGCATAGCCTAAATGCGTCTGAAATCGAGGGACGGAAGGAAGTTGATCCTGAATTTGAAGCGATGAAGGGTCAGATGGACCCTGCCACGAGATACTTCATCAATCGCGCGGATGCCCCCAAAACTCGACGTACCTCCGCCCTGATTCATCGATCGTTCTTCCGCCCCTTGGCGAGGATGCGGTACGATATTATTGGCCAGGATTGTGCGTTCGAGCAACTGTTTAGGTGTCTGAGCATTCAGAGTCAGAATTTGAGCGTGAGTCCTTTGGTGGTTATGCTGTGCGGACCTAGCGGGCATGGAAAGAGCCTTTTCGCGAGGAAGTTTGGGAACTTGTTGGGCGTCCCGACACATACGGTGAATATGACGACGTTGAGATCGACGCACGATTTGTGGCAGTCGTATTCGATGAGTCCGTACGAGGAACCTTCGACGTTGACACTCGCCGAGTTCCTGACAGACAGCGAGGGAAAGCGATGCGTTGTCGTATTGGATGTGCGTGATTTCCTTTATTAATCACCCTGCATAGAATGATTCTGACACTTTTCTCTCCCAGGAAATCGACAAGGTCGTCGACGAAAAGACCCTCTTCTCTCTCCTTATGCCCTGGGAACATGGAAAATGCTCATTCGCAGCTGGCCAGCGCCATGTCAATGCTAGGAATGTCGTCTGGATCGCCACTGCGAACACGGGACACCAGCTCGTCTTTGATCACCAAGCACAGAGAGGGGATTCAGACGCGCCGATGGATAGGAAGGAATACATGGAATTGATCACTTTGTTGAGACCGGATGTGACTGAATGTCTCGGGGTGAGTGAACTGCTGAACCTATCCTGTTCGCTTGACTAAGGTGACAAACCGATGTAGGCCTCATTGATCTCTCGCGTGACGACCGTCCTGCCTTTCGTTCCATTCACGAACGAAGAGAAGCTCGCCGTCGCCTCGCAAGCCCTATTTCTGCAAGGTGGAGAACACACTCGATTGATGTCCCCAGAAGTCATCGACAAACTCGTCGCTGACGCCGTGGCCGCCTATATTCCCTCGGAAGGAGGGAGGTCCCTGTATAGGGCCGTGTCGAGCTTGCTGCTAGACGCGATCGATCCGGTATAATCATCAGCGTCTTGTATTGTCCGCTCTCCATCACTTTCCGCTTTCCAATCTGTACCCTGTCTT
>Ga0307509_10012498_pt1 | contig 10154 bp, 8 predicted proteins | sample 10_EM_MG_FD_202245 | JGI IMG/M metagenome (GOLD analysis project Ga0307509, IMG submission 202245) | Populus trichocarpa ectomycorrhiza microbial communities from riparian zone in the Pacific Northwest, United States - 10_EM | ecosystem: Host-associated > Plants > Roots > Unclassified | place...
CATCGGTCATGCCGTAGATGCGGCCCATCTCGATCAATTGCGGATCGACGGTGCGGATGCCGTGCAGCGTGTTCAGATAGATCGGGAAGAACACGCCTAGCGCGACCAGGAACAGTTTTGCGGATTCGTCGATTCCGAACCACAGTATGACCAGCGGAATCAGCGCCAGATGCGGGATGTTGCGCACCATCTGCAGCGTCGTGTCCGTGAGTTTATTGGAGAGCTGGGACAGGCCGTTGGCGAGCCCAAAGGAGAAGCCGATGCTGCCGCCGATCAGGAAGCCGACGCTGGCGCGCCAAAAACTGACCCAGATGTTACGGGCAAGTTCGCCAGATAGCAGGAGCTTCCATCCCGCCAGCGCGACGTCGCTCGGCGCCGGCAGCACGCGCGCCGAAACGAAGCCGGTCACGCAGGCAAGTTGCCATAACAGGATGATCGCGAGCGGCACGATCCACGGGATCAGGCCGTCGACCCGCGGCAGCTTCGGCGAGCTGACGCGCGAAAGACTGTCGATGAGACTCATGATTGCGATGCCTGTTTGTCCGGCCGGTATTCATTGCCGATGGTTTCGCCGAACGGTCCGGTGTTGACGCGGATTGGCCTGACGTTGCTGGTCTTGTCGAGCGACAGCAGCGGGAACACCAGCTCGGCAAAGCGATAGGCTTCTTCCAGATGCGGGTAGCCGGACATGATGAAGGTATCGATGCCGACATCCTGATATTCCCTGATCCGCGCCGCGACGGTCTGGGGATCGCCGACCAGTGCCGTGCCCGCGCCGCCGCGCACCAGGCCGACGCCGGCCCAGAGATTGGGGCTGATCTCGAGCTTGTCGCGACGGCCGCCATGCAACTGCGCCATGCGCTGCTGGCCGACCGAATCCATCCGCGAGAATATCTTTTGCGCTGAAGCCACCGTCTCGTCGCTGACGTGCTGGATCAGTTCGTCCGCGGCCTTCCAGGCCTCCGCATTGGTCTCGCGCACGATCACATGCAGGCGGATGCCGAACGAGAGCTTTTTCCCCCTCGCAGCGGCGGCGGCCTTCACCTTGTTGATCTTCTCGGCGACCTGCGCCGGCGGCTCGCCCCAGGTCAGATACTTGTCGACGGTATCGACCGCAACGTCGATGCCGGCATCCGACGATCCGCCGAAATAGAGTGGCGGCCGCGGCGACTGCACCGGTTGAAACAGCAGGCGGCCGTCCTCAATGTGAATATGCTTGCCCTCGACATTGACGGTCTTGCCCGCCAGAAGGTCGCTATAGACGTTGAGGAACTCGCGCGTCACCTCATAGCGCTCGTCATGGTTCAGGAAAATGCCGTCGCCCTTGTTCTCGACGGGGTCGCCGCCGGTAACGACATTGATCAGCAAACGCCCGTTCGACACCCGGTCGAGCGTCGCCGTCATCCGCGCGGCCACGCTTGGCGACTGCAGCCCGGGCCGCACCGCCACCAGATAACGCAACCGCTCGGTCCATGGCGCCACGGCCGAGGCGACCACCCAGGAATCCTCGCAGCTACGCCCCGTGGGCAGTAGCACACCGAAATAGCCAAGCTGATCGGCGGCCTGCGCGATCTGGCGCAAATAGTTGAAGTTCACCTCGCGTCCGCCCGTGGTGGTGCCGAGATAACGGCCGTCGCCATGGGTTGGCAGGAACCAGAGGATATTGGCGTTGGGTTGAGTGCTCACGATCCGGACCTCCGGGCCACGTCTGAAATCTTGATTTGCTTGGGGATGAGTCCGAGCGCGAAGAAGGTGTCCGCGACCTGTTGCTGGTCGTTGATGACACCATCGGTGATCGGCTTGATGCCGTAGGACTGCCGCTTGAGAGCAACTTCGACCACGGGGACGGAAAGGCCGATAGCCGGCGCAAGCTGCTCGGCGACGGCATGGATATCGCCCTTGGCCCAGTCGTCGACCTCGCCGAGCTGCGCCAGCACGAGATCGACGATCTTCGGATCGCTCTCGACGAACTTCTTCGACGAGAAATAGAACTGGTAGTTCGCGACGATGCCGGTACCGTCGGCCAGCGTGCGCGCGCCGGTGGCGGCTTCGGCGGCGGCCTGGAACGGATCCCAAATCACCCAGGCATCGACCGCGCCGCGCTCGAACGCCGCGCGCGCGTCGGCCGGTGCCAGGAAGACCGGCTCGATCTCGGAGTATTTGACGCCGGCCTTCTCCAACGCCTTCACCAGCAGATAGTGAACGTTGGAGCCCTTGTTCAGCGCGACCTTTTTGCCTTTGAGGTCGGCGACGGAATTAAGCTTGCTGTCCTTCGGCACCAGGATCGCCTCGCCCTTCGGCGCCGGCGGCTCGTAGGCGACGTACTGGATCGGGGCGCCCGCGGCCTGGGCGAAGATCGGCGGCGCTTCGCCGGTGTTGCCGAAATCGATCGCGCCGACATTGAGCGCTTCGAGCAGCGGCGGGCCGGACGGGAACTCCGTCCACACCACCTTGTAGCCGGCGGACTTCAGCTTCTCCTCCAGCGTCCCCTTGCTCTTGAGCAGCACGAGTTTGCCGTATTTTTGGAAGCCGATACGGACGACCTTGTCCTGGCCGTAGGACATGCCGACGGTCGCGCCTACGATGCTCATTGAGAGCATGGCGCTCGCGATCCAGCGTTTAATCAAACGCGTCATGATGAATGACCTCTTTCTGAAATTCAGCTTTGGGTATGGCGCCAGACGATGTCGCGCACGGCAATCGGCTTCGGGATCAGCCCGAGCCTGTGAAACCGGTCGGCGACCGCCTGCTGCGTCGTGACGATCTCATCGGTCACCGGACCGATCAGAAAGGACGCGCGATTGGCGGCGATGGTCTGTACTTCGAGCGGCACGCCGGTGATGGCTGCGAGCGCGCTGGCAACCTCGCTACGATTGGCCTCCGCCCAGCGCGCGGCCTCTGCCAACCCATCGATGACCTCGCGGGTTTCCCGCACATAGGTGTTCGCGAAATCGCGGTTGGCCAGATAGAACGAATTGGTCTTGGCGACATCGACGGCGTTGACGAGGATGCGGCCGCTCTGGCGCTTCTCGCCGATCGCGAAATACGGATCCCAAACCGCCCAGGCGTCGATGCTGCCATTGGCGAAGGCCGGCCCCGCATCGGGCGGCGTCAGATAGACCGGGGTGATGTCCTCGTAGGTCAGCCCGGCTTTTTCAAGCGTGGCGATCACCACGTTGTGGGCGCTAGAACCTTTGGTAAATCCGACGCGCTTGCCCTTCAGGTCGGCAATGCTGCGAATGCCGGAGTTGGCGGGCACGAGAATGCCCTGCCCGTTGGTGATCCGCGATCCCGCGACATAAAGGACGTTGGCGTTCGCAGCCTGCGCGAAGATCGGCGGCGTATCGCCGACAGAACCCAGATCGACGCTGCCGATGCTCATGGCCTCCAGCAGCGGCGGCCCCGACGTGAATTCGATCCACTTGATGCCGATCTCCCTGGCGGCGAACCGCTTCTCCAGCACGGCTTGCTGCCGCGCGATCACCAGCACGCCGGTCTTCTGGTATCCGATCCTGATTTCCTTCAGCGGCGTTTGCGCACGCGCCACCGGCGACACCGATGCAACCGCCGCCGCACCAAGCGACAGTTTAAGGAACTCACGACGCTTCATCACAATCTCCTGAACGATCAGGCCTTTGCCCGACGCGATACAGGAATGATGATGATGCTTCGAATGAGTGTCGAGTGCTGTGCAAAAATAGCAATGAGGACACTGCGCGCTTGCCGTGACACGACAGGTTTATTGCTGGATCTAGATCAGACGCGATGCATTTTTCTTGTGTGGAGCGCGATGCACATTTTCCGATCACATGCATTTTCCCAGCACGACGTCGTGATCGAGGCGGCGATGGAACAATAAATGGTAAACGCCTGAAATTTTTCATCTGCAATCCGCACTCGATGTAGCAAGGTTGCATTCACAGCGCGCTGACAACGAATTGTGGTTCTATTGACTGAAGCCGCCCGCGCCTTAGCCTGATTGAAGTCCATTCAATCCCATCAGGCAGAACAATTTCATGAGCCATCGGATCAAGACGGCGCTCGGCATCGCAGCCGCGGCGATCGTTTCAGCAACGACCGTGAACGCACAAGCGCCGGCCGCCGATACAATCCGCATCGGTTATCAGAAATCGTCGACGTTGACGGCGATCCTCAAGACCAATGGCGAACTCGAGAAGGCGCTGGCGCCGCTCGGTGTCCGCATCTCCTGGCATGAATTCACCAGCGGCCTGCCGCTGCTGGAAGCGATCAATACCGGCAACGTCGATTTCGGCGCCGACGTCGCGGACACCGTTCCGCTGTTCGCGCAGGCCGCCGGCGCCAAGCTCGCCTATATCGCGGAAGAAGCCGCCTCGCCGTCCGCCCAGGCTATCCTGGTGGCTTCGGAATCGCCGATCCGGACGGTCGCCGACCTCAAGGGCAAGAAGGTCGCCGTCACCAAGGGCGCCGGCAGTCACTTCCTGCTGCTTGCCGCGCTCGCCAAGGCGGGGCTGAGCTTCAAGGATATTTCTCCGGCCTACCTGACGCCGGCCGACGGGCGCACGGCCTTCATCGGCGGCAACGTCGACGCATGGGTGGCGTGGGATCCCTTCCTCACCAGCGCGCAGCGCCAGTCCAATGCGCGGGTGCTCTCTGACGGCAGCAACGGCCTTGCGAGCTACAAGCGTTACTATTTGTCGTCAGCGGCATTTGCCGACCGGCGCAGCGACGTGTTGAACGCGATCTTCGGCAAGATCGACGAGACCGGCAAATGGGTCAAGGCGCATCCAAAAGAAGCCGCGGCGCAGCTCGCCGGCCTCTGGGGCATCGATGCCACCACGGTGGAAGAAGCCAACAGCCATCGCTCCTACAAGGTCGGCGTCGTGACAGCGTCCGGACTGGCCGAACAGCAGCGCATCGCTGATGCGTTCTTTGCGGAGGGATTGCTTCCGGTCAAGGTCGACGCCGGCGCCGCCAAAATATGGACGCCCAAGCGGGATTGATCTGCTTCTCACGGCGTTAGCAGACACGCTTCATCGCCACTTCGAAGCCGAGATGTTCATTGCACGCTCGGCAAAATATTCAGTCAGCCATTTCATTGACTGCAGTGCCATTGCTCGTAGGCTTTGTGCATCGCTGATTGCGTCAGGCAACGCAGCGGATGAAATGGAAAGACCAAGAAAATGACTGCAGTCAAACTTGAATTGCGCGCCCGCACGCGCCTTCGTCGCATCGGTACGACCTTATTCAGTGCCGCGATCGGAGCGGCCATTGCCGCCTCCGCGTTTGCCGCAGATACGGTGACGCTCCGCGTTGGCGACCAGAAGGGCGGCAATCGCTCCCTGCTCGAAATATCCGGCTACGCAAAGGATCTGCCCTACAAGATCGAATGGTCGGAATTTCCCGCGGCCGCGCCGATCCTCGAAGCGTTGAACGCGGGCGCGCTGGATGTTGGCTACACCGGCGACCTCTCGTTCCTGACCGTGTATGCGGCCGGCGCGCCGATCAAGGCGATCGGCGGCACCCGCTCCGACGCGAAGACGCAGGCAATTCTCGTCAAACAGGACTCGCCGATCAAGTCGGCAGCCGACCTCAAGGGCAAGCGCCTCGCCGGCACGCGCGGTGGCTGGGGCCAGTTTCTGATCAATGCGACACTGGAAAAAGCCGGGCACAAGATTGAGGAAGCGACGTTTGCGCCCCTGGGGCCGGTAGACGCCAAGATCGCGCTGGTCGCCGGATCGATCGATGCATGGGCGGTGTGGGAGCCCTACGTGTCCTTCGCCACGCTCAAGGACAATGCGCGGGTCGTTGCCAATGGCGAGGGCCTGACGCCGACCGTCACCTTCATCGTGGCGTCCGACAGCGCCATCGCCACCAAGCGCGCGGCCGTGCAGGATCTGGTGCAACGTCTCAACAAGGCGCGGCTATGGTCGCTGGATCATCTGCCTGAATACGCGAAGAACACTGCCGAACTTACAAAGCTTCCCGAAGACGTGCTGCTGAGCGCCTACAAGGCGCAACGCACCAGTCCGATCGCGATCGACGAAAACATCGTCAAGGAGGTTCAGGAAGCGTCCGACCGCGCCACCCGCTACGGGATCCTGACGAAGAAGCTCGACGTCAACAAGGCGGTCGATCGGACCTTTACCGCGGCTGCAAATTCCAATTGAAGCTGAACTAAACGAGGCGGCGATCCGCGCCGCCTCGGCTCAACCCGCTATCCCGCCGCCACCTTCGGCGTCGGCGCGACATTCACCGCCAGCTTGCCGTAGCGATCCTTGAAGGCTTCGGTGTCGATTTCCTCAAGCTTGATCGCGCCGCTCATCACGCCCTTCTTCCACGCCTCATGTTCGGGGTCGTTCTGGAATTCCGGCATCACTTCCTTGCCGAACAGTTCGAGCGACTCGCAAATATGCTCGTGGGTATTCTTGCCGGCCTGGTTGAGCAGGATCACCTGGTCGATATGGGAGGCGCGGAAACGCCGCAGCTTCTTGCGGATGGTTTCCGGCGAGCCGATCAGGCCGCCGCGCAGCGCCGCCTCCTGCGCTTCCGGGTTCTCGCGCTTCCACTTGTTGTACTCGTCCCACATGTTGACGGTGCCGGGATCTGGGCGCTGCCGGTTCTGCGAGGCGCCGTAAAAGCGCAACGCAAACTGGAAGAAGGTGGCGCCGTCGGCACGGGCGCGCGCTTCCTCGTCGGTCTTGGCGCACATGAAGAACGAGACCAGCGCCATGTTCGGGTTGATCTCGTAATCGGCGAGCTTCTTCAGCCGCTTTGTAATGGCGTTGTAATAGGCATGCACCCAGGCATGTGCCGCGTCCGCGCTGACGAACTGGAAGCCGAGCGCGCCAAAACCGTTCTCGCCGGCGCGCTCGATGGTCGGCAGTTGCGAGCAGGCCATCCACAGCGGCGGATGCGGCTTCTGGACAGGTTTCGGCACCACATTGCGCAGGGGAATGTCGAAATGCTTGCCGTGATGCTCGGTGCCGACCTTCGTGAACATCGGAAAGATCGCCTGAACCGCCTCCTCGAACACCTCGCGCTTGGTTTCCATGTCGCGGCCGAACGGCGTCAATTCGGTGATGGACGCGCTTTCGCCCATGCCGAACTCGCAGCGGCCGTTTGACAGCAGATCGAGCACCGCGACGCGTTCGGCGACGCGCGCAGGGTGATTGGTGGTGAGCTGGAAAATGCCGTGGCCGAGCCGGATCTTCTTCGTCCGCTGGCTGGCGGCGGCGAGAAAGGATTCCGGCGCGGGCGAGTGCGAATATTCTTCCAGGAAATGATGTTCCACCACCCAGGCGTGGTCGTAGCCGAGCCGGTCGGCGGTCTCGAGTTGGGTCAGCGCGTTCTGGTAGAGCCGGAGCTCGTCGCCCTCTTCCCATGGGCGTGGCAGTTGCAGCTCGTAAAAGATGCCGAATTTCATGACGCCTCCCAAACCTCTTGTTGTTTTCGGTCAGTGTATTCGTCATCCGCTGCAAGTCCAGCCTCGGTTGCGAAACAGCAATTCCGTGGCGCGGAAGCAGCCTTGCATGGAACGTGCGAATGGTTAGCTTTACGCTTCGGTTGAGTCGCGGCCTTCCGCCCGCTCCGCTCTCCATCTGGATTCCATGACCACGTTCACGCCGCACCAGGATTCCGCGCTGAAGGCCGTTGCTGACTGGCTGAAGGCCAAGCCCGGCAGGGGCGGCACGCCGCCGGTGTTCCGGCTGTTCGGCTATGCCGGCACCGGCAAGACCACGCTGGCGCGGCACATCGCGGACGACGTCGACGGTGAGGTGAAATTTGCCGCCTTCACCGGCAAGGCGGCGCTGGTGATGCGCAACAAGGGCTGCGACAACGCCTCCACCATTCACTCGCTGATCTATCGCGCCAAGGAATCCGGCGTCGAGCAGCCGAGCTTTGAATTATGGGACGACGCGCCGGCCTCGAAGGCAAAGCTGATCGTGATCGACGAATGCTCGATGGTCGATGCCGAACTCGGCCGCGACCTGATGTCGTTCGACTGTCCCCTGCTGGTGCTCGGCGATCCCGCGCAGCTGCCGCCGATCCAGGGCGGCGGCTTCTTCACGGACTGCGAGCCCGACGCGATGCTGACTGAGGTGCATCGCCAGGCGCAGGACGACCCGATCGTGCGGATGTCGATGGATATCCGCGAGGGCCGCGAACTCGAAATCGGCCGCCACGGCGAGAGCGAGGTGGTGCCGCGCAGCGAACTCGACCCGGACCGCGTGATGGGCGCCGATCAGGTGCTGGTCGGCCGCAACAACACCCGCCGCGCCTACAACATGCGCGTTCGCCAGAAACAGAACATCGAGGACCCCTTTCCGGTGGCCGGCGACAAGCTGGTCTGCCTGCGCAACAACCGCAAGAAGGGCCTGTTCAACGGCGGCCTGTGGCGTGTCAAATCACGCACGCAGCCGCGGGGGAAATCGAAAATCCTGACCATGCGGCTGTCGCCCGACGAGGAGTTCGGCCACAAGGTGACCAAGGTCTCAGTGCGCCATGATTGCTTCGAGGGCGGCATCGACGCGATCCCGTGGGAGCAGCGCAAGCCGTATGATGAGTTCGACTACGGCTACGTGCTCACGGTGCACAAGTCGCAGGGCTCGCAATGGGATGACGTGGTGCTGTTCGACGAGAGCTTTGCGTTCCAGGACAGCCGGGCAAGATGGCTCTACACCGGCATCACGCGCGCGGCGAAACGGCTGAGCGTGGTGGTGTAATCACTTCCCTGCCACGAAATAAAAATCCTCGCGCCCGGGCGGCGAACCGTAGGTGAACGGCTGCTGCGTGCGTTTGGTGGCGTTCAGGACGTCATCGCGGACGATATCGAACAGCTTGCGAATTTCGACCTGCGGCGCCTTGATGTCGCGAGCCAGGGCCTTCGCGAACGGACTGTTGTCGGAATCGCCGTCGAGTGCGGTCTCGCCGTGCTTGGCCGCATAGACCACCATGAATCCGGCTTCCGGCTCGATGTTGGAAAACCCCTTGCTGACCAGTTTCAGCGCCATGGTTCGCTGCATGGTCTTTTCGAACGGATTGTCGCGGCAGGCGTCGAGCATCACCAGCCGCAGCTTGCGCGCGCCGGCGACCGACGCGATCACCTGCTCCAGCGCCACGGCCTGGCTCTCCGCGTCATGGTCGGCCGCCAGCATGGCATCGGTCGGGATCAGGTAGTTCACGCCGCCGATTTCCATGCCGTGACCGGCATAATAGACCACCGCCCAATCCGCCGTTTCGGCGGCGCGGCCGAATTCGTGCAGGGCTGCAAAGAATTTGTCGCGGGTGAGATCCGGCGCAAGCGTCACGGTGGCAAAGCCGAGTTCGCGAAAGGTCGACGCGATCAGCCTGGCATCGCGGGGCGGATTGGGCAGCGGCTGCACGTTCTTGTAGCCGCCATTGCCGATGATCAGCGCCACCTTGCGCGGACCCGCTGGCGGCGTCGACGCTTTCCCCCCAGACGGCTTGTTCGACCCGGCCTGCAGCGCCTCGAGCCGCTCCCTGGCAAAGCGGCGCGCCAGCGTGGTTTCAATGTCCTCGACCTTGGCGAGCGCGGCGCTGGCGGCGCGGTAATCGGAGCGTGCGGCGCCGGGATCGCGGCGCTTCTCGAAAAGCTGACCGCGGCCCGCATAGGCGCGAACATAGTTCGGATTGGTCCGGATGACCTGGTTGAAGTCGGCCAGCGCCTTGTCGAGATCGCCCTTGGCCAGATAGGCGTTGGCGCGGCTTGTCAGGGTGTAGATCGCCTTCGGGTATCGCGTGAGCACCGCGTTGCAATCGGCCAGCGCTTCATCGAATTTGCCCATCTCGATGTAGGCGATGCAGCGAAATGCCGAAACCTGCGGCGCCTCCGGATTGAGCTGCCGCGCTGCTGCGAAGTCGGCCAGCGCCGAATCATATTGCTTGCGCAGGGTCTGTACCCGGCCGCGGTTATAAAAATTGGTGAAGCGGTTCTGGGGCACGTTAAGCTTGATCGCGATGCTGTATTCCTCGAAGGCCAGATCGAAATCGCCCCTGCGCATGAAGATATTGCCGCGATTATTTTACGGCGCGGGGAAATTCGGGCGAAGCTTCATGCATAAATCGTAATCCGCCAACGCGGACTCGTCGTCACCCTTGTTGCCGTAGGCCATGCCGCGCAGATTGATGTAGTAGACGTTTTCGGGATCGGC
>Ga0307509_10012499_pt1 | contig 10153 bp, 13 predicted proteins | sample 10_EM_MG_FD_202245 | JGI IMG/M metagenome (GOLD analysis project Ga0307509, IMG submission 202245) | Populus trichocarpa ectomycorrhiza microbial communities from riparian zone in the Pacific Northwest, United States - 10_EM | ecosystem: Host-associated > Plants > Roots > Unclassified | place...
GAGTGAATCTGCGGACATTTAATGAAATATATTGAACTGTTCTATATGCAATTTGTACTAGTAGATAATACTACGGTAGTGAAAAGAAATAGAATGACGATCGTAATACCTCTATGAGTGGTGCGCCAGTAGGAAAAGATAAAAGTGGCTCGAGGGTATCCGCTTCGAAAGGAGCCGGACGATTTCAGATGCCACGGGGCGGATTTAGGTTGCCAGAGGGAGAAGGTAGGAGGCAGGTGGTCTGGGTGCTGGGAATTGGGATGGGTACGCCGGATGCGGTGAGATGAGAGCAGTAGAAGAGGGGAAGGATAAGGGGGGTGTCGGGACGGAGGGCGGCCGCAACAAGCGCGCTGGGTGCATGGGAGGGGGGATAAGGGTGTTGGGCGGCACCAGGCGCATGGGATGAGAAAAAACGTCCGGCGGACTGTCAGGGCGCACGGGACGCATAGGCCAGATGTAAATCGTTTTTTTGCTGATGTGACAACTTTAGCAGTGCACGATTGGAGGTGAGGCATCGTTCTTATTTGAGTACGGCTAACCAAGCTTGATTTGTGTCTTATTCGCAAGTTCAGCCGTCGCAGTCGAATACATCAGACTATTGCCAAATTAGTGTATATGATGAGAAAACTCACTTACCAGATGAATCTTGATAAAGTTGAAATGCGATTCACTATAGATCATGTCTATACATCACTCATTATGTGCTTCACGGTCTGCATCGAGGTTCCGGTGCCGTTTTCTGAGTGCGATCTGCATCACTTGTCTGAGTGCTATACTGTCACAGCTCTCCCTGTTGCTCATCAATTGTCTTCTGTGTGCGTTTCGTTACCCTATACTCTAAAAAGATATTCTTCATATGATGAAACTTGTAAAGATAATCTTCCATATCAGGGATTGTTTCTGACTTGTGACTTCTGTACTGCGCCATCATATTGAACTCATTAAGTGCTTGATGTATTTGAGACCATGGTTGAAGGGTATAACTTGGGCCCTCCCTGGTAAAAGCAGCCCCACTGCGAGAACCCCCAGAATACTGCCCTCTGGATTCCTCATCTCGTTCCTTTGCCACCTTGTACCCTTGCGGTATCATTTTTTAGGTACTAGGAATCCTGACTAGGGTCGTAATATCTTCCAAATATCGTCAAATGCATCAACTCCTCTGGGCTTCCTCAGAAAGCCCTGTATCCAGTCGATCATGTCCATGAATATTCCACGATAAATAAACCGTATTGAGCATTTCTGGTTTGTGTAGATCAGAAGGCGAAACCCAAGGCAGCCAGTAAAAAACATTTTGACAAAAACTAATTGTAAGACTAGCCGGTGTGATGTTGTCATCCGTTTCTGCAATCCAGTTTCCACCTTTGTAATGTTTCTATCATGCCTTATCTGTGACTGGATAGACTTTGGTGTTGGATCACAATTCTCCTGTGTGCATCACACATCTAGGACAGGAATATGATTTTATGCCGTCCAGAGTGACATTTTGCATGTGGTCCGCAATCCACCCTGCCAAGTGTGGAAAGCACCTATGAAGCTTCCCATCAGGAGAATCAATTGGAACGCCATCATGGGCAGGGTATTGTAGAGGCGATAGGATGAATTCATATACATCTTGTACAGTTTCGGCATTGATTTGTCTCTGGTGGTGATCTGCCTTGGAGGACTTTCATAGTTTTGGCAAAATAGGCAATAATGCGACTAGCACATCACCAAAGATACTAGCTTGCATCCCGGTCGTCAGACACACCTAACGCACAGAACGTCAATCGGGAATTAGGACGCACAAGGCGTACACCTAACACTCAGGATGCACTGGGCACACACCTAATCCTCAGGACACAACCAGAGGCAGCACCTAATCCTCAGGATGCAATCAGATACAGCACCTAATCCTCAGGACGCAACCAGACGCAGTACATACTCTTCTTGAGATAACTGAAATAAGCGAAGGGTCCCCACTTTACCTGTTTTTGACCCTGGTCACCCGGGTTACAATATATTTCACATCATGAAAAAGGATTAAATTTACTACTAATACTCTTCTATTCTTCTAATTTACAGCTCATAGGAGTCCCCTTCCCCACCCCCTTCCCCACCACCGTCCGCCCCCCCTCTTACCTCCCCCTCCCCCGGGACGATATAGCTTGATGGAAAATTAACACATCAGAACCCTCTTTATACCGGCGTGTGGCTGGCGTCAAGCCCAGCGACGTCCAAGTGACGGATTCCAAATCGGTGGAGCTGTTGTAGAGGAATCTGCCATCGAGTGCTGAGATCGCCAGCATCCCCTCTGAGCCTGCCCAGGACCACCCCGAGAGTAGATAGCGATTTGATGAGTATTGATGCACCAGAGACATATCTTATACCGGGGTGTAGCTGGCATTGGACCCAACGATGCCCAAGTAACAGACCTAAAATCGGCCTGGCGGTTGTAGAGGAATCCACCATCGAGTCCTGGGATCGCCAGCATCCCCTCTCAGCCTTCCCAGGACCCCCCCCCCAGACTATGTAGCGATTTCATGAGTATTGATGCGACAGCGACGTCCCTTATACCGGCGTGTAGCCGGCGTCGAGCCCAATAACGTCCAGGTGACAGAATGAAGATCGGTCCAGCAGTTGTGGAGGAATCCGCCATCGAGTTCAGGATTGCCCTGGTATTAGGATTCCTAAAGACCACTGTCGGAAGGGTGGGCGATCTCCATGGGTATTGATGCGACCGAGATGTACCTTATACCGGCGTGTAGCTGGCATCGACCCCAGCGAGGTCCAGGTGACAGAGCCAAAATCGGTTTAGCGGATGTGGAGGCATCTGCCATCAAGTTCTGGAATCGCCAGCATCCACTCTTAGTCTTCCTACCACCCCCCCCCATATTAGCTAGCGATTTCATGAGTAGTGATGCGCCAGAGACGTACCCTATACCGGCCTGTAGCTGGCATCGAGCCCAACGACGTTCAGGTCACAGATTCAAAATCGGTCTAGTGGCTTTGGCAGAATCCGCTATTGAGTTCTGGTATCGCCAGCATCTCCTCTTAGCCTTGCCAGGACCCCCCCCCAGAGTAGATCGCGATTTCAGGAGCATTGATGCGCCAGAGATGTACCTTATACTAGCATTAAGGTTGCGTCGAGCCCTGCAACCTCCCAGTGTCAGATTTGGGATCGGAAGTGTGGTTGTGGTGGAGTATTATGTAGGATGCCCGGGAATATTTGTGTTGTGGGTGATGATCAGACAACATTTTGTTGGATTGCGTCTCAGGCTAAATCCTGAGAAACACCAATGAACTATGCCAAGAAATACTCAGGTGTAAATCATAATGTGCAATGGTGTTGAGGGACGTGTCTGAATCCACATGAGGCAGAGTTGGTTTGTCTCATATGTTAGGACGGAATGTGGTGTATTATCTTGGCTCCAGATGCATGGAATTAGAGCAGGCATTGCCAGGCAACTTAGGATGCACAGGAGGCACTGGATGCCGGGGACACAACTCAGGATGCACAGGACGCAGGAGACGTGAGGCAGGATGGACAGGACGCACAGGACGCAACGGTGCCCGATCTGACCCAGGGTAATTCTTTGCTGATGCATGAAGCTTTGCACCTCGACGACCTTCTCTGGCGTTGACTATGCGCGGATCTCTTCAACCTTTGTACTTGTCATAGAGATTCCTCTATCTGATATCTTATACCCAAGGAACTCTACTTCTGGTTGATGGAACCTTGACTTCTTAATGCTAACCCAAAGGCGTGCCTTCCTGAGCCTTTCCATGACTCGCCTCACCCAGGAGACATCTTCTTCAACTGTTTCCGTATAGATCAGAATGGCATCGAGATAGGCGATAACTTCCACATTTAACATGTCCCGGAATAAATTGTTCAGCATACTTTGGAATCTTGATGGTGCCTTGCATAACCCAAAGGGCATCACAGTGTACTCATAAAGACCGTGCCTGCTTTTATAAGTGGTCTTCCATTCTGAACCTTCCACTATGCGGATAACCTAATAGCCATTCTTCAGCTCCAATTTAGTGAAAATGGTGGCTTTACCGAGCCTGCTCCGAGGCTCGCTCATCAAGTGCCAAGGATACTTATTCTTGATAGTAATCTTGTTTAACCCACGGTAATCAACACATAACCGAAGTGTTCCATCAGCCTTCGGCACAAATAATATAGGGGGGCCTATTGGCGAGAATGATCTTCTAATCTTTCCATGGTCTTCCATTTCCCTAATATTATCCCATAGAGCGTCTATGTCCTTCTAAGAAAGGGGATAGATAGGCCTATCCCGTAAAATGGCCTCCTTCATCAAGTCAATACAATCAGCATATTTACTATGCTCAGGTAAAGCATTGATTTTCTCCTGACTGAATATATCTGCATAGTCTCTATATTGAGGGAGAATCTTGATCTTGATATCCTGACCATCCTTATCAGTATAAAGGGCCATACCCATGACAAAGATATTGTCTGGGTCTTCGTCTAAGAGTTCTTCTTCTGTAATGAATTCTAAAGGCCTTTCTTTTCTTAGGCAGTGGGCTTTACAATATTCTGAACCCCACTTAAGACTGCCCTTTTACCAGCTAATGTCTGGGTTGTGGGCTTTTTGCCACGACATTGGCAAGTAACCATTTACCTTGCCTACCAGCATATCAGCGACTTCAAATCGCCTTTTATTCATATGGTCTCCTATGTACATATCTACCATTGTGGTATAATGTATACCTAAGCCGGAAAGGTGGTTTCCACTGGCATCTACAATTGGTGTCGGTTCCTTCCGATGTACACAAGGTACCTGGGCATTCTTAACTAAATCACTGCTTAGTACAGCCCCAGTAGCGCCAGTGTCTAACAATAAGAGGGCTTCACCACTTAGCCTCTCTTGATTGTGGCTCTATTCCAGTCTCACTCTCACGTGAATGAATCTTGTATGCGGCTATGCGCCTGCAATCCTCAACCGCTTATCGGGTCTCTTGTTCCTAATTATTGCTGTTAGTATTGTTTAGAAGAATTTGGTATGATTTTACAATAACTAGTCAATATGCCTTGCCTTTGGATATAACAGTGGCCACAACGGGTGGTGCACAGCTTTTATTACTTGATAACCTTTACGGGATTTTAATAGCTTGGCTGTTTACTATCACACCAGTATGATTTAGGGTATTCAACCCTGCTCAGGTAACCTTGTACAATAACTTCAATTGCTAAGTCAAGTCCTGCCTGACAGAATCAACACCAAACCGAACCAAATTCAACCCAAAATTCCAAACATTATGAGATAAGCAAATAACATTTTCGCAAAATAACATATGAAAAGGAAACCAAAGCGCAAAACAAAGTACCGCAACCATTCCCAATGTAACAAAAGAAACACAACCGATGTCGCTATCCCTAGGGCTAGATATTGGTCTCAATTTGTAATATCTCTAGTAGGGAACATTACTCCTTCGTTTCCGTTATCTATCTCATCAGCCCTTCTGGGCCCTTGACCAGAGTTAGCTTTTGTATTTCTATTACTTCGTCGGATAAGTCTTACCTAGCTCTCCATGTCGGTATCAATCTCCAAAATATCCAAATCTAGAGGTGCTGATTTGCAGACCTCAGCTACAACAGGCTTAACAGCAGGTTTAGGAGAAGATTCAATGCATTGAAATTTTGGGACTTGTGTGGCTTCGTGTCCAGCTTCACCGGCGGCTCGTTTTCGATGAATTCGAGACGAAGCAACAATTGCGGTAGGGGCAGGACAATTCGCCCCATAGTGACCTGCTTGTCCATATCAACAGCATTCATTCAACCGTTTTTGTTTGTCAATCAGACTCTGGGGAATGTCACTAGGCATCTTCCTGTGCTCTGTTTCCTGAGGGTTTGAAGACACAGATGCAGAGTTGCGAGGTTACTGTTGACGTGGCCTGGGGCTTTTGCTTTCCTTTTTGCTGTCTCTTGGCGGAAGATTGACAAGTTTCGCTCCTTTCCGGCTTGGAGTGATGTTTTTCCATTGTAACCGTATGGTTAAACGAAGTAACATCTTCCAACTGATGAGCAGTTTGGTGGAGGAGATAGATGTATTCCCACTTCCTCATCGGGAAGCAGAGTGTTCAAAGCCCATACATTGCGAAGTTCTGTAGTTATACCTACGCGGGCTTTGTCCTTGACCAAATTGCCGCTTCATCCCAACTCTAAAGCCAGACTCATCACCTCGTTACAATACTGATCGATCTTACCGGGCTTCATAGTTAAATCATTCCAATTGCTAAGAGCGCGATCCTGATCTGAGTGTCCACCAAAACTTGACACTAGACGTTACCAAAACGCTTCCCAAGTGGGAAGGACATTTTTCAGATCAAAGGGAATACCTTGGCGACGGGAACCCTCTCCACTGAAGTAAGGGTGTATGCTCTAGTTTGAGGTTTTGCCGGGACCTTGAAGAAGGGGGGTCACCAAACTGACTTTATCCCAGTCGTTGCAGAGGGATTCCCTGAAATAGTCCACTTTGTTTTCACGATCCTGTATGAAGGGTTCAGTATTTGTAGAGTCACCCTTGAATGAATCAACACCTAATTTCTCAGGTTTCTTTGGTCAATGTGATTACTTCTTACCCTTACATTGTTACCAAAGATCCTCAGCAACCTCATGAAACTGCCTCTCATACCTTTCCTTCCTCGGATCATTCCAGTGAGACTTTCGTCTTCCTAGGAATTTCCGCGGATTAGGAAGGGAGGAGGGAGAATCGCCATCTGACCAGGTGTCGGAATCACCCGGATCTCCACCACCTCTTGTATTTCCACCACAGGGAGCAAGATTTCGTCCACTGCCACCCCCGTTGCCGCCGGGCCTCCCCTTGGGGAATCATAGCCACTAAATCATCCTCACCTGACACGCCTTCGTCCATTCTCTCAGGTAATAGGTTTGGTGGTGGGGGAGGAGGTTGTTGACTGAGGTACAGTGTCCACCGAATATTCCCTTAAAAAATCTGCGTAGTCACTATGCCTAGTATGCCTCAGACTCTCACTGTAACCACATCGGTTCTGTTTTGACTTCGGCCGAGGAGCATCTTTCAAAGGTCTCGACCAAATTGAGATTGCCTCAAGTCACTCTTGAGACATTGAAACCTCTGTGCAGATCAGATATCACCTCCTTCGGCCACAACGGTAGAGTCTGGGGAACAAATCCCCTGAGGTCTGGCGCCTCAGATATTGGGCCAAAAGCGTGAGGTCCAACACAACTCGAAGGCTTGCTGGAGCGGGTGGTGCTACTGCTGAAGCAAAGGGACCTGAGATTTGTGGCTTCATGGGTAGAGGGGTTTGCCTTGCTATCGTAAAGGGTGGTTCTTGTTTGATACGTATCGCTGGAGTATTTTGTTCCACTGCCGGAGGGGCAGGTACAGTGAAGGATCGTAGTAAGGGAGCGGCTGTTGCGAGGACAGTCTCCGGAGGTAGCGGCTATTGAGAATTCAGTCTCAATGATCTCCCCGGCGAAATAGAGCCAGATTTAGTAACCCAGAGAAGATGTGACGATAGCCAGAGGTTTTTAACCGAATGTGTTATTCCCCGAGAGAGGGCAACCTCCCTGAAGGTCACTTCGAGAGGAGTTCAACCTTCCTGTGCTTTGGCCACCGGCCTTTCCAGTTCAGCAAGCTGCGCTTACTGCGCGATGAATTGCCTACCCACCTTATTCAACCAAGGTTGATATGTCTCATTAATCATGCAGGGTGCAACTTCCACAGTGTAATGAGATGGGGGTTCTATAATGAAGGGAAGGGGAGGGGCAGCGTTCATAACAACATCATTCTCAGGGTCCATGGAATAGCCCTGGGCAGCGGCCGGCTCCAACACCTCAACCCATTTCCGGATGATCTGATCGGACATAGCTAACTGGCGGAAGTTCTCTCGCTTGGATTGTATCCAACGATTGGCGTTTTCCACAATCTCTGTTTCAAATACACCCTGATGCTCTTCAGTGACATTGAGAAGAAGGCTTTGTGTATTTTCCATCTGCCTTGTATTTTCTTCAAGTATGTCAGGTTGAACAAGATCTTTAATGATATCAGCAAAAGTCATCTTCTGCCGTCTATTCTGGGCAATCCTTTGTCCTAGTGATTGGTCAACAGTGAAACTCTGGAGGAAGGCACCAGGGTCTTGAATCACCATTTCTGTGACTATACCAGGTACAGCTTCGTGAAAGGTAGGATCATTCTCGATGTAATATGTCAGGAGCTGCTGCATTGGGCGGCAACCGAGTCTTCTCAGGTCTGCTCTTACAGTGATTCGAGATATTTCTCGCTCAATACTAGTCATACCCTCAGGACGAGAATGAATACGGGACACATCTATAGTTGAAGACATTGTTCTTTCCAGCCGATGCTTCTTGTACCAGATAAGCGACTCATAATGAAACAATGTTCAAACTTTAGGCCAAAACAACAATTCTCAGGGGAGATTAATGTGAGTGAGCTTAACTATATACTGTAAAGAGGGCAGCCTATACAGAGGTGAACACTAAGGTAGCGACCGCACCAAACACTCAAAGTAGAAGATAAAGATAAGGTAAAACCCAAAAGAATCAAACAGTAAAACTTGATATAGTTAAGCTTGAAGCTTCAATCAATTTTGTTCTCACGAAGAAAAGTTGGTTTTTGAAGTAGAATGCCAAACACTTAAACTTAAGTAGATATCAGCTTTAAGCCTTTGACATTCACGATTACTCCGACCTTGTGCAAGTACCCTATCCTGCTCAGGGTTTGTCCGAGGTCTACCCGCCATCAGAAACTATCCTGCTGGAAGTATTGGACCAACTCGGGTACACTTAACTCCATCAATAGGATATGAGTTTCTGCAATGCATCTCCAATACAACCTCAGGTGAGAAAACTCTTCCTATCGAAGTTATACGATAGGCTAACTCTTCTGACAACAACCAGAATCAATACATTGGTAGTGGGCTCACTGGCCCAGTGGTAGTTGGGTTTATACAAGCTATGCAGTCCATCCTTTAATCTACGCAACTATCTAATATGATAAATTGACATACAAGCTCCTCTGGTGAGATGTAGCCGATGGTTGGCTAAATTGGTACTACCCATAGCCAGCCTCTCGGCACAGACTCTACCGTGATAGGACTCATACTACTGGAGTCCATTGACAACCCATAGTAATACTACAAATCAACGGGAGAAGGTCCCAGCTGGTTACTGTAGGATTTGTCCCAAAAACGCCCTGGGCTCCTTGAACTACCTAACTACCACTAGGAAGACCACCCTACTATCCGTAGACTAAGATAGACTCCAAGGTACAGGAGAGACCATATATGGGTGACCCCCATTTTGGCGGTTACCCATACTCCCCTTATATATCCTGCAAACGACATTCAGTTAGACAGATGGCGACGACGTAAACCGTGTTACAGCACCCCCTCCAATCACCTCTTTTAACCAGCAAACCAGCAACTATACAGCACTCTGCCTATGACGCACCGTCCCCCTGCTAGGGCCAGAGGGGGGTGTTTGTGAAACCCACTCAACTTCAATAGCATGTTTGGGGCATGCCTACTCAGGCATGGGGCCTCTCTGCGCAGGTGTGTATAGGCTCATGAACATCTAAGAGCCCATAGCGTGTGAGGCAATCAACCTCTAAGTTCTAGCATGACTTTGTTGGTGAAGGTAGGGTAACTTGGATACTTCAATAGGGTAACTGAGTTCTATGGGCATAATGATCAAAGCCCCAAGGTAGGGTAACTTTGTCCTCTTATGCCCTTAACCTCTTTGCAAGTCTTCCAGTTGACCATAAAGGTCATCTTGGAGGCCTGTGAGACGTTCCCATATATTCCTTGACATTATGAGAACTTACTCCCGCAAGGTCACCCTGTCTCATAGAGTAACCAAGTCTACTCAACTATTTCCTAGGCCTTGTTCTAGATTAGCCAGCTATTTGTATACTAACGTGATTCCCGGGGATGCGGCTCAGGACAGGGATCCGGCTACTCATAGCAACCAGTCAAAAATCAAACCTAGATTTGAATATCACCATGTATAATAGAGATACTACCTTGAAAATCAAGCCCCTTTTTTTTTTTTTTTTTTTTTTTTTTTTTTTTTTTTTTTTTTATTTTTGTTTTTTTTTTTTTTTTTTTTTTTAGTTGTTTTTTTTTTTTTTTTTTGTGGGTTAAT
>Ga0307509_10012501_pt1 | contig 10152 bp, 3 predicted proteins | sample 10_EM_MG_FD_202245 | JGI IMG/M metagenome (GOLD analysis project Ga0307509, IMG submission 202245) | Populus trichocarpa ectomycorrhiza microbial communities from riparian zone in the Pacific Northwest, United States - 10_EM | ecosystem: Host-associated > Plants > Roots > Unclassified | place...
TCTATTTAATCTTGACTATTTAGAAATATTTTAAATTTTGAAATTATATTTGTTTGGCATTGTGTTTGTATTGCATAATTTATAATTAATTTATCTTGAATTTGAATTATGTTTGTTATATATATATGAACAGTACAACCTCGAAACGGCACGCCGAAACACTCTGAAACTGAAACATTCCATTCCATTTGAAAAAACAAAATACCTACTGCAACGAAATTGATAACCTTGTTCTAAATGAACATTTATGGAGTCGTCCATTTTCAAAAAAATAAATCAATGTGCATTTTAATGTTCACCGTGTGTGATTAGCGTTTTAGATTGGATGAGACAAAAATATTATAAATACAAATATATTAAATTGAATAGATTGAAACGAAAATATAAAATAAATTTGTATTTGGTAAAATTTTAGAGTTAATTTATATATTTTTTAAAATAATAAATATAAAAGACATGTTATTATTATCTTTGTTTTTTTTGTCCCGATACAATAATTAAATATAATCTTTAGTTATTATTTTGATATAGAAAAGGTAGAGATAATGAAAATAAAAAGAACATGTTGTCTTATACTTTCAAAATACTTTCTATTTTGAAAGGATCGAAATTCATTTTAAGATTATCTCAAAAACATATTTATTTTATATATTTATCTTTGTCTCTTTAACCAAACAAGTTTTTTTTACACGCGTGTGCATACACACATATATATAATAAATGAAAAACAAATCTTAAAAAATTTGTAAATACAATAATAAAAGCAAATTAATATATGTTTAAAAAATAAATAATAGAAAAACAAGATAACAATAGAAAAGATATCAATATAACAATGATAGAAATTAATTAAAAAACAAATCATGTTAGTCCAATTTATTTAAATTAATTATTTCTTAATATTAACTAGTGGTGTGTTTGTTCTAAAAAATTAGAAGATAATTAATTTTTATTATTTTTTATATAATGAGAAAAAAAATTATAAAAATATAATAATTCATTTTAAGTATTGAGATAATGTTTATAATAATGCTATTGTTGTGTTGGATGATGGTGTGTAGTGAGGTAGCCGTTGTAATGATGGTTATATTGATAATAAATTATAATGATAATATAGTTGGTTATATTGATAATAAATTGTGGTGGTAATATAGTTGATTATATTGATAACAAAGGTAATGACTAGCATATAGATTTTTGTCATAAAAAATAATTCGGATAGATAGTTGGAAATTTAATCTAATCAAAAAAAGAATTATATCATTAGAAGTAAAAAAAAAAATTATATTTAGTAAGATACTAGTTTAAAGGGTTGAATAAAAAAATAACTAAAAAATATTAAAGTCACAAGAATTATTTAGCATTGTTATTAAACTTGGCCTAATAAATGAATCTTGAAATCTTGAAATCTGACTCCTTAACTAGTCCGAGTTTAACATTAAATTGTGTGAGAATTGCCCTAACGTGAATCAGTCGACTTAAGGGGCCAAAACAACCCAAACGACTGTCAAAAGGCATAGTTTGACTTTAAAAAAAAATCAAAATGACTTTTTTATTTGAGATGAAAACATATTGGATCGACTTAGACTTCGCAGCTTAACCTACCAAATTCATGATCTTCTTTTAATAATCTTTTTATTAAAAAAAAACTATTTTTACTTAGTTATATTATAACAAAAATAGACGTTTGGAAAATCAATCACAAACCAAATGTTGGGACATTTGTTTGAGACTACGATAACCTTATAAAAAGCAATTTTAAAAAATTTATGAAGACAAACTCAAATGCAAAAAAACAAGCACCTTCTTCATTTTTCATATAAACAATGAAAGAGGTGCATATATCCCCAAATCTTTTAGAGTTGAAAGGTAATTGTTGCCAATAAATAAATAAATAATTGGATAAAATATTAAATAAATTATGCAGAAAAGGTTAATAAATTTAGTAATACAAAAAGAAAATTATGCAACAATAATAACATGAATCACAAGAAAAATATTTAATAAATTATACTTTTAGATTATTAATTAACCGGTAACTTTTATAATTATAATTTTTTAAATGAATATTTTTTGTCACAAAAGAGAGGAGAGGCTCAAATATTTGACCTTTTAAAAAAAGTGGACACATTTAATAATGATGACGACGACGACGACGATGAATACGATGATGATAATGTTTTTGTTTCATCAATAATAGTTTGGTTGTATTTGGTAGAGATATATGATACAAGAAACAATATTGTAGTGAAAAGAGAGTAAAACGTGGGATATTGAGAAGAAATTTCAGTGAAAAAGAGAGGAAGATGGGATGATGAGAAAGGATTGATTAGTGTTTAGAAAGATACAAAAAACTTCAAAATTAGATAGCAATTCTTCTATTAATTCTTCAATTAGTATTTAATTATTGATTTTCTATATGAAATCCTCAATTCTTTAAGAACAAATATGTAAAAAAGAAACAATTTGTTTGTTTTAAGTGTTGTCAAAAAAGAGATTATCCCTTCAAGAAGATTACTTGAATCACAATGCATGGAGTGAATTCATCCTAACTTGGCCCAACATTGTTATAACAAACTACACTAGTTGGTTCAATAAGATGTAACAATACTTTGTCGAAGAATAAAATAATATAAGATTTTTTATCATGAGATTTGTATTATTTTGCTTATTATTACACTTTTATTTTATATCAGCTGTATTTGATTAGTCAACAATCATCATAAGGATGATATCACGATGATCAAATATCATCTTATATCTTAATATTAAGTCAAGTCATTAACTTCTATATTGTTTTCTACCATTGAGAAAAATAAATTAGAAAACATTTTTATAAAGTTTTTAGCCATTGCATGTTATGGTGTGAGGCCTTGTTTTATCCCTCCTCACTTATGTGTTCAGATATTGCATTTTTCTAAACTTGGTTTTGGTTTGCTAACCTTGCTATCATCTTATTTTTAATCTTAAGAGATACTAGTGACTGTTAGCCAATTTATCATTCTTATCACTGAGTTTAAATGAATTTTATTGTAATTGATGTTTTGCATTTCCTTGTGATAGGCGTTTGGGGGCTTGGCCTTTCATTACATGTCAATCTTGTTCAATTTTGCCCTGTAAGTTTTCTTTATTGGGTATAATTATATAACAAGTAGGGCACCTATATACTTATAAAGAGGTTTTACATAACTCTCTTGTGCCAACTTGTTGGTCTTATCATGACCAATAAATCTCTTACATAAAACAATATTAGTGACTAAATTCAACCTCTTTTATCCCTCTGCGAGAGCACGACATCACGATGACCCTTCCCAAGCAGGCTATAGAGGTCTTTGGTTGGATAAGAAGTTGCCACTTAATATTGTGGTTACTAGGAACCCTAACTCGTCTTTAAATATTATAGGTAAGAGATTTGTTGCTTATAGAAAGGTATGAGCAGCCCTAGTATGCCTTACATGAGGTAAGCTATATTGTTTTTCTTCACTTGTAGTTGTTATGGTCTGATGGTATTTTTAAATTGTACCGGCCTACTCTGACGGGTTTGCTATGATGAATAAACTCTGGTTTTTTAGATCAAGAACTTGGTCTCAAAGGTTGAAATGTCTTCAATTGTCATTGAGGTTTCTTTCGAGATAAACTTAGAATCTTGGCTACCGCATCATTCCAAGTAATATTTTAGATAAAATTCTTTGTAGTTTTTTTATCCTTACATTAAAAGTGAATGAGTTGTATTACTCCCAATTATATTTTGGATATTGACCTCATACATGTTTTTTTATCCTTATATTAAAGATGAGTAATCATAAATTACTATCCCTAATAATATTTTGGATATTAACTCTTTTGTAGGTTTTTTATCCTTCTATTAAAAGTGAATAATATATTTTCTTGCCAAAAATAAATTTTTAATATTTTTGAAACATAAACCAAAATCCTTTGGAATTTTACAAACTTGTTGTAAAATCTATGCAATATTTTTTCAAAACATGCCAAATTATTTTAGATTTTTTTTAAATGCTCAAATAATGTTTTAGGATTTTTAGCCATATGCAAAAAAAAATATTTTTTTTCAGGTCTTGTTTGGCAAAAACTCATTTTCCTTTAAAACAAAATTATCAAAACATGCCTATAGAGCATGATTGTCAAACACATCCTTAAGCAAAAATTTCCTTTATAAAAAAGGTTGAAAACCAGACAAGGCCTTACGAATCTGACCCAGAACCAAAATGATCGGGTTAACCTGAAATCATTCATTCATCTATGAACTGAATTAAAAATCTTTGGTTTAACCCAAAAATAGATCTAAAACAAAATAAATAAGCTAAAATGGATTCAACTTAAAGAAAACACAAACAAAAAAGCTTGAATAAAATATATCAAACACAAAAAAAGAAAAGAAATGAATGGTCTTCATAAACCCATAAAGCATGAATTTAAAACCAGATCAGAGATAACAAATCTAGTGGCATAAAGAGGTTGGAAATCATTCAAATATCAATAATATAGCATCCATTCACTTTGATTATCAATGAGTCATCACAATTCGGTCCGAGAAAGTTTTGATCCAAAACTGAAACTTTAAGATTAAAACATTGAAATACAAATTATTGATACAAAAGAACCCTAAATTATTGTCTAACGATGTCATGCGAAGATGTAATTACTAAGAAATGAAACAAAACAAATTAAAATCACGTAGCTAAGACAATTTTCCTGGGAAAAACATGAAGAACATAAACCCATCATGTAAGGTCAGGCCCACTCTTCCTTGTAGAATATTGTCCGTCATGGCTCAGCCCAATCCGGCTTCCACGCCTCATGGTTTTGTTCCTGGCAGCCCACAGGCTCCAAAACACGTCCTACAAGGTTAGGTACCAACTGTCTTAATATGTCCTGACTCTGGACACTCTTCTTTCGATGTGGGATGTTACACATCAAACCCAAAAATACCCAGCACACTGTCAAACCCAAAATTAACCTTTTTTGACCTCTAAAAATCTTAGTTCCAACAAACCACATTACCATAACCAAACATATTTGAATTAAAAGAATTGACAAACAACATCAAATCATCAAACTCATGCAAGATGTTTCAGCTTAAAAAATGTCAAGTCTAAGCAACCTATATATTCATGCAATTTGGATTTAAAATTGGATTTCTAAATATATTTTGGTTATGAACAAGACTTGTAAACCTAGGATTAACATTATTGTTTCTCGATGCATTAATCAAATTAACAAAACTAAAAAACGAACGTTGTTTTATCAAAACCAATTTAACTAGAAAGCTTTTATTACATTGAAAAAATCAAACACATCCTAAAAATGCTTTGGAGAACAACATCAAGCCATAAAATAAGAAATCACAACAGCAAAAGAGACAGACACATCCCTACTTTTTAAGCATTCCACACTTAATCACTATGTCTGAGAACATAATACAAACCAAATGATCATAAAAAAAACCTCAAACAGGCCACATGAACTCTTTTTTTGGATTAAAAAATGTATCTTCATACCTCTAGAACAACTACTGCCTCTTTGCTTTTCTTTGTAAAGTTTTAATTTCACTAAATCATTACCCTTTCAATGCTAATAAACCTTTACGATAGGCTCTTGAACCTTCACAATTAGGATATCTTTTTCAATAGTTTCTCTCCTTATTTTCCCCTTTTCCCCTTCTCTAAATTTCTAGAGGGGTATTTATAGAGTTTTGTTAAGGTTTTTTAATGGATTCAATCAAGGATTGATCAATGCTTGACTCTTTATTCAAAATGAGAGGGTTTCAGACAAGTTCTAACAACTAAAAGCTATACAATTGGCTGGTTTTGCAATAATGGTTTTGGTTTTGGGGATTCTTTGTGGTTTTGCTAAACTTAGAGGGCAAGGCGCTGTTTTTTGGCCTTTTGATCTTGAGGGAAAGGTTTTAAGCCCTTGATAAGAACTCACTAAAAAGCTTTGAAGTGTGAACACACAAAGGAAATAAGTGGTTTTGGCATAATGGATATCACAGTTATGACTGACTAAGTTGACCACTTTCGAAGTCTAGTCAAAGCAACCCTGACATCATCCTCGTTGGAGAACACATGACGTTAATGTGCACACCTTTTGTTTAGATCCAATTTTAATCAATCTGGAGGTCTGTAACTTTACATTTATTCATTTAAAGGTTCTAACTCGATCAGCCTAGAAATTATCAAAGCAATGATGGCTAATAAGGAAGAAGATGTTGTTGAGTTCGTTGAAGAACATGGGACGTAAAAGTTTGATGAGGTAATTGATCCTTATAAAGAAGGTGTTTCTTAGTTGAGTGGTGATGGTTAAAGCCACTAGGGTGGTGGTTAAAATAATTATATTATTTTTCTGTTTTTTTTTTGTATTTTATATTTTGTATTTTTCCCACTTTTTTTTTTGTTTATATGAGGTTATAAAATAGGTAACAATATTGATAGAGGAAGAAATAGGGACGGGCATGGAGAATAAAAGGTAAAATCCTTTTCTTCTACATGTTTCTCTACCTTTTTCTTATTTCTTGAATTTAACATGCTTACAAATTCCCCCCCCCCTTTTTTTTGTCACAAGTGTTTGCAAGGTTAGGAAAAAAGAACTCTCTTTTATCTCAAGTTATGATATGTGCCTGCAATTTCTTTCTTCTTTCTTGCTGGTTTGTGTCTACCCACTAAGAATTTTTGAGTTGGTTGTTGGAGGGGGGTTAGGTTGTTCATGCGACTTAGCATGGCTTTTTTTTTTAATAGTTGTGTTTATGTTGATTCACAGTGTTTTCATTGTTGCTTTTTTCTCTAAACTTTCTTCTGGGTCGTTGATGCTCTGTTTAAGCTAGAAATGTTGTTGTTTCTGGCTTTCCACGTCCATTTAGTGAATGTTAAGCTCCAAGAAAAAATCCCAAAAAACTCTACATTCTTGCGAAGGCACTGATAAATCTGTTCTATCCAGGGTCACAGTTTAATGATATACACATAATACAGTGCCTTGAAAATAATTAAAAATCAAGATGAGAAATCTTCAACTTGTGGAAAGCAAAAGCACATGTTACTGCAAGTCTGGTATTTTACAGTGAACAGCAAGCATAAGGCAAGATCAGTCCACTTGCACAGGAACTCAACAAGACATGAACGTTTGACCCCTAAAGGCATAAACTAGCACAACAATCTCTAGGCATGCAAACTATCTTAGCTATCAGTAGTAAAAGAGGAAATAAGAACCCAGCAAGACAATTACTTTGAACAATTAGGATTGAACTGAAAGTTTAAAAAATAAAACATAAACAAATATATTTTTATATGTAAGAAAATATTACTCAGAAATCACATAGAATTAACCCTCCATCTTTACAAACAAAACAATAGTTCTTCCAATCTCTTTCTTTTAACAATCTCTGGCTTTTTCCCCTTCTTTTCCTTCTTTTTTGTACGCAATGGTAGAGCAGTACTTTCATCTCTTGCCTCTGTTTTTGCTCTCAAAGAAACCAAAAGGACACGTTAAAAACAGGACAGTGAAAAGACATACGAGACGTAAAAAGCCACCACGGATTAAAAGACTTTCTTGAATCTCAAGTGGCAATAGGCAGTGGATCTACTTTAGTTTTTAATTTTTTTTATCAATATTTAATTTGTGTTAGTAATTTGGATCATCACATGACATTTAAAAAATTATAAATTAAAAAACACTAACACGTCTCTTGGTTTAGTTACTACATCATTGATTGAAGTTGAGATGCGGGTTAAATCAATTTTTTAATATAAAAATATTGTAGTGTTATTAATATATTTTTTAATAAAAAAAATTAATTATAAACTTAATATATATATATATATATATATATATATATATTGGACATTTTAAAAAAATATATTTATGTAGTGATATATTTAATGATATTTTTTTTCAAATATTAAGATGATGATATAATGAATTGACTCTTGTTAACCTATCAAATCTATGATCCGGGTCATCAGATTGTGATAACTCTATAAAAAAAATTAAAATAAATTATTAAGGTCAATTCATAATTAACCTAATGATGAATTAAAAAAAACAACAAAAAAAAACTAGTTGAGTCAACCTAGGTTAACTCTTTGAATCTCTCAACCCGGATTATAAGATTAGGATAACTCCATAAAAAGTAAATCAAAAAACAATTATGAAGCCTAGTTTCCAACCAATTTAATGTTAAAAGATGAAATCAAAAAAGCAAATCAATTAAAAAAAACCCAAGTAAACTCAAACTAACATATTAAACATGTGACCTAAATTATGAAACTGAAATTTCATAAAATAAAAATAAAAAATTATAAAGCTTCATTTCCAATATAAACCAAATTAATTTTAAAAAAAATTAAAGTTTAAAAACTAAAATTGAAACTAAAGCAAATGTTTAGCCCTTTTTTTTTTTTCTTCAAAATAGGGACTAAATGTCTAACCCTTATTTTTTTTATTTGATTTTTTTAGATATTGTTGATGCGGGATTGTATTCGATGACCTATTTCATTTAGCTTGATTTTGGATTCTCATAGCGCCATGAAAGATTTTTAAGGGTTGATTGATGATTAATTTGACAAATTAAATGTAATTTTATTGATTTAAAATAATCAAATATTTAGGGACAATTTGAAATTGAAATACATGTTCAGTCCCTGTTTTAGCCAAGTTAGGAACTGAAGTGAAGAATTGGTTGGTACATGTAGTACACGCGTGAACATGTGAAGGATGTGACCATAAAGTGGTGGCACATGCGACTTCCTTCAATATTCTATGATACCCTTTCTTAGTCTATTAGGAATCATCTCGACATGGGCTTCTTGATGACTGTGAGGAACTGTTGTTGCAATGTTCTTTTTTCTTATCCTCGCTTCTTTCTATTTTCTTTCCTTGATTTTCATGTCTAACCCTATTGAAAACAACATAGTGGTCTTTTTTTTATCAAATTTGATCCTCGTTCTTTTTATTGTTATTTGTTATTTTATTTGATTATTTTATTTTTCAATTTCATCATTTAATATTGAGTTGATTTATGATTTTTTTTCTTTCTATAGGGTAATTTTAATTTTAAAACCCAGGTCGGTTTGAAAGTTTAACCATGGTTAACTTGAGTCATTTTTTGTGGTCCTTTTTAAAATTCATTTTTTTTCAAATTTGTTTTTAAAATTTAGTTGGTTGGGAAGTGGACTTTGTAATTTTTTATCTGTTTTTTATAGGATTTTTTCGATCTTATGATTCAGGTTGTGAGTTTGGCAAGTTAACTCAGAATGGTTAGTTTTTTTTTAATTGATTTTTTTTCTATTTTGTCCTTTAACATTGGCTGGTTGGGAATTGGGCTTTGTAATGTTTTTTTACTTGTTTTATATAGGGTTATCTCAATCTCATGATATGGGTTGTGAGTTTGGTAGGTTAACCCAAGTTGACTAGAGTCTTTTTTGTTGTTTTTTTTTTTAAATTAATTTTTTCTTTTAATAAGAATCAAGTTTTTTTATTTTTTTTCTATGAGATTATACTTCATTTTAAGTTGGCTGGAATCAGGCTTTGCAATCTTTTATTATTTGCTCTCTACAGAGTTGTACCATTCTTATGATTCAGTTAGCTAGTTTGTTAGTTTTACATAAATTGACTCGTGCCACTTCTTTTTTATTTGACAAATTACACCATTATCATGGTCTTTTAAATTTTTTTTTTTATTTTTGTTATTCAACATTGAATTGATTAAGATTTAAACTTCATAAATTGTTTCAATATGATTTTTATACAATTATCATGATCTTATAATCCTGTTTTTGGTTAATTCAATATATTAAATAGAGTTGTTATTAATCGATCCAATATGCTCATATCTTAATATTAAAAAAATATCATTCAATATATCATATTTTTAATATTTTAAAAAATATCATTTAATATAAATTAAATTTTGAGTTCATGATTTAAGAGTGTGTTTGGTATTGCGGTAGCTGTTGTGGTTGTGATTTGAAAAAAGTTGTTTTATAAAAAGTACTTTTAGTTGAGGTTGGTTTGAAAAAATAGGTGTTTGGTTAAAACTGTGGTTGAAATTGAGGTTAAAGAAAAAGTAGTTTAATATGTGTTGGTTAAGAATGCTTTTGAAATTGAGGTTATAAAATAATTTATATATATATATATATA
>Ga0307509_10012502_pt1 | contig 10152 bp, 3 predicted proteins | sample 10_EM_MG_FD_202245 | JGI IMG/M metagenome (GOLD analysis project Ga0307509, IMG submission 202245) | Populus trichocarpa ectomycorrhiza microbial communities from riparian zone in the Pacific Northwest, United States - 10_EM | ecosystem: Host-associated > Plants > Roots > Unclassified | place...
TAAAATAGTCTCATTGAGATGCGAGTATGCTAAAAAAATAAAATAATCTCATCAAAAAATAACTACCCTCAAAACAAAATAAAGCAAAATAATCTCATCAAAAAATAACTACCCTCAAAACAAAATAGTCTCATCGAGAGGCAACTATCCTCAAAACAAAAATAACTTGAAATATTTTCATCGAAAGGTGACTACCTCAAAACAAAAACAAGATAGTCTCGTCAAGAGTCGACTACCCTAAAAAAACCAAATACAATAGTCTCATCGAGAGGCAACTACTCTCGACATGAAATTTAAATGGGTCAAAATTATTATGTAATCATTCTTAACATGAAATTTAAAATGAAGTTCAAATTGTTAGGTGACCAGCCTCGATATGAATTTTAAATGAGGTAAAAAATGTTAGATGACCAACTTCAACATGAGATTTAAATGAGTCTAAATTGTTAGGTGACCAACCTCAGTATTTAAATGAGGTTCAAATTATTAGGTGGTCAACCTTGATATGAAATTTAAATGGGTCCAAAATGATTGAGTGACCAACCTCGATATGAAATTTAAATGCTACCATGATTGTAGAGTTTAGTTTGACTCCTAGCAATGGGATTCGACTGAAGTTATCCTAATTGTATACTCGACTCTAACTTGTTATTTACCTTTTTCTTTTCTTGATATCATCTTTGATGTGATGATGGATTCTGACTTTGTTTTTGAGTTTTGCTTGCTATAGTTGAGAAAAACACAAATTGTATATTTTAAAACTTCTATCTTTCTTTTTTATTTCAACATAACTTCACATATATCTAAATTTACTCATTGGCCTACTTGAATTGTTTAAGTGATATGAGTGACTTTTAGGCTCACTAAGGGTTTGCCTTCTCGTGTTCTCCACTTTGATCATTAGATGGACATGATTAATACATCGCCTTGATTTACTCCATGTTGATTTTTTTATCTTGGCCCTCAAGTATATGCTAAGATATTTATTCATCTTTATTTCTTTTTCATCAAATCCATGAAAAATTATTTTCTCTACCACTCATAGCTTATGATAGAGTTCTTCAAATCATCATTTAACAATTGTGATTGCCCATAATACAACCTAAGAATATATGTTCATCGCTGCTCACTTTTCCATATCACCATAAAGAGGTTGTGCTCTATTACCTAACTTATAATGGAATTCTTCAAATCATCATTTAGTTATATTATCACCATAAGGAATGTTTCAAACAAAGTTGCTTCTAGTTGTTCTAGTTCTATTCATCTTTTCCATTAGTCGTCAAGAGGCACGCGTGCATCATCACTATTTTTATCAACTTTGTAAATTCAGTCAATGAAAGAATTTTATTACATAATATTTTTTAAGGAATCATCTTTTATATTTTAGGACCACATAGTAAAATTCACTAATTGAGTTCCTGTATGTCTAATTATTAAGAGGAAATCACTAGACGTTTTAGTTTCATTGCTCAAAAGCCCAAAATATATCATTAAGTGCTAGAATGCAATTTTAGATGTTTTTATTAGCATAAGATGAAATGAGTGTTGGTTGAAAATGAATGTTTACCCTAAAATTTTAGTTATCTTTTGAAAAACGAATGGATTATATGAATTCTATGATAAATGAATAGCTATTTTGAAAAGAAAAAAAAACAGAGAAGATGTTGGATTCCAAAAAAAGAGTCTTTACTTTTAAAAGAGAAGGCACCTTGCTTCATGCTGTGTTGATTTCTTATTTATTGGTGAAAATTCATAATTCAATGTCATAAATAATGACATAAAACACATAAACGAGCCATGTTTTCACTTGAAAAATATATTTCTTCTCTTTTTAGACGCTAAAACTTCTCAATATAAATAAATTAATTTTAATAAAAAAAAAGACTTGTAAAAGCACGTAATATAAGCTAAGGTTCATGAATATGAAAGAAAAGCATATATAAGTGTGTGTGTGTGTGGCTCAAAGGTGTTTAAAGACATAGAATCACTTATTCATTTATAGAGGTCTTTTAAGCTTTCCACCTTAATTTTATCCTTTCAATTATTGTTCTCACTTTAATATTAATTCCTCATACTGCACCTCGTGTTTTGGCATGACTTTACTTGTTGGTCATTTTCCTTATCCCTTTTCATAACACTTTCAACCCTTTCATATATATATTTTTTTTCTATTTGGAGAAAAGCTTTCAAAAAATACCCTTAATATAAGGGGTGATCATCCTTGTCTAGGTTATTGTCCAATAAATAGTTAAGGCTCAAAGAGAGATGGCAATGAATATATTTTTGTTTGTGAATGATAGATCAAATATGGTCATTTTTCATCTTAAATCCAAATACATTCATGTTTATAAATCATAACCTTATTAAAAAATCATTCATTATTTAGAAAACCTATAAGGTTAACCATAGTGAAGAAGTGGTGGGATCATGACCCAAATGTATATCATTTATCATTATTTAAAACATCAAATCATTTTATTCTATTTTGAGCATTATTTTAAACAAATTTCCCCTTTCAAGATTTGTTAGAAGTGAAAGGGTAATTTTAGGGTTCAAATGAGAGATTATCAAGATTTTAACCTTTTAAGGTTTATTGAGGTTAGTGGAGACGCTTTGAGATTAAAAAAAGAGAGATAATATGGACTTTACTCTTTTAGGATTGGAAAATAAGAATTTAGGATTCATAAAAAGAAAGATGTCCCCCTAGTGTTTGCATAACATATTTTGAAATATGACTAATTTTTCAAATGTTACTTTTATATAAATATATCTTGATTTTAACACAATAATTGAACTTATAAAAAAAGAACTCAATTAAAAAATATGATATAATCCCAAAACATATGAAAAATAAAACCAAGAAAAATAAGATTTCGATGACTTTGTTCACAAATTCAGTAACAAAACAGGTGACAATGCAATGCATCTTTAGTCCATTTTTCCATGTCTAACATTTACAACTTAGTAACGTCCAGATGCCTCTTGCATCATTCATACCGATCACTCATTCTTATCAATAACTTACTATGTTAGTGATGAATTGGTATTGATATGGTATGTACCATTATTCTCTATAAAAACAATATGGCTTTTAGTAATCAACTTTTAAACTTGATACTTGAAATTCTTATAGTTTTCAATTAAATTGCTCAGAATCTCATTATGATACTTGTCATAACCTAATTTTTTACTCCTCTAAAAAAATTCAATCAGAAAAGCAAAAAAAATATTTTAAAAAAACTAATTAAAAAAGAAAAGAATTAAAAATAGCAATTAGTAATAGAATTATTAGAAATTAGAAAGTCAAAAACTAAATTGAAAAAGGCGAAAAAATACAAGGACAAGAAAAATGCAATCAGAGATGAAATTTAAAAAATAGAGAAAAGTGTTCAAATTAGCTAAATAATTGGAAATTGGAAAGCCAATAACCAAATTGAAAAAGACAACAAAATGAAAGGACTATTTTTAACGCAATCAGGGATAAAATTAAAATAAATAAAGAGAAAAAGGTTGGGATTGCCTAAAAATATATAAATCTAATGAACAAATTGAAAAAGGAGGAAAAATTATGGGAATTTTTTGAAAACTTGAAAGTTCTATTTAGATAAAATGGTGTGTTTTGTATAAAATAGTGTCATTGCACACAAGTTTATTTTAAATAATAAAATGCGCTAAAACGATGTCATTTTGGTGCATAGGATTGAATGGTGTCTACTTCCCTTTGAGTCTGCTCCAAAAAAAGGTTTCTTTTATTTTCTTTTATGGTTTTTCATCATACTTTGATTTTTTTCTCTCTCCCACACCTCTAAAAAAAATGAAAAACAACACATAATTTCCCTCCCTGCATGTGTTCTACATTCTCAACTAAAAAAGATATGCTCTGACCCTCCGAAACCACAATAAAAAGGCTAATCCAAGCATGTTTGGCCAAAGTGTATAACATAATGGAGGGTTGAGATTGACTCAAGGGAACCGATGGTCATAATCATTCCACGAAGAAAGATTCAAAGAGCTTCATCATTGTCTTTAAATAGAGGGGCAAAGCAAAAAACAAGAGGGGCAAAGTAAAGTTAAAGAGAGAAAATGTCAAGATAAGAGAAGAAGAGAAAAAGAGTTTGAGTTGTGCCCATTATGCAGATTTCTCTTTGATAAGATCTTTTATTTTTTTTCAGAAGTTGTGTGAGAGATGTGAATCTAGTTTGAGCTAGTATATAGTAGAGGATAAAAAAGAAAAAGAAGAAAAGAGAGAGTTTTGAGCTATAAATGAAGGTGTTGTGAACCATAAGCTAGTAAAGAGGAAAGAAAAATAAGAGAGAAAGAAAAAGGAAAGGGAAAAAAGAGAAAAGGAAACAAAAAACTGAAGAGAAAGAAAGAAACCAAATAAGCCCAAGAAAAACCATCTGAAAACCCATTCATTATCATCTCCACTACTAGTTGCAACCACAACAACCCCTCCTCACCTGGAACTAGCCTTGAGGTAAGCCCATATCTCTTTTTCTTCTTTTCTTTTCTTTCTTGTTTGTATGTTTACTATATAAAATGCCAAAAAAACATGTTACTATTCACCATGTATTTTTATTTTTATTTGCTTTTTGGTGACATTATTTATACTTTGTAAAACTACATCTGTATCGTTTATATATATATATATATATACACACACACACATGCACATGTGTGTGTGTGTGTGCGCGCGTGTAGATATTGATTAAAAAAACAAAAACAACATCTATAAGTTTTTGTCAAGTTATCATCATATTGTTTTATTAAGTTTAGGTTGTAATAGCTAGGTAGAAATGTCTTCTAGTTTGAAGGGCTGACATAGGTCTTGCACGACATTTTTAACCTTAAAATAAGTTTAATAATGAGCTGGTGAGTTTTCATCAAGCTAGAGTAAAGTTTTGATTAAACTTAAATTTGTGTTTTAATGGTTAGTCAATGTGTCTTCTAGTTTTAGGGATCGATGTAAACCTAACGCGATGTTCTAAAATAAAATAAAATGTCAATCATAAGTCCATAAGTCTCCTCCGAGTAAGGATCAATGTGGGATGAATGTAATATTCTTTTCAACCACTCAATAAATAATAATAATGATAATAAAAAGAGTCAAAAAATATAAATAAATAAAATTAAAAACAAAAAATTTATCAATTTGTATGACTCCTGATTTAGGACCCGACATTAACTATTCAAATAATCCATTGACAATAAATAAATTGCAAATAAGCTAAAACAATCTTGGACAATTAATGTCACACATCAAATAAATTTAGAAGAAATACATAGCTAAAGAAACATTTTCTCAGAACGAATGTGGTAAGGGTGATTTTTATCTTCCCTTAAGCATACTCAACCTCTTACTTAAATTTCTAGAATCAATGTATATTCTAGAAGTGTTAGTTTCCTTAAGGAACTGTGTTGTGACTTCGTCTTCCATATTCCTTTTAATTTTTAAAAGTATATGTTTATATCGAGGTGAAAATATTCACATTTAGTATTTGGATCATACCACCTTAGACATGGTGGTTATATGAGATTTTTTTGGATCGGAATAATGTATCTAATACTCAAAAGGTAACAATAGACAATGCTAAGCAATAGAAATATATCAATCTTGGATAATGACACTCGAGAAGTTGGTGATGCTATGAAATGAAATGGTATTTGAGATGATTTGGTAGAGTGTGCATGGTCAAGATTCCTAATTTGAAGACCATTTTTTTATTTGTTATTTGACATGGCACCAAACCTCATTGTTGGATTTTTAATCCTTTATGATTTCAGGCCTTGCTCAACCCTTTTCTATTATGGTTAACACATCTATAAAATAGGCTAATGAATTCCTAATCAAGTACTTTTAGTATGGAGCCTTTAAAGTGTCAATGAAAATAAAGGTGAGCTCCTTCTCTGGTAGAGAAGAAAATGTTTGCATTGTTGTTTTGTACATCCTTGTAACATATTCATTGGTAACTTATTATTTATCCTCTCCATTCTTTAAAGGTTATACTTACTCGATATCACCTCTAAGTTATGTCCAAACTATTTTAAAAAGGTGTATGCCAAATCTTTTTATTTCTTTATTTTAAAGAGATCTAATCCCACATATCAGTTATGAATAGGTCCAACCAGAATCTCATGAAAGTAATGAATAAAAAATTTCACATCATGAAGAACCTTAACTATTCTATTGTAGTACATCTTTAGATGGTCTTCGAAAATTGAGCTTATGTGTATTTAATAACTTCAAAGACTTTAGATTTTCTAGAAATGCCCACATCTTGCATATGATATATTTTATTAGTTGAAAGAGGCTCATATAAGCCTTCTTCTTTAATGGTCTTGTGTCCTTTTATGGTTATGCTATATACTCATTTTTTTTCTTCAAACAATAACCGCCCATGTTTGATCAAGTTGTTAATCTGCTTTTTGCAACCTCAATAGTGATTTATGGAATGTTCCACGACTCCTATATGATACTCACACTTGACATCCTTGTTGTACCATTTAAGAAAAGTTAGGTTAAATGGGTTTAAATGGTTGAGGTGTTATCTGGTGTGCATTCACAAGTCTGGTGTACATTCACAAGGTGTTGATAGATATTGATGAGAGAAACTAAAAACAAAGATGATGGATTTATGGTGTTGGACTTTGCATGTTTTAAGAATGATGTCTATGTTGAGATAATGATGTAGGTGTTTGGCCTCTAGAAGATGTTACTTTGATCAATATAAAAGAGTGAGAGGAAAGCATTGCCATAATGAGCTTTACGGTGACAGTTTTTAAGGATTTTTCATCAAGTTATTTAGAGTAAATAATTTACTTCAACAAGCTAGTTAATCGAGCCATTTTATCCTTTAAATCTCATGTTGATGATTATGCTTGGTCTAAGCTTTCTCTTTATCTACCATAACATGGTCTAATGTAGGCTTTTGAGGAAAACTGAACTTTCAAAATATGATTTGTATTTGTTTTTTTTTTTTTCCTGTGAAAATTCAAATATAACTTGCGTAAAGATAAGTATTCATTTGGAACATCAAGTAGAACTATATGTAAAAAGAGTAAAATAGAAAAGGAGTCATATTTTAGTCTTAGGTAATTAGGAACCTTAACAGGTCCTTCAAAGGTCTACGTAAGAGGCTGATTATGTGATAAAGAAGATAGTTATCACCCTGTACATCCTACCTAAGATAAGTTGTATTGTTGTTTGTTTTTAAATATAAAAGTTTTTAATGTACTTACATGTTAAGATTTTGCAAAAATTGATATATGTGTGTTTTTTTTATTAAAGGTAAAAACTATGATGACTTAAGACAACAATTTGAGACTTGGACATGGTTAGAAGACCCAACTTTCATTTTTGAAACATGAGCGTTGGACTCAAGAGTATGGTTTATAAATTATAAGCCCAAGTTTTTTTTTAAGATTATATTGATTAAAATGGCCTTGAAGACCACCACTCACACTTTATGGTCCAATATGAGATCATACCGATCTAGTCCAAATTCACTCGCGCCATGAATGAAAGTTGTCTGAAAAAACAAGAACACAAGCATAAATTCACACACATCAACATAAACATAGAAAATTGAATTCAAATAAAAAATAGATATTTTCAAATAATATTTACAATTAAAACTTAATGTTAATGTTTTCTTTATAGATATTTACATTTTTATAAATTTAAAAACAATTTTGTCACCAAGGATGACTTTGCTTTCTAAAAGCAACTAACTAGATGGCTAGAATAAATTCATAAATCAAATATTATATTTATTAATATAATATTATATAAATATTGAAGATAAATTAATTAATTATTAATAATAAATATGTATTTACATGAATTTAATAATATCATGTGTAACTAATCAAATGACTACAAGAAATATTAAACTAACATTCAATTCCATCTATGTTACGATGTCTAATATCTATTCATTACAATCGCAAAAAATAAATCTTAATTGTGGTAATACTTTAACTTTATTTAAAAATAATACTTTATGTGACAAATTATAGCAAAAAAAGAGGTCAAATATCTTGACTTGATTTTTTTTCCTTTTCTATTTTTCTTTTCCTTTTTCTTTTCCACTTTCTCCCCCTTCTGCTTCTTTCTCCTCTCCATTGTCCCTTTTTTTTTAATCTTCGTCTCTTCTTTTTCTTCAAAACTTCTCCTCTCCTCTCCTCTCCTTAAATTTAGGTCGAAGAGTTAAATCTCATGTATGCATTATCAATAGCTTGTAATGTTCACAGACTCACAAGGGAAAACAACTGAAAGTCTAAGATGAGTTTACCGATTGCAAAAGACTCTTAGTGTAACAGTCATCTCCATCATTCATGGCATCTTTCTCTTTACTTAGTGTTACAGATAAACAATTTTGGTCACAGGTAGGTGTGAACGAAACTTTGGCTAGTGACAGAGCAATAGTTTCCTCATTGGAGGAGATTTTGTTAGGGCATTGCTAGAGAGCATTTTCCAGGGCACTTGCTGATCTTTGTATTACTCTCAACTCCTTTATCTTGCAAGTTTTAATGGCCAGTAACCCCGTCCATGTTTGTTGGTGCATTTAAAATTGAACCCATTTATAAGTGATGTGGGTGGTTTCATGAAAATCTAGTTTGTGCTTACTAATTAAAGCTTTCAATTTTAGAAAAAAGATGCAAAAATGATACACGAACTTATTCAATAAATACCTAGTAGAAATTATGTTTTATAAAAGATGATGGGTCTTATAGACAATAAATATTACTTCTCTCAAATATCAAGAGGATCGGGATAATTTTCTTCAAAATAAAAATTGTGAATTATAAGCAATTTCATGTGCTTAATTCATCATTTGTACACAAGCAATTTCATTTGCTTGGTACATCTACCTATAAGAGCTCGTTGGTAAATTGAGTCTTTATAACTTTGTATTTGGTTGTTCCTCAACTACTTCTAGACTAAAAAATCCTTCACAACAGTACTTATTACCCTTCTCTAGTCGAGGGCGTTGAATCTTGGGTCACCGTTGGTTCCCTTGTAAATTAACTAAAAAACTAAATCTTGTGTGTTTTTCACTGTAGCTCAGTTCATAGTGAAATGTGTCTTGGATTATAATAAAATTACAATTTTTTCTTTTATATCTGAAGCTTTGCTTGAGTGTAGACTAGCACTTTTCACATTGGTTACAACGCAATTACCATTTTACTCTTCACTATTTAACTCATGAAGCTTTGCTTGAGGGTATATGTGTCTTTTTATGTTTTTTGTTATACAGTGAAAATACTATTTTACCCTCAGAGCTAATAAAATTTTGAACTATTGGCCTAAGACTTTCTTGACTTTTTACAAACTTTTTAACAGTCAAAATACTTAGTTGCCCCTAGAATCATAAAATTAATGGTCTATTGGACAGGAGCTTTTTTCAGTTTTTTATTGTTCATGTCTAATGTAAATACGAATTAACTTTGGATGAGACAAAAAAGAAGTTTTGTATTTTGAAGTATTTTTATACTTTCATATGGGTATTTTGTGTAATTAACAAGATCATGGGGGAGTTTTGGTATTTTTCACATTGACTTTTGAATATTTAAATCTGAAAATTATGGGTGTGTGTTAAACACGCACTAGTGCGTGAATGGTGTCCACAGTATTCAAGCAGTGCGTGCGACACCGCTGGTGATTCATCATTCAATCAAAGTTTTTTATATATATAGTTTAACCCTCATCCTTTTGATTGTTTTTTCTTTTGTTAAAGCTATTTTTCAATTCAATTAAACCCTTCAACTGAAAAATTTTATTTGCCCTCTAATTAATTTTTTTGTTCTTAGATCTTTTTGTGTAATTTATTTTTTTACCTGATTTTATTTTTTGATATTTGATTTGTTGGGGATTCAAATTAATGAGATCTTATTGTTCTACATTATTTTTTTTAATATTAGTTTTGTGATTATCTTCAATTTCTTTTCTTTGGACTTATTACGATCTCATGACCTAGATCATGGGTTCTGCATGCCATTTTTTAAATTATTTTTTTTAGAATGGTTTTGTTTATGTGTGATTTTTCAAGATAATATTCTAATTCATCTGTAATTTGTTTTTGGGTTTTATACAAATGAACTTTATTTCCTAAAATAAAAAAAAATCATTTTTAAATAATATTATTG
>Ga0307509_10012503_pt1 | contig 10151 bp, 10 predicted proteins | sample 10_EM_MG_FD_202245 | JGI IMG/M metagenome (GOLD analysis project Ga0307509, IMG submission 202245) | Populus trichocarpa ectomycorrhiza microbial communities from riparian zone in the Pacific Northwest, United States - 10_EM | ecosystem: Host-associated > Plants > Roots > Unclassified | place...
CCGACGTCAGGCCCAGCAACCCTGTGTCTTCAGACCCGGGATCGGTCAAGTGGTTGTGGAGGAATCTGGCATCGAGTCCTGGGATCGCCAGAGTACCTAATTCTAAAGACCCCCTCGAGAGTAGTTAACGATTTCATGGATATTGATGCGACAGAGACGTACCTTATACCAACGTGTAGCCGACGTCAGGCCCAGCAACCCTGTGTCTTCAGACCCGGGATCGGTCAAGTGGTTGTGGAGGAATCTGGCATCGAGTCCTGGGATCGCCAGAGTACCTAATTCTAAAGACCCCCTGGAGAGTAGTTAACGATTTCATGGATATTGATGCGACAGAGACGTACCTTATACCAACGTGTAGCCGACGTCAGGCCCAGCAACCCTGTGTCTTCAGACCCGGGATCGGTCAAGTGGTTGTGGAGGAATCTGGCATCGAGTCCTGGGATCGCCAGAGTACCTAATTCTAAAGACCCCCTCCAGAGTAGTTAACAGTTTCATGAATATTGATGCGACAGAGACGTAGCCTATGCCGGCATGTAGCTAACATCGAGCCCAGCAACTCTGTGTCTTCAGATCCGGGATCAGTCAACTGGTTGTGGAGGAATCTGGCATCAAGTCCTGGGATTGCCAGAGTACCTAATTCTAAAGACCCCCTCCAGAGTAGTTAACGATTTCATGGATATTGATGCGACGGAGACGTAACCTATACCGTCATGTAGCTAACGTCGAGCCCAGCAACCCTGTGTCTTCAGACCCGGGATCAGTCAAGTGGTCGTGGAGGAATCTGCCATTGAGTCCTGGGATCGCCAGCATCCCCTCTTTCCCTTCCCAGGACCCCCCCCCAGAGTAGATAGCGATTTCATGGGTATTGATGCGCCAGAGATGTAACCTATACCAGCGTGTAGCTGGCGTCGAACCCAACGACGTCCAAGTGACAGATTCAAGATCGGTCAGGCGGTTATGGAGGAATCTGCCATCGAGTTCAGGATTAGTAGAGACAAAAGACCACTATCAGAAAGGTAGGCGATCTCCATGAGTATTAATGCAACCGGGACGTACCTTATACCGGCGTGAAGCTGGCGTCGAGCCCAGCAATGTCCAAGTAACAGATCCAAGATCGGTAGAGCAGTTGTGGAGGAATCTGCCATCGAGTTCTGGGATTGCCAGCATCCCCTCTCAGCCTTCTCAAGACCCCCCCCCCCCAGAGTAGATAGCGATTTCATGGGTATTGATGCGCCAGAGACGTAACCTATACCAGCGTGTAGCTGGCGTCGAGCCCAACGACGTCCAGGTGACGGATTCAAAATCGGTGCAGCGGTTGTAGAGGAATCTGCCATCGAGTTCAGGATTAGTAGAGACAAAAGACCACTGTCACAAGGAGGGCGAACTCCATGAATACTAGTGCGCCAGAGACGTACCCTATACCATCGTGTAGCTGGCGTCAGGCCCAACAACATCCAAGTGACAGACTCAAAATCGGTCCAGTGGTTGTGGAGAAATACGCCATCGGCCTTGGGGATCGCCAGCATCTGCACTCAGGGTTCCCATGACCCCCCTCCCAGAGTAGATAGCAACTTCATGGGTATTGATGCGGCAGGGACGTAGCCTATACCGGCGTGTAGCTGGCGTCGAGCCTAACGACGTCCAAGTGACAGATTCAAAATCGGTCGAGCGGTTGTGGAGAGATACGCCATCGACCTCTGTGATCGCCAGCATCTGCATTCAGGGTTCCCATGACCCCCCCCCCAGAGTAGATAGCAACCTCATGGGTATTGATGCGACAGGGACGTACCTTATACCGGCGTGTAGCTGGCGTCGAGCCTAACGACGTCCAAGTGACAGATTCAAAATCAATTCAGCGGTTGTGGTGGAATCTGCCATCGAGCTCTGGGATCGCCAGCATCCCCTCTCAGCCTTCCCAGCACCCCCCCAAGAGTAGATAGCGACTTCATGAGTATTGATGCGCCAGAGACGTACCTTATACCGGCGTGTAGCTAGCGTCGAGCCCAACGATGTCCAAGTGACGGATTCAAAATCGATTTAGTGGTTGTGGAGGAATCTGCCATCAAGTTCAGGATTAGTAGAGACAAAAGACCACTGTCAGAAGGGTGGGCGATCTCCATGAGTATTAATGCGATAGAGATGTACCTTATACCGGCGTGAAGCTGGCGTCGAGCCCAGAAACCTCCTGATGTCAGATTCAGGATCGGATGTGTAATTGTAGTGGAGAATTATGCAGGATGCCTGGGAATATGGATGTTAACGGTGATGATGAGACAGGAGAATATTGAGGGTGATGATGAGAGAACAGTGTGTCGCATCGCGTGTGAGGCTAAGTGCCGAGAAACCATGATGAACTATGCCAAGAAATACTCAGGGGTGCCCCTGAAGCGAGCATCACTCAGTGGTCAATCATGATGAGCAATGGTGTTGATGGACGAGTCTGGATGCACCGGAGGCAGAGTTGCTTTGACTAATATGTCAGGACGGAATATGGTGTATTGGTTTGGCTCCAGATGCATGGAATTTCAGCGGGCGTTGCCAGGCAACTCAGGACGCACAGGACGCAGGGAACGCAGAGGACACAACTCAGGACGCACGGGACGCAGGGGACGCAACTCAGGACGCACAGGACGCAGGGGACGCAACTCAGGACGCACAGGACGCAGGGGACGCAGATTCAACGTCACATGCGTCAGGAGGCAACGGCGCCGTATCTGACGCAGGGTAATTTTTTGCTGATGTGAGCCTTCTTAGCTAAGGCGATCGCTTTAAAGTATGTTCTCCTGGCGCACCGCATGTTGCTCCAGTTGGTGGGGGATGAGTGTAGGCAGGAGAGTTTGGCCATTCTGTAGAACTCGCGTCTATGGGCCGAAAGACGCGGGGACCACTATGATTTCAATCGGGGGTCTAACTACTGTCACTTTCTCCTTTTTTTCTTTTTCTTTTTGAATTATATGCATTTGTTTAACTAGGTACAAACAATAGCATGCATCATAATAATATTGCCATGAAAAACCGTATCCTCCACACCCGAGGAAACATCCAAACCCCCAAGTCCCTCTGGTATGAGACCAACCGCATATCTCGCCTATCGCCCAACCAAATCCTATGAAGCTACTTGTACATACGAAGGAAGTAGAAAGGAAAGAAGCAAGCAGGAAGGAAAGGAGAACCCTTAGCGACATCTACAACAGAAAGTATAAAAACAAAGTGAATAAATAAACTCCTGACAAAGGAAAATTACGTCTGATAAATGACGCAGGTCAGCCTCAGCTAGGAAGTGGGAGTATGGACCTGCAAGCTGGAGTGGTGCTGGGGGACGAAGTGGTGCCCGATGGCAGGATAGAAACTGAGAATTGAGGGAACTCTGGGGGTTACCTTGGGGTTCCTTGGGGGTGCCAAAATGGCATTAGCGGCAGCCAAAAGGACAGGCGTAACCGAGGCGTGTTTTTGTATAGCGACCGAAGATCGACCACAGGAGGAGGGCAGCAGTAACGTGCAAGCTAGGGCGGGGATAGGGCAGTAGGGTGCTAGCCAAGGGGCCAGTAAGGTGCCAGTTGAGGGAGCAGATGTAGCTGTAACCAAGCAAGGGGACGAAGACCAAAGGAGGTGAATGTGTGTAACGGGGGCACCATAAAGAGAGGTGAACTCTAAGGTTGCGACCGCACCAAAACTCAAGTAGAAGATAAAGATAGAGTAAATAATTCACGAAGAATCAAAACGGTTAAACTTAATGTCGTTAAGCTGAAAGCTTCACTCAATAAGTTCTCTCGAGGAAAGTTGATTATCGAAGTAGAATGCCAAACGCTTAAACTTAAGTAGATATCAGATTAAAGCCTTTGACATTCACCACAACTCCGACATTGTGCGAGCACCCTGTCCTGCTCAGGGTTTGTCTGAGGTCTACCCTCCATCAGGAATTATCCAGCTGGAAGTGTCGGACCAACTCGGGTACACCTAACTCCATCAATAGGATATGAGTTTCTGCAATGCATCTCCAATACAACCGCAGGTGGAAAAACTCTTCCTATCGAAGTCATACCAGGGGCTAACTGTTATGACAACAACCGGAGTCAATACCTAGGTGGTGGACTCACTGGCCCAGTGGTAGTTTCGTCTATACAAGCTATGCAGTTCATCATTTAATCTAAGCGTCTATCCAATGTGATAAATTGACATGCAAGCTCCCCCGGTGAGATGTAGCTGATGGTTGGCTGAGTGGGTGCTACCCGTAGCCAGCCTTTCGGGACATACTCTACCGTGATAAGACTCATACCTCTAGAGTCCAATAACAACCCATAGTAATGCTACAAATCAAGGGGAGAAGGCCCGGGCTGGTTACTGAGGTATTTGTCTCGAAAGCACCCTGGCCTTCTGAGACTACCTGAGTACCACTAGGAAGACTACCCTACTACCCGTAGGCAAGAATAGACTCCTAGATGCCCGAGAGACCATATATGGGCGACCTCCATTTTGGCGGTTACCCATACTCCCCTTATATATCCTGCGAACGACATTCAGTCGGACGGACGGCGACGACTTATACGGTGTTACGGCAGCTGCTCCAATGACCTCTTTTAACTAGCAAACGAGCAACTACACAGCCGTCTGCCTATGACGCGCCGTCCCAACGCTGGGGCCAGAGGGGGGTGTTAGCAAAACCCGCCCAAGTTCAATAGCATGTTCGGGCCACCCTTATACAGGCGTGGGGCCTCCCCGCGCAGATGTGTGTGCGCCCAAGAACATCTAAGAGCCCATAGAATGTGAGGCAATCGACCTCTAAGTTCTAGGATGACTTTGCCGGTGAAGGTAGGGTAACTTGGACTCCTCAGTAGGGTAACTGGGGTCCATGGGCAAAATGACCAAATTCCCAAGGTAGGGTAACTTTGCCCTTTTATGCCTTTAACCACTCCGGAAGTCCTCCAGTCAACCACAAAGGTCGTCTCGGAGGTCCGTGTAATATTCCCATAATTCTCTTGACTTTATGTGAATGTTCTCCCGCAAGGTTACCCTGCCTAATAGAATGCCCAAGGCTATTCTACTGTTCCCTAGGCCTTGCATTTAGGCGAACCAGCATTCTTGTATACTAAGTATACTAGACCATACCACCTCTGGTTACCCCTTGGTATACCATTTGGGCTAAGGTGATAGCTTATTGTAGCTACCTATCGTAGGGTCGTTACAATATGGGCAGGACTAGTCCAAAGACTTAAGACGACCGATTAGAGTGACTGCGGCTGATCCTTTTCCGAATACGAAACGGGACCTAGGTCGTGAAGTTACTAATCCAAGTGTTCCCTGACAGGATACACGTTGCTGAGATGGAAAGATACTTCACAAAGGGCTTGAAAGGCTCAGTAGCGACAGTCAACGAAGGGAACGGAATGCCGACTGTCTACAACCTAAGCGAGGTGTGAAGGAAGTGCGGGGTAAGAGGAGTAAACTGAACTTCATGAGCAGGAGTCAATGATGAATGGAAACAAGAACCCCATAGAGTAAGGGGTGTGAGCCCCTTAAAGGAGAAGAGTGGTACTCCCGTTGGCAGAAGCCATCAGGGGGGAGGAGAGGGGGGGGGTGGGTCTTACAATAATTATCTACTTAAGTTTAAGCGTTTGGCATTCTACTTCAATAACCAACTTTTCCTCAAGAGAACTAAATTGAGTGAAGCTTCGAGCTTAACTATATTAAGTTTTACCGTTTGATTCCTTTGAATTATTTTACCTCATCTTTATCTTCTACTTTGAGTGTTTGGTGTGGTCGCAACCGTAGAGTTCGCCTCTCTATAGGGTGCCCCGTTACACTCTTTCTGATGAAACCTACAGTCTCATCACTGCAAGTGGCTGTCTAGCAACAAAGTCAATCATGGTAGATGCCTGAATTATTGATGCAGACTACAGAGAAGAACTAAAAGTACTTCTCACACATAACAGTAAAATGGATTACGAAGTACAGAAAGGAGATTGCATTGCGCAGTTAGTAGTGGAAAGGATTGATAATCAGGAATAGAAGGAAGTAGAAGAATTGGAGGAAACAGAATGGGCCGGGAAAGGATTCTGTACTACTGGTATAGGTTTAGAGTTAAAAGAGACACAACCTACGATATGTTTTCTCCCGTCAGACCAAAACTATGAGTTCTTCGATTCCTCAGACACATACCAAAATCCTACCTTCTATAAAAAACGAGTGTTATTGTCAAATGACATCATCGCTAACACAAGCTTGAGAGAGTTTGAAACTGACTTTTTAGATAAAGTTCGAGAATTAGCAGAAAATAATGAGGAATGAATAAGACAAAAGAATGAACTAGAGTCCATGTTAAGAGAAGGGAAGGAACTTCCGAAACAATAGACTATTACCGATAATTTGATCTACTATAAGGGTCAACTATATATCCCTGCGGACGAAGACCTACAAACCCTGATCGCGTTGTAGGTATCACAACTTACGTGTTCTAGACACTTCAGACAAGATAGGACCTTAGAAATAATCACACGAGATTTCTATTGGAAAAATCTAACCGATTGGATAAACAATTATTTATCCTCATGTACAACTTGTCAACAAGCGAAAACCCCAAGACATTCTGGATACGGACTACTAAACTCCTTACAAGTACTGTACCTGGCATGGGCTTCGACATCAGTAGATTTTATCACACAGTTACCAAAGTCAGCAGGCTACACCCAAATCATGGTAATAGTAGATCAATTCACAAAAATGGCACACTTTATCAGATTAGAAGAAAAAGTAACAATAAGAGATGTTACTGCAGCTTTTGTCAAAGATGTTTGGAAACTTCATAGACTTTCTACAGAAATCATTTCAGATATGGATTCCAAGTTTGCAGGAGAATGTTGACAATCATTATGCAGGAAACTCAGTATCAAACGAATAATGTCAACAGTATACCACCCTCAAACCGATGGACAGACAGAACGAGTCAACCAAGTGCTGAAAGGCTATTTCCAAATAGTTGTCAACTACAATCAAAACGATTGGTATCACCTATTACTCTTAGCTGAGTTTGCCTACAACAACTCTGTAATAAATACACACAGATTGACCCCTTTCTTCGCAAACTATGGATATTAACCACAAACTGAAGGCTGAAGGAATGAGAAGTCCAAAATCCGGGAGCATCCATGTAAACTCAATGGATGTAAACGATATATGAAAATACAACAGAATTACTCAAAAGGACCAGATAAGCTATGGGACGATATTACAATCAAAAAGCCAAACAACAACCTGAGATTAAGGCTGGAGACTTAGTCATACTTAACAGCAAAAATATTTGCACCAAACATCCATCCAAGAAGTTACCACTAAAGTTATACGGCCTCTTCAAAGTCCTGGAAAAACCAGCAAAACTTGCATACAAAATCAAAATATTGGATTGTTGGAATATACATCCAGTATTTCATGTATTGTTACTCGAGCCATACCGAACATCCATTAGACCTGCTCAAGAGCAACCCTCAATGCAACCTGAAGAAAATGATGGTGATCTCCAGTGGGAGGTTGAGAAAATTGTCAATAGTGAAAAAATCTCTTATGAAAGAAGAGTCCAAGGAAGACCAAGGACCTTCAAAGAAATCTGATATTTCATCAAATGCAAAGGATGTTCCAAAGACGAAAACAGCTGGGAACCACCTGAGCACTTAGAAAATACTCAAGAATTGGTAGAAGATTTTCATAGAGAAAATCCGAAAATAACAAGATTGGGCTAAGTAGTATTACTGGAAAGGTTTTCCTACTATGGCTAAGTAAACCCAGAACATTTTTTACCTTATCATGTAAAGTACTAAAAGGAAGTAATATTTATTGCAACTTGTATCTTATTAAGAGGATTTTGGGGCAAACCCTCTTGGAGAGGGAGCTAGTGTTACGCACACTTGAATAGCTCACCTATATTAATACGAGGTATGCAGCTTCAATAGAATGACTGTATATCAGAACCTCCAAAGCTCGCTAGAAGTTGGACGAACCCGGAGGCATCCGCGGTAGCTACTCAGGCAACCTGAAGAGTTCACCTTCCTTGAAGTAATTTACTGATTGGCCTGATATGATGATTGAACTCTATGTTATATCTGGTGCAGCTGCATATATATGCATGTTGCTTTGAAAGATGGTCATCTGAACTGATCAGTCAGTATTCCATAAGAACTATTGATATGTTTGCTTATGGGCTGCATATATTGAAACATAGTTAGGATGAAGAGATCGAAGACTATCTACTCATGGAGTGGAGACACCCCAGACAAAATAGTAGTCAGGAGACTCTTTGAGTTTGAGTGAGGCAATTATTTTCACAGTCAAACAGTGTTCACACTTTCCTGAATGAAGTTAAAGGATTGCAAGATACATAATTCTTTAAGAAAGGAAAGTCGTGCAGACTTTAGTATAAATAGAAGGGCTCTCCCCCGGTGGTTGAAGAATCATTAAGCAACGGAGCAGAGACCTTAACAATATAACAAGTTATTAAGAAATCTTCTAAGTTCGAGAACTTTAAAAACTTTCAAATACTTTACCTTACTGACCCTTTCTGACATTTCTCCGTGCCCTCAAACCACGGCCTAGTTAGCTTAATACTTTTTCAAGTTAGATACCCTGTAACAGTAGTCCTTTCAGCTAGTATTCTTTTCTGAGTACAAATTAAAGGTGTTCGATGCTCATATACAATTGCAGCCCAAAATCCCACTCCCACACTACCAGATTTAAAGCTTGTAGATAAATTCTTATCAATAAGCTCTTTACCGGGCTGAATTCACACCTTTCTGTCTAGCTGATATGACACATACAATCTTTCCCTACGTTGCGAGCACCCGGCAAAGCGAGCAGGGGGTAGCACTTATGCCAGTATGATTAGAAGACTTTGACCTGGTTGCAACCTTCCAGTCAACCATAGTTTGTATTCTTCCTTAGTATTGCTCATAGCAAGCAACATGCGGTTTACATCCACTTATCCTTTCCTGTTCTTTACTTCCTTAAACTAAACTCTATTCTCTCATAGACAGGAAGGCTATTCATTTCTAGCTCACATTACTAAACCCTAATAGAGTATCGGGATTACCCCCCTGCTCACTCAGCCAGGTGCTCGCAACGTAGGGAATGATTGTACTCCATTTTAGCTTCATCTAACCAAACACACTTTCTCCAATCTCTCTTTCTCTATCTTAATCTCTTACATGACTAGAATTTGCAGCGAATCTTGGTAAAAGTATTGAGAAAGAATTTTTCATGGTATGTGCAACTCAAAGCCTAGCTGTTTTGTTACTTTATTAATAGTAGTACGACCGATCTCTGAACCCCGGATGCGCTCAGTGATCTCATTTAAGGAATTGCAGGTGTATTCCTGAATAGTCCTCTCTACTCAGAGTTTAATATTCCCCATAATCTTAGAGGGTCAACCGGATCTCTTAGCATCTTCAATAGTGGCCTGGGCATGATATCTTTTAATCACACTCTGTGCTGTTGATTGTGGGACCCCAACCTTATAGCCTATTTGGGAATAGTTCAGGCTCTTATCCAGATCAGACATTAGAGCTATCGCTTAGTTTCGTTCATCTCTTAAGCCGTAAGAATGGCTATGTGTAGGTGTCATTCTACTTCCTCAATCACAAAGGCTTTGAGTTTGCAGATACCTCAGGTTGGTAGAGAGTTCCAGTTGATCGGCAGATTCATTACCCCGTATAATTTCTTCAGCAAATATTCGGCACACCCTTGTACTAGGGCCAACTTTTAGCTGTACTATAGATGATTTCGTTCATTCTGATTGAAGATACTGAACCTTACTGACTATATTCATCCCATTGACCACTTTAACATATCATATCAGTACTCTTATTTATCCCTTTAACTTCCAATCGTGTTCTTGAAGGCATTACATTAGTATGAGATCACACTTTCATGGCTCTCATACTATTTGCGAATAATTTTATCATGATCTACTTGAATACGTATGACTAGATACATCTATCATACCACATTTGCTAATAATTTCATCATAATCTACTTGAATACGAGTATGGTTCCAGAAGGCTATACTCTTTACCGGCTTTCTGACAAAAAAAGTGACAATTTGCATGTAACGACAAGTGTAACACCTTCAAATTATTTACCCTAGCCCAGCAATATTTGTCAGCTGAACA
>Ga0307509_10012504_pt1 | contig 10151 bp, 12 predicted proteins | sample 10_EM_MG_FD_202245 | JGI IMG/M metagenome (GOLD analysis project Ga0307509, IMG submission 202245) | Populus trichocarpa ectomycorrhiza microbial communities from riparian zone in the Pacific Northwest, United States - 10_EM | ecosystem: Host-associated > Plants > Roots > Unclassified | place...
ATAGTAGAAATTAATATTTGAGCTAGAGAAAGTTCTTTAAGTGATGTTGAAAGTGTAGGGTGATGTGGAGGGTTGCGTTGCCATCAATCGTTGAATCGCGGTTAATTTTGTCAACGGACCATACTTAACGGCTATATCTGAAGGGTGTTTACTTGTAAACCTGTGTAGGGGGCAGGGGCGATACTGACAGTAGAACTGCTGGAAGTGAAGGTAGGAGCACAATTGGCAAATAAATGCGGCGCCCTGTCCTTAGCGGGGAAGGAAATCTGAAAACTCTTGAAAATTTATGTAAGGTAACTGGTATTAAAACTGGTGATTTTCTCTTTTTCTCTTCAGAAGACCCATCTACCCACCAGAAGCCGTCTGCTACTAGTGTAGTTAGTAAAACGGGAAAAACTCCATTTTCGCCTAACGTACATCCTCCCCTTCCACCCTTATTACTGTAATCCGTTCCATCCTTGGGTAGCATAAAAGACTTGATAGAAGGCATTTAGCAAGAGATGATCGTAACAATCGGTGTGCGAGCGCGAGTGGAAATGAAGAGACCATGCTCGGGCCAAACGCCTGGGAGAGCAAATATAATTTAACCACGGCCGATTCTGGTGCGCTCTTGTGAATTGTATCTAAGTAGTTATGAAACGTCAATAGGTGTCACCCCTTTGGAGCAAGTTATAGAGTTCTACCGCAAGAGCTTCTCAATGAGGTCTACATCAGTCACCAACATTTTCCGATAGTAGTAGCGCTTGCACACAAGTTGGTCCATAGTATCACTGTAGAAACAAGTCAGGTTTGTTTATGTAGATGCAAGGCGGGACAAATACCCTTCCTCAACCCGATATTCGAGAGGTTTGAGGTACCGTTCCTAGAAATCACCGACAACCTGGGCGAAATCGATCATTCAATTAGGCCTACAAATAGGAAGAGGTTTAAGGGTATCCAAACCTTGCCACATGAGAAACAGCGAATTGGAATGATCATCTTGTGGAGGCAGTGAAAGGTATTTAGTGATGGAGACGAGGTTGGTAGGAAAGTGAGCAGAGAGAAAGGAGCAGAAGGTTTGGTGAAAGAAATAGCTTCTTAAAAGGGTCTAGTTCTGTGGATGATGCGCGCCAAGATTTCGTTGCAGCCGCAACTCCAGCCCAATTGCACAAAAAAAAAAGATTGAGGCACCCGAGAAAAATAAGAAACCGACTGAGCTTTGAGATCTTGTTCAACCCACCACTATTTCCCGGCCGTTCGGTTAGACGGGCGGTTTTAACATCACCTCTATGTCTTCTACGAAAATCCTAAAGGTGGCCAAGGAAATTGGAAAGCCCAGTGGGCGTATGGAAAGGAATTCCGAGATTTCCGCGAAAGAACTGCGTGCGAATCCAGACACTCCTGTAACTGTGACGTCGGGGGGGGGCAGGCGCAAGAGGAGGAATAGACATAGGCAAGAGCGCAGAAGGGAGAGTAGACATGTTATTCGAGAACAATTGGCTGAGGGGGGGGGGGTACGGAGACAAAAGAAGTTGAAGAAATGCTGAAGGAAGGTCGAATAGGCAAGGTCGCCGTTAGTGAACAGCCGAATAAACTACAATCTCCGAACAAACAACATTCCGGGAGTCAAAAGCCGCCACCCATAATGCTGTAGTTCCGGCTGAAGGCAATGGAGGTTCTGGTGTTTCTTGTTAGAGGATGTCGTCTACTTTGGGAGGAAGATTTGTTCCTTCGGGCGTGATGTTTTTAGAGGATGAGAAGTAGTGCTCTCAATGCCACTCTTTGGGAGTTAAATGCTAATTGGTTTATCTCAGGTTCTTTCTCCTGGCGCATAGCTGTTCTCTGAAAATGCATTCTGCGAAGACCTCACTTCAAGTTCGCGAGTTCAGCTTAGACAACAAACTCTCCGAAGTGATCGTGTGCTTTAAGTTAGACCTACTAGATTCAAAAAAGGTATATATACTTCTGCTTCTACAATTTACTTTGTGAATTGGACGACCGGAAAGCTCGTTAAATCGTGACAATTGGGTAACATCCGCACCATTCAGCGTCTCGCAATTTCTGTGGATGATAGGAAATATGTAATCTCTGGCGGTTCGGAAATTGTCTTGGTCATCTAACAGCTGGAAACAGGCTCCAAACAATTCCTGCCGCATTCGTGAGCAACAATCCACAACATTGCAATTTCTCCCAGAGGCTCCTCTTAGGGCATCGGCTTCGCCAACAATTCCGCCATTGTGCTTTCAACAACAGAGTTCAAGTCTACATCAAGTGTCACCGGTGTTCAGTCTCTAGTATTCCATCTTGAGAAAGGCATCGAATACCCAAGATTCACCTCTGTTATGTATCCAACATTGCCGAACCGTCTGCTGCTAGCATCCCCCTCTTCACAGACCGATCTCTATTCTTCCGAATCCTCTCTTCAAACATTCGATATCTGCTCCATCAGGCAAATATATAGACAGATGTTGACTAGGAGCAATATCACAAGTGTCAACCAGGGCCCTGATGAGTATAGAATTAAGGAGCCAGAAGTACCGCACCTGGCTATCACCAAGGATGGCAAATGACTGGCTTCGATCAATGAATGGAAGCTTCCAAAGAAAAAATCATTCTATTCTAATAAGGGTGGTCGTTCTTCGCAGGAGGGTGACAGTGATCCGAGTGAAGTGTCTCCAAAGTTTTGGAAATGGGGCGAGAAATTTCTATCATGGGAATTAGCCACTATCGTCAAGTCTCCTCATCCTTGATCCAGTGGCCCAAAGCCTGACGAAGTCCTAGATCTAGTCGCTGCACCGAAAGCCCACTTGTTCTCGACCCTAACTGGCGATGAAAGCATCCACCTCTGGAAGCCAAAAGTGCAGGCAAAGGACGGCGTCAGACCAGGAGGGGAGGATAGTGAAATAACTGTCTGGTCCTACCGAAAGGTCATTAAATTCTCCAAAGGCAAAAGAGGGCAACAAACCCAAGCACAAAACCTCCTTAGCGGTATGAGCCAATAGAAGGCTAGGTGAGACAATGACACCTTCCCAGAAGTCAACTCCGTAATTGCCGCGGCAGTCCCCATATCCCTCGGCAGCGACTCAGCAATCTACCTAGCGGACTCGTCGTCGGGCACGATAGCGCACTTCCTTAGTGGCCAGCAGGTGGGTAAGACCGCATGTATCGCGATCGTGGAACGCGACCTCGTCATACTCTGATCATTGAAGCTGCTCGTGTGGTACATGGTTAATGGGACGGTGGAATGGCAATTCAATCTTAGGACCTTATTATCCGTCGACAACCCGGTTACCCATCCCGCGGTGGACTATGTCAGCCAAATTTTCGCCATCACAATTGCCCAGCGTCACGCCTCATGTCCCAAGATATCAGTCTTTGAAGCTCCCCATCCGACCGCAGTTCACGTCCAGCGCTTCGAATGCGGGCACCAGATCATGGCGCTCATAGGAACAGATATGGTGAAGGGATATGTTGCGCTGGATAACCGGGCCGGGGTCCGTTGCCTATCCCCCATCCTCGCCGGACCAGTGCAGCGCATCCCAGCCGAGGGCAGGGAGGAGGAACAAGAAGCACCAGTAGTCGCAAGAGAAGATGAACCCACAATCGGTACCCTTTCAGGCGCATACTTATCTACCACTACCTCTACTATGATCGTGGAAGACCGCATGGACTTAGACTACGCTAGAGATGACGGCATTATCAATCATGTTGTTTTCCGCGAAGCGCTTGAGAATATCCTGGACTCTACCCCTTGCTATGCCATCGGTTCGCTAGGGCATAAATTGGACCTGGTTCTTCAGCCCCTTGCGAAGGGGCCGCTGCTGAACGATCATGGTGGCGACAATGCCGGATGTGAGGGGATGGAGGAGGGGGGCAGACCCCAGAACAAAGATGAGGATTATGAGGACGATGAGAATGGGGAGGATGCCATGGATGTATAGCATCATCAATAATTCGGCGTTTTTTTTCCCCGCTCGGTTTCGCTCTACGATACTTAGGTTCCATATCGCGTTTGGATTTGCTCGCTGAGAGTATAAACGATAAGCGCAGTCTGAAAGTTTTCCTGTCTCTGGGAAGAGGAGATTTCTCACAGGATTCTTTTTTGGGGGAAGTTTAATCTAGACAAGAATAGATGTTGGTGCGTGGGCTTGGGTTTACTGTGCATTTACCTCGAGTTTGTATTCCATTCCTTGCCATTCCGTTCATCCCATTCCTTCCACCCAATTCCATTCGCCACATTCCAGTCCTGAGCTACCAGGAAGTTCGTCCCACTCCAATCTAAGGTTACCATGAAGTAATACTACCATTCCTTACAAGAATTCAACTTGAGTGTCTAACGAGTGAGACGTTGTGATGTCACTAGCAACTTGATACATCCGCTTAGCACATAGTTTAGTTCCTCACTAGAAAAGATTTAATTGACAAATAGTTTTATCCCAACCTATCCCAAAAATATCTAATATAACACAAGTCTCCCTACTACTGCCGCTACCCCCCTCGTCCCACAAAATTGTTTTGTTAGGGGTGATTATGGCGTAATATTTGGCCCTAAGCCCATTTCCGGGACGAAATAGAACCTTCGATTCAATAGCGCTAACAATGATGGTTTTCATAGCAGGGTGGGTCGTCTGTAACTGGAGCAACAAATAAGGAACTTTGGAGGCGAGCTTTTTTGGCAGTATCACCCTATTCCGCGATATTAGTCAATGGGTTTCCTGTATGACGGTTGGCTGACTTACCAATTTATTAACACACAATCTAAGTTGATTGATTTCACACTCAGGGTTGGGATTCAATAGTGAGAGAATAAATCCTATCGCATTTATCCTTGGGAACAACACTGGATCTGTGCAAAGTCCCTTGAGGGTTGTCAAAACTTCGAAGTAAAAGTTCTTGAGCCAGTCCTCGTGAGCCCAAATGATTAGATGATTGGCAGTTGCTTTCCTAGCTACTTTTTCGGGCTGCTTTGAAAAGAATCTTAATTTCCTATCGTGCAAAACCGAGGCCGGACCAAATAAATCCTTACTCGCAGCCATTGAAGATCCTGACTGACTACGAGTCCTGTTGCTAGCTAAACCCGGAATAATCTCGAGCGACTTCATGGTGTGAAGAAGGGATTCTTGAGATATCAAAGTTAGTGCTGAAATCTTATCTGAGAGTGTTCCGGATGCCATAATCGTGCTCAAGAACTGGCGCTGGGAGGATTTGGTGAGATGGGTAGCTGAGTTAACTGTATTCCCGGTCCGGAGAAGTGACTTTGCATGATCATGACAGGATTTAATAGCCGCCGCTGATGGCGCCACCTCCGGGCAATCTAGAGGGTGTGGTTTGTAGGCATGCCAGTCCAGGCGAGGCGCCACTTTCTAGAGGCGGAATATTAGCACAAGGCGCTAGAAAATATGAGTTTTGTGATTCAGGAAAATACCAACCTGCCAGTTTACTACCCTTTAACTTTTGATCCAGTGTTGCTGGAGGCGCAGCCAGCCCTCCCGGTTTTGATTTCGATTGGTGTTTCTTAGCCATCGTTATTCCAAGGAAGAAGGGCGAGAAAATAAGGTTTTTATCTCGCTCTGGGCAGGTTGGGGTGTGTATGCGATATGGTGTATGCGATATGATGCGCAATAGTTGTCCTGGTATCATATTTAACAGAGTTTCCGAGACTTTATTTTTTTGCTTCTGTGCTATCTTTGTAGAGATCTATCGTGAGTGATGTGCGGAAACGGGTGGGTTAGGGTTGCCTTCTTCCGAACTACTGGTAGCGCTTGTCGTGTCTGTCGCGTCAATTCCGTGAACGACGTTACACACGGGCCACATTGAATAGACTTCTTTCTTTTGGTTTATCAAGTCAGTCAGTCACAGCGCTATCCTTCTAACACAAGTTGATAGGGTGTTTCCCCCCAGAATTTCCTATTTAGAAGCTACCTTCGCTTGCAGGAATTCTGCATATCTATACTTGCAGAGCAGCTCTTTTCCATTGGGTTTGGCCTGCCAGCCTGGTAAGGCAGAAAAGAAACCTTTTTGGATCGGTAGCGAGTTGTTGCATGATCCGAATAGTTTAATGTTACCAGTATCAGCATTACTGTCGAAGCAACGCCTCCAAGGTCTATCCAAGCTAGCTTATCCCGGATTCGCCGGCCATGTCTCCACTGAGTCCTATCCAATCCTTCCTCATTAAGGAGATCTCTGGCTGTGAGTTGTAAAATCATCCTTCAGAAAAAGAATAAAAAAAAGTTATATAATACAAACGTTCAATCCAAGATTGACCCTATGAACCGGATCTCAAACTTCATCCCCACGGGAGGAGTCACCTATAGGGAAAAGACAGCCAAAGTATTGACGATTCATTGAGGCTGCATTTCTGACGAACAATTTTTGTCTGAAAGTAATTAGTGGACGTTCATTCTACCTTAATTCGGGCAGGATATATCCGCCATGTTAGTTCTGAACCCTAGATCCGCATCTTGCTGCTCTCCTAATCGCAAATCTGGAGTGCTGACATGTTCTCACATAGCCTTATTCGTGGTTTTTTCATTATCTACCTCTTGGTCAAAGGTTTGACGAAAAAGTGGAGTGACTAATCGATTGGCACATGCAGACAATCGGTTAGCTTAACGAGATGTTAAATCGTCTAGAGTACAGATGCCAGCTAATATGTAAATAGTGTTGTTAATTACCGGCACTTCGTCCGTGGCAGGCCATCGGACATCATTCCAATATCCCGCTCTTCCCAACTTACTAGAATGATATGGGAGGAATCACCGAAGTCATACACTTATCTACGATGAGTTAGCAAAGCGGTGAAGAATTGAGGGGAATGAGAAAGGTATATGGCATGAGAAAGCAAGGAAAAGGTGTGATCATATTGAGGAAACGGACGGAATAGCTTGTATTGATTTTTTGTATTTAAATAACTCCCCTCACCCGCGAATTGTTAGAAGGTTAGGTCACTGAATTATATCCTGTCACTCCCTGATATCTCCCCGCCTTATCAATATTTTTGATGCGCGCATTCCGTTCCCGCTCTACGAGGACATTCGGCCAAACAGTTTCAAGTAAAATCAGTGAGAAGAAATCCATAGAAGATTTCTCAATCCCAACCACCTCTATCACTCCTGGTAATCCTGAATTTGGCTTCTCACTCAATCTATTAAAAATTCAAGACGGGGATGGATGTCCTAAGTGAGGAGAAGGGGAGCTCAAAACTACAGTGACCATAGAGTTGGGCCATAAGTTACCTTCCAGCTTAGAACAGGATAAACAGTCCCCCTACCAGCAGACGTTCCTAATGAGGCTGGTGAATGGAAGCCAATGGTAATGGGATGCCACGGTATTGGAGTATCAAAAATCATTCCGGCCATCGCTGAAGGCTATAGCGATCATAATGGGCTTTGTTGGCCCCGGGTCGTCGCCCCGTACGATGTAGTTCTGGCTTATGGATGCATAAAGAAAAACGCAGCGGTGCCACAGAAAGAAGGCTATAGAAGCCGTATACAGTCACCGGGAATATGTTCTTATTCGGTTCGTACCAGCGGCGATCCGCCACTCTAGTCATAGCAGGGTCATCTCTATTGGGATTCAGGTGCAGGTGTGGGACATGGGCGATGGGGATGAAGGAAAATCAAACAATAAGGCCCTGTTTGGTTGCGCTGGGCCCATTCGGTTGTCACATACAAATGACCGTTCCCCTTCCATTACAAAATGGAGGAGCCGAATGGCTGTTTAGCAACGGTGAATGACATCTACCATTCCGTTTCAAAATAGCCCTAATAAATCACTTGTCATGTAGAAATATCATAATAATTATCTAAATATATAATATCTATAAATTAATTATTTTCCTATAGGATAACTTCTCTATAATATAACTTTATCATCAAGCTATCTTTGGTTCTTATCACTACTTCCAACAATTCAATGAGTATCATAGTAAAATTTCTTCAAGAGGCTCTGTGGTGAAAGTCTTTTTAAACGAGTTTGTCAGCAGCCAACGGTGCCAAATCGACAACGACTGTTTCTACAGGTCCAACCATTTCCCACTGGAACGGCCCTGAATGGGCCCAGCGCAACCAAACAGGGCCTAATCCGTTGGGCTCTAGCGTGCAATTGACAATAAAGTAGTTGAATCTAAAGTTCTGCCGTTAAGAGTTAGTGATCTTCAATCCCAACACGACCGGTACATCACTTTGTAGAATAAACGGAAGTAATAAGTCAGTGGCGGTTTGGCACGACATGGCCCAATTATCAGTTTCATTCTAAACCTTGTTAGAGTTTGCCCATGATTCTCCCATGATTCACATGATTGGGTATCCAGCAAAAACAGCATCTTTAAGCTTCCAAATAATATCTTTGCCCCGGTCATCTAGAATGACGTCTATATCAGTCCCACCCAAGCCCCGAGAAACCAGAACATCGTGTGGACAGAATTCGACCATACGGATTACTCGGACATGGTACGGCGGATGTCCTATGTGCACATAAAAAACATTAGTACAGGTATGGAGGTATGTAGTGTAAGTAAAAAACTTGCGTAATAGCTATGTATCATAGGGCGTCAAACGAGAAATCGAGAGGAGAAGACGTATGTTGTTCGGCTTGTGTGGGGGAATAAGATTAGCTAGGATCCTGCCTTTTTCTAGAAGGAAAGACCAACCGGTCGGGGTTGCCGGCACTGCCCACTTTCAAAACTTGATCCAATATTTTGGTCGACACAATCGGGAGACCAAATAGAAAGTTGGTAGTGGATAAGTTGAGAGAGGGAGAGCTCAAACAAAGCGAGTAATTGGTGGTTGGATATGGTGTGGGGTTGACGGTTTGTTTGAAGACGAGACCACAGGGTGACTCTAAATAAGCCCCTCAATGCCGAGCCTCACAGCATCAGGACAGCCATGTAGCCACATGACCCGGATTAATGAGGCTCAAAAGTCAACAATAACCTAACTCGGCTAGTTACCCGGCAGCACTCAACACCTAGCGCAAGATCTTAGGAAACCACACGGCGGGATGGATTTAACCGTTTGCAATGTGAGGCACGGAGCAGGAACTGTTGACCAGAGAAGAAAGTGATAATTTGGCTGGTTAACCTTAAACCACTACTCCATAAAGTATTTCCGGACCCTGGGCCAGGGGTTCATCAGTGCTCTTCGCAATTTGGCATGCCGTGCCAGCCCGGCATGTGCGCAGCATGATGGTTGATGCTTTACCCGCAGCCTGCTGGTAATTGACCTTTAAGGGCTAATCTATCAAAGCTCTCTTCAACCATAAATATAAAAATATTATCGTACATGCTTTACAGTGCCGGTCTCTCACTCCACTTATTATGCTGACTCACTTGATCTATGCAGTTAGGAAAAATCTATTGTATCGAATATGCTGCTTTAGCCTCCTCAGAGTCCTTTAAATCGGATCACCGAGAATCGCGCATGACCTATTTAGACCGAAATGTTGAAACATACTTCTGGCTTACCGTGGTGTCACCGGTACTATTACTTTTCCCCCTTACATCAAACCCTATCACACATCTAGAGGAGGAATAGACATAAGCAAAAGCGCAGAAGGGAGAGTAGACATGCTATTCGAGAACAATTGGCTGAGGGGGGGGTACGGAGACAAAAGAAGTTGATGAGATTCTGAAGGAAGGTCGAATAGGCAAGGTTGCCGTTAGTAAACAGCCGGATATGAACAACAAACTCCGAGGAAACAAAATTCCGGGGAGTCGAAAGCCGCCACCCATAATGCTGTAGTTCCGGCTGAAGGCAATTGAGGTTCTGGTGCTTCTGGTTGGAGAATGTCTTATACTTTGGGAAGAAGATTTGTTCCTTCGGACATGATGTTCCTGGAGGATGTGAAGTAGTGCTCTCAATGCCACTCTTAGGGAATTAAATGCTAATTGGTTTATGACAGGTTCTTTCTCCTGGTGCATAGCTGTTCTTTGAAAATATATTCTGCGAAGACCTCACTACAAGTTGGCGAGATCAGCTTAGGCAGCGAACTCTCCGAAGTGATCGTGTGCTTTAAGTTGGGCCCACTAGATTCAAGCAAGGTATATTGTAACGACCCTACGATAGGTAGCTACAATCACTATCACCTTAGCCCAAATGGTATACCAAGAGGTAACCAGAGGTGGTATGGTCTCGTATACTTGATACAAATAGCTGGTAAACCTAGGATAAGGC
>Ga0307509_10012505_pt1 | contig 10151 bp, 10 predicted proteins | sample 10_EM_MG_FD_202245 | JGI IMG/M metagenome (GOLD analysis project Ga0307509, IMG submission 202245) | Populus trichocarpa ectomycorrhiza microbial communities from riparian zone in the Pacific Northwest, United States - 10_EM | ecosystem: Host-associated > Plants > Roots > Unclassified | place...
CTATATCACGTTCTGCAGGCTTTACATATTTTATTTATAAATATGAGGTGCCTAAGGAGATGAGAAGAGGAGGAAGACGCGCGAGCTGAGGGGGAACTTGAAGGGACCCGAACAAGGTTGAGGCACGTCCGAAGAAGGCTGTTTTTGGGCCCACTTATCTATGGGGCCATCAATCTGGCCCCTACTTAAGTCTAAGAGTCCTCGATTTGTCACTCATTTCATCTTGGATTGCAGCCCTTGATGTGATCATGATGATGATGTGTGTATTAAATTATGAAATCCTCTCGCGATAACCTCCTACGCATTTCCCTTCCGTCATGGCAAGCCCAAGGTACCTCGATAAAAGTTCCCTGTCAACTCCAATGCTCAGTCTCAGAACAGTATCAATCTGACGACACTTAGAAACCATTATCGATTCCGTGTTCGTCTCCTCAATGCTCATCGATTCCGACCAAGCACAAGTCCGCAAGTTATACAAATTAGCGACGACGACAGGAGGTATGACCTCTATCCTGATACGCTTACAGTAAATAGTCTAAGAGCTAATAGTTTTATAGACGCCTCTATATTCAAAAACGCAATGAATGCACACACTAAAAGCCCAGCCGCTTTCATCTCATATTTCATGACAATGTTCGGCATCGTCATGGCCACTCGATCCTCGCGTCCAACGGCAACACTAGGGTTCTCCATCATGGCCCTTGCGGGATGTATACTATTTTTACTTTACTGCCGATATATCAAGACTGCGTTCATGGGTTATGTCAAGGAGACTTTCGAGGGAGACTTGGGGGACATCCGAAAGCATTACAAGCTGGCAAGATATTCTGGCGAACCGAATGGAGAGAAATTGGGACTGCGGCCGATTGATAAAAGTGGGTTTTGGGTGGCAGAGCTGGATGCAGATGGTTTGGAACCCACAATTGTAGGATGCCTTGGCCTCGGTGCATTATATATCCTCTGCGTTTCGCTAGGTGTTTTCTGAGAGTGTTTGCATAAATAACAGACGCCTACTCAAACACCGACGAAACGACTGCCGAACTTCGACGCGTCGTCGTTTCCCCGAATTACCACAGAAAGGGGATCGCCAAGCAGCTGATAAATGCTCTATCGCACATGGTAAATCCCATGACATCCGGTCCTTGTTCTTGACGACCACATCGTACCAACCTGCTGCCATAAAGATGTATCAAAAACTTGGATGGGAGTTGGAAGATATTACTGAAATGTCAATTCTTTTAGAGAGGGTTCGCATACATAAATTCCGCCTTGGTCTATAGCAGTTTCGGACGCAGAATTCAGGACTCAGATGGATATACCTTAAATAATGTTCTCCACCGTCCTCTAATTACCTAGGTCTGGCCATTAATCATTCATAATTTCGGCATGCCACTTATTCACTTCCATGTTTGAACCGCTGATGCTAGTACACATAAGCTATTTCCTGAACAGAAAAGGGTAAATATCCCAACAAAAGGTTCATGAATTAGCCCCCCAAAAAACTGTTATAACAAGCAAAGCAAAAGATGGAGCGTGAAAACAATTTAACAGGCTCCCAACCTGAAAGAATAGTGACAAGGTGGAGCTTTATTCCGTTTTGATATGCCCATCGCCATCTTTTATTTCCTCTTTCACGCGCAAGTGATGCCCGTTCAGTGTTATCATCTCCTTCACCATGTTTATCGACCACAGTCGTAAAAGGTCAGGGTTGTGCTTCGCCTCAAAAGTTCTCATGTCATCTGCATTCTCCTCGTGGACATTCGATGCCAGAATTCGGTGTTCCCTCGCGGCAGGGAGGGATGTAGGATCGTTCTCTCGACCACCTGAGATTCGCTCGATAGGTTTCCTGGCGATGGAAGGAAATAGGGGCAAGTACAAGTCGGTTTCTTCCCTTTGAGTGCATTCCTGGTCCTTATCCGCGTAATCATCCAAATTATCGGCGACGGTTGGCATTCTTTCATAAATTTCCTGTTCTGCTGCAAGAAGAGTTTGGCGAAAGTGTTCTAGAATAACTTTAGTCTTTTCCATGCTGCCCGTCTTCGTATACGTCTTCATAGCGATTTCGGTGGAAACACCATGGTCACAAGCCATTTCGGCCACTTTCTTCGCCGTTTCCTGTGCAGCGCGAAATGCAAACAATTTGTCATCATCGGAGAAATCGAGTTCTGAGATTGACTGTTGTAGCGATCTGGACTTTCGGTTGTGGTTACAGTGACTCGAGTCCGATGTCAATAATGTACGAGTACGAGCACTAAAGATGGAGCCTCGCCAAGAAGCAACACTGATCGAGGGATTCAGCCCTCCGTGCAAGCTTTGACGATGTATGCCGATGCGCGGAGGTGCTTTGGTTTCGATGGCGTATGGGATATCCACAGCTTTTGCCTTTCCTTTGACATTGTTGGTTATCGGTTTGGATGCGAACACGTCGCCATCAGAGATAGCGGCTGTTTGAGGGGAAGGTTCCCTTGGTGGAGGAGGAGCGGTCGGGAGGGGTTCTGGGGCAGCGACGATTGGTTTCATATTTTGGGGGTTGATTTTTGAAGATGAAGCAACGGCATTAGGGGGACGAGTGGGTTGTTGAACCACTGGAAGCGGCAGGGTATTAACACCTTCAGCAATTTCGTTTTTCTTTCTCTTTGGAATGTAAGAAGAATCGTGCTCATCCTGAGGGCGAACTCGCTTCAATGTGTTCCGAGTGGGACCTTCGACTGAGGTTGGCGATCTTAGAGGTGTTTTAAACGGGTCCTCTTCCTCGGCAGGCAATTCCTTCGATTTCAGTTCTTTCGAAATATGCTCTAGGTTGCTCTGGGGAATTTTTGAAACCACCTCCAGCTGTTTATTGGTTTGGCTTAATAGAGGTGGAGAGTCATTTAGCGATGCAGGTGTGTTCTCGTACCTGTTTAAGAATGTAAGGAGGTAAGTAGAAAGACATGTTGTAACAAACGTACTGTTCTTCGGGTTCATTCTCTTCTTCCACGTAGGATCCAAACAAATCGTACATGGGATAATCGGAATCCTCGTCTTGGAGTGCCTCAGCTTCCTCCTGATTGTCCGCAACCACCGACCACTCCTTTAGTTGCGGAACGACCCCCTCTTCACTCATCGTGTCGCGTACAGGTTGTAAGGGCGAAGCAGGTTTTGTGGCAACCTTATTGTCCGGTTTAGTTTCCTTGACCACCTTGCTCAGGTCTTGGACGGATTCTTTTACTTTCTGACGCTTTCGAATGCGATTGTCACAAGATGCTGTGCATGACGTCGGTACTATTCCAAAGCGAAGTTGTATGAGGTTTTGTATAACGTACCTTGCGAGGGGTCAACTTCATGACGTTTCTGGCGCGAAGGTGGTCGCGACTGCTGGCATGTTTCTATCTTTCTCTCTCTCTTTTTTTCTCTAGTTTGGAATGATGAGTGTTTCGTCGTCGAACAAGAACAAAACATACACATATTTATTAACCGTTGTACAGTAACTCTCCCTCTTTTGATTGTACTTGATGACATCTTCATCACTGACCAAGGTGTGAGTAAGTATGGCATCCAGGAAAACAGAGCCAGCGACTCACGTTAACTTGGTAACATCGATTTTGGCCCGGAGCGATCTCTTTGCCCATGAATTGGCACCTGGAAGTGCAAAAGTGAACTGGGACATGATGGATGTCAAGTGAACGCATCAAATCGCTATAACCAGAATTAGACAAGCTGCTTCTAGACTCGTGACCAGCCCTTATATGCGGTTCTGTGAGGTTGCAATTGTAAAATTTAAAACCACCGATATAAGGAAATAGGAAGCTTCAGGTACATTATTTTGGCAGAGGGAGGCCGCGTCCGAGTCGAGAGAACACTCACGTTCGCGGTTGTCCTTTTCCATTTGCTGAGTCATCCTCAACACTGGCTTCGCGGCGGAAATCTCCTTGCTGAACAGTTCACAATCAGCAGGTATCCAAAGTATGTAAACGTTGAAGACCCTGCCACCATGCATGTACTGCTGCGCTCAGAGGGCAAACCTGGAACACCGTTCATTTCGCTGTCGGTATTTATTAGCCGGGACCTATCTACAACATGGCTTGGAGTCTGCGCAGATCAGAAGGAGGAGGAATCATATTCCAAAATGAATATAAGGTACCCAAGCATAAAGAGCATCCTCTGAATCACCAAGCCTCTCTCGCATACATTCAGAGGCGTGATGAAGCGCATAAGCTGCACTGGCACTCATCGATCCCTCCCATTTTCCAGATTCCGGGCCATGACTCAAAATATCACTGTAGAAATCTTTTGCGATACTCACGGCGTGTTTGTCGTTTATCGCCCACATTGTGGCAACCACACCTCGATATCCTGCGGCCAACATTCCCCCAGCTAGATGAACCGCCTCCTCTGATAGGTCTTCAATGCCAGTACTCGTCTGACAGGCGGACAAAAATGCCAAATCAGCATGCATATTTTGGGTCTTGATAATATCCGAGGGCTCGAGGGGCCTATCTTGCGCCTTGATAATATCAGAGAGCTCGAGGCGTCCATCACTCATAAAAAATCCACTTCTTAGGGGGTGTCGGGTATCCTGGACCCCGTGGCATGCAAGATGAATCGAGTTGTGGACCCTCATAGCGTCTCTCACCCTGACAACCGTCGCCGATTCGTTCTCAACGCGAATAGCGTGTACTCCATGGGCGCTCAGCTCTTTCCAAATCGCTTCCACTTCTCTCGCAGTTCCAGGAAGAGGAGGAAGAGGAGCTGGCGCGTTGGGTTGACCGACGAGCAAGAAACTGATGCGTGGTGGGCTTTCTGTGGGGTACTTTTTTACTGTTCGCTCAATAAGTGCACTGACTGTGGGGGTGTAGGACGAGATGGCAAAGTCGGAAAGGCATTCGCTGTGCTCTTTGTCTCTACCGTAGTTTCCTGCAGCATGGATAGGCAGAAAAGCGAGCGGACCAGTTGCACACCACCAAATGCGAGAAGGATTTGCGGTAGGTGACTATAATTTAAAGATTGAATGTTGAACAGTCAGTACCCCCACCAGTGGTCGGTAATTCGACACTTACAGAAATGGCGAGTTCCTTAAGAATAGGCTTCACAACGTTTAACCACAATTCACACAGAATTTTACGAAGGTGTTTGCGCTTGGGGGGTCTTGGCCCTCCTTTCCTGAGCTCCGATTGCTCGTCCTCTAGAGAACGAGGCTCAAGTGTTTGATGCAGGAAGCCATTCAAATTATTTGCTCCAGCATATGAAAGGTTCTCGAGAGGAATATGGATAACAGTTTCAGCACCAGGGAGCAGCGCGATGGCATCACACCGGGTTGGGTGGGCGTTGATGATGATGATAGGCCCTGTTTTGGGTACACGACTGAGGAGGGATGATATACTTTGTGGTTGAAGAAAGTCGTGAAATCCATCAGTACTGCGGATTTCATGGAGGAGTTCTTCCCATCTGCGTGCGAGTTTGACCTGCTTCTCGACTTCATCTTGGAGGGACATTCTGTTCCGGAAATTGACTTCAGTATCAGGAATTTGTAATTGTGTACGAGAGCCCCATATTTCCAAAGCCCTTGATGCAGATGCGAAGCGATCGGCTAGCGCTCGGTGACGATCACGTAGCTTATCCAGAGGAGTCCGGAGTTTGTTAATCTGGGACCACACCAGACAGCGACCTTGTTCAAGCCACTCGACAGCGATTCCGGGTCGTCCAAATGAGAGGGCAGCAGCGGCAGCTCTAGTTGACAAATCGGAGATATGCAGGAAAAGTTTTGAGTGGCGAACCTCGATAGTTTGGTCTATTCCTGCAACTTGGGACGCGAGGCGAATGGCAGTCGAGAACGCAGCCATTACATCTGACTCTGATGTGTTCAACTTCAACGCGCATGTAGACCATGACTTGGCGGCATCAAGACGTGTGTAAGGTGATCCTGAGATCCCATTGGCAGATTGACGATAGTGGGAAATAGCTGCTTCGAGATCTGAACTCTCGGCTGTCTCTTCAAAGCGGCTCAAGAATGAATCCGCAAGACCGCTCAAGAATTCCGGCATCGATCCGTGGCCCTCTGGAGTGTCTTGTATTGCCCTCTTCTGTACTGATATCGCCTCGGATATGGTGTTCTTGTCCTTCGTGGATTTGAAGCAGGTCCTAAGAGCATATCCAAGATTATAGAGCGCGGTGGGTAGGTGCGGATGGGATTCTGAAATGAGATCGATAGCTTTCCTGTGGGCTGATATTGCCTTGGAAATATCTTCAAAGTCGCCCGTCTGTTCGAAGCGATGCATGAACGAATACCCGAGATTGCCCAACCACAAAGGAAGGTTCGTGTTGTCCTTGGAAGTGGATTCCACCGCTCTTTCATGGGCAGATATCGATTCTGAAATATCTTTGAGGTCTTTGGTAGCACGAAAACGACTAGATAGCGCCATGCCAAGGGTATCAAGCCGAAATGGCATGGCAGCGTGATCTTCTGAAGTGAGTCGCACTGCTCGCTGTTGGACCGAGATCGCATTGGACATATCAGCAAGGTCTCCCGTCTGTTCAAATCTTTGTATCAATGCACCGGCGAGATTATTAAGTCGACTCGGCATCTTTGGGTGGTTTTCTTCAGTAAGGAAAATGGATTCTTGGAGCGCAGATATCGCTTCGCAGATATCAAGAAGGTCGCCTTCTTGTCCGAAGCGCAATCCGAACGAAATTCCCAGGTTGTTCAAACAATTTGCCCGTTCGGAAGCAGATATGAGGGAGAGTGCCTTTTGGTGAGCGGATATGGCCTCATAAATATCGCTGATATCCCCTGTGCATGAGAAGCGATTCCAAAGCGCGATACCGAGGTTATTGAGCAGCTTGTGATTGAGTGCATGGCCCTCTGGTGCCAATTCGAGAGCTCTTTTCAGAGCCGTTGTTGCGCCCTCGGTGTCGAGACGATCTCCTGTGTATTCGAAGCGCAGCGTTAGAGAACTTCCCAGACAATTAAGCAGGATAGGCATGTCTTCCTGGTCCTCTGATGTGAGATTCACCGCCTTCCGCTGCAACGAAATCGCTTCAGAAATATCGCTGATCATACCCCCACCGCCTTGAAAGCGGGACATATAGGAAACACCAAGGTTGCTGAGCCTGCCAGGTAGGTCTTCATTGCCATCGGGAGTTAGGCGCACCGCTTTCTCCTGCGCTCGTATAGCTTCTGAAATATCGCGAAGATTTCCTTCACCCTCGAAGCGCCACATCAGTGATTCCCCCAGATCATTGAGCCACCAAGGCAGGTTTTCATCGTCATCTGACATGAACTGTATGCTTTTCTCTAGGGCAGATATTGCCTTGGAAACATCGGGGAGGTCTTGGGTGAGCGAAAAGCGGGACATATATGAAGTACTGAGAATGCCCAGTAAGGGAAGCATGTCCTCGCTGCCTTCAGGTGTTAGATCGACTGCCCTTTCCTGGGCAGAAATACATGCGGAAATGTCGAAGACGTCTCTCGTGCGTTCGAATAAGGTGGAAAATAAGATACTGAGGTCGGCCAACCTCCCAGGAAGATTAGGATCCCCTTTAGGTGTTCGAGCGACCAGCCGGTTCTCGATCGATATGGCCTTGGAAATTTCAGCGATGTCTCCTGTGTGTTCGAAGCGACGGGAGAATAAATTTCCAACGTCGGTCAAGAGGGGAAGCATTCCCGTAGAGTTGTCATCCTGAGCGCTCTGAAGTTGAGCTGTTTCTGGATCAAGTATATCGATCGGTCGATTCGAAATCGCGACCTGAGAAGGTAGAAGAACATACCATCAGGGCCCTGGTCGTGATCGTCTAGGCGTTCTAATAGACCCATCACCGTCGCGCGGACCTTGGCAAACTTCACTGTGAGAGTTGGGCTGTCTACGTCAGCAATGAATTCGCAGGTTGATCCTGAAATTTCAAATTCCATTGAGCAAACAGCCATACACGTGGATAACTTGAAAGACACCCTCACCAGTATCTTCTCCTGTTATCGAATGATAAAACACTTCACGATCTTCAAGTTCCGACTCCCAAAACGCGATCATAATAAGTTCCTCTCCAAACCCTGGCCTTTTGAGAAATATTTTAAGGAAATGAACGCGAGAGGTCATTGGAGATCGCGAACTCACATCTCCACAAGCTCATCATGTTTCCATAAGGTAGCAGAGGTCCTCTCCAATGGTAACCCACCACCCATCTCATCGTATGGACTAAAGATGACAAGGGTCAAGTCATCCGGAGGATTATGCACCGCTTTGTTGGGTTTGTATTCAAGAGCAATGTCTTCAAAGGAAGGCCAGCTTAATGAGGGAATTTCGAAGTCTCTAGGTTAATTACCTGTAATACAGACTCTAAGTTTTCATCAGGTACAATTCAGGATCGCTCAAACTAGAAACGACGAACCTCTCTATCGGTGCGGTCGTAAGCAAAGCTGGCAAGTTTGTAGCCTCCGATGGCAGAGAGCTGGAATATCGGTTAGCAAGAACCTCTCGCCATTGAAAAATTGATGACAAACTTTGCAGATATATTGTCATCCATCAAATTCTGGTCGCGGTAAGGATTCATTGCAATGTGTTATTAGACTTAGCTTGGTGGAATGAGTCGAGGTGCAGAACTGCGGTTTCTTATCTCGATATCTAACGTTTTGACGCGCATACAGCCTTGATGCCAGTCCATTTCTGGCACCAGCCAATCACAACGGTCTTGGGGACAGAAGCAGGTTCAACTTCCCACCATTCGGAATCCCGCGAAAGGTCAAAGGAAAGGCAGAGATCGCATTCAACCGACCCAACTACCCCATGACAGAGCCCAAACGATCGCGACGTCAATATCAACTACCTAAAGGCCCCATGGATCACAAAGAACGGGCGAAATCACAGCACGTCATACAACATGAGCAAAAAAAAAAGCATAGGGGGGTATCGTCGAAACATCCTTTGACTTGGCCAAGCCCCTGGTTTGTACGCCGCATACATGAGAGGACGTAGGGGCAGGAAGGTCGGATGGAACCCCAAGACACAGGTCTGGAAGGGGGAGTGGGGCCGTTGGAGGAGGATGATGCATGCTAGGACCGTGAAAACGGATTTTTGGCGAACCTGGATGGAGGGACACCAGTGGGGGTAAGTGGAGAAGGGGCAGAGGAGGCGGAGGAGGCGGAGGATGCTATGCAGATGGGCCGTTGTTGCTGTTGAGTAGAGAACGAGGTTCTGTTGAGCCTACGACAACAGGGCTTACTGCTGTGCCAGCTGGAACGGAGTGGTCCAAGAGGGAGTTTGGTTGAGCAGCCGCGAGTCTTCATGGGCATGGTGGAGAGAGGAGTAACGTCGATAATTTTGGCGTCATCCCTGAGATGGCTGTTTGACTGAAGCAGAGCTCCTGCTCAGAGCGGAGAAAATTGCCAGCGAGTGGGGTCCGTCGCCATCCTCATCCTGTAGGGTATCAAATGAGGGTATAAATGCAAAACCACTCATGTTCCTCGCCATTGGTCGAGGTGGGTGCATCATCGTCATCGCGAGGTGGGAAAACAGAGCTATGTAAGGAGGAAATTAGCAAGAACACAATGAAGAAGAGAGGAAATCCCACCCATAGCACTGAAAGTCTTACATTCCCCTCAATCGCGTCATCTGAATCCCTCTTCTCGTGAGGACCGTGAAAAGGGATTATTGGGTGCTGCCAATCATCAACGTTCAACTCCGAGTAGCGTGAGGTTAGGGTTACACGGTCTCATGATACACGCCTTGATATTCAGTATTCCTTGGACTCGTTCATATTTCTCTCTCGAAGGGATTGACCAAGTTTGTGGTAAGTAATGAAACCCAGTCATTGTCATGTTTCATTAACGGTGACCCCCCGGTAGGTGGAAATTATTGGCAAGGTCCTACGATTCACCCTTGCCAGTAGACGACTCAGTGGCTTGGTAGGAGTATAACATATCCACCATTTTTGCCATCAGCTGAAGGGGCTATAAAGACCAATCTTATGACTGGGGGTTGCCATGTCCTCTTTACAATGTTACCCTTCAAAGTCATTTTGGAGATCTTGAAGGATCTTGAGTGGCACTCGTTATAACTTATTGAATATCCGCCAGGTGAGCCTATCCTGTCCGCCATTTTTATTCCAAGCCTCGTCCTATCGTTGTCCAGACATGCGATTTGCTCAATGGTATTTCGAAGGTCCGTGCTGTGTGGATAAGC
>Ga0307509_10012506_pt1 | contig 10150 bp, 11 predicted proteins | sample 10_EM_MG_FD_202245 | JGI IMG/M metagenome (GOLD analysis project Ga0307509, IMG submission 202245) | Populus trichocarpa ectomycorrhiza microbial communities from riparian zone in the Pacific Northwest, United States - 10_EM | ecosystem: Host-associated > Plants > Roots > Unclassified | place...
ACGATACCCCCCCCCCCCCCGCCCAGATAGCCCTCGGGAGCGCGCTCGCTCGCGGCTCCGGATATGCGCTGAGGATATGGGCATATGGCTTCGGCATTGGGCATAGGTTTGTGTTCGGGGATGTGCTGAGGATTCAGGCATGGGTTTGTCTTCGGAGGCTCGCTTTGGCTTCGGGTATACGGTTCGGCTTTGGGCGTTTGGTTTGCACGTTCGGGAAAGCATTGTGAATGCAGGAATGCGCGATAGTTTTGGGATCGTGCAGCTTTCGGAAAAGCCGGGAGAAAAGAGGAAGTACTGTAAGATCAGCCGGAAAGAGCTAGAAGCCCGGAGGTGGGAAAGTGTTTGTTTTCCTTTTAGTTGGCCGGGAGTGCTCACGGGGGAAGGAGAGACTTACATGGAGTAGTGTGGTGCCTCATGGATGGATATGATATCTTTGTGATTAATATATACTCCTATGATCACCCTTAGTTAGTCAGTGGATGTAGTCGTCGTTGAGCGTGAGCCTGAGGTTGTTGTTAGTGAAAAGATTTTTCCCCGCCCCTGAAGTGTGCGATCGTTTTCGTTGTGAGCAGCTTGGCGTTCCTTTTAGTTTCATCGCTCGTCACTCGCGGCCTATCCTTTCTCCGTCGAAGTCTAAATAGAACAACAAAATAGTTCAGGAGGTATCATACAATAGCTCACGCGACCCAGAGAATATAACCTGTGGCAAATGTTTCCCCTATCCAGCCACTCCACAGTAGGCGAAGGCTCCCTCTTGTGCTATTCTTTCCTTCCTTTTTCTTTTAAGTAACCGGAGAGAAAGACCATTCAGAATCATCACTTAAACCCAATTCTTGTGCGTAATACTACCAGCAATACCGTGGTTGAATAAATTTAGCTTTCCTTTTTTTTAACCGAAGTTCTTTATTTATAATACTCTATTTGTGTTGCCTTCATGTATGCATTGATTCGAGAATGCATGCATTGATCAATTCTTCACAATACTGATGACCACTGGAAGCTTGCTGTTTGTATGGTTTGGGTGAAGGTGTCGACGATTTTTGTGTTTTAAGCTCCGATTTCAAAAATCTGTGCATAGCGGTGGTTCTTCATAAATTGGGCTATGTTCGGTAGAGAGTATCTTGAGGTCCTTATCGTTTCTATGTCGCCGGAGGTGTCCTATATATACACGAACTTGACTTTATAGAAAAACTCTTCCTCAGCATGGCCCATAGTCTCTCCCGTCTTGGTTCAACCTCTCAATCCTCCCACGCAACTCCCTCAAACTTCCCCGAATCCCTTATTCCCTTATTCCCCCTTTCTAGTTTCATCCTCTTCCACTGTTTCCCTCATCTTCCATAATTCTTTACAGTTCTGATACCGCCTTCCGTTCCCCAATCATCACAGCGAGACACCAACCCATCTCAACCCCCAGCAAACATTAATTCCCAACTTTCCATATTCCCTAGTGCATTCCTAAAACATCCCAAACATTCCTGCTCCGTCTAAGTCCTGAACCAAACACACCCTCACTCTCCTGATACAATACACCTCAATTCTGCAACCTTCTTCTAACAAAAGTCTACTCAGCCATCCACAATCAGTGTTTCAATTATGTCCGAGATATGAAACCTTCGTGAATTTTCAACAGTTCTGGCCGTTAAAGACGACCGTGGACAAACCTGCTACGGGACATAGAAGGGAAGAAACGTGCAGTATATGCTAGGAGACTTCCCGCGCGTAATCACTAACTAAAATTTTGGTTCGAAGATCAAGATCTAGGAATAATTGTATCAGATGAAAGGGGGTGTGAGAGCCTGGGCGGGATAATAACGATACATTAAACGGCTATAAAGAGGTTCGGAGGAGGAACACAACCTGTGCTGATAACGGGTAGGTATACAGCAATCATCGCGAAGGTTATGTACGAAAGTGTGTACAGAGATGAAATGCAGACAAACCTCCTGGTGATGTTAATTCACACTAGAGATTCCGGTTATCCAAAGCTAGAGAGTTGCTATAGTCTCCCGATGCCCATGAATATTAGCGATTAGGAGTAACATCTCGCCGATGTCGTCTGGCCGCTGGGGGTTGACATCGTCCCGCGTGAGGGGTTGTGCCACCGCTTCCTTTTACCCACCCCCGAAGCCGACCACCATCACAGTGTTCGACCATAGTTGTCTGGATCGTGGGGTTTTGGTTGATGTCGTCCCGTATGAGTAGCTTTACCACCCCCTCCCGGCCATCCAAAGAAACTCGCCAGAGTGGTGTTCGACCGTAGTTACTAGCTCATCAAGGCTGGCGCCGTCCCATGTGAGGAATAGTCTTATCGCCCCCCTCATACCCATTCAAGAAGTATAACAGTGCGGTGTTTTCACATAGTTTCCTGGCCGACCAGGATTGACGTTACGCCGTGCGGGTAGAAGGGCCATCACCCCCTGATGCTCATTTGAGGATGCATGCCACTCTGGGCCGTTACCGTCGTTGTCTTGCTTGTGGAGATCAAGGTCGCCCCGCGTAAGTAGCAGTCTGACCACCGCTTCATTCCCCCTTCGGGCGGCCCACATGAGCGGTGTAAAACCCTTACAATCTCCTTTATTGATATCACAACCTTCCACCCCGATCAAAGCAGCCACAGCCTCAACGATTCCGAAGTAGGACGCACAGTGCAGACCGGTAAATAGGTGATTGGTAACTGGAGGAGAATCGAAACTCTGCATTTGGTTGAAAAGTAGAGTAGCAGATACATGGTTATCATACCGGGTTAGCAGCTCCAGCGCGAGAGATTTTGAGCGATCTGAAAGTCCCCTTTTCGCATGGCTTCCCCAATAGATGGAAGAATATTCAAAAAAAGGCATGTCTTGGGGACAAGGGATCCTATTAGCGGGAAGCCCCTTGACCTGTTCATAATTTAGATAGGCCAGGCATGCCTCCGCAAGTGTTTTGTGGGCATCGGGCAGGTTACCCGAGTGAGAAAGATACTCTTGAAGCGTGTAGTGAATCAGGCGGAGCGTCGATGTCCGGGAGTCAACTACAACAAGCCCTAAACATGACCCTAGAACCACATCTTCCAACCGGATGTTCTCAGGGTCCAGATCCGTCCTCTCCATTTCCACGGCTAGAGCATTGCAGAGTTCGTCAATCCGCAATGGCCGCTCCGCGTGGGATACCCACATCAGCACTTCAATCCCAAGTCTTGATCGGTCACCAGCCTGTTCCCTTATTCGTTGTAGTGTTTGAGCGTACACACTATCCAGATCCACGCCGGTCTCCCCCACCTTCCGTAACATTTTCTTTCTTCCCGCTAAGGCCGTCTCGCCCAAGATTGCAGCGATACTCAACGCAACAAGCGAAAACCTTGCCGGAATATCAATCAGTAATCCAAACTTAAAATAGAGTTTTCCATACATACATTTCCGAAGCCTTGCCCAATATCGTTTCAATAATGTCGTTCCTCAAATCCTCCGTCATCAAGTGCCCATCCCGATCATCGTCGAGCATACGGTTTAAGTATCTAGCAATATCCCCTTGGTCCGCTGTAATCTTTATGGTGTAGGGGTCCTCTACTAGATGCCCGCTAAGTTCCGCGCGGATACAAGACCTCGCTGTAAGAAATAGTCGCGTATTTGGTGCATAGTGAATAATCTGTCGTAACGCTTGAAGGAACTCTGATCGATCCTGTGGCAGTAACTCGTCTACAGCGTCAACACAAATGTATACTCGGTCAATGAAACCGGTTACTTTGACGAATAGTTTCAGCATCTCCGGCATGCGAAGACCGCGCCGACCTCCCCTGTTTGACTCGTGGAAAGCGCTTCGAATCTCGCGTTGAACCCCTGCTGCCCCCCAATCAACCTGCCTGAGTAAACCCCCAATCATGTTTACCGCCGATTGCTCCTTCTGCGCCTGGTAATCGCAATAGAGAGGCAAAATGGCGATATTTTGACCACCAGCTTGGTCGTGCAAGGTGTCTATGACTAGCGAACTAATTTTATCACTCGTAAGCATCGTATATGATTTCTAAAGGATACCCTTCTACCTTATATAGGTCTTGCCAACCCCTTGGCCCCCGTAGCAGAGCAAAGTAGAATTCGCGGTGCTGTCTCGCCCGTTGCTCCATGATGTGAACTCGCTCCTCTGCAGAAGCCATTCCCCAATACCATCAAGCCGACGCTTTCTCACGTCCTCGTGCCTTTTATGGGGTTCAAGTGGTGACAACCATGGTTGGACCCACCAAGAGTCTTGATATACTTCCACGTTAATAGTATTAAAGCTCGATACATTTCCAACGCTATGCTGGTACATGTAAGAGTGAGTACGGTTGGGCAGACGATGGCTGGCACGGGTATCGGATGTGCTACACTAGCGAGGATCACTCTGTGACCGGTCGGCAAGGTGCCAGTAGCGGATAAGGTTCGGTGGCGGGTGAGATACGGTAGTATAATGGCACTGTTGTCTATCGAAGCGGTTGACGGACGGCTATTCCTTTCGAGGAGCGGGGCGGGGATCGCTTTCCTGTACGGTGTCTGGTGGCTCTTCCACGAAGGAGCAGGGGCTAATTATATCCACGCCAAGGGAATACCCCACTCTCATCTCCTTGCAGCTGGGAACAGATGTGATAGAATTTCTATAGGTGGGACAAAAAAAGCGACGACGCATGCAATTTTACCGCAGGATTAGCAGATTTCACACTGAGATATTATGCTGAAGAAAATATGCAAAATAACAAGCTATCCGTAGAAGAACTAGAAACAGTAAGGCATCATTTTCTATAGAGAAATATCCACCCCATTCTGGCCTCCTGAAGAGGGGTGTTTAATTGAACTTTCAAATTCTGTCGAGACATTGTTTTCCCACAAAAATAATAGTTTCAGAGCGATTTTAACTTTTTTGCTGCTGCTAAAAAGTCGGGCGCAGAGGAAGTGGCGCTTGCGTGATCAACAGAGGACTTGAGTTACCGCGCCCGAAAGACCCTACACTCGAGTATAAGAAAACGATCCTCGCTCTGCCCAGCGCAATAGAAAGAGACTTTTTTCAACCGCTTCGACAAACGGTAGCGCCGCTACACTATCATCTCACTTACAACCCAACATTATCCGCTATGTATCCAGTATCAACGGGTTACGGAGAGTCCAGCAGCAGCGGTGATTCTCGCCCCCATACCATCTCGAGCGCTCCCACCGCCTACGAGTATACAAGTCCACCGCATGTGCGGAGCGAACACGATTTAGTGTCCTCGGCAACGGAAACTCAGCCCCACGATCCCCCAGTATTCGCTCCGCACATGAGGGGGACTTGCAAACCTCTTCATCTTTACCCGCTCAACGACCCCTACTTCGTTTCTGACCCACAGCTCCCACCAGATCTTGGATCACTTCCTCTTCATACGGAAGATGATGGTTGGTACTCCGTTCTTGGCCCACCTCACAGCCACGCGACACGTGAGGATCACGCCGAAGGATCCACCAACTATACCCCCGTTCTTCCTGTTCCCGACACTCCCGCCACCCTAACCCCTCACCAAATCTTTTGTCAATGCCATAAATGCTCCGGAAACAGGTTCATACCCCCTCTCGCTGCGCGTTTATCGCTCGCATCGGCTAACCTGGAGAAGCGGTCCGCACACTTGCGCCTCAGGCTCCTACACTTGTAATGCACCTAATTGTTCCTGGCCAGGAACGTTCAAAACAAAACAGGGGCTCAACCGACACTATGAGGCGAAACATGGTGTCCAGCGGATTGACTGTCCAGTTCCTGGATGTGAGAGTGTTGGCGCGAGGGGGTTCAAGAGGCGGGATAATCTCGCTGCCCATATGTTGGACAAGCATGGGGTGCGAGCTGGGCGCTTCCCGCGCGAAGCACCTACAAGTCCCCCGCATGTGCGGAGCGAACACGACTTAGTGTCTTTGGCAACGGAAACTCAGCCCCACGATCCCCCAGTGTTCGCTCCGCACATGAGGGGGACTTGTAACATAGATATTCCCCTCGTGGAGGGGAATAGGAGCGTTGAAAACATAACAAACAGCCCCAGCACCACTAGCATGGAACTAAATGAGCCTTTGAAGATCCAAGCAAGGCCATCTCCACTCTCACCAGATGATATCAGTCCCGACGAGCCAGACAACCATGGCCGAACACTACTCTGGTGGGCTTCCAGGCGTGGGAAAACGGAAGTGGTCAGGAGACTTCTCACACGCGGCGATGTCAATCCCGACAAGCCAGACGAAAATGGTCAAACGCCACTATCGGCAGCTTCCGGTAAGGGGCATGAGGCGGTGGTGAGACTACTGCTCGCACGGAGCAATGTCGATCCCGACAAGCCAGACAACGATGGCCGAACACCACTGTGGCACGCTTCATTGAATGCGAATGAATCAGTGGTCAAATTGCTGCTCTCACGCGATGATGTCAGCCCCAACAAGCCAGACAACTATGGCCGAACGCTGCTCTGGTGGGCTTCCGGGAGTGGGAAAACGGAAGTGGTCAGGGGATTGCTCACACGCCATGATGTCGATCCCGACAAGCCAGACAACATTGGTCGAACGCCACTCCTGATCGCCTCGATCCATGGGCACAGGGAGGTTGCCGCACTCCTCCAACTTCGGACACATCCTACTTGTAACGTTTCCGACGGGGAAGATGGCCACGACGGGGAAGCTGGCCACCTGCAACAACCAAAAATCACGGCTTACAGTAAAAACCAATTCCTCAACTACTCCAAAACCGGGTGGGAAGAGGTGGAAAAAAAATAGGTGAAGCTTCAGTGAGCCTCAAATAATTCATCTATACTAAAAAGAATTCTAAAATGCTTGTTTCTGGACCTACCAAGTTATGTTTAGGTAGTACATTTGAAGAGATTACAAATATATCATTTCTTGACAACCTCACTACCTTAGGAGCTGAATATCTGACAGGCCGCTCCCTTGTATCTTGACAATCTGTATCTTAAGTAGTAAAGTTGTAGATTTAGTAGGTCAGTCTCAGGAGTAGATTTTGCTCTCTGATACTTTACCGGCAGGGAGCTTATTTCTGGACCATTTACTAGTATCTAACTCCTACCATAGTTCAAGTGACCCTTGGGAACTCAGAATATGAAGTCTTCCTCTCTTACAAGACAATCCCTCAATCTCAAAAGAATTAGTCATAAATACCACCAAAATAAGCAGATCTCGGCACTAGATTGGTAGGGGGCAATCAGTGATAACTCCAATTATTTAGTTACAGATTATAATTCTTAAGAGCTTGTTGCCTGATGTTGTGTTCTTTATTAATTTTTCAATCTTGTTTTTTTAAAGATATCATTACTGAGATATAGTCCGGTCAAATTTGGTATTTTGTGTGTAAATGGCGGCCAACTTCCCCGTCGTGGCCAGCTTCCCGGTCGCCAACGTTAGTTGATTGGTAGAGTCACCGGACAACACAACTATCTAGTTTTGTGGTAGTCCCCGCACCCCGATGGTTTGAGTGTGGTATGGAGTTAGATTTCTCACACCTCTTGTGTTCCTAAGTTTGCGCTTAAGTTGTCGTCTCGAATTGATTTGGTATGCGCAATCTTCCTAGTTCTCCCATCCGCCCTTGTTCCTATGAGCTAGTATTGTAGCGTTTGCAAAATTCTCATGCCCTTACGAGCACAGGTGACCGTAGCTGACCCCTCACAACTAATCGAAAATAACTCGAGCGCGGGGGTTGTTACACACACAGCCCCACACACTGCGACTCTACATTGCCAACCAAATAACCACAAGTTATCACTCGGTTCCTAGAACAAGGAGCAGTTGGAGACCACAGTTTAAAGACCGCACTGAGGCCACTGATATACGTACGGTTCTGGTGGGAGGACGCGCAAACTATGAAAATCTTGTCACCCACCTGTTTTGCTTTCCTTCTTGTCCTCTCTTGCTTCACACCTTTCTTCCTGCACTCAACTTTCCTCATGTCTTTCCTTTCTATCCCCTTATCACAACTAACAATTATCTTCATCTCTGCTTAATTCAAACCTTGTGTCTCCGCTCTAGCGGTTCAACTCTACTGCGTAAAATCCTCACTGTCAATAATTACCTCCGCAGTTATTATTTTCAACCGGAACCATATTTATTGGAAGGGTGCAAAATGTGCGAAGATTGTAATTACCCTTCCGGGGCACGCGAGGGGAAACAAGTATGATAAAATTCAGCTCTCGCTTGAGGAGGGAAATGGAATGTGGGCAGTGGTTTACTAGGGTTCGGTAATCTTACCAGAGTTCAGGTCTCAATGAGGGCGGAAGAGGGGGGTTTACACATAACCGATCGGAGAAAGCAACATCTAATGTAGGGTTTTGAATACACAACTAGCGTTTGCCCTCCGCATTGGGGAAAAAAATATGGTGGGTCCGGCTTGCCTCTCCCACGTAGCATCCCCCTATAAACAAACAATCCTCTTCCTATGCTACTGAAGTCTCACCCTTATGCCTTCGCTCCAACTATCCTCTACTTCCCGTAGGGAGGCTATCTAAGAACCCACCTACAAGGGAGCTCAATTAATGAGCACTTTCTGCAGCCCAAGCCCCTATGACAAAAGACAACCCTACCGGGTATGAAATCTTATTGTACCGTAAAAACTTGAATAATTGGACGGTGTGCTATGAAGTCCGGAATTCCCTTCACTGGCTGGAAAGGGGGCAAAAAACATAGTCTATTCAGAATCCCAGAAAATAGAGAGCAACTACGGTGGTATTTATGAACAGGAGCAGAGAAACCAAACGAGAGATCGCAAGGGAAGCGATCAGGGTACTCAGGCAGGAGAATGGAGTTATCGCCTTCGGCTCTGGAGGCGATAATTCCATTCACTATAAGAGAAGCTATCGCCTTGCTCCCGGGGAAACAATACTCCGTGGGCAGTGCCCAAACGAAACCATGCCCTAGCGAGGCAGCGCGTGAACTGAGAACCGCCCAACCCTATGGAGTACGGAAAACTTTGGAGGATCACTAGGGCGCCAAGGCTCTGGCCTGGATATCCAGCTTTTGTCAAGGCCGGCGGGGGGCTTGCGTAACTGAGCTGTAAGAGTAAGCTCAGGTTCTTCTGTGCTTGGGCTGGGGTTTCACCATCAACTCGAGGAGAAAATGAATGTTGAACACTGGTGGCTCACACTCCAAGCCAGAGCAGTGCCTCTCGTTGTAATTAGCCATCACCTAGGATGCAACGGGGTTGGTCAAGATACAAGAGAAGAGCGACCGAACCGTCGCGTCCATTGAGGCTGTACTGTACGAGTACAAGGTCCGGCAAGAAGTTATGAAACAGTTATTTAGATTGACCAGCCAAATATATCCCTGCTTGTTCTCGTTAATTGTTCCCCACCCTTGTACTGCTCTCTTTTCGGGGTGGTTGTCAAGAACCAGAAAAACCCAACGCTTGTCTCTAAATAGAATTGAATGGAATAGGCAGAAATAGCTTCCGGTTTTTAATGACACCCCCGAGTACTGCCCACACTGCATGTTCTAAAATTTAGAATCTACTGTTTAAGGATTCTAAGGGGGTTGGCTTCCCCTGAGCTCTATTACTGTATAAGAGATAATGAATTGTCCTAGACCAGAGCGGCGGGTCAAACGCCTGTTGTAACAAAAGTAGGGTATCCGGCTATAGTAAACCTGTAACTTACTCGAGTACCGTAGTAGCCGACTGATTCCATAGGATTTTGTACTCAGTCCAGTAATTCCACGGTACCGTATCTGTATTAGCACTAGGGGTTTTCAAAGTTAAAAAAGTTGACGAAAAGTAGGTTACTGTGGCGTTTCGGGTAAGCTTGGCATACACAAAAATGGTTAATTTACAATCACTCTACCATACCATATAGGTTCATCAATTGAAGAACGTGAACCATGTGGCACAGTCAAATGCAACAGTGGCTGTGCCACCACAGTGCCAAGACTGTTAGTAATTGAGGGTGATATACTAGTAGTGTAAATAATAATGGATATGAAAGAAAGTAAATTAATTATATAGAACTGTTTGAGAATTTGACACTCTGCGGTGGCTCCTATAAGTTTTTGTAACCATATCTTTAAAGTTAGCAGTACAGTACTCATATCCCTTCTCTTCCTGCTCTGATCTCAAACTCTATATCTCCTAATAGTTAGATATATCAGAAAGTTTGCCTTTTACATAATCCAACTTCAAGAGGTATGAATAGGAAAAA
>Ga0307509_10012507_pt1 | contig 10150 bp, 8 predicted proteins | sample 10_EM_MG_FD_202245 | JGI IMG/M metagenome (GOLD analysis project Ga0307509, IMG submission 202245) | Populus trichocarpa ectomycorrhiza microbial communities from riparian zone in the Pacific Northwest, United States - 10_EM | ecosystem: Host-associated > Plants > Roots > Unclassified | place...
GCGGGCAATCGATCCGCATCGTGCCCGAGCTCGATCTCGTCGTCGCCGTGACGGCAGGCTACTACCAGGACTACAGCCCGCAGGCATTCAAGGTGCAGTACGGCGTGTTCAGCGATGTGCTGCAAGCTATCTCGCCGTCCCGTTGACTCGGATACCGTGGCTAAGGACAGCTGATCTCGGGAATCGGCCAAGGAGACGTCAGCACGGGGCTCAAGAAATCGCGCAGACCTCGTTCGAGGAAGCGCCCCGGTTCATCCGAGCTGGGCTTGTGCGCCTTCGGCCTTGGCTTCGTTGAAGGACGAGTCAGCACGTAGGTTTGAGGCTCCGGCTCCGGCGCTGTGCTACGACGCTACGCGCTACATCCGAGGCGATGAGATGCGCTCCGGAGTCCGCAGACCGATCGTCGCGCTCACAGCCGACTCATTGGCGAGCGACCGGGCTGTATCGAACCTGCCATGAACCACTTCATGACAATCCCCGTGAGCAGCGCGGAACTCTGCACCGCCATTGAGTGCTGGACCGGGCATCGGACAAACCCGCAACTCAGTGGTGACACCCGAAGTGGGCTGAAGTCGAGAGGCTTGCGCGTAACTCCACCTGCAACACCTGACAGGTATCGGCCGCCGCTTTCGGCTGGTCTAATGCACGCGTCAGTGTGGCGTTTGACGCGTCTTGCTGCAGCCTGTGCCGGGGTGGTGTCGATCGGAGCCCGCTTTCCACGAGTAGCATCAGTGCGGTTCTGCTGAAGGGTCCTCCTGCAAGATGTTGTCGTATCTTCGAGACTTTCGGATCCAACGGATATGCGTGTTCGATCGCCCAGGCGATAGTGGACACGGCGGGGCTTCGCCACTCCGATCTGCGGTGAGTTCAAAGACCACTGCCGGCATCGCGCTTTGGATCCTGCTGCCACTGGCGCACGCCGCCACGGCGCCGACAATGTCTCTTGCAGATCTGTCGCTGGAGGAACTAGCGAACATCGAGATCACCTCGGTCTCGCGGCGTCCCGAACGCGTGAGCGACGCGGCAGCGTCGGTGTATGTCATCACCGGCGAGGACATCCGGCACTCCGGCGCTACAACCCTACCGGAAGCGTTGCGCCTGGCCCCCAATCTGCAGGTCGCCCGGCTCGACGGCGGCCAGTACGCCATCAGCGCGCGTGGGTTCAACAACGCGATCGCCAACAAGTTGTTGGTGCTCATCGACGGCCGAACGGTCTACGCGCCGTTCTACTCCGGCGTGCAATGGGATCAGCAGGACGTGATGCTCGAAGACGTCGATCGCATCGAGGTCATCAGCGGCCCGGGCGGAACACTCTGGGGCACGAATGCCGTCAACGGGGTCATCAATGTCGTGACGCGATCTGCGGCGCAGACCCAAGGCGCCCTGGCGGTCGTCAACGGCGGGAACCTCGAGAACGGGGGTTCGTTCCGGTATAGCGGCAGCCTGGCGGCGGGTGGCCATTTCCGCGTCTACGCCAAGGCCCAGCAACTGCAGAACACCAGGACCGCCGGCGATGTCTCGCAGCCCGACGGCTGGGATCGCACCCAGGCGGGTTTTCGCGCCGACTGGACCGATACGAACGGCGGCTTCATGCTGCAGGGCAGTGCTTTTCATGCCAAGTCCGAAGATCGCGGATTCTTCGGACCCTTCGCGCTCGGTGCGCTGGAGGTGTCCGAGGCGAACCTGCTCGGGCAATGGACGCAGCGCTTTGCGAATGGCTCGGACATTCGCGTGCAGGCCTACTACGACCATTCCAAGCGCGATGACGGCGTGCTGTACCAGCCGAAGGAAGACGTCCTCGATTTCGAGTTCCAGCACGGTATTCCTCTGGGCGCGCACCGAGTCCTCTGGGGTGCGGGCTATCGCCGCTCCCATGACGACATCCAGCCGGGCGTCTTCTTCGGCTTCATCCCAGCCTCCAGCACCCTGGCCTGGACCAGCCTGTTTCTGCAGGACGAGGTGAAGCTGAACGATGAGATCACCTTCACCGCCGGAGCGCGGTTGGAGCGCAACGATTTCACCGGCACGGAAGCGCTGCCGAATGCACGTCTGGCCTGGAAGCTCTCGAACGACCAACTGCTGTGGGCGGCTGCGTCGCGAGCGGTGCGCGCTCCGTCGCGTCTGGACCGCGACATTGTTCTGCCCCCCAACCCGCCATACATCATCTCCGGCGGGCCCGACTTCATTTCCGAAGTCTCGAACGTTTACGAAATCGGCTACCGCGCGCAGCCTGCGCGCGAGCTGAGCTTTTCGGTCACCGCGTTCTATCAGCAATGGGATCGGCTGCGCAGCGGCCAGCCACCGCCCAACGCCCAGGTTCAGAACATGATCGATGGCAGCACGTCGGGCGCGGAGGCTTGGTTCAGCTGGCAGCCGCTGCGCCAATGGCGGCTGACCGGCGGCATGACGACGCTGCACAAGGACCTGCGGCTCAAGCCCGGCAGCACCGATCCTTCGGGGCCTAGGGAATTGGGGAACGATCCCGACTACCAATGGTTGCTGCGCTCGACGTTCGCTCTTGCGGAGCGTCATGAGTTCGACGTCGCGGTGCGCCGCGTGGCGGCCTTGCCGGACCCGATCGTGCCGGCTTACACCGCCGTCGATCTGCGCTACGGCTGGCGCGTCAGCACGGCGTTCTCGATCGCCTTGAGTCTGCGCAACGCGTTCGACCCGACGCACGCCGAATTCGGCGCGGCGCCAGGGCGCAGCGAGATCGGACGCAGCGCGCTGCTGCAATTGAGATGGTCCTTGTGACGCAACCTGCACACGGGCTCGCCAGGGTGCGACTGATCGCCCTGGCGGCCGTGCTCGGCGCCTGCATGCATGCGAGCTGCTGGGCGCAGACCGAATCGCAGGCCGCCGAGCATCAGGTGAAGGCCGCGTTCCTCTACAAGTTCCTGAGCTTCATCGAATGGCCGCCGCAAGCGTTCGAACGCCCCGACACTCCGCTGGTGATCGGCGTGCTGGGTGCCGATGCACTCGCCGAAGAACTCGCGGCGATGGTGAGCGCGCGCACGGTGGGCGGACATCCGGTCGAGGCGCGCAGGATTCGGCGCGGCGACTCGGTTGCCGACCTGCACGTTCTCTTTGTCGGTCGCACGGACAGCGCCTCACTGCCCGGCCTCCTCGGTTCGACGAAGGGCCGATCGCTTCTGACGGTGACGGAGTCCGATGAAGCGCTTGCTCAAGGCAGCACGATCAATTTCGTCGTCGTGGACAACAAGGTGCGCTTCGATGTCGCGCTGGGGCCCGCCGAGCAACGCAATCTGAAGATCAGTTCCAGGCTGTTGGCGGTAGCACGCAGAGTGCTGCCGAATCCATCGTGAAGGTCGGCCAGACGCGGTCGCTGCGAACCAAGCTGCTCGGCGTTGTCCTTGCGACCACGTTCGTTGCGTTGGCCGTGGCACTGACTGCCATGGTCGGTTACGACCTCCACGCGTATCACAAGTCCTGGAGCGATGACATGAGCGCCCAGGCCGAACTGCTGGGGCGCACGACCGCGGCGGCGTTGACATTCGACGACGCGAAGGCGGCCCGCGAGAACCTGGGCCTCCTGCGATTGCGTCCGCAGGTCCGCGCCGCGGCGATCTACGGCGCTCGAGGCGCGCTCTTCGCGAGCTTCGTCGCGAAGGCGGGAGGCGGCGCGATCCCGAAGCTTGCCGAGCCGGAAGGCGTGCAGGTCCAAGACGATGAATTGATCGTGTTCAGGCAGATCGTCGAGAACGGCGATGTCCTCGGCACCGTCTATCTGCGCGCCGACTATCCCCTGTACGAAAGGGTTCTGAGCTACGCCGAGATCGCGCTCGCGGTCATGTGCCTGGCGATGCTGGTCGCGTTCGTGCTCTCGTCGCGCCTGCAGCGTCTCGTCACGCACCCTATCCTGGCCATCGCGCAAATCGCTCGCGAGGTGGTCGAGCGGCGCGACTACTCGCGTCGTGTCCCCAAGCTGAGCGACGACGAGGTCGGGACCCTGGTCGAATCGTTCAACGACATGATGCGCGAGATCGAGCGGCGCACCGATGCGCAGGAGGCTTCGAACCGCGAGATCATGCTGCTGAATCAGGGACTCGAGCAGCGCGTTCGCGACCGCACCGTGCAGCTAGAAGCCTCGAATGGAGACCTCGCTTTGGCGACGGAGACCGCGGAACGGGCCAACCGCGCGAAGTCCGAGTTTCTTTCCAGCATGAGCCACGAGCTACGCACCCCGCTGAACGCGATCATCGGGTTCGGGCAATTGCTCGACACCGACAAGTTTCCAGTGACGCCGGAACAAAGAAGGGATTACACAGGCCACATCGTGCGCGCCGGCAACCACCTGCTGTCGCTGATCAACGAGATCCTGAACCTGGCGCAAATCGAATCGGGCAAGATGACGGTCTCCATCGAGTCGGTCCTGCTGGGTGAGCTGATCGCGGACTGTCAGACCATGATTGCGCCGCTGGGCGCGCGGCGCGGTGTTCGCATGCTCTTTCCCACGCAGTGTGAGTTCGGCGTGAAGGCGGACCGTGTGCGGCTGAAGCAGGTCCTGCTGAATTTGCTGTCCAACGCGGTCAAGTACAACCGGGATCAAGGGATGGTTGTCCTCGAGTGCGCCAGTGCCGGCGAAGGTCGCGTGCGAGTCTCAGTGCAGGACACGGGGATCGGACTGCGCCCCGATCAGCTGGCATCTTTGTTCGAACCTTTCAATCGCCTCGGCCAGGAAACCGGTGAGGTGGAGGGCACAGGCATCGGGCTTGTGGTGACCAAGCGCCTGGTTGAGTTGATGGATGGAACGATTGGTGTCAGCAGCACCCAAGGCGTGGGCAGCGTTTTCTGGGTCGAACTCAATGCTTCCGAATCCACCGGGTCTCGTGTCGCTGATCTCGCGCATCGAGTGCCAATCGAGGCGAACGCTGAGTCTGAGGGCTGGTCGATTGCGACCGTGCTATGCGTCGAGGACAACCCGGCGAGCCTCAGGTTGGTCGAAGAAGTTTTGCGCTCGCGTACCCACATTCGGTTGTTGTCAGCCCCCGACGGAAGGCTTGGCGTTGAGCTGGCTCGAGCGCACTTGCCACAAGTGATCTTGATGGACAACAACATGCCGTTTCTCACCGGCCGCGAGGCGCAAGCAATCTTGCGTCGTGATCCGCTGACGGCGAATATTCCCGTCATCGCGTTGACCGCCAATGCCATGCCGGATGCGATCACGCAAGGACTTGCCGCCGGCTTCTTTCGCTACCTCACAAAGCCGATCGATGTCGCCGAGCTTCTGGAGGCGGTTGACAGCGCGTTGGAAGTTTCGAAATCGCGGGAGGTCAACTGACGTGAATTTTCAAATCAACCAGCACAAATACTGATCGCCGACCGCGAATCGTTGAATCGGGGATGTCCGCTGTGCGGCGTCGAATAGCAATTCCCGGACGCCTGCTGTGGGTCGAGTGCGTGAATTCGCCGTCGTGAGCTGCAGTCGTTCGCACGCTCTCGTCGTCGGACACACGATTGACATCGACGCGACAGCCAGTGACTGCCGGTTCGGATGTACAGCTCACCTTCGACTCAAGAAACGTCGAGCGACCGGTCTTTCCAGCAGCGGTCACAGATCTGTCGGATCTGAATGTCAGCAGCCAGTCGAGGCTGTGTGAGAACGCTATCGAGCACGTAGATGGCGAGTCGAAGCGAGTTCTCTGACTTCGCCGCCGAACAGCCACAGTGATCTGCGCGACGCGATATGCCGATCCGGTGTGCCGATCACGCGTTCTTGACGCCGTTCGAGTATGACAAGGCGCTCACGCGCTCGTCAGCTTCATCGCCTTTATCGTTTTGGCGATGCCCAGGATGCTCATCACCCGCTTGAGGTTGTAAGCCAGCACATGAAGGCTCATTTCTGTGGCGACGTTGGGGAGTCGCCGAGTCAAGAAGTGCGCCGATCCCATCCAGTGCTTGAGCGTTCCGAACACGTGCTCGATGGTTCGCTTTCTCACCGTCATTGCGGTCGGCCTTCGGTCCAACCGGCGCTGCACTGCTTCGAGCACAGCCTCATGTTCCCAGCGGGTGATACGTCTGACGTCGCTCGGCAGTGCACTGCGCTTTGATTGGGCACTGCGGGCATGCACTGCTCCAGTAGCGACGCAGCTGCAAACCACGTTCCTCGCGGGTGAAGCGGTAGATCGCCCGCTGACCGGCCGGGCATCTGTACTCATCGTCGCGTGCGATGTAGACGAAGTCGGCCTTGTCGAAGCGTCCTTCGGCCTTCGCGTTGGAGGTCAATGGCTTTGGCACATATGCCGCGATCCCTGCGTCCGCGCAGGCCTTGAGTTCGCGGCCGTTGTAGTAGCCGCGGTCAGCGTGAGCTTGCAATCTGATCTTGCCCATCGCTGCGCGCGCCGCGATCGCCATTGCGCTCAGCTTCGAACGGTCACTGCTCTCGTTGGTGACCTCGTGGGCCACGATCAAGTGATGCTTGGTGTCGACTGCTGCTTGGACGTTGTAGCCGACGATCCCCGAGCCCAGACGACTGGTAGCCATGGAGCGCGCATCGGGATCGGTCATTGACAGTTGTTCGCCTGGCTCAGACTTCAACTGCGTCTTGAGATCGTCCAACTGGCGCATGCGCTGGCGCAGCTTCGTGATCTTGTCTTGCAGCCGCTCGGTCTTGGCTTGCATGTCAACCGAGTGCGAGCGATCGGCTGCCTCCAGGGTATCCAGGTATCGCTGAATGCTTTGCGCGACCTGCTCCTGGAATCGGTCAATCTTCACTGCCGTGAAGTTGCGGTCGCGGTTGTTGACCGCCTTGAACTTGCTGCCGTCGATCGCAACGATGGCCTGCGAGAACAGCTTCACTTCGCGGCACAGAATCACGAAGCGGCGGCAGACATTGCGGATGCCTACACCGTTGTCGCGTCGGAAGTCGGCAATGGTTTTGAAGTCTGGCGCTAAGCGACCGGTCAACCACATCAGCTCGAGATTGCGCTGGCACTCGCGTTCAAGCCGCCGGCTGGACTGGATGCGGTTGAGGTAACCGTAGATGTAGATCTTGAGCAAGACCGCCGGGTGGTAAGACGGTCGACCTGTCACGGCTGGTTCTGCGCTCTCAAAGCCCAAGTCTTGCAACTGGAGTTCTTCTACAAACGCATCGACAACCCGAACCGGGTTGTCGATGCCAATGTAGTCATCGAGGCATTCGGGCAGCAGCGTGACCTGGGTACGGTCTTCGCCTTCGATGAATCGCTTCATTGATTGCTCCGCTCAGACGCGTTGCCTCAATCTAGGCGATCACTCGGCCACGTTCAACGCGTTTTCACACGGCCTCAGTCTCGAGCTGAAAGTTGGCCGCGCCGAGCCACCTCACGAGCGCTTAGCGCCACCGATAGATCTCGATCAGCCGCGATGAAAGCCTGAGTCGCCGCTCGGACACACGGGCGCGCCGACTCTTGATGGCAAATTGGTCCAGCTGCTTCACGTGCAGCAGTGATTGCGGTAGGCAAATTGGGGGCACAGAACGGCGATGCCCGCGCCCCTGTCAACCCATTGAGAACGGCGCCAATTCCCGCCGCCGCGAGATCGAAATGTGTAGATCGCTGTGGGCGCATCGCAAAACCGGCTTAGCCGAGCCCTTCGATTTTTCAAAGTGAAGTCCTCTCAACAACGCGTCTAAGGACGGAGGACATCATGGAACAGCAAGCTAGCTCAACTTACCTGACCGCCCGTGAACTCGCGGAGCGCATCAAGTACAAGCCCAATGTCATCAACAACATGCTCAAGGACTCGGTCCTGCTCGAGGGGGTCCACTACGTGCGGCCGTTCGGCCGGCGCAAGGTGCTGTACCTCTGGGAGGCGGTCGAGCACGCGATGCTGGAAGGCGGTCGGCAGACGGCGGCCATGACCGCCATGGCGGAGTGAGGCACAGATGGCATCCGTACGTGAATCCCGCGGCCGCCTGTTCCTCGACTACCGGGTGGATGGAAAGCGGCAGCGCACCTACGTCAAGCTTCCGGATACTCCGGTGAATCGTCGATACCTTCAAGGGGTGACGAAGAAGGTCGACGCAACGCTCGCCACTGGGGGCGACGTCCCCGCCATGCTGGCCGCTCTGGGTCTGCTCGAGACCGAGCAGCACACCATTGCCGATGTCCTCCTCGCGCCGCCGCAGCCGTTGAAACCGACCGCGACGGTGTCGAACACGCCGTCCTTCTCCGCCTTCGCCGAGCAGTGGTTCGGGGAGTTCAAGGTCGGCTGGCGAAAGACCTACATCACGACGGTTCGCGGCATTCTCGACCGGCACCTGCTGCCGCGCTTCGGGCCACTGTTGATCGGTGCGGTGTCGCGTACCCAGGCCCTGGAACTGCGCACGCACTTGTCGACAGTGCGCGGGCGTCGCCCAGGCACCAAGCTCTCGCCGGCGCGCATCAACACGATCATGCTGATCCTGCGCCAGATCCTGCAGGAGGCCGCCGACCGCTACGAGTTCACGATGCCCATGGCGCGCCTGAAGCCGCTGAAGGTACCCAAGTCCGACGTCCAGCCGTTCACGCTTGAGCAGACGCAACTCCTCATCAACACAATCCGCAAGGACTACCGGGACTACCTCACGGTGCGCTTCTTCACCGGCATGCGCACTGGCGAGCTTCATGGTCTGAAGTGGAAGTACATTGACTTCGAGCACCGACTGATCCTGGTTCGGGAGGCGTTCGTCGGCGGCGAGGAGGAGTACACCAAGAACGACTTCTCGCAGCGCGACATCGCCATGAGCCAGCTCGTTTACATCGCGCTGAAAGCCCAGCACAAGGCCACCGGGACGATGCAGTACGTGTTCTGCAATCGCCTCGGCGAACCGGTGGACACGGCGAACTTTACCAAGCGGGTTTGGTACCCCCTGCTGCGCCATCTCGGTCTTAGCCCGCGACGTCCTTACCAGACGCGTCACACCGCGGCCACGCTGTGGCTTGCCGCAGGCGAGTCTCCCGCCTGGGTGGCGGCAACGCTTGGACATGCGAGCCAGGCCATGCTTTGGAAGACCTACGCGCGTTTCATCAAGAACTTGACCCGGCAAGATGGTTCCGCCATGGACAGACTGCTCAACGCCACGTTCAAGCCCGAGGGCGGTGACGGGACCACACCGCCCGCGCAGCCGCCGCCGATCAGCGACCTGATCGCCGCGGCAACTTAGGCCGCATGCCTCTTCAGTCAAATCCATCGCGGGCGGAAATGCCCGCGCGGGTGAACTCGCGCCTGCCGCTTCCCCCGCATTGGCGGGCATGCAGACCTCACCCTAAAACACGGAGCTCCACGATGAAACGCACATTCTTCATTTCCATCCTGCCCGCCAGCACTGTCGAACGTGACAGCCCTCTGGCCTTCACGATCTGGGTGGACCTGGCCCGGCCCGGCGTTGCCGCCGACGTGCAGATCTTCCGCCGCGGTCTCGATCGATACCTCGAGTCGTACGGGATGACCCGCACATTGAATCCGCTGCACGCACTGATCTGCTCTCCCGAGCGCAGCCTGACGCTCAATGACCAGATCAACCTGCTGGTCTGGATGATCGAGGACCGCCGCGCCCTCGGCGTCGAGATCGGTGCGCTGCAACTGCACACTGGCATCCCTTCGCAGCGTGATCGCGTTGCGCAACTCCCAGCAATGTTCGAAGACCAGGCATTGGTCCCGATGGCCAGCCTGTACAAGGCCGGTCGCCTGTACGCCGAGCAAGTGGTCGAGATGCTCGGAGGGTACCACGCGCCCGTGGCGCTTCACTGAAGGTGGCCGCCATGGAGCGATTCAACTTCAAGGTGTCAGACCGCGGAACCAAGCTCTTGCTGTTCTCGCTGCTTCGGGCTCATCGGCACTTTCGGGCGGTCAAGGCGGCACCGGCGACGCCAGGCGTTTCGCGGCTTGGTCGGCGCGTGGCGTTAGGGCCATTCGAGACACGGCAGCTGCGGCGCTCGGCCGCTGATGGACTTCGTCCGTTGGCTCGAGCGACGACATCGACCAATGCTCCACCGAACGGGGCCGTGACTCTTTGGTGTGACGAGGAGCGGAGCCCCCAGGACACTTGGTACGACATCGAGGATCTGTGGCTGCGTCTCGCTCGCCAGTCGTCGATTCGAGCTGAGGTTGTCGGCGCGGCATGGTGTCTCGTCGTCGCCGGCTTGCGACCAGCGGCTCATGAGGAGAT
>Ga0307509_10012511_pt1 | contig 10148 bp, 10 predicted proteins | sample 10_EM_MG_FD_202245 | JGI IMG/M metagenome (GOLD analysis project Ga0307509, IMG submission 202245) | Populus trichocarpa ectomycorrhiza microbial communities from riparian zone in the Pacific Northwest, United States - 10_EM | ecosystem: Host-associated > Plants > Roots > Unclassified | place...
CCCTCCAGAAGCGGAGGAGTAGAGGCTGGCATGGTTGAAGTCGTTGAAGTAAGCCATTTGGGTTGGATGGGGTGCGTCGAGGAGTGGAGAGTGAGGTGGAGAGTGAAGCTGTTGCGAGTGCAAGGTAAACCGCGTTGGTTAGTGAAGAAAAGCCCACCGTCAAATTCTCTGTGACTTAAATACGTCTCGGCTGTGGGAGGTGGCCAGGGAGTGGCATATGCCACCCCCGGCCATGGCTTGAACATTTCGTTATCCATCAAATTCGCGATTGCGAGCACATTCCCAGGCCTCACGGTCCCCATTTGATTGATATCTACCACCCTCCCCGTGTTTTCGGGGAGTATGTGATGGGCCTTGCCCCTGGCTTTGTTCGAGCGGAATTATTTGGCCGTGGACTGTGGGTTTGAACAGTTAGCGAGCCACGGCGGTTACGCAGTATCGCAGTATACGTATTGCCGTCCGTCTCCAAGGCCGTGGACAGACCATGGCTCAATCTAGATGGGATTGACGGAGTGCAGGGTTTCGCTCACGTCCCCTCAAGGGCTAGATTCCGCCCTGGACGCATCGTCCACGAACCCCCGGACAAAGGAAAGTTCGAGGGGGTGAACGAGTCTGTGGTGGACGGAATAATTCTCAAGAATTCCGAGGGAAGGTGTCCGTGCATTCCTCAAAAGCCGTGCCGTGCGTTTATCTTCGGGAGCGCCAGTACAAACCGTCAATCAACTGATTGAGCGAATACGGATGCGAGAGGACACGATCTCGGGATTTTTTTTATCTCACACGTTCCAGAAAAAGGAAGCCGGAGCTCGATGTCACGACAGGGCACCAGGATATATCCACACCTCTCGTCCAGACTCGCTCTTGTGCACAACCGGCCACCATATAACCAAAACGTGTTTCCTCTGGCCCGGGATCGGATACGAAAACCCTAGTCTGCTCAAGGCACCCTCCGCTCCATCTAATCCCAGCGCGCGCAGGGCAAGCTAGTGAGAAAAAAGGCATTTGGCCACGATTCCATGAGCTTCCACGCGTTTGGAACTGACCGCCAATACTAGAATTTTTGATGCCGGGTCGGTTCTACAGGTTCGAAAGCAAAGCGTCCCACCCCGACAAAAACCAAAGCGATTATCATCCCTCGAAGTCCGCAAGATACCACCCCCAGAATCCCGCGAGACCTGGCCCCCATATCCCTACAAGCCGTCATCCCCATCCCCATACCCTCACGAGATACCGGTCCCGTCCCCCTGCAAGAAGCCATGCCCACAATCCCGCAGGATATCGTTCCCATAATCCCGCAAGATACCGTCTTGGAGAAGGTGGTCGCGATCCCGCTGCGGAAGAGGGTGGCTGGCGGGGAAGGTTACGTAGTTCGTAGTCCGTATGAGAAATCGAAGAGGAATTTCTCGAGTTGCAGTCGCGGAGGATCCCCTGGGGTGCGCAGCATCAAACAGCTTAACCTGCCGCTGCCGGGTCGTGTCTTGAGGGTCGGACAGTCTCAGCTCAGGCAATTGTGCGAAGCATGCCATCGGCGGAAAGGTTTGCTGGGGTCAGGGCGTCATCGAAGAGTTGTGTTCGGTGTCGGGTAAGCATCAAAGCTCGAAGTCCTATGTCCAAACGAGAATCTCAACCGCGTTCGCAACCTAAATAACAATGAAGGCGCACCTCAAGGGATTCCGTCATTCAGACGTTCCAACTTGGCCACTCGCGACCTCTCCAGTCCATTCATCGACTTCCGGGCTCATCTCAGCACCACCTGAGCTGTTCGCGACCGAGGTAGCGGTGACATATTTGAGGGGGGAGGTAGTTCTGCGATGGGTCGGAGGGCGTTGGTCGCAAGTAGGAAAAGCGAGATGGACGCGGTTTACCCCAAACGCGGGATTCTCGGTCGCGGACCAGGTCGAGAAGTCTAAAAGTTGATCAGACGATGGAACAAAGTTTTTTGTGGCAAGTGGGGAAGGTCACGCACAAGGTTCGTCGCTCCACTTCAAGAATGCCGGATGAAACCATGTCAGAGCGTTGGCCTCGCAGCGTGAGCAGTTCAACGTTCAACCCCGTAAGGGGGTGTCCAGGAAGGGTCCGGGGGATGGAGCGCGGTTCGCATGAAGGAAACGAATGTACTGGGATTGAATATTGAATATTGACCGGAAGGACACGGTCACCGATCGCGCTGGCCATAAATCCCGCGACGGGAACCTTCTTTGCTCCCTCCATCACCATGGCCTCACCGTGGCGCAGCACAAACTTTTCCCAGGTTGTCCAAAAACGCCCATTCCTGTAACGGCTGCAAGGACTACGGCCCGGGCCCTTTTACAACACGGAGACCAGATTCAGGACGTCGAGAAAGGCGACCTCGAAGCAGAAAGGGAAACAAACCGGGATGCTCTATAACGCGGGAAGACCTTCAAAGCTGCCTGATATGCCTTTGGACGTCTTGTATGAGGTGAGTTACACAATCGTTTCGGCCGACGACGACATGAGGGACGGTTATGCATTCGACGTTTACAGATATTCTCTCGTCCATCCGGTGGATCTACTGCGAGTATCGTGGGCCAACATCGTAGCGTTCTCACAAACAAAACCTCGAGGCAGATCTGGGTATTCACTTTCTGCAACATCCGCGTGGCCCCAAGGACCACCTCCCTGCCTCGAGGACCCGACAGAAGTTGTGTATGTATACAAGCGGATGGCTCGTGTCAGGGTCTGCAAGTGCTGTATTCAGGATTGGTACCCACTTCTCAAATTGCTGTTGCCATGTCTGGTGGAAAACTCTATTCTCCCAGCCTCGACAGGACCGACGAGGAATTCAACACCGCGCCAAGGAAGTCAACTCCGGATTTCCCCGGCCGACCTCCCAATTTCTCGAAGGGCTCGCCACGAAGATCTCAGCCCTACTCCCGTCCATAAAACGACCGGGAAAGATCCAGCTTTTGGCAGAGGCACCGGTCGAGAAAAGCTCTGGTCACACAAAGGGTTTTGTGGGTACCGATGCTGCTCCTCAAGAATGTACCCACTGACCCGACCATCAACGATGTCCAAACCTGCGTGTTGAAAAATCCCCCTCGACGTGATATCCCAGGCAAACGGGGGATTCTGTGCCTGGACGTAGTTTGGATTTGGAGGTCGATGGGGTTTATGCCGTGTCGAAGTGAAGGGTTTCGTGTAATCGATGACTAATCCGGCGAAAATAAACATGGAAATATATACAAGAAAGCCTGAGATCTTTGTCTGGGAGGTCAGTACTTCAGTGGCCGAAAAATGCATAGGTAAATAAAACGGAGTGTCCGAACCGGGGCGGCGATTGGCTGCGAAATCGGGTGAATGTCGATGCTACTCGTCCCGCTCAGTATGCTGAAGAGGGTATGGGTGATCCAGGTGCGTTCTCAGCGGGCCACTCTCGAGGTGAGAGTGGAAGAAGCCGGTCCTGTATCCGTGTATTCCATCGGTCACGGGCATTATCGTCTGTTGGCGCTGTAAATCGCATGATGATCAATTCACATCTCGTTCAACTTCACCCACCTCACAAACGCCAAGATCTCAAGATCTCAACCCCTACCAATCGCGAACTGAAATCGCCGTCGCTGTAAGTAGGCGTGATCTCGGGCATTCCACAGCTTCTAACAGGTCTTTCACGGGCAGCAGATGGACTGTGAGACCAACCTCAATTCCATACGCGCGCTGGAGAAGCGGATAGAAGAACACGAGAGAGCCATCATCCAACTCAAACGCACCCGGAACTCTTTGTTGAACGTGTCGACCCTCCTGCCACCCGAGATACTGGGAACCATTTTCCGTTGGAACGCCACTCCGGATGGAGGCTTTGCTGGGGTGTCGAGGGGCGCGTACAACTTCCTCCTCGTTTGTCACCACTGGTTTGAGGTTGCCTCGCGTACTCCGGAGCTTTGGAGCTTTTGGGGCAGTTCGGTTCATGACTGGTCCCATCGGCATCGTCGTTGCGGAAATGGCCCGCTCGATCTGGTGTTGGAAGGGTTCGCGGGTCGCGGTTTGGATGATGAGCTACGCAACGCGCTCCAGGATCGTTCCACACGGGACACCATACGGCGGATTCACCTCCGTACCACCAGCGGAGAACTTATCAACGCCATCATCACCTCATTGTCAAGGGTCACCAAAGGGGAGGAAATTCGGTCTATTGGTGTGGAGCGGTTCGTAGTGCAGAACACTGGCAGGCCGGTCGTGGATGTCTCCACTTTCTTCTCCCAGCACCGTCTCCCGAAGTTACAGTGCCTCCGCCTCTCAGGGTGCAAGATCTCATCCTGGGGTCTGCTGAAACCACAGACCACGGTTTTGACCACCCTCGAGCTCACAGACATCGACCTATCGCCTGCCCCAACCTTATCCCAAATGCTTTCGATCCTCTCCTCCAGCCCTCAGCTCCAACGCCTCGTGCTATCCTACGGTTTAATCCCCGATATCGTCGACGGCGATAGGCCCCCCTCCCATGCACCGCTACGCCACCTGAAACAATTCCGTTTCAACGGTGGCTCTCGTTACGCCTTCCGGTTATTAAGTCGACTGGAACTTCCTGACAAGATGGATAATCTAAACATGTACTTATTCGAATGTTCGCCACTGGACCTCTCACAAACAGCCGGACCATACTTTGGGGACTTCGTCCGACGCCGGGGCATCCCGGGCGGCGGGCTAGGGCTTTCGGTCGACCTTGGCTACAGAGCCTTCAGTATCGCCGCGGGTGATGTATGCAAAGGCAACGACACTGCCGAAGTGGATTGGTTTGCGGATGTATCAGGGGCCATGAGGGTGGGAATGAAGGATAGCGAAGCAGAGGGGCTGTGTCTCAGTTTCATCGCGCGCATCCCACGGGAGCAAGGTATCGACTTGCAAACGAGCCCCCCAACCATATTTTCGGAGGATTTATGCGTCGAAACGTGCGACGTGACCTATCTCCGGCTCATTGGTGCGAACCTGTCCACGTGGTTCATAGAGCCAGATGCCCGTGGGCCCCATACGTTCAAGGAGCTTCTACGCAGTCCGGACCACATCGAGATGATCCAACCCACTTTGGGTCGTGCCGGTTGGGGTCCCTTGACGGACTTCCTTATCCATCGTGCGGCCGTTGGGAACCGAATTTCTTCGCTCAAGTTGGTCGATTACCCCCGAATGCCTCCGGAGGTAGTTGAGAGTATCAAGCGTGCGGTGACGATTTTCAAGGGCAGGGATGGAGATGATGATTAGTGGGAGGTACGTCTCAACGGATTCGGCGACTTGGAGGGACGTGGACATCAGCTGTAATCTACGTGTCGTTCACATGCAATAACGTATGTCCACCGTTGACGTTGGCCGGCGATTGAGGCCCATCCGCGGGTGTGTGGGGGATTGAAAACGATTGGTCGGCACCGATGAGTCAATGACGTGTGGGGGTGGGCGGCCATCAGGCCACCATCGATCGAGTCTTCGTTTCCCTACCACCATGGATTCAGCACAACGAAGCACAAAACCGCCTGACATCGTCCGGGGAAATCTTCCTTCTGGCGTCGGTGGCGGGGACCGCTGCCCAGAGGAAAGGAGTTCGAGTTCCGTCACAGCACGCAGCCCAAGATCTAGAGCGGTGAGGAAAACAACTTCGAGGGAGGGAAGGAAACAACCCTTGGAATATTGCGGTGCTGGAGAGCTTTCAAAGTTACATGATATGCCCTTGGATATCCTGTATGAGGTGAATTTTCAGAATTGTATCCGTCACCGACAACTGGAAAGACGATGACGCGTTTTGGATCTGCAGATATTCTCTCTTGTTCGCCCAATGGATCTACTGCGAATATCGTGGGCCGGCAAGACATTCCGTAGCGTTCTCACGAACAAGTCCTCGAGGCAGGTCTGGGTAGCCGCTTTCGGTAACATCCATGAAGCTTTGCAGCCACCTCCGTTTCCCGAAGACCTGACGGAAATTGCGTATGCGAACCTTTTATACAACGCTTGTTGTATGGTGCGTGTGCACGTTGATGCTTAACTTCACGTGGCTGATATGTAAGAGCAGGGTTGCGGGGAACTGCGAGGCCGGGCATATTGGGCGGCTCGTGTGAGGGTTTGCGCACACTGTATCAAGGATTGGTATTTCCTTCTCGGCTGCCCGGTTTTTTTTTGTCTCCTGATGTCGAACCCTAGGGTGGCCGTTCGAGGTGGGGCCCAGGACTGTGCTATCGTCGCCCTGTCTCGTGGCCATCTCATTTCTTCGAGCCACGTATTGTCAACCGTTTCCACCAAAAGTCAGCGTCAAAACGGTTCCACGTCATATCCCTGACGTTCACCCGTTACTAGTCCTTCCTCTTCCCAACCAGATACATATGTTCACGAAGGACCTAGAACGACTTGCGGCAGACTTGGAAGCGTCCGACGACCGGGCCGCCGTGGTTCAACAATACAAAGACAGATTTGTTGTGAAGTCCAAGGTCCGTCGCGGGCTTGGTCACATTCTGGTTTTGTCGTGTTCACATTCTCGAAGTTTGCGTATGAGCTAGAAAGACTAGATGGAATAGGGGTAGTGGGCCGAGGAGCTGTACATATAGCCGCCCGCGAAAGGCGGATTGACCAGTGGGGCATTTTCCCCTGCACCACGTACTCCCCGATTGGGCTCACTTTCGGACTTTAGGATCGTGGAAAGGTTGGGTGACGAGGGATGGCGTGAAGAAATTATATCTCACAGACAAGAGTATCTCCGGTGCATCGGCCGGATGTGGGGTGCGTGTGTGGCCCGGCCGCTCGGGGGGAAAGGTACGAGCGCACAGGTTATGGAAAAGATACACAATTTGAGAACCATTCTCAGCGTGGGGCAAGATGAGGAACCTGGCACACCAGGTGATGTGCCAGTGTAAGCTGCGGATGAGGGACGAGGCTTTGGAAGCCCGCCGAACGAGACGAGGGCGATGAAACGCCGCGACGGATCCTGAGTGAGGACCTAGGCATCCATTGCTGTAGGCTAACTACCTAATAGCTGTGCACTACGTGCTGCCTAGTTCGATTACAAATCTCGCGACCTGTCCGCGTATCGTTGGTTCCCAGAGCGGACGAATGACCGATTTATGCATGATCCCGACGCTTACAATGAAAGAAAACCGTGGGACTACCCCTGGTCCTGATGTTGGAGGTGTTGCGTACTGGGCTTTCTGGTTCATGGGTCCCTGGGAACTTCCCAATGAAGCAACACTTCACGGAAAGTGAGTACTTGAGTCCTTTAGTAAATCGAGTGCTGGCTGCTCATGCCATCCTCCATCGCTACGAGGTTGATGCGCTGGTTGATGGTAGGGATTACTTTCTCTGTAGCTATACTACCCGGACGACCCAAGGAGATTACAGGGAGGGAGGATACACAGCATCTACGAGAAACGGAGCGACACGGACATTCTAAGACGCAAAGCCACGGTTATCCTCGTCGCATCCATCAAGGACTTGTCCAACTGGACGATCAGCTCTCCGTCGTCACCTCCATCGGTAATATCCCCGTATCCGACACATCCAAAAACGGTTGAACGACAACACAAGCACCTTCAGCCATCAAGTAGAACTTGCGCGCTGCCTCTTCGGGTTTTTTCAGCCCATTAATCTCACTCATAAGGAGTGGAAGGGCTTGCTCAGCGACTGCGTGGGAGTATTCTTTGTCCAAGCGGGAGTAGATGTCTCGAGGGTTTGGTGCACACCACGAGCGAACCTGGACCCGTTCCGTCCTGGTCGGATCATCTTTGTTTTGAACAAAGGCGATACAGTTGAAACGGGGCATTTCGGCCGAGGATCCACCCGGAGGGCTAGTCGTTCGAGCTCAGGGACGATTTTGATCAGGTCTGCGTACGACATGATTGTAGCTTTAGTGACCTAGCGGGATGCATTAGATTTAGCACGAGCGGTTTGAGGTACGAGGAAACGTCCCAACCATAAACAGCCGTGCATCTTCCTTGAGGCCGGTATGTTCGACCATAAGGGCGAGCCTTCTCATCGCATTTGGATCAGAAACGCACAAGCAGTTAGGAATGGGCGTACGTGTGTGTCTCGTGGCGACCCCACTCATGGTTCGGCAGATCCAGAGCGATGGGTAAACACGCGGCTATCGCAGGACACCAAACCTTGAGCCAACGATTGATTTTCTTCGCTTTTGCCTTTTCATCCGGGTCTCGAGTGAGTTGCTCCATGCGGAACACGCAGACGGCTTTATGAGCTGCCTTCCAGTGTAGCCTCTGGCACTCCTTAGACTACGCGTAGAGGGTCAGTCCCGGCGCCTGGGAGAAGAGTGCGTGAAGAAGCTGACACAGTAGAAGGCGATCCTGGTGCCACGAGGTAGGGCGTAAGGGCGATAGCTAACGTCGAAATACTGTAATAAACTCACTTGCAATTTCCACACCGTTTGAGGTCCCCCATCTCCTTTGCCGTTCCACAGAAGTTGCATCGTTCGATACCCATGCTGGTTTGAGGGAAAGCTAGAGGGGGACGAAAGCGGTAAAATTTACAGGGATCTCTCAGAGGCAGGTGACCGGAGACCCATATGGGTTGTGAATTACCAAATGCAGTCATGGGAACGAAGACTCACGAGTGCAAGTCGCTAATCCCACCCTCCATCGCCACGAGGTTGGTGCGCCGATTGGTGATATATATTACTTCCTCCGTAGCTATACTGGGGTGACTACAAGATCTTCATAGGATAATACGGGTTGCCACGATGCCTTCGAAACATGGACTAAGCGGCTCAAGTAGATCCTATCGGCGTAATCCGGTGGAAATTCTTCGTTCTGGACGCACTCACACCCATCAGCGATCAAGCCGAGTCAAACGCGAAATATACTCGCCTTCAAGTATTGTTTGACCCTCTTCCCAATCTCCCTCGCCAACTTACCGCGCGAGACCGGATCCCATTCGAGGGTGTTGTTATGAGTGCTCACCTAAGTAGTGGTCAATGAGAAAAAAGTGCTTGCTATGGTCAGGATCTTTTACTCTTGACGTATACGGATCGTAACCGTAGAGCTAATAAAAACGGTGTGGGCAGAATGCTCGTCTGGGAGTTCACTTTGCCCACCTGCATTCTAAGTTGGATCGAAGAGTTCTTGAAGACGACCATTCTGTCATCTCGCCCGTCCAACATTGGGCAAATCCCATCTGTAGCTTGAGAGATGGAGATTCCGAGTACACCGTCAACGGAGAAATTTATGGGATCTTCGAGGTCAAACACTCCCTTATATGTCCTGGGAGGGGTGTATTCTACTTGCTGTATCAACCTCCTGGACGGGGCCGGTTGGACCACTCGGTTCTCCTACGGGGAGAGGGAAGGAGGGTTCACATCCGATGTCTCATAACTAGAAAACCAATTACGAACCCCGATGCCTACTCCATGGGACGACAGTGTCACCGAGAGGGGCAATGTGGACAGGGTTGGTGTGGTCGTGCTAAAAGAGCTGCCACGCGGGAGCTTTTGCCCCCTCGCAGACTCCAGGCGGCTGTAGGGCCTGAAGGAGCGTCTGTCGGAGATACCTACCAGCGAAGCGTCCCGCAACTCTATAGGACCGTCGTGTTGAGGGTATTTGACAGTCGGCATTGCTTCCCCGGCATTGAAGGAGGGCTGGGTGGCCAACGCAAACGGGTAGAGGGTGGGAGAGGGTACGGGAAGGGGGCTTGATAGACCGCCGATATCTGGCTCGCTAATCGCCTGTCCAGGTGCAGTTGAGGTGGGAATAGGTGGGTGGCCGCTAAGGAAATTCAAACCGGCAGATGTTGCGGCATTCCCTTCAGTTGTCATCGTCGTCCAGTCCGGAATACCAAAAGAATCAGTTGTCGAGTCCGAGTAGTCATCGTCCTCCTCCATATCTTCATCTACCCCAGGCGAAGATGGCCTTGGAAGACTTGGAACCATCTCCAAACACTGGAGGACAACTTCGATGCTTGGACGGTCATTCAGTCCAGATGCCCAACAACGCTCCAGCATCCCCCACAGACCCTCCGGGAACCCCACCCCTCTGGGGGGGCGTTTACCTCCCACCACCTTCAAGGAAACAGTCAGGTCCGTGTCCTTGTGGAAAGGGAAGTTCCCGCTAATAGTTTCATATATAAGCATTCCAAGAGCGTAACAGTCCGAGGATATTGTTGGACGGCTGTTCTTGTACCCGAACTGCTCCGGAGCGATACGCTCCGGGCTC
>Ga0307509_10012512_pt1 | contig 10147 bp, 13 predicted proteins | sample 10_EM_MG_FD_202245 | JGI IMG/M metagenome (GOLD analysis project Ga0307509, IMG submission 202245) | Populus trichocarpa ectomycorrhiza microbial communities from riparian zone in the Pacific Northwest, United States - 10_EM | ecosystem: Host-associated > Plants > Roots > Unclassified | place...
TTACGAACCCACGATGTTAGTCTATAACGATAGACGAAGTAAACTACGTAGGCTATGTCGATAGCCTATGATAGTAAGATAGTCGTTTCCCGTTACGAACACCTTCATGGGAGGCTGGTTTGTTACAATTGGTTACAGTTTGTGAGACCATCAATGCAGAAGGTGATATTTTACCACCTATGATAATTATATCTGGTATAATTGATTAAGAGCAAAAGTATACTGGAACTGAAATACCTGATAACTACAATATTTCAGTCTCTGATTCTGGGTACTCAAACGATGAGTTATGCATGAAGTGGCTTGGTCATTTTGACCCCTGTTCAGCAAGACAGCAAATTGGTACTTATCCATTACTTCTTCTGGACGGTTCCAGGTCACATTGCATGAGAGAATTTATTGAGTATCATGACAATGTGAAAATCATCTCCTTCTGCCTACCACCTCACTCAAGTCATTTGCTACAACCACTCAATGTGGTTGTTTTCTGCCATATAAGCACTATGACAGTGAGGCAATAGGTCGTCACTGGCACTGGATGCACAGACTTCAATAAAGTAGAGTTTCTCATAGCCATTCACTCTATATGGCAGCAGGCCTTTGAAGTGCCAACAATTTCTTCTGCTTTTCACACTACTGGCCTCGTACCTTAAAATCCCAGCATGGTTCTTGCTAAGTTGCATGAAACCCAGGTGTTGATAACCCCACTCACAACCTCACTGCACTCCTCATCAATGCAACCTCCAGTTCAGGCTCAGGACCACACTCCTCTTACTACCAATTCCCTCATGCACCAAGGAGAGGATCTACAGCAAGCTACCAACCTGAATTTACCACCAGAATTCCAAGAAAACCTTAAGCTTGTTTTAAAAGGTGATATGGCCCAGGCAATATCTGGTGAATGGGGACTTGCAGAGTTGGGAAACTCAAGGGCATCAGAAAAGGCATAGGTAGCAAGTCAAATGTCTCGGCGAACTGTTCACAAGCGTGGAGTTCTTGATGCCTATCAAGTGTGACATATCGTACAGCAGAGGGAAGAGGTGAAACTACAGCCAGCTGCAATAGCTCTTCACTGAGCCCAAACCGCCATAATGAATACACAGGATGCTGAGTGCAAACCTTTTTTTTGACAGAAGCGAAGAACTGTTGGGAGCAGCTGGGAACCTTACGGGCTACTAGGAAGAGGCTTATGAAGTCACTATATATTGAGATCCGGAAGGTGGGATGTAGTAGACGCCATCATGTAAAATAAAATTTTGGACTACTATTATTATGGGAATTTTATCGGAGAATTATCTTTGAGCATGATACAAGTGCCACCGAAAAAGTGAGTGCACACGTGGGATTTTACACCAAAAACGGCCAATTTCACCCACTTATTCGACCACCAACAACTGAATTAAAAATAAGATAACATCATCGAATGCTCAGAGAGCTAAAAGCTACTCAGCCTCTTTTGAAACCTCAATTGAATTAAAATTTCCTGAGGAGGAGTACGCAGTTCAACTTTCAAATTCTGCCAAGACACAGTTTTCTCACCAAAAATGATGGTCTTGGCGCAATTTTCACGAAATTTTTATTTCTCTCCCGTACTACTCCTCAGGAAATTTTAATTCCCTTGATGTTTCAATAGAAGTTGAGTAGCATATAGCTCGCTGAGCATTCCATGAACTTATCTTATTTTTAATTCTGTTGTTGGTAGTAGAATAAGTGGGTGAAATTGGCCGTTTTTGGTGTAAAATCCCACGTTTGCACTCACTTTTTCGGTGGCACTTGTATTATAGTTGAGATTTTTTTAATCTTTTAATTTCTTTTTAGTGTATATTCTTTGAGAACTATCCGACTCCGTTGCCGTTCCAACCACAGTGAAAGAAAAAGCCACACCACATCTTTTGCCAAGCTTTCACCTCATTGGTCAACAACAAACTCTCGCTGCATTACCCATTACTTCAAAGACTTTTCATCAACAAATCATCTCCTATTATTTGTTATTTTATCACCTTTATCAACTGAGTCCATCCTACCTACCCTCTGATGTCTGATAGACAAAGGGGTAGAGGGAGGGGGAGAGGAAACCCTCTTGCTGCCCCATTCTACCCCCCCCCGCTCTGAAGCCCCCAACTCCCCTGTGGACACCAGGATGGAAGAAGACTCCCCTTCTCCTGTCCAGACTGTTACCACCCAAGCCTCTGTCTCTGCTCATGATGGCGAGCATACCACCCTTGAATCCCTCCAAGAAGAAACCAACGCCCTCATCAATGAGAACAAATCTTTGGCTGATTGCTACCAATACCTTGTTACCACCTTGGAAGCACTTGAGAACCACTTGAAAGTTGTTCAAGAACGTCATATCAAGGACACTCAGGACCTCAAAGATCAGATTACCACCCTTACAGCACAGCTACAACAACAACAGAGCCAACAGCCTGCTGCCGCCACCACAACTACCCCTCCATCAAGACCTATTGCACAACTCCCTACCCTCACATCAGCCCAGAAGGCTGCCTGAGCACCTGCCACCCCCTCCACTACCTCTCCACCAAGCAAGAAGGCAACCCCTTCTGTTTTAACCAAACGCGACCGTACCATTGTCATTGAGAGAAATGGCACAGCACTCACAGAGAACACCAACAACCTCTCCATTCGCAATGCCATCAACTCTGCAATTACAAAACCTTTATTGCCACCATAGAGTTCACCACAAACCACAACATCAAGCTTATCACCAAAGACAACACCCCCACCCTCTCTGTGCTCAAATCCCACCGTCCTGGCATTGAGGAGGCCATCAGAGCAACCATACCTGCAGCAACCGGGCTTAGGAAGGATGAAACCTGGCACAAGGTTATTGTCCATGGCATTCCTACTCCCACTTCCTTCAACACTCTCCTGTCTGAAGTCCAAGACTTCAACCCTGGTATCCACCTTCCCCACCCTCCTTGATAGCTCACCACAGAGACCCAACATTCTAAGAAATCAGCATCCACCATGGTTCTTACAATTTTGGGCAAAGATGCAGCAACCAAGGCAATCACCACTGGCCTGTCCATCTTCGGCAGAAAGTTCAAAGTTCAGAAGTACCTCACCTTTGAACCAGACACTCAATGCAATAAATGTTTAGCCTTTGGACACCACACCTCCCAGTGCACAAATGATACCCACTGCAACATTTGTGCTGGTGAGCATCCAGTATACCTCCATACCAGTGGCAATTCTGATTGCCCTACCAATGGTAAATAGCCCCTTCATACCACCCTCAAGTGTAGCAACTACGGAGACCCACACCAGGATGACTTCAAAGAATGCCCAACATACCTCAACACATACCAGAAAGCAACCATGAGGAGGAACAGGGCTGACTAGGTTTCTTTACATGCATTTCCTTTGCTTTGTTAGGCATTAGGCAAGGAGGTGGATTTCTTTTGTTAAGGGGAGGATTTGTTAGTGCTTATGCTGGGGGGCCACTGCAAAGTTGCAACTATCATTTAGGAGAAGGTTATCATGGACTCATACTTTGTGTCATTTATGTATGGTAGTTACCGCTTCATAGCCTTCGGGCTCCATAAGCAGAATGAATTATAATAATAATAATTTTAGTCCTATCCTGTGCGCTCATCGCCTCCTCTGTGCAACTATCCAACAAAACCTACAGCCCCTAAACCAGGCCTTGTTGCAAAAATCCCTCTATATCCAATTTCCTTCACCACCTTTCCTCTTCCATCATCTCACCATCCTCCTATCTCTCGAAACCATTCCTTCCTCTATTTCATCTCCAATCTTCTCCCTTCCTCTATTTCATTAATCTCCTACCTCCTTTCTTCCCATCTACCCTCTCCCTCTCCTTTACTTTTCTCCTCCTTTCTCTCACCTTTCTCCTACCCTCTTCCCCTACTCCTTCTGACCTTTTGGCTCTGATAACAGGTGTAACACTTCCATTGGCTATTAACCCTTCTATCAGTGCTCCTTCCAGTCTCTTCTTCTCCCTGTAACTTATCTTCAACCTTCTCCTATCCTTCTCCCTCTTTAACTCCAACTCCGCTTCCCAATTCATACCCTCCTCACCTCTATGCACTCTTCTCCTTCCCTCCCCATATTCACCCTTCTCCCACCTTCCTTTTTCCCACACCCCTCCTTTCCACTTCACCTCCCTTGCAAACTTCTCCAACCTTTCCACCCCATCCTTCTCGAACAACAATCTGTTTATCTCTACCCCTTCCTCTTTTCATAACCCCTTCCCCCTCCACTCCTTCCAAATCCTCCTCCTCCTTTCCTCCCATTTGAAACAATGTAAGATCAAATGATCTCTATTGTCCAAACCTCCACACTCAGACCTCTCCTTCACCTCCCTATATCTTGCCGCTCCCATAGCTTTCTGGTTCGTTCTCATCCAAACCATAAATCTACTCAACCACCTCTCCTTATCATGCCCCAACTCCCCTCCCTCTCCATTTCCGAACTATTCCTCTCCCTTTCTCCCACCCTCCCAATATTCTGTCCAACTTCTCCTCTCCTCCCTCTTCCTTCTCGCTTCCCATTCTCCCAAACCAATATTACCCCCATCCAACCTCGCTCTCCTTCTATTCTAGCTCTCTTTGCCTTCTCATCTACTCTCTCACTCTCCTCTATCCTTACATGTCCCAGTACCCATTCCCACCTCAACTCCCACCCCTTCTCTATCAATTTTAATCTCACTCTCCTCACCTCCTGCTCTATTTCTCCACAAAAACCCCTTCCTTTCCTCAAATTTTCCAACACTCCACTGTTATCCACTCCCACAATCAACCTTCTTAAAACATCCACATACCGCCCCTCTACTCTCCTCAACTCCTCCGCCACTCCAGCCATCTCCCCTTCCCCTACTGTCAATCCCAAGCCACCCTTTACCATCCATTCCCTCACTACCTCCCCCTTTTCCCACAAAGCCCCGCCAATCCCTATTCCCTCTATACCCCCACTCCCATCACTAACTCCTACCACAAAATTCCTCTTTTTTTCCTCACTACCCTTTTCCCACTCTGTCTTCCTCTCTTCTTTACTCCCACCCCCTACCACCACCTAATCTATTTTCCCTTCCCTCTCCTTTTTTACCTTCCTCCTCTCCCCTTCTCCTCTATCTTTCTTCACCTTCTCCAACATTTTCCCTGCCCAACCTCTCATACTCTCCCTTACCCCTACTATCTCCCCTCTTCCTCCACTCTTCTCCATAACTCTCTCCCTCACCTCTTCTCATCAATCTCATACCCTATCTGTAACATGTATACATGTTCCAGTAACTGTATACAGCAGTGGAGTGCAGGATTTCCTATGTTTAGTTTGATTACTTTGCCTACTTTGATTAGTTTGATTGTTTTACAGCCCCAGAGCTATATTAAGGCCCGGTAGCTTGTGTTAAGTTTAGTTTTGCATGTTTATTGTTTTATTTAGGAACCCAAGTGAAGAAACGGTCATGTAAGCTGACGATAGCATTGAGGCAGTGTTATAACTCTTAGGTTTCATGTGGGATCACAGGACATGCAGGGCAAGGTGCACTGTCCGGTAATGATCGTGGTTGCAGGATATCTGATTACTATCGCCCTGGGGGAAATCTTGTATTTAAACTCATCTCCTGGCTAGTAGGAGAACAGCAGACTTCAGCAGACTCTTGATTTATGAATATACTTGGTTGAACAGCGATCCTTTAGTTCCTACTTGCCCTTTAACTATGATCTCTCTATCTCTGAGTCTCTTGAAGCCTCCCTTAGACCTAGCGCTTGCTGGTCAACCGCTAGCCCTCTATTGAACCTTTTTGTTAGACAGGAGTAAATCTGTTACATTTTTTTCGCCTCAGCAGGTGAATTCAAAGGTCTTCCGGACAGAGGACCGCCAGGTTGGATTGATCACCCTTCCTCTATCTTGATAACTAGCTAGAAGCAGGAGCGGCAGGGAGAGAGTTCCCCGCTCAGGTGCTACATTCACAATTGCAGAAAGGAGCTGAACTACCACAAGGTCCGGCAGGACCTATGGACACTCTACACAGACACTAGAGACACAAGAGCCTACGCCAGCATCAGCAAAGAATTACCCTACGTCAGATACTACACTGTTGCGTCCAGACGCATGTGACATTGAATCTGCATGCTGTGCGTCCTGTGCGTCCTGAGTTGCACCCGTGCATCCCGTGCGTCCTGTGCGTCCCGAGTTGTATGCCTTGAGTCCTGTACATCTGGAGACAAGCTATTACACCACATTCCGTCCTGACACATGCAACTAAGCAACTCTGCCACCTATGCATCCAGACTCATTCCTCAACACCATTGCACATCATGATTTACCACGAACAGAAGCCTACTTCAGGGGCACCCCTGAGTATTTCTTGGCACAGTTCATGGTTGTTTCTCGGCACTTAGCCTCAAACGCCATGTGACAAATTCTTCTTCCACCATCATCACACTCAACATCTATATTCCCAGGCACCCAGTAGAATACTCCACTCCTAGCACTGAACCTATCCAGCATCTGAAACTAGAAGATTGTTGGCCTTGATGCCAGCTACACACTGGTATAAGGTATGTCTCTGGCGTACCGGTATTCATAGAGTTCACCCTCCTTCTGGGAGTGGTCTTTTATCTCTACTAATCCTGAACTCGATGGCAGATTCCACTACAATTAGTCCACAGATCTTCAATCCGTCACCTGGACGTCATTGGGCTCGACGCCAGCTACAGGCCGGTATGAAGGACGTCGCTGTGGCATCAATACTCATGGAGATCGCCCACCCTTCTGAGAGTGGTCTTTAGAAATCCTAATACCCTGGCAATCCAGAACTCGATAGCAGAGTCCTCCACAACAACTCCACCGATTTTAATTCCGTTACTTGGACGTCACTGGGCTCAACGCCAGCTACACACCGGTATAAAGAGGGTTCTGAGGTGCCAATTTTCCATGGAGCTATATGGTCCCAGGGGAGGCAAGAGGGGGGGGGAAGAGTCCTAAGGGGGGAGGTCCAATGAGCTGTATATTAGAAGAATAGAAGACTATTATTAGTAAATTTAATCCTTTTTCGTGATGTCAAATATAGTGTGACCCGGGTGACCAATGTCAGAAAGTAAAGGGGGGACCCTTCGCTTATTTCAGTTATCTCCGGAAGAGTAGGTACTGCGTCTGGTTGCATCCTGAGGATTAGGTGGTGTGTCTGGTTGTGTCCTGAGGAATAGGTGCTGCATCTGGTTGCGTCCTGAGGATTAGGTGCTGCGTCTGGTTGCGTCCTGAGCATTAGGTGTGCACCTGGTGCGTCCTGAGTGTTAGGTGTGCGCCCAGTGTGTCCTGATTCGCAATTGACGTTCTGTGCGTAAGGTGCGTCTGACCCACAGGACACACAGGACGCAGGCTACTGTTTTTGCTGATGAGGCCCATCAGAACCGCCACCAGAACAATCAGAAACTGAAAGCCCACTTTCAGAGAGTGGCCTCCTTCTAGCAGATCTCGATACAGACTCAGAAGAAGAAAGAGCCACAAAACAACTCCTCCAAAGAGCTGCCCAACGCCAGGAACTTGAAGCAGAGGAACTAGCAGAAACTGTAACAAGAGCAGCAGCTACACTACCCATACAACAATCTCCACCCTGCCCAGGGATATCAAGAAGTCAAAGCTATCTAGGAACAGTGTTTGGATCGCTGGCTTCCGCATTTCAAGCCTCCAGAGACCAGACAACTCCTGGAGCATTCCCAGACACATCAGAAAGACCAGGAAGACCAGGAAGACTTTGAGGCAGACAACTACCTGAAAGGCCAGGACCGCCACCTCCACCTCCTCCAGAACCCGAAACAGCCACAATGGCAGACCCTCCTCCAGCCAGGATACCATCGCTTAAGATACCTGCACCAGCTAAGTTCAGTTGTACGGGTGATGACCTTAAGCCAGACAAACTGAAGTGATGGCTTCTAGCAGTTGAACGATACCTATCTACACACCATATGACCGAAGCCAATACACCAGATATAGTGGATTGGTATGGCTGTCTTACAGAAGGCAGAGCAGAAGGAGCATTCCTCAAATTCATGAAGGACAGAGAACAACCCCCAACGCTTGAAGAATTTGTCAACAAATTCAAACAGCTTTTCGAATCCTCAACCAACACAGATGACTGGTACCGGAAATGGCAGAAAGTATACCAGAACTCCGGCAGAAAGCCAGGACACATTACAAAGGTTGTTGGCGATCTACAAGACATCAAGGCAGCCCTACATGATAAAGCAATCACAGATTACGCCTACCAACAACGATTTCTTGATGCTATGGACACAAAGCTTTGCCGGAATGTTGAACCACAGATCAGACCCACAGATACCATGAATGATATCATAGCTCTAGCAGAACGATTTGATGCTACCATGTATAGAACCTGAGCATACAAAACTATGGCAGGAAGCTCAAGCTCCAGCAGCAAGCTACATAAACCAAATAATACCTCTACCTATTGAAAACCTGCCGCTATCAAATCTGAATACAAAGGAAAAGCCCCAGTAAAGAAGAAGACATACACCAAGAATAAGAAGCCCAGCAAGGCTGAGATGGACAGCAGGAAGGCCAAAGGAGCCTGTTTCTACTGTGGCGAAAGCGGACACATGGCAAATGAATGCCCAAAGAAGGAAGTAAAGACCAATCATGTTCGCACCTCTGAGGATACAGAGGATGAAGAATCCAAAGCTTAATCTATCAGTACAGAAGAACTGAACGAAGATGGCTCTGTCCTATCGTTCAAGACTACGATGTGCATACCACTTAAGACCCAACCTTTCAAAGCCCTCGGATTTACAATTCTCATCAATGGGAAGTCCGCCAGATCCCGAGAAGATACAGGAACAATCGGCGGAACCCTAATTAGCAACAGATTTGTCACCACAAACAACATCCCTTATACAGCAAAAAAGAAACCCGTCATCCTAAAAATGGCAGTAAAAGGATCACAATCCACTAGCAACTATCGCTGCAATGTCGAAATTCAGATCAGAAGGATGAGGATCCCTAAAGTGGACATGATGGTAACTCCAGTCTCGGATTATGATGTATGAATCAGCATAGATGATCTTGCCAGGTTTGGAGCAGAGATAAACTGCTGAAAGAGCACTATCTACTTCCCTGACAACAAAGTCAGGATATACTGTGATCGAAAATCGGCACAGCCCAGATCAGCCATGACAAAACCCCAAGACAAACCCGACTTCCCTTGCCTCTTCCCTGAAGGTTTTGTTAAGGAAATACCCGAAGAACTACCACCGCTATGCCCCAAACTACACAGAATCATCCTAAAAGACCCAACCAAACTTATAAAGACACCTGTCTTCAAATGCCCCGACGCCCTGCTAGGTAGATTCAAGGACTGGATTGACAAGCGGATGGCCGCTGGCATTCTAAAAAGAGAAAGAGCACCAGGAGGTGGTAGCATGTTCGTTCAAGCAAAACCGGATGGTAGGATCAGATCACTGGTAGAACTTCAATCCAGAAATCAGAACACAGAAGCAGACCACTCGCAAATCCCCAATCAGCAGACTATCCTCTGTAACGACCCTACGATAGGTAGCTACAATGACTATCACCTTAGCCCAAATGGTATACCAAGTGGTAGGTAACCAGAGGTGGTATGGTCTCGTATATATATTATACAAATGGCTGGTAAACCTAGGATAAGGCCTAGGGAATAGTGGAGTAGCCTTGAGGTACTCTACTAGGCAGGGTAACCTTTCGGCAGAACATTCGCATAAGGTCAAGAGAATTATGGGAATGTTACACGGACCTCCGAGATGACTTCTGTGGTCAACTAGAGGACTTCCTGAACGGTTAAAGGCATAAGAGGGCAAAGTTACCCTACGTTGGGAATTTGGCCATTATGCCCATGGGTCCCAGTTACCCTACTGAGGAACCCAAGTTACCCAACCTTCACCGGCAAAGTCATCCTAGAACTTAGAGGTCGATTGCCTTACATTCTATGAGCTCTTAGATGTTCTTGGGCGCACACGCATCTGCGCGGGGAGGCCCCACGCCTGTATAAGGGTGGCCCGAACATACTATTGAACTTGGGCGGGTTTAGCTAACACCCCCCTCTGGCCCCAGCGTTGGGACGGCGCGTCATAGGCAGACGGCTGTGTAGTTGCTCGTTTGCTAGTTAAAA
>Ga0307509_10012514_pt1 | contig 10147 bp, 10 predicted proteins | sample 10_EM_MG_FD_202245 | JGI IMG/M metagenome (GOLD analysis project Ga0307509, IMG submission 202245) | Populus trichocarpa ectomycorrhiza microbial communities from riparian zone in the Pacific Northwest, United States - 10_EM | ecosystem: Host-associated > Plants > Roots > Unclassified | place...
CATGGACGCGATTGTGCGTTTGATGGCATCCTTGCGCTTTTCTCGATATTCACTGTTCAGGTCCACGCTGAGCTCATAGTTTTCTCCTTTTCGAGGTGCCCGTATGCTCATCGGAATAGAAAGATTGAAGGACGACAACGATAAGACTTCAACTGAAGACTCGCGCACGTATACACGTGATGTAAATTCAACTCTTCCCCAACAGCCGCTGACTGGTACTGGACATCACGTACGTTGAGATTTCGGGACCGGATGGAGAGAAGTCTGATTAGTGACTCCTGACGAGTCTGCTCTGACTCGCCTGGGCTGACGGCTCCGACATCTGGCATGTAAATATGGAGCATTGAAGACTTCATGACATCGCGCACGGCCCACTTCCATTCTGCTGGTTTTGAATAAAAGCCAGCTCCCTTGACATGAAGCTCCTAACTAATTTTCGGACCACAAGTACTCGTCTTCTACCGAAAACACGACCAACTCTACTCAAACCCATCATTCATCCAAATCGTACCATGGCCGCTACTAAAACCACCTCCTCGTTCAGCCAAACTCTCCAATTCATCACTGACATCAAGCTTCAAGAGCTCGAAAAGCAGCGACTCGCATACAAGGTTCACGCCAAAATCATTGACGAGGCCAACGCTTTCGGAGCGCAGGGCGATATCCTCAAGAAGGTCGAGGTCCTCGCAAAGGCCGTCAAATCTTGGTCCGGGTCCGGGTCGCTCTCAGGGCTTAAGATTGTCGGTGGGAGACTGCAGATGACGGATCTCGAGTTCTGGCTCCAGCAGGCTAGAAAGGATCCGAGCTTCAGTCGCGAGATCGCGCGGGGATGGGCGGAGACCCTGGAGGAGCACATTCGACACACGGTTATGCGGTTCGACTCTGCCAAGTTGTTCGGGACGCTCTTCAATGAGTGGTTGGCAAGTGGTGATTCAGCGGCGCTGGCGTATCAGGCTGGGCCTGAGGAGATGGATATTGCTTCAGAGTCGGGCAGTTCTGAGTTCGTGGATGTTGGAAGGAAGGAGATGCACGAGCAGAAGGAGAAGTTAGTGTCGATCATCTTCGAGGACCATCCCGTTGACGTCAAAGAGCTCAACGAGTACCTCGCCGACCTGTTTGCATCGGAAGAGGCAACGAAGGCGCTGGAGAGGCTTCGCAAGGAGCTCAAAGACTTCAGCTATTGGCTCCAACGCAACACTATCACTGTTATCGACGTCCAGAACGCTATCAAAGGTCTTCTCGCCTCGGGTCTCATGGATGAGGAGAAGCGGACGACCTTGAAGGCTTTCGAGGAAAATCCGACCGTTCTGGATGAAGTTGCGAGTGTACTGAATATGCGTATGGCGAGCCTCGACACTTGGGCATGGTCAGAGCAAGGTATTCTGACCGAGTTCCGTCGCCATCTGAATGGAAAATACAGGTGACTTCCAATTTATCTTCCTGTAATTTATTCGTTAACATCTTTCTCAGGGCTTTCACTGATCCTGAGATCGTCGACGCCCTTCTCCTTCAGCACATCGGTGTTGCGTGGCAGGTTAAACTTAAACAAGCCCTCCTTCGCCTCTTTGACAGCAAGGCCTGGATTCGTTCCAGTCCTCCCACCCATAAAGAGAAGGAGCAGCGAACAGAACAGCTGCGCGGAGACCAGGGGTCGACCTCTATCGAGGCTGAGCGGAACAAGATTCGTCGTGCCAACTTCTTCCTTACTCAGCTCCAAGAGAAGGCCAGCCAACCGACCCCGTACGATGACCTCGTCGACGTGCCAGCATCGCAACAAAGTGGCGTTATTGGGCCCGCTTTCGTCAAGCAAAAGCTCCTACACATCATGACGACCGAGTGCTATCTCAATACGGCGATACACGGGACCCATGCAGCGGTCTGCTCGGATTTGGAATGGTTTGGACCCGCTTTGCCCCACACATCCATTCTTGTCGTGCTCGAGTTCCTAGGGATGTCAAAGACGTGGCTTGGATTCTACAAGGCGTTCCTTGCTTGCCCTGTGCGCTTCCCTGGCGAGCGCGAACCCCGTGTGCGCAAGCGCGGTACCCCAATCAGCTACGCCATTAGCGTGCTCTGCGGCGAGGCTGTCGTATTCCTCATGGACTTCGCTGTCAACCAACGCGCAAACGGGCTCTATTTGCACCGGATGCATGATGACCTGTGGCTTTGGGACTCTGACGCGAAGAAGGTGGCTGACGGTTGGGCGGAGATGAACAAGTACGCTGGTCTTGTCGGATTGAAGTTCAACCAGAAAAAGACGGGCTCTGCGTTCGTCGGCCCTGCAAGCGAGGATTCTGCACGCCTGCCTCAAGGTGCGATTCGCTGGGGATTCCTCAAGTTCGACGCGCAGCAATCCCGTTTCGTGTTTGACCAGGCGGAAGTCGACCACCACATCGCGGAGATGCGGCGCCAGCTCGCCAGCACCAAGTCGGTCTTTGGCTGGGTAAACGCTTACAACAAGTACATGGCGTTCTTCCTGCGCAACTTTGGCGGAACACCTGCGAACTGCTTCGGCACTGCACACGTCAATGAACTGATCGACACACTTGGGCGCATCCAGCGCGAGCTTTTCCAGGAATCGTCAGGCGGGGCTGTTGGATATCTGAGGAAGATTCTCGAAGAGCGCTTTGGAATTACGGACCTGCCTGAAGGATATTTCTACTTCCCTATCAGCAGCGGCGGCCTCGAGCTACGCAACACCATGCTCGAGCTCCTCGCTCTCCAGAGACGTGATAAACCTCTGGCAGCCGCCGACGACCCAGAAGTTCGAGAGTCCAACGACGACAGCGAGCCAGAGAGCGACTACATAGCCGACGAGCCGGACTTTGTCGAGGACAAAGCCATAGCGGAACAAAAGTTCACCAAACGCATCGCCGAGGACCAGAAGGCATATGCGCGGCTCAAGGAGGTCTGGGATCAAGACCAGGACAGCCGTCGTTCCAGGCGGATCTTGCGATCTGTACCTGACGAATTCATGTCGTTCGACGAATATACCGCCCTCCGTGAGTCCTGGCTGTCCAACTGGGGTGCGTCGTATCGTAACATGCTCGAGTCGCCGACGCCGAGGCACGTGGTCATCGTGCCCAAGGTCCGGGAGGTGATTGGGGATGGAGGCCTGAGACCATGGGTCTCGATGGATTGGTACGAGCGGTGGGTTGTGAGTATGTATGGTGAGGAGGTGGTGAGGAAGTTTGGGGGGTTGGAAGCGGTGGATCCTAACTTGATTCCGGTGGGAATGGTTCAGCTGTTCAGAAGCTCAAGGATGAAGTTGGATCAGTGAATTGTTTACGGTGAGGAACAAGGAATCACCCCTCAAAAAAAAACGAAAGTATATCCTAATGTAATACTATGCAACTTGTATTCATATCACTATGTCAACATAATACATTGGGCTCTTGCTCGGGTATTTCATTCACTGGACACGATAATTTATTTCGCAACCTCACATTTGTGTTTGGGAATGATTGGGCGCTTAGCTAATTGTCCCCGATCTGTACTTACCAAAGTTGGAGGGCTGAGGACTCTAACCTCGACGACTAGTAGGCCAACAAGTCATCTCACTGTAGTATATCATGATGATATTACTAGAATCCGTTGCTCACCAAAGAAAGTGATAAGTCGTTAGAAAGTTCTGCACTGAACAAAAGGAAAAAGGAATGGTTTCGGCTCTGGCACTGCCTGGCTTCTAACTTGTCTGGTTCTTCTAGACTTCTGAGAGTTTGACGCTCCATGCACAGTGGTGGATAATATAAATTTAACAACGCGTCATTACAGCAAAATACAGTATAACTTGGACTAGGGTTATTTTGGGATTGTACTAGGGAATGGCGGCGAACTGAACGATGTTAATCATCTCGTCGTGCCTTAGAAGGAACGACGGTCAGGATTCATATTACAAGTAATCCAACACGGTACGAATATTATTATCAGAACAAGCGAGACTCTATCGTCTGTCACGTTCTTCTGAAATACATTGATATTTGATCTGCTCTCTTATCCTATGCCTTAGCATGGTATTGGATGCCCACCGGCGACGCTATTCATACCTGCCCAGCCTAGGATAGTCGTATTCAAACGTTTTGTAGGAGCACAGCTATGTCTACACGGTAACGTAAACCCAAAATAGACACCCTCGACCTGTCAATGTCATAAACTCACGTGTGATCGCCCTTATACCACACAGCTTCGATTATCGATGAAATGGCCAGATAAAAAAAAGCACATCTTTTGATTATCCGAGGATTATGCTAATGGTAATGTACAAATCACTTGATGATGCCCAGGCCTACCTAACAATACTAAATGAAAACATGAAAGCAATTACAGGAAAACTATGGCCCCATGGAGATTCTAGTTACAGCGCGTGATGATCGACGTCCGCCATGCCCAAGTTCCTTGGGCATCTTATGACCAGTTAATGGTCCTTCCTCGTGTCGTTCGCCGATCTACTGAACGCCCGTACGAGTCCAACCGTCAAACCGGCAATAGCCAAGAAGAGTGCTAGGGGGATCCACCCTTTTGGATCGAGAACCCTCATAATGATGTCCCCACGACGTGGGGGGTTGTTGGAGGTGGGACGGGATGCCGCCCTCGACATGTTGAGGCCTGCATCATTGGAAGATTGGGCTGGGAAAGAGAAAAGGTGTTTAATCTTTTTGCCTTTCTTGAGGATGGAAACACATACCCGAAGGTGTCAGCGTTATGGAGGACGACCCTGGCGACGTCTCTTCTTGGCCCTCGTGTGTGGGCAAGATTGGGCCAGTGGCCTGCGGGGCGCCGGGGGAAAACTTCCCGATATAGGTCAGAACACTGGAAAATAACATTCGAAATCAACAGAGGTTGTCGCGGTGTATGGTAGGGTGTCCCCTGTTAAAAGAAGTGGAACTTTGGCTCTTTATATAGGTCCAACCCGCCGCCGGCGCACAGCTTTCCAGGTAAGTTACATAAGGCGCTTATTTTACAACGTGCTTGTCAACAATTATAAATTACGGCTATCTAAAGAGGCGATCAAATTTCCCCTCGCATGGCGAGCTCAAGAAGGTAGTGGGTTACAGTATATTTAAATTTAGATGTCACTGCGCAGCCTGAGTGCGGGTTACATGCGCCGTATCACGTCAAAAGTTCCTGCCAGTGTTATAGTCACACTGTCAATTTTCCCCCTTATGATCCAAAATCCTTGTCAAAATGTTCCGTTGGGATATACATATATGATGAATGAGTCTCAGGATTGGAGGTTTTTTGCGTTCAATGTTAACGTCCTGAACTCGACAGCTCTTTCGGAAAGTTCCGTGCCGTGATCTCCATTCCATTCAAATTCGTTCAGTTCGAAAGTCATACAACAATCAAGTCCTGTCGAATTCTTCCTGCACTTCTTTCAGCATAAATAGTACTATTCAAAAAAAAAGGGTAGCCTTGCTAATAAGTCTCTGGCCAAAAGTTGTATTATTGGATCCTTCCGGAATATGCTACTGCCCACTCCCGCGTTGTTTATTTCAGGAACCACGGTTATTAATCCCCCTCAGGTACGTCAGCATCGAAGCCTGGAGCCTTGAATATGAGGCACTTTCTCTGACTCCCACGGTGCCTCAAGGCACCCCAGAATTCAAGCCCTCGCTGTGAGGACGATTCAATAATTCGACTACCTTGGGAAGTTCTTAATCCCAATAATCATTGTAACTCAGAGCGTCGGATGTGGAGTCATCATATATCTTTATCAGCATTGATTCCTGATTTTTTTTTTTCAAGGCATGATCAAGGTGGAGAAAAATCCGATCATTGGGTTTTAACACACCTTCAAAGTCAACATACGGATACTTCACCAAGGTCTCCTAAAGAGTTCATGATGCGAACACTTAGCTTAACTTCATGAATGCACACTTCTATGAATATAAAGGTAGTACTGGCTTCAATCCCATAATTCCTTTGAAATTTTGTTTTGAGCATTTTCCACTAGTCGGCCCTCATTTCTGTGGAATTTATACCCACCCTTCCTGTCTCCGAACGCAAAGGATATAATAAAATAGCAGGGGGGTCAGTGCATGAACCTGGAGTGCGACTCTTTTTCAGCACGGCAGCCTACATGTTTGGCGTGAGGGGCCCATGGTAAGTAGATTTCTTAGCGGAATCAAGTAATTGACGCCTGTAGGTGGCCTGCGGTCGTAGGAACGATAGAGCTTGCGGTTTTTGGCATGGTGGCTACCAAGGTGTAAATGGGCACTCATGGCGTTCATACTGTGACGTTTCTTGAGGTATTCTGTATAATAGCCTGGGTTATCGGAATTTTTTTACGGACATGAATTTAGGTCGTGAAGGTGTAATCCAATACAGGAAAGCAAGCGTCGTTGTTGTCCTCCTTGTGGTGTTGTAGGTGCGTTTCCCTTTTTGAGAAGCGGGCCGTCTGAGACTTGTGATCGATTGGTATCATCAGAAGCGCTTGTGGCGCTGAAGTAGGCATGTCCCAATTCGGGTTTTATCGCGGTGTTGAGTCTCTTGTAGGTGGGTCTCCGATTTCTTTCTACGTCTATCTATCGACACCGACCCGACTATCTACATATTTCCAGACTCGAGGGACGGAAATCGGTTGTGTCCCCCATTACTTTATATGCTTCTGTAAAATACGGATGGGATGTTGGACACCGATAGTGAGTAGGATTCATTGGAAGGTATGGACAAGCACAGGACATCTCCTCTACCTTGTCTGTACAGATTGCCGACGACATTGACGAGAATCCTAAACACCAATGGTACAGCGCAAGTGGCAGGAAATGGGGACGACGGAAAGGCAAGGCAGGTTTTCGACCCCTGTCGACATTCCTCAAGCCAGGAAGGGGAGTCGCGGAAGGTCCCTTCTGAAATTGATAAAACGCGGATAGAGACGATTACCTCCGGCTCTGCCAGTGATGCCCCCGCGGACTCAGACGCTGAGAAGGATAGCCTACTGGCTGGAATGGAAGTATTTAAAACTGCGTTCAAAAAAACCGCGTGGTATAGCCTTGATCAGTTTCACCACCATCGTGGCCATAGGTCTCGACGTTCGCCACCGGCGCTGTTCCGAATCAAATTAATACTGATGAAATGCCCATGTTCATCTCGCATTACGTGGTTTGTAGTAAGAGGTTTTTTACGTTTTAAATCACTGCGCTTTCGCGGGGCAGGATATGGGCACTCCTAAGCAGGACATCCTCCGTTTTACTTCCGATCTGGGACTCCCGAAAGGAGGTTGCCAAGTCATCGTTGGATGCTGGGGGGCTCCACGGCAATCTGCCTACAAACAGGAGGCATTAAGCACAGTAAGAATGTTCATTGGCTGGAGGTTTTCCACTCAATTTAGTGCCGTAGGTGGCAGTAATATGTGGATTGTAAAAACGGGGGAGTTCCAAGGTACTATAGGTATCGACATTAACAAAAATTTATCATGAAGACGAGAGGATATATGACCGGACAAAAAATCGCGCAAAAGGTGGAAGAAATTGTTGGAAAAAATATATCCTGTAGGATATTAGGGTCATGAGAGCAACGTTTCAGGAATCTTGAATTTGTCGTCTTGCCAGCACATAGGTCGAGGGAGGCAATGTGCGTAAGGTGTATACCAACATATTTCTATTTAGACAGCCTTCTCATGAGGGATTGCGGGTTGTGTGGTCATGGGTGTGACAGGGATGGTGGCCATTTTTGTTCTTGCATCCGCCATACGCGACTTGCGACGTCCAAAACAAACGGTGCATCCAGCGAGGAGAAGGAGAACGAAGGCGACGAGCGTCATCCAAAATGCTAAAGGGGTAATAATTTCATCAAGGGGTCAAATAAGGAAAGAATTCTTGAGTGACAAACCTGGCGCAGTGTTAGTATTAGTTTCTACCCCCAAGCCCTTCATCTCGTGTCGGACGCGTGCAAAGAGGGCTATATCTATTGCAAAGGCTACTAGTGTCACGAGTGCAGCGAGGAAAGATAGCAAAGACGCGACGAGCGTGAGGATTATATGAGTGGAGAACGCGAAAGCAAACGCGACGAGAGTGACAGCAGCCGCTGTACAGATAGCTCTAAGTCAGTTGTCCGGTAAAGTCTCAAGGTTAACGGACTCACCAAGGGGATGAGCAGCTAGTCCGCGGGTCCATGAGGCGGAGACGCTGGCCGTCTCTGTTCCTGCTGCATTGGTGATTTCAAGGTCGTACGCAAGGTCTTTTTAGAAAAGTCAGCTCAAATCTGTGCATAGTAACAGGAAGTGTGAATGAAACGCACGACTCTTCAAACATGTACGATCCTCATCTTCGTTGTAATAGCAGGCTGCCCTTTGAACAATTTCAATATTTTTTAAGGGATCCGCACGAAGTAGGGATCCTCACCAAGTACCAAACTTTATAGACCCGGATGGTATCACTTAAGTTGGAAGAGAACAGATTGTCAGACTCACTCGAACTTGGGTCAAGCCGCTTGTATTTGCCTGTGAAACGCCTGTTCCAAAGTGTGTCCGAACGATATCCAGCATTGGAATAAACGGTAGGGAAATAGAGACCAAGAGATTGAGGACTAGCGCGCAGAAAAGGAATAGGAGACCTGGGATGCAGAATGCGCGAGACATGGTGGGCAGGAAGAAGGGACATTTTGAACCGACCCACTTTAAGTATTAGTCTAGGCAAGATGTCAATCGAAGAAGTCAACAAGTTCGCATGACCTCATTTCCAATTTATTTCGTATTTCTCACGGTCCTCATGTTCGGACCCATGGAACGAGAAGTTGTGATAGAAGTTCATAAAACCATACTTAACAGCTGCTTAAGGCTGATAAAATCGCACTGCATAAATGCCCTATATGCCAGATCTAAACACCAAAAAGATTGCTGGAAGATAGAAATACCCACAACGATTTGGGGTATTTTTTACCCTCCCTCCAACGTGGAAGGCTAGCATGGAAATTGGAACCAACATGCGGCAGTGGCGTCCATTGCAGAGAGGGGAAAGCAGTCAGGGGCGGTGGCCAGTTCCAATGGCTCAGCACCTCTTAGCATTGCCAGGATTGCTTTCGAATATTGTCCAAGAGTCTCGACCACTTCAATGGACCTCGGTGCATTCATTACCCGCTGGTATGCATGGCCTTCCTAAGTCAGCATTACTGCAACTATCACCACTCTATAACCCTTCTAGCCTATTAATAGACCCATTGAATGGGTAATTTTCTCGGTTGGTGCCTTTGCGACATTTTTCTACGCTAACGCCTGTTGAATTCCCTAGGTTACGAATTCGTAGGCTTCGGAGGTTTGGGACAAATTTAGAAAGGAGCAGGAGATGAACTCAAAATCCCAGGTCACAACAGATTGTTCGCGGGATCCAGAACACGCCAACCTTAGGCTGATAGGTATACGAAGGAACGTTGGCTATGACCATACACGGATAGATATGCTTTTCGTAGTTCAAGGACATCGTATAGGTCCTTCGGATGTGTGAAACTTGGACCTGGGCGATGGATGGCTTCATGGAGAGAATATTAATCACACTCCCGAACTTGGGTTGCAAATTGGAGACATCGCTGGGCCGGATGTCAAGCAGTTCGTGCAGAAAGGACACATGGTCAATACACGAGGCATTCCATCCTCAAGTATGACAAACGACACGAGCCGGAATACAAGAGTAGAACAACGTCTATAATGATGCAGCTTGGAATGGTGGCCGTCATTCACAAGAGGATCCAAATTGTTTGATAGTTCCGCCATAGTTTTCAGAGGCGGGGTTTGGAATGGTAAATACAATTCCCTTCGCACAAATTCCACAGCGCACGGGCAGATATTCACCAGCAGGGGGAAATAAGATACCAGAATGGTTCCTATTCCGACAGACTTGTCGGTGGGGAACACAGTGCTCCAGTCAGTGGTAAGAGCGTGAGTACAAGGGGAAAATTGCTGCCCTCGAGTCGCAGCTCGAAGAGAACCTACTTATTTCCCTGGTAGCATGCGATGGATAACATCGGGAAACAAGAATTCAAAACAGCTTCGCAATTTCGCACTCTGCCGCAGTCCAGTACTCGACTGAGGACAAGACACCAGTGGCAGAAAAGCTTGAAGCGCCTGAGAATGGTAACGGTATGGAGGGGTTTGGAAAACAGTCAACGACTTTACATCTGGGGTAATAACTTCCAGCTTTATTCCAGGAATCGT
>Ga0307509_10012515_pt1 | contig 10146 bp, 14 predicted proteins | sample 10_EM_MG_FD_202245 | JGI IMG/M metagenome (GOLD analysis project Ga0307509, IMG submission 202245) | Populus trichocarpa ectomycorrhiza microbial communities from riparian zone in the Pacific Northwest, United States - 10_EM | ecosystem: Host-associated > Plants > Roots > Unclassified | place...
TACAACCAGACAACCGCCTGGTCACACCGCACACAACCCGCCGCAGCTTGACATTCAAGAAGCTGGGGTGTCTGACGGCACGAAGGAGCGAGGTCTCGCTCCTGGTGACGCCCGGCGAGATGCTCGGGGTGCTCGCGTCATTGGCCGGGCGCAACGCCGTCACGTCAGCGGACTGGAGCCTTGGCCGACGCAGACCACCGCCCGGCCTCCAGATCCACCTGCCCCAAGTTGCACACTCACCAGCCGAGCATCAAATCCGTCCAATATCGGTAAGACCCGTCGCCGCCATAGGCAGGATCCGAGCGGGTCACCGCCTCAATAAAGTCCTCAGATCCGTCTTCGAACGCAGGTCCATAGTCAGCTTCCATAAACAGCGGCCTAAGACCAACCCAACGCCAAGAGATATCAACAAAGGCGGCGACAGACGAATTGATCCGGACCGGCGGACCGAACTGCCCACTCAGACGAATTTCATTGCTGGGCGGAGATGAGGGAAGGCCAATAACTTCACCACTACCCGCCAAAGAGACCACCGTTCGCCGCCAGTGTGAGCCTAGTTTGTACCCCCGAGCCCCGTCGTCGAATATTGCCGCGCTGGGATCCTGCTGAATGTCACCAACAAGTTGGACTTCAGAGGCGTTGCCCGGAGTTATCGGAATTCCGTAGCGGATGAGGGCATCTCGACCACTATCATCAACGTCCCAGTGCTGAACCACGGCCGCCGAGGCCCTCGACGCCGGTGCAATTGCGCAAAGCTCATCAAGACCTATCGACAGACGCCTTCGGATCTCAGTTATGAGTGCGTCCTGACCATCCATAGCCGCTAACCTGCCGCGATCTGATTAGCCCCCGGCATCATCGCCGACGGGCCTCGATAGTTTGCCATAGCGGCCCCAATTCGCCTTCGATTGTCGCTGGCTATTCTACCGCCCAGTTCATCAGAATTCAGGCTGTACTGCTGCTCGGCATTGCGATATTGTCCGACGACCGAGGCGCATTGATGTGTGCCGACACAAGGGACACGTTCGCTGTACACTCCTGTCACGCTACTCGAGTCAACGCCTTGAGCTTGGAGCCTGCTGGCCAAGACTTCCTCAGAGTGTGCGCCACCGGGCTCATTTGCGGCAACGTGGTACGTGGCATCGTCACCATGACCAACTCGGAACACAGCTACGTTGCGGCCGGCGCTCAGTCGGTTATCCATGCGATGGCCCATCGCCACCTGCGCCATGTCCGAGCTCGAGTCTCCAAGCCCCACTTGGCAGCTGTTGACGTTGTGGACAAGGACCGCTTCCTCGCCCGCCATCACATAGTACGTGTGGACCAGCTACGACGGTCGCGGCGGCGGCACGGTGTGGATCATGACTCTGAGCTGGGAAGCGGCCAGAGTAGCCAGGCGCCTCTCATCGATGGAAGCCGACGTTGACAGCAGCCGTGACAGCAACGTCGGCGTACGTGCGCGCACGGTGGGGAGCTTCCGATCCGGCCTGGCTCGGGGATCGGAGGGGTCAGTAGCTGCCGATGGTGGTCAGGCGGGTGACAGCGTCGATGCGGCGTTGGAGGCGGACGGAGCCGGCGTCGACGGCGCTGGTGTCGATGTGGTCGAGGATGTGGCGGGCGGCGTCATGGTTGCCGGTGCGGGCGTAGCCTTCGGCGAGCCAGGTTTGGTACAGGCCGACTTCGCGGACGTGGTCGGGGTTGTAGTCGGCCAGGGCGCGGGCGAGCAGGGGTTCGGCTGCGGCGGGTTGGCCGAGTTGGACGTGGCAGCGGGCGGCCATGACGTCGATCTCGGCGCGGTTGAGCCAGTCCACACCCATTCGGGTTCGCTGATTCCCAGGCTGCGCTGGTCGTAGGCGTCGTCGACGGCGGCCAGGGCGCGGCGGCCGCACACCAAGACCTCGCCGACGACATCGCCAAGTACGAGGCCAACACCGGCACACCGGCAGCACCCAAGGCCGCCGCACCCGAACCCGCGAAGCCGCGCCGCGCCCGCAAGCCGAGCAAAGTAGACCCAGCAGGGGCCAATCCCGCGTAGCCGTGGCGACCGATTGGCTAAGAAAAGCTATACAGGATCAAGTAACGGCCCGGCCGACGCCGGGCCGCGCGCACGCGCTCAAGGCCTACGGCCCCGCGCGCACGGCAGACAGAACCGCACCAACGCACGATTCACCCAAGGCATGGCCGCAGACAGAACAGTCACCTCCAGCACTTGGCTGGACTAACCACCAAAACATCGATTGTCATACATGTACATGATCGAATGACATCAGCCCTGACAGCAACGTGGCCGCACGCCGACGCCCGCACAGGCCCTCCAGCGCCACGGACACCCAGCTCGCGGCAGCCCTGTAGTACATTTCCACACCCAGATCACGCGGAATTCCGCGAATCCACTCGGCCTGCACCGAATCCACCGGACCTGCGACTCGGCCCGCAATTTCCGCGAATCTATGGCGATTCGCTACCATCCAATTGATCCCAGGGCGCAGGATTCCAATGATCGCCCTGCATCGGCAAAGAAGATCGGCGCTGCGATACTCATTTCGACCGGAAAGTGGGCCTATTTGACCCCGGGCTCATCCACATAATGTGAATTAAGGAATGCGGTGAATGTCGGCCACACACGCAATGGCGTCGAGACGGCTTCAGAGCACAAAACAACCTCTGGATCGGGTACCGAAATATCGGACATCCAGTACGCAAGGTAGCCTTGATGCATCGCAAATACTACTGCACTTTCTGGAAGCGAAAGGAAGTCGGCGTTCTCATCAAAGAAGTCGTCGGCCCACTCTTTGATACGGAGCAAGACTGGATAGAAGGCGTCCGTACCGCGAAGCACCCTTCCTGCGCGCGCTCCCATGAGGGCGAGGAACTCAACATACGCCGACGGAAGCCGCGGGACGCCCCAGGCGTCCTGGATCTCGGAAATTTGCTCTTGCGTAATGCCAAGAACGCCATCCGGGCTCTCCTGCCGAATCAAATTCGCCAGTTCGGCAATCTTATGCATGACTCAGTCCTCGCCAGTTCTCACGTGCACCTTGACGCCCGGGAATTTTGCTTTGAATTGATCTATCACGTCGCCGCAACTGGGACAAACAGTCCGCTCAGAATAGATATGGATGGCGCCGGTCGATTTTGGATTCAGACCTTGGGCAAGGTCTTCAAGCAGGAACACCTCCGAGTCGTATGCCCGGGAAGGGTTTGGCGGCGTGAATTGCCTGCTGGCCGGCATGCCTACCTCTCCCGGGTTCACATGCCTACCGCTCGTCGCAATGCCGGTCGTGGGCGATCGCCCATCGATCATTGAGCGCATCACAGCGATGTTCTTCCCACCTTTGACACCTAGTCCATTGTTGGCGTTAACCCGATGGTTTGCAGCTATATCTGCGAGATCGCAGTCGTTGTTGTTGTGGACTAGGACCGGCTCGTTGCCAGCCAACACATAGTACGTGTGGCTACGACCCGCGGTTACGCTACGTCACTACCGTCTTCACCTGCTAATTCTGCGAGATCCGCCATCCCGAAGGATCACGGTCATCGATTCTGACAGCAACGGTGACAGCAACGCCGACGCACCAGCACGACCGCAGGCAGCCGCTGGACATGAACGAATTGCCGGAGCACCTCCACGCACTCGACGGAAACCTGAAGCGACCGGCGCCGCGAGGGTACGAGACCGCCCCTCCGGCCTCAAGGGCGCTCCGCGTCGCCACGGCGACCGCCCTACGGCCGGCCCTTGACCCCGGAGACCTCTACGGCCCCAGCCGCCGACACCACGCGGGCAGACGCCTACGGCCCCCACCAAACACGCCGCGCCACCGCCCGCCGCCGCGAGAGCCGAGCAGCGACGAGCGCCCGAGGAGTCGGCTTTAGACAAGTTAACGTTGCTATCAGTAGAAGAGTCTGGCTAAGAAAAGCTATTCAGGATCAAGACAAGCGGCCCGGCTCACGCCGGGCCGCGCGCACGCGCTACAGCCTTCCGCCCCGCGCGCACGCCCATCAGCTCCCGGGACCGCCCTCCAGCGAACATGGAGCCGCACAAAGTAGCCGATCGATATATGCCGATGGATGCATGCCGCTGACATCAGTCGTGACAGCAACCTGGGCACACACCAGCACCTACCAGCGCCCTAGTGGCTAGGCGAGCGACTAGCCACTGCGTCCAGATATTTGGCACTTATAGTCAAAAGTTGGCTAGTCCGACAGCGCGATCATCCGATTCCATCACTGCGACTCATGCGACAATCACAGTGATTTCACTTGGCAGTTCCCGGGGCTCGACAAGGACGCGGACAAAGATCGATCTGGTGGACGACAAATCGACCTCTTCCGTCTGCGCCGCAACTGAGTTTCCCACAACCAAAACCCCGCTTGGAAGCGACAGTTCGCCAGCAAAAACCTCACTCCCATGAGTGGCGCGCAGCCCGTCCGAGATCACAGAAATGCGAACCTTCCCATCGGCATCAGATCGGGTCGCAACGCAAATCATACTTTCGTTTGCGACAGCCGGCTCATCCCCAGTTTCCCACTGAGGAACCTCCACCGCACCACTGTCACCGATCTCTACCTGACCATAGAGAGGCAGCACCTCAACTGCGGCGTCAACCTCGCGACCACTCAGACCCACTACTTCACCACCACTTCGAACGGATCCCCGTGTCCGATGCTGAACTTCCTGTAGAAGGACGACATTACACCGCCCTGAATACGCTGCTCCTGGATGGGTACACCGAGGATCCTCGCTCCGGCGCCGCCTTGCATCGAGGACGCTAACGGATATTCATCAGGGCTGAGCGGCCTACCACAGAATCCCGCACAGGCGGCCGCCCTATTTGCATCAATGTCCGCCTTAATCGTTGTTCGATTTAGAACCATCGGCTTACCACTCGCCTGAGCTGCGCGAACATTTGCCGCAATATTCGGCATCTTACTGGAATCGAACTCCACCCTTGGAAGAGTGGTGGGACCAACGCCATTCGCATCAACCGGCCCGATTGCGGTGTCGTGCATCGACGGGGCAGGAGTGTCGCCGCCGCAGTTGTGTACGAGGACCGGGGTGTTGCCAGCCATCACATAGTACGTGTGGATGTCGTTGACGGTGAGGTCGTTCATCCACTTCAGGCCGGTCCGTGTAGCTCATCCCGACGGAGTCACACAGCCGGTTGCACTGATCATTGCCCATGCCGCGTAGGCGAACCCGGCCCGAGACGAGTCGTGGAATCATCGGGGCAGCGAACGACTAGCCGACACAGCCTAGGCGTCCCGCGCCCTTCTTCCAGCCTCAGAGTCGTCGCGCCCAACAATGGACATATCCATCGAGCTGTCTACATTGCTTCGCAGTATCTGACGACAATCGTGACGATAACCCGGGACGTATTCTTCTTACCAAACGAGGGAAGACTCGTCATATTGAGCGGGCATCAACACGTCGGCTGCCGAGCTCTATGCCAAGGCAAACAACGTCGTAGATGCCGTGATCGTCAAAAGCAATCCGATAGTGACGAAGGTCTTCTTCCGCCACAATCGGAACTGCTGTTCGACGAAGCGCACCGCTTGCAACGAAGGCTCGCGTTAGGTCTGAGTCAGTGATCTCAATGAGACAATATTCGAGGTCGCCTGGATTGGTCATCTGATCTTCAAGACCCAACTCAAAGTCAAAGAATCGGAAATCAAGCACACGCATAAAGCGCACTACTGTGACCCAATTGAAGCCGTTAGAATCGCGCAACGACGAATCGAACTCAAACACGGCATCGTTTGAGCCAAGGGATGCCTCTAAGGCGACGTGGGGGGCGCCCGCAAACTGCGTTCGAAGACGCTCCCCTTCGATGGCCACGTGCACGAAGTCTCCTCCTAGCCAGTTCCAGGGATATGGACAGTATCGATAATAGTCCAGTCAGATTGCGACGGCGTAATTGCTATTCGATTTGAGGGAAGAACATCTCCAAGTGGGGTCTCCTCCCGAAGTCTGCCCGTCAGCTTCCTAGTCGCAGGGACAATGTTGATATTGGTCGGTTTCATACCCGCCAAACTAAGAGCCGTCAGACTTCGATTGTTCTCCGTAACCAGGCCACCGTTGTGTCGGAAGGCATTTATCCGGACGTCATCCGGTTCAATTCGCCCAGCCTTTAGGTCGTCCGCTACATCATAAACAGATCTGCCCTTAAAGGCCCCATCCGGCGAGAAGTTCGGACCAACCCGTGCCTGCCCGAATTGCACGTCACCGCAGTTGTGGACGAGGACCGGGTCGTTGCCGGCGAGCACATAGTACGTGTGGCATGTTCACGGCCAGCACGGAGAGTTACCTACGTCGTCATAGCGTTGACCTGGCCATTCTCGCACCGAGCGGACGGCCCAAGCCGATGTGGATCACCCATGACGGCAACGGTGACGGCAACCTGCACAGACGCGCGCCCGGCCAACGTGGTTAGTCGATCGATGACCAGTGATCGGCGAGGCCGAAGATCACGGCCATCGCCGTGGTGGTACAACCGGCGTCGCTCACGGGCAGGTGGCCGAACTCTGCCGCACCGATCGGCAGTCGCCCGCACCCGATGCGGGCGGCATGTAGATGACCGAGGCTGCAGCCGTACACCCGGGCGAAGCCGTCGGGCGTTCAGTTGTCGTAGACGTCCTTGCGGTGCCCGACCGCGTGCACAGTCAATTCATCCCCATCGAGGCGATAGATCACCCGATAGTCGCCGACCCGCAGCCGGCGACCGGAGCCGTCACGCATCTCGGTGGAATTCTGCGGGGTCGGGTCGGCAACCAGGCCAAGGATCGCGCCCAGGACGGTCAGGAACACGTTGCGCGGCTGCTTGTGCAGCCAGACCAGCACGTCGCGGTCGACCTGGACCTTCACGCCGCCTCACCGCCGACCCGGTCCGCCAGCAGCGCCTCGACCTCACGAGGATCGACACCAAGCGACTCCAACGCGGCCGCCAGCGGAACGAACTGCCCCTCGGCCTGGGAGCGGGCGATAGCCGCGGAGTCCTTGCGGTCGCGGAACGCCTCCAACTCCTCCCACTCGTCGATGCCGATCAGCACCGCGACCGGACGCTCGTACTTCGTAATGATCACCGGCTCGTGCGTGCGCTCGATCGCCTCCAGCACCCGGCCGGCGCCGTCACGGAATTCCCGCAAAGTCATCGTCGTCATGGGCAGTACCGTACCACGCGGTACCATGATCATGGACGCGATCACTACTTCACCCCCGAACCCTCACCCGCAGCCACAGACGCCACCGAGCCGGCATCTGACGGCGTCCACCCTCCAACGCACCACCCCAGCCAGCGCGCACGGTGAGAAGTCCGAAAACAACCATTAGATAGCAATCGCGAAGTAGTACTGGTTCAAATCTGCTCTACATAATCAAGTGCGCCACGAGGCGCGGGTTTGCCGGTTGGAGGTGCAAGACCTTCGATGCCTGGTCATCGTAGTGGCTGGGTAGAGCTGGTGGCAGCCTGATCCACGGGACGGTGGGGAGGGTGGGAGCAGCCGCGACGAAGTCGGGCCGGTCTGGTACTGCCGGACGGATCGGGCCTGGTGAGCAAGGCGGGAAGGCATACGCGAGGAACCGGTGTCTGAGGCCTCTTCATGTATGGCCAGCTCTAACCCGGTGGATTTGGGCTGGTGAGCGGCGCGTACCCGATGGTCTGCGGTTTGGGATGGTCGGGGAACTCTCGGGAGGTTCTTGATTGCTGGCCTGGGAGGTCACGGTGAAGGTCTACGGCGTAGCCGTGACGATGTCGCAGGGGTACAGCCGGGTGCCGACCCCGTCGACCGGAGATCTGTGAACGTGGGAACCGTGCACGTCGCGTTCCGGTGGTGACCGTCCAGCCAGGACGGATGACCGCGGATTGGTACGTCGCCTGCTCAAGGGCGTGCGCGGGGCGGAGCCGCTGTAGTACTCGGAGCTTGGGGAAAGCCCAGTACATGGGGAAGGGCGGCAGTGTGTCAGACAGGGAGAACGCTGCAATGTCCGAAGACACGTCGGTGAATACCGGCGTCAGCTGGCCGGCGGAGTCCGAGGCTGGTCTGCTGGTACGGAAGATGCAGGTCAAGCTGCATCGCTGGGCGGTAGCGGATCGCTGCCGCCGGTTTCATGATCTGTTCAACCTGGTGAGCGACCCGGCGTTTCTGACCGTTGCCTGGCAGCGGGTCAGTACCAACGCGGGAGCGCGCACACCCGGTGTCGATCGGGCCACGGTGTCCTACATCGTCAACCGGGTCGGAGTGCACGTCTTCCTGGGCCACATTCGGAGCCTGCTGAGGTCTGGGCAGTTCCGGCCGGTCGAGGTGCGGCAGGTGATGATCCCCAAGGCGTCCGGGAAGCTGCGGAAGCTGGGCATCCCCACCGTCACCGACCGGGTGGTGCAGGCAGCCCTGAAACTTGTCCTGGAGCCGATCTTCGAGGCTGATTTCCTGCCGTGTTCCTACGGATTCCGTCCGAACCGGCGGGCGCATGATGCTATCGCGGAGATCCATGCCCTGACTTCTCGTCCTCGCGATTACGAGTGGATCGTGGAGGCCGACATCGCCGCGTGTTTCGATGAAATCGGCCATGTGGCGTTGATGGACCGGGTGCGGATCAGGGTCAAGGACAAGAAGGTGCTGGCGCTGGTGAAGGCGTTCCTGAAGGCCGGCGTGATGACCCGCGCCGGGGACCGCAAGGACACGCCGACGGGCACTCCGCAGGGCGGGATCTTGTCACCGCTGCTGGCCAACATCGCTCTGACCGTTCTCGACGAGCACTACGCTCGCGCGTGGACGGCGATGGGGGATGCCAACCAGCGGCACCGCCGCCGCAAACGCGGCGAGGCGACCTACCGGCTGATCCGCTACGCCGATGACTTCGTCCTGGTGGTCAAAGGCGAACGTCATCACGCCGAAGCGCTGCTGGACGAGGTCGCCGACGTGCTAGCCCCGCTGGGGCTGCGCTTGGCGCCGGACAAGACCCGGGTGGTGCACATCGATGACGGCTTCGACTTCCTCGGCCACACCATCATCAGGAGGGTGAAACGAGGCACGTCGAAGACCTACGTGTTCACGTTCCCGTCGGCCAAGGCCATGCACGCCATGCGGAACCGGACACGCGAACTCACCAAGAGCAGATCGACCCTGTATATGGATCTGGACGAGGTGCTCCTGCGCCTGTCCAGATCGTTGCGGGGTTGGGCGAACTACTTCAGACACGGCTCATCAAGTCGCCACTTCCAGCAGATCGACTATCACGCCTGGAAGCGCATCAGCGCCTGGATACGCCGTAAACATCATCCCATCTCCTGGAGTGAGGTCCGACGCCGATTCACCAGGCCCGGATCACGGTTCGCCTACAACGGGGTCACGTTCTACGGCGCCTCCAGCGTTACGACCGTCCGGTATCGCCATCGCGGCACGAAGATACCGACCCCATGGACCATCAACCCGGCCACATACGCCGATTGAACAGTGAGCGCGACACACGGAGAGCCGTGTGCGGCGACGAGTCGCATGCACGGTTCGGGCGGGCGGCCTGCGGAAACGGACTGACGGCAACGTCAACACCGCGCCGCAGGCCGACCCCACGACGGCCCGGCCGAAGCCGGGCCGCGCGCACGCGCTCAAGGCCTACGGCCCCGCGCGCACGCCCAGCGACACAAGGACCATCAAACGAGACCGAACCAATCAAGAAGTAAGCGATATATCGGACGAGTCCGTGACGATCGCTGAGTCAAGCAGTCTATGACGCTCATCCTGCGTTCGACGCCGCACCGCTACGCGGCACGCCACCGAACAGATGACCACGCAGCACAGATCCATCGGCATCTTTCGAAATATCTCACTCCATGACGGCAGCCGTGACGGCAACCCGGGCGGACCGGGGCGACCATCGGCACCCTCCGATCACGGATTGTGACTGTCGATCGGGAGTGCCCGAGGGGCCCGAGGGGTCACGCAACGGCGACCACGAGCATCGCTTTCCCCCTCCGCAGATAGGCCTTCCGTCGGGCTAAACGAGTAACAGGGCTCAGCCAGAGTAATCACAACGGAGGCCATTTGCTCTGCGTCCGATAAACACGTCGCGCCGTTCTCTATCGAGCAGAAGGCGCCGAATCCCAGAGGGCCGGCTTCTGTTGTGTCAGCCATTCAGACGCCCCGTTCGTT
>Ga0307509_10012517_pt1 | contig 10144 bp, 9 predicted proteins | sample 10_EM_MG_FD_202245 | JGI IMG/M metagenome (GOLD analysis project Ga0307509, IMG submission 202245) | Populus trichocarpa ectomycorrhiza microbial communities from riparian zone in the Pacific Northwest, United States - 10_EM | ecosystem: Host-associated > Plants > Roots > Unclassified | place...
TTAGTTTATGTTTCATTTTCGAATTTCATGAGCATTAGGTAAGTGTTATCAAGATGTGAACCATTTTTATTCTAATGAAGAGAAGCTTAGGCTCTACTATTATGTATCAAATTTCGCTATCAATCAAACAATGCTTCCAGTGATATCCGATCCTGGTTCTGAGCACCGTGACCCCATTCCACTTCCTTGACCTACAAGGGACGCCCGTCATTATGCAGGACGGTAGGTAACCTAGAGGTGACGCCCGTCATTATGCAGGACGGTAGGTAACCTAGAGGTGACGCCCGTCCTTACTCAGGACGGTAGGTACCTACCGGAAGTTACCATTTCCAAAAAAGACTGCAGGGCCCGCCCGTCAACCTACAGTCCTGCGGTGTTTACAAAAGACGGACGCCGTGCCTGGCCGTCCTTACCCACCCTGCCCGGGACGGACGGGACTATAGGACGCCAGGGCCCTGGCGTCCGGACGGGACGGTTGGGAACATTGGGAATAACGGATCACCCTACCATGAACCCCCGAGGGCTACAATTGATCGTCTCCGGGCTCGAACAACCGTGGTTTTCAAGATCCGTCTTCCTAAAGATCAGTCGTCAGTTTTTTTTATCTGATGTCTTGAGTGCTAGGGTGACTTAACTACATTCGCCGCCTGCTTCGCTCCGCTCAACTTGGTAGAGAGTGGCTGGGGGAACCTGGATGAGTATGGCTATGTTCTAGGTAAGAAATAGCCAGACTTTCTGAGGGGCAGGTAGGGATGTCTTGCGGATATTCAAGAATCTATAAAAGATATTTCGCGACCCTGCAACATGTTGTTTACTCCCCCTTCCATATGTCCTCGTGCTCCCGCCAGAGAGGTGCTACGGTAGCTTTAGCGAGGATACATGATGCAATCCGGCATCTGGGGTATTCACCCGCGCCGTGAGCAAGATAAGGCCTCCTCGATGCCTATAATTGCCTTGATATAGAGTTCCGGCCCCACATCTGCGAATGGTGATGGAGCGAAATGTACCGTTTTGAGCTGGCGCTCTACCAATAAAGCTACAAGGCACATCCCTGCTTTTCGAAGGTCAAATCTCTCGCTACTTGCAGACATTTTTTAGTTCCTCCTTCAAGCCCGTGATCCATTGCTTATCCGCCCTACTGTTCGGCTAACGCTAGGTTAGGTAAGCAAGAATGAAGGGATATAGATAATTAGAATAGACTGCTTGGGTCAAAGAGCTTGCACAAGGTCAGAAAGTTTGCATGATTTCTAATGAACGAGATTTAGCCCCCCCAACCTTACCTACGCACTTGAGCAAGTCATTCGCTCCTCACGGCATTTACCTAAAATCTAAGCTTAATGAAAGCGCACGAGTCCTATCGGCGGAGGATCTCTGAATTGGTGTGAAAAACGAAAGTGAATGAGAAATATGTCAGAGTTTCAAGCGGGCTTTCATGAAATCTCTAGTACTAGTGGAGTATTGTGCAATGCGATACCAAAATTAAAGTGAGATTGGGGATGCGGCCTCTACCGAGGCTTAATTTCCTTTTTGTAGTATTTCTTGGCACAAATGAGTGGTATCATAGATGCCGCATTTTAGCGCCAAATAATATTGTCACAAGCGAAACCCCCACTGTACTCGAGGACCTGTGCTCAAATCATCCAGAAGAGCTGCAGGCTTTGTTTTGAGACAGGAGAATGGCCACTCAATCGCCATCCCTAGTGCAAGTATACCGGTATAAGTCAGAGGTAATATCAGTGGTCGTGCTGGTTGTATGTCCCACAGGGCTTACAGTGGACACCTGCCTCAGGCTCGTTTTTATTGTGAATGATTGGTGGGAAAGAGTCACTGCATATGTATTAGGCACCCGCAGGGGTTACGAGAAAGTGCAACTCCCCGGTGAGAAAATTTCAAATAGAGGCCAGTTCCCTCCGTCCCTCTCTTCCAAAATTTTGCTGATTTCTTGGCAAATTATCTGCACTTTACGTTTCAAGAAATGGATTCTCAGTAAGTTTTTTTTTTTTCGCTGCTGACCTGCAAGGCCGTCAAGCCCCAGACAATTCTTGCTTGTGGCAACGGATGCTGCCGGAGCTGCATATCCACTCCCTGCGGGGCTTGGACCACTTCCTCTTCATCTTGAGGATGACGGTTCCTACTCCGTTCTTGGCCCACCGCTCTGCCACGCGACTCCTGTGGACCAAGCCAGCGGGTCCAACGGTGCCCTCGCTTCCCGCTCTATTAATTTTTCCGCCACCCTAGCGCCTCCCGGGGACAAGGTCTTTTGTGGATCATCCAGGTGTTCAGGAAGCAGGTTCGCATACCTCCTATTCTAATTGTGCGCTTATCCTCCACATCGACTAACCCAGAGAAGGGGTCCCCACACTTGCTCTCGCCGCTCTTACACTTGTGACGCACCAGATTGTACCCGTCCAACCCCGTTCAGAACAAAGCAGACGCTCAACCGACACTACGAGTTGGTACATCTAGACGAGCGGATTGACTGTCCAGTTCCCGGATGTGAAAATGTTGGCGAAAAGGGGATCAAGAGATATGACAATCTAGTCGTTCATGTGAGAAACACTCATGGGGATTACCAACTAGTGGCTCGTGAAGGAAGTACTTGGTTGATCCGGAGAGTCATCGGGTAATATTCGGTTGAAAGTGCACATTGGTAGTTTTTGCGTTGTGATGAGTTCTGTGTCGAATGAGGCTAAATTGCGTTCACATTATGTGTTTCTGAGTTTTGTGTTTAAGTTGTTGATTTGATTTGATATGCCAATATTTTCTGCCAGTTTTATTTCACCTATCTTTGCTTCTGTGAACTGGTGCTCTATTGTGCCCGTAGAGGGCCGGAAGCAAAGTATAACTGATTATGCCCTATTGTATTTAACTATCGGGAATAGCGAAACCAGAATACCAGAGGTGAAGCTTTGAAAAGTGTTGTTTTGAATAGGGTGTGCATGTACATCATGAAGGATAGTATTATTGCTCCTGCCTCATCGCACCCGATTAGGACACTCAACTGTAGTTGGCAACAAATACACCTACAATCCGCCTCCTTCGGAACGACCAATTCTCCCGATACCCTCCTGTGGGATCACATCGACTGTTGTGCCTCTGCTGGCGTTGCGTCGCACTCTCGCCGGCATTAGATCACAGCACAAGCAATGCTTGGGAAGCGAGTGAGATAGTGTGAATGGGGGCTTCTTTCTCCACGGGCTTGAGGGTCAATCAATTTCTACTCAACCTCATTTAACACGACACTCAGAAAAACTCAAAATCCACAACCGCTGAAGATCCCCCGAAAGCAGACATTCCGGCGTTTTCTCAATATTTCTTATCCACAACTATGCCCTCCCAGTTCTTTGTCGTTTATCTGCTCTTAGCCCTCCTCGCCGGCTTAGGCGATACACTACCGACTACCTCACTTACAGCCCCCTCCTCCCCCCAGCCCTCTGCCAACAAAACCTGGCCCACCCTGCCACCCCTCACCCCTCCAACCGCCCTCTCAGAACTAACCCGCTGCTCTATTCTCTTCTCACTCCTGCGCAAAAGCCTCCCCCGTGTGCCCCACGCGTCGCACAGAACTCTACCTCCACTTCCACGGCTACCCACGCACTCTGCGACCCGGCTTTAACTTCTGCCGGCCTAATCGAAATCCTTGCAGGAACAAACTGGACACCGAGGGGAGCGCAAACTCCTGCAGATTGAAGAGTGCTAGGGGATTGTGCGGTGGGGCACTGCCGGGTTCGGTGTTTACCCAACTCGGTTGACGTATGCTTACCCCTATCGTGTGTTGGGGCTCACGGTTGGGGCGATTTCTCGGGAGTGTCAATTGGACTCCAGTTCTCTTACTGGAGGAGGGTCTGAGCAGGGGATGAGGAGTAAATGTCAGCGGGAGGTTTGTGCACGCGGAGGAGTATTCGGATTTGAGGTTCTTTAGAAAGAGATTTTACAGAGAGGATTGGGTGTGATTACTCGGCTTGCCAGTGTAAGGCAGAAGCTTTAGGAAGTGGTTGTATCCAGCTCTTACTAAATGTTTCGTCAAGGAGCCGAGAATCGGAAAAGTGCAAGGCTTTAGATTGTAAAATTTCCACTTCCTTAGATTTTTCGAGAAGGCTGCCGGTGAAACTGGAAACTAAAATCTACAGTATCCCACCGACAAATTTGAGTACTTCCACGTCGTCTAAAGAGTCGAGAAAACCTCTCGCCACAAAGAGAAATCAATGGGGGGTTGGTACAACCCATTGCCAATTAGGCAAAGCACATGGGAGCCAGCCCGTAGGAAGGGATAGTGTCTCGGAGGTCGGGGGAAAAAGGTTCACCCGGTTGCTGGGCCAGCGCGGGGTCAAAGCTCCAGGATACTGGGTCTGTGGACCCCCGTTACAATAGCTTCCCCCGGGTCTCCCAGACCGCGACATCACCACCCTTCCTACAGCTCGTGTTCCTTATTGACAGCTATCGTTCACTATCCCCCCCACCCCCCCGATCGACATCCAGGCGCCCTTCTTGCCACATCTGGACACATCTGTAGTAACGATCTCCCGGGCAAGGGCTGCGACAACATCACCAATGCATCTGACAGTGGAATCCTCTTGTCCTATCCTTTTCAATATCGTTCTCTTCTTGCTCCTTTGATTTCCTTCTCTCGCTGTAACTAGTTTCTTCCCTAATACATCTCTTCTGCTTGGGAGAATTGGATGGAAATCATTCGGCAGGAATTGAGAAGGCCCCTAAAGGAAGCGCTGCAGCTATGGAACTGCTATCACTGTCCTAGCTTTGTAGCAGACACCAACCATGATCAAATGGGGCCCTCAAATCGCCATCTCATACTCTCCTGCATTCATGCAGCCATCGCCGGAGACCTCTGAATCCGGGAGACTCCAAGCTTCCTAAGCATCGCATGGAACATACCCCCAGGGGTCCTCCCAGCGAAGCGATGTGCTCCCTCTGCAATCTCTGGACCTCGACCACCACTATATATGACTTCCGCCAAACAACCACTTCTCCACAAGCAAAAGTTACAGAAGCATCGCAAAGCGTCCCGGCGCGCAACGGATTTCTCTAGGGCTTTAGCGGATTACCGAGCAGATCCCTCGGCAGCTCCCTTCCGGTCACCGCAGGAGTGTGCAGAGGAAAATAGTCATCCGGGAAAATAGAAAGATAGGTGTAGTGATCGATAGAAAGATCCAGATACGTTACTTGCGCTTCCTTATACCCCTGGCGTTACTATTGGTTTGGTTTAGGGGAGGGGGAATGGAGTTATTAGAGTTGCCACGCTACCTTTCTTAGAGCTCAAGTTCCGGGTGACGCCTTCCTCTGCCATCTACCGCTGCGCCGACAATTTCCCCTAGTTTAAAAGAGTAGAGCAGGGAAGAGGGAAGAAGAGAGAAAAATAACTTCATCTGGAAGGCTAAATACTCTGCGGCATGCTAATAGGTGTCTCACCCAGACTTCTAGGCGCAGGAGAGCTACCCCTCAGGGAGGGTATCCATCTGCAGAGATATCCGTGAGGGATTCGGCTCTTGTGGCCCGGGAGTGACTGCCGGTTTGCCTCATGAGGGCAATCGCGAACAGTAGGGTGGGGATGATGATGGGGAATTGTATCGCTCGGGAGAGGGGGCCTATTTTGTGAAGAATTAGTTTTGCTTTTGGAGGATGTGGGTCAGGACAGTGTGCTAAGGGGTCTGTTGGGTTGCTGCCAGGCTAAGTATAAGTGTTCGTTGGGGGTATCACTCTTTCCGTTTTACTAGAACCCAGTACAGAAGACTTTCCAGCCTGCCGCACCATCTGTATATATTCCCGAGGCAGTTGAGCATTATATGGTCTCACTAACCTATTCATCACAAAACACAACTTGAAGTTTTTTTCTTTCAATTTTACCATTGTTAGAGTTGCCCTTGTATCGTTTGCCGATATTTTGTTCCAGGAGTCGCGGGTATAGAAAACTCTGGAAATAGCTGCACTGGGTGTAGGAAATTCCCTCACTTGGCTCTCTTTCCTTCCTGCCCTCACGTTGGCCTTCCTTCCTGTTCTTTACTCTTCCTATTAACTACGCTCTCAATAGAGGAAACTGCGAACTCTTTCGCCACTTGATACAAACTCTCTGTGCTTACTTGAGTCTCAATTCTACCGCGTAAAATCCTCCTCATAGATCATTTCCTCTACCGATCATTTTCAAAAGAGAAGAGAATTCATGCCCGAGTGATATTCGATGACGGTCTCCGGGATCTCCGAACAAGTGTATTGTCCTTTCAGCTAAAGGGAGGAAGAGACGGATGTAGAAAAGAAAATTTCGCGTAGATGCCTGATACCGGTTCCATAGTATTTTCTGTTTAGGTCACTGCAAGTATAACTGGATACACAGAGACCTTTCCAGATATCATGATGACTTGTGCCTAGTAATAAGTATCTGAAAATACCGCTATGGTCGCGCTACCGTCCGGATTGCAAGAAGAATCTGTCTCATTTTCAGATACTACATACCAGATCTGAGCACCTTACACCAGTGAATGCTGAACCAAGACACAAAACGATAATTCAAACCTCATACATAAAACAGCAGTTTCTTACTATGGACCATGTTTTCAAGCCCCAATTTCAACCCGACCACACACTTGAAACCTCCTCTCAAGACTAACCCTCCCGCTTGACTCCTCAACAAGAAAACACCGCCACAACCCACAAATCTCCACCAGAACAACATATATCCGCAACCACCCAAAATGCCAATCGAAGCAAACACTCCCCCGGATCAACCGCCATCCTCACGAGCCATCGAGTTCTTCCAAGAAGTGGTTAGGATATACCCGCAGGGTCTCCGCGAACTACTAGAACTGTGGACAATTGTTCTGGCAGATCCGCAGACTCCTCTGGCCGAGCGCCAGAGGATTAATTCCCTGGTTGCGGTTATTGCTCTGGCTTTGACGGAAGTGCTGGAGACTGTTCGAGCGAGGATGAGAGTTTTGGAGGAGGAGGGGTATGGGAGGGGGGGTCCTGCCCGAGCGCGGGGTGGTAGGGGGGGGGGTAGTGGAGGGGAGTGATTGAATTTTGGCTTTTGGTGGATTGGGCGATCTTTTATTTTGGGTATGATAGTATCATAGCAAAGGGGGAAGATAGGGTTGTTGGAGGGTTAGCCTCGATTAAATAATGGAAAGAAATTATTCGGGGTATTGGTTTGGCTTTGTCGCGTTCCTAAATCGAGATCTAGGAAATCTCCAAAATCCAAACCGAATATCCCCGGCTATGGCCTTCTCCTAGCAGCGTTAGCCCCAAATTGTCATTTAAAAATTTTAAAATCCCGGTTAGGTTTAGCAGAGGGCTGTTTACAAATCACAAGTTGCGGATTTTTCAAATCTCGACTCGGAAGTCTTGATCCCAAATAATGGCTGTCAGCCATCTCCAATCACCGCGAACTGAATGGCCCCTAATTCATTCAAAGCCATCTATCGCAGCATGATATAATTCTATACTACACAACTCGCAGGAACAGTTTCTGGGACCTCCGAGAAAAATCGGTAGTAACCGTGAAACTGTGGGGGGAAGTGGAACCGGGTAGTTACTATTATTTTTTAATGATCTCCCTTTGATAGAAAGCCGCAGAAGGGGCAGCAGAAACAACCGGCTATCTGTGAGAGTAGAAAGTCGGTTTCTCCAAGCTCCCCGCTAATAATCTAGCATTCCTGGACACCTCGGTTAACGAAACAGTGGTCAAAAAGACACGAAAGAATAGTAGGAGCACGGGAAAGAGGTGCGATTCCTCTACCGTAAGGGATAAAGTCAGGATTAACCAATCACCCTACCATCAACCCCCGAGGGGTATATAATTGGTCATCGCCGGGCTTGAAAAATCGCGGTTTTCGGGATCCGCCTTGCTAAAGATTAGTGATTAGTTTTTGCTATCCGATGTCCTGAGCGCTAGAGTGACTTAACTACATTCACTATGTGTTTCGTTCCGCTCAACTTGGTAGGGGGTGAGGGGAGAACCTAGATGAGTATGGCTCTGTCTTGGGTAGGGAATACCCAGACGTTCGGAGGGGAAAGTAAGGATATCTCACGGATATCCAGGAATCTATAAAAAATATTTCGCCTTTATTCAACGTGGTGGGTGCTTATCGCCCCCATATGTCCTGGCGGTTTCGCCGGGGGGGTACTATGGTAGCTTAGCGAGGCTGCGTGGCATACCCCAGCATCTGGGGTATGCACCCAGGTCCAGAGCAAGATAAGGCCAGCTCAATGCCTATAATTTCCTTGATAGAGAGTTCCGGCCCCACATCTGCAAATTATGATGGCTCAAAAAATACCATTTTGACTTGGTGGGTCACCGGTAAAGCTACAAGGCACATCGCCGCTGATTGAAGGTTAAATCCCTCCCCTTGTAGACATTTTTTAGTTTCTCCTTCTAGCCCGTGATCCATTTCTCACCCCCCCGACTGTTGGGCTAACAATAAGTTAGGTAAGGAAGAAAGAAGGGGTATAGGTAATCAGAATAATAATGCGAGGTCCAAGAGCATGGGCAAGGTCATAAAGTTTGTATGATTGCTGATGAACGACCTTCGTTCCCCCCCGCAAACTTACCTACACTCTTCAACAAGTCATTCGCTCACCACCCCATTTACCCAAACTTTATGCTTAATGATAGTGCACGAGTCCTATCAAGAGAGGATCTCTGATTTGGTGTGAAAAATGAAAGTGAATGAGAAATGTGTCAGGTTACAAGTGGTCTTTTAGAGTAGTATGAACCTCTAGCACTAGTACAGTATTATGCAAGGCCATATCATACAAGAATTAACGCAATATTGCAGGTGTGGCCTCAACTGAGGCTTAATTTCTTTGTATTATGTTAGCACATATGAGTATCTGATGAGGCCCAGTTTTATGCAGCTCCACATACTGGTAGATGCCGCATTTTCGGTGTTGAATGAAATTTCGACAAGCGAAGCCCCCACGGTACTCGAGGACTTGTGCCCAAACCATGCAGGAAAGCTGCAGGCTTTGTTTTGAGACAAGCGAATGGCCACTCAATCGCCGTCCCTAGTATATAAATTATCAGTAATATATCAGTCGTCGTGCTGGTTGTACAGGTATGTACTCGAGTACCACAAGGCTCACGGCAGATCCCTGCATCAGGCTCGTTTTAATCGTGAATGATTGGTGGGAAAGAGTCACTGCATATGTATTAGGCCCTCGCAGAGGTTATGGGAAAGTGCAAACATCTGATGAGAAAATTTCAAATAGAGGCCAGTCCCCCCCCGTCCCCTCTTCCAGGATTTTGCTGATTTCTTGGTAAATTACCTGCACTTTATGCTTTAAGAAATGGACTTTCCGTAAGTTTTCCTTTTTTTTCTTCTAAAAAAAGTTGCAGCCTAGCGATCTATCATACTCCCAATTACATCTAATTTCAACTAATGCTGCCGGAGATGCGCACCCGCTTCCTGCAGGGTTCGGACCACTTCCTCTTTATCCGGTTGATGACGGTTTCTACTCTGTTCTTGGCCCACCGCTTTGCCACGCGACGCCCTCTAACCGAGCCAGCGGCTCTACAACTGATGCCCTCACCTACAGCCTATTAATATCTCCACTATCATAACGCCTCCCGGGGACAAGGTCTTTTGTGGATCACCTAGATGTTCCGGAAACAGGTTCGCATCCCTCCCGCTCTACTTGTACGCTTACCCTCCACATCGGCTAACCCAGAGAAGGGGTCCCCACACTTGCTCCCGTCGCTCCTACACTTGTAACGCACCAGATTGTCCCCGTTAGACTCCGTTCATAACGAAGCAGGCGCGACACTATCAGTTGATACACCTGGGCGAGCGGATTGACTGTCCAGTTCCCGGATGTGAAAATGTTGGCGAAAAGGGGATTAAGAGATATGACAATCTAGTCGTTCATGTGAGGAACACTGATGGGGATTACCAACTAGTGGATCGTGAAGGAAGTACTTGGTTGATCCGGAGAGTCATCGGGTGATTTTCTGTTGAAAGTGCACATTGGTAGTTTTTGCGTTGTGATGAGTTCTGTGTCGAATGAGGCTAAATTTGATGGAGTAACCCCATCGTGGTATGTTAGGTTAGGGCACACTTGTAGGTGTGAGCAGGGCTATTGACCAGACCGCGCGGCGGTGACTGGTGTTGTGTGGTAGGAGCCCACTGTGCGGGCCACC
>Ga0307509_10012518_pt1 | contig 10143 bp, 7 predicted proteins | sample 10_EM_MG_FD_202245 | JGI IMG/M metagenome (GOLD analysis project Ga0307509, IMG submission 202245) | Populus trichocarpa ectomycorrhiza microbial communities from riparian zone in the Pacific Northwest, United States - 10_EM | ecosystem: Host-associated > Plants > Roots > Unclassified | place...
AGTTCAATTACAAAGGTAGGAGGATTCGGCAACATGTGGCTCCTCAACCAGTATTCACTGTGCCAGCAAGAATTTCAATGGAGAACTTGCATCAATGTGAGCTCATGACATCTTTTGACATATAAAGTTCTTCACCTAGCTAGTTATATAGCTGAATTTAGCCGAATCAACTGGTTATTAAAAAATATTTGGAGTTGATGGGATTTTACAGATCAATATTTAATCCAATTTAATTACAAATTCGATTGCAATCAAATTTCAAATCTCAATTTCCCCGAATCAATTTATGAAGCTATAAGTTTAGCAAGCATGACCATGATTGTGACTTCCCTCTCAGGCCAACAAACGTCCACTTGCTTTGCGTGTGGATGCAAGTCAACCTTTCCAGCTAGGGATAGGGACGCCATTGGAATGAGTGGGAAAACCCTAAGTGGGGCCCAATCACACATGGCCACGTCAGGAGGTGCCATTGATGCTTGTTTCTTATGAGTGATAGAAAAATATATTTATATCCACAAAAATCCCATCAAGACAACACCACCACCATCGCTTGCCCCCGGTGAAAGAATTTAGGGTTTTGCCACCCCATTGTGATTTTTTTTTGCTTGAAGATTCAGTCCCGCCTTCATCTTATGTATATTCAAGCCCTTGAATGGATTGAGATAGGTAAAAATTTTTAAAATTTTCTTATTTTGGCAAGGATGATTCTTCACACAAGAAATCATTTTTAACCTAATCTGCTGATCCTTTTTTAAAGGATTGGACGTTAAGAGCAAGGCACATGGTTTTCTAGAGATCATTTTCAATGAATTGGATTGACACTGAATGTGAAAGGAAAGATGAAATGTCATTCCAGCAATGGAGTCCAGCTATAAGGAAAATGATAGTCCAAAAAAAGAAAGGGCAAAGCACTTGAATTATAATGAAGTATCTTTAGATCAACCAAAGCAAAATAAAAAATTTTAATCTTGCATGCTCATTCTCTGCCTTTAAAAATATAGAATAGTTATAAGAACTAATTTAGAAATGGATTCGGCTCGAATACAAGATGATGAATTAGATGAGTTGATTAACAAGTTTGTGTAATTTTACATAATTTTTTAGCTTCTTACATCACCACATGACATTTTTTATCTGTCAAAATAGCATAGTTATAAGATCCGGTCAGGAAGTTAACCCTGTCTAAGATCCAGGTTATGAATTAGATAGATTCACCTACGAGCTGGCATAATTTCACATGATATATTAGTTTCATACATTATCTTTGTGGTATTTTTTATCCCTTAAAATAGTATAGTTATAAGACCCGATATAAGAGTTGACATACTAACCTACATAATGTCCGATTAACCCAAGCTTTTATTTTTATTATTAAACTCTTGAAAATGACATTGTTTGATAAAAAAAAAATAGATTTTTTTACTTATCTATCCAAACCTAACCTCGAACCAGCTAATCACCAAGTTAACCCATTTAAGTCAGCCTCGTATTACAAGTAGTTGGCTGGTCTATTTTTGATTATGAATTGCTTATCATGATTAGATCAATTAATCAGCTTGTTTTCCCCTTATCCCACATAATTATTGCCAGCCAACATACAGCACCTTTTCTCAATATATCTCAAGCATGTTTATCAAAGTCAAAACCCTAACAATGACATTTGTTGAGGGAGCGAAAGAAATTCCCAATAAGTAAATTAACAACAAAAGTCAAAACCCACTAAATAAAAAATAATAATCATTTTAGTCCCTCGTCATCTGCTAATTCAGTTGGATTGCATCTCTTATGATGTTCCAAATTTTTTTATTTTTTTTTAAGACAGGACATCCTTTCCACTACTGTAATATGAGACAATTTTTAGAATATCTTTCTGCCTCACTACATATTTTGCTTGCCAGATACTTCAAATAATGATGTGAGATGGTATACTTTCGTTCACATTTATTAAATTCGACTAGACTTGGCTTGTAATATAAATAAAAATTGTTTTTTTTAACTCATATTAAAAATATATAAAAAAATAAAAAAATAAAAATCATTACAAATAGTAAATTAATAATGAAAGGTCTCAAGAATCAAGAAATGCTAAAAAAATAAAAATAAAAAAAGTCTTTAAGCGAACATACCTTTTAATTTCAGCTAATTAACATAATCGATGTTATTAATTAACTGGAGGATAATTGATTCTTGTTTTTCTAAATTAGAGAGAAGGGTGAGGCACAATGTAAGGTTTTGAAATTTACAGGTAAAGTTTTCTTCCTTCTGTTTTGCTTAAATGTTGTTTTCTTCGTTCTGTTTTTAAATGAAAAAAATTAATGTTGGTCAACGGATACAAAATAAAGACGTTGACCAACGAATATAAACCAACTGAGAAAAAAAGGTAGTGTTTTGTTATTTATATTTGCCTTTTGCTACATACAAATGTAGGAATAAGAATTACTGTGTTCAACAGCTATTTTAGCTGTTAATTTAATTGACTGGTTGGAATGCATAGAAATAAACAAAAAAAATAAAAAGCTAAAAGTATCATTTGTTTTTCGTGTTCTTTTAACTTCCCGGTTGGAGATGAACGGATCTTTAAGTTCTTTAACCTAGATTAATTTATTTTTTTTTAACTTGACGAGTGTTTCACCCGGCTAGAGCAATGATCTAATTTTCTTACTATTTTTTCTAATATATATATATATATATATATATATATATATATATGCATGTTCTAAAAATAGTACAGAATATTATTTATATTTAATGATTATAGATTACATAAATTTTGTTTTTGAAAATTTGATTTAAAAAAAAAGGTTTAGACAGGTCAGGTAACATTGGATGGAAAATTTCCTCAACCCAACTGGGTTGAAGTCGAAATTAGATGATGAATGCAAATATTTCAAGTTGAAGTAGGATAAAGCAACTTCGATCTAATTCAACACCATTCTTAATCAATTATTTATATTTTTTTAACACCATCCTTAATCAATTATTTATCTTTTTTAAAATAATATTATTTTGATTTTTTTAAAAAAAAAATTTTGTCAACTTGATTTTTTTTGGATTAATTTAGATTGGATTTTATAGAAATAATAAGAAAAAAAATTTGATGAAAAACCTAATTGGAAAGGTTTTTTTTTATATTACATAGATTGATTAAGACATCAAGATTGTCATCATTATTTAAAATATTAAAAAAAAATATTTTGTAATTATTTAAAATATGGTGAAAATTGTTTTAGTTTGAAAATATATTAAAATAATATTTTATTTTATTTTATATTTTATATTTATTTTTAATATTAGTATATATCAAAACAATTCAGCAACATAAAATAAAAAGAAATTTTAAAACACGTTACAACCGCAATCTCAGGTACCATCTTTGCCCGAAAAAAACTCACCTCTTGAACACTCACCAGCGCACACAGAAAAACCCCGCGTCTCTCTCTCTCTATCTATATTTTATGTCTCTCTAGATTTCTCTTCCAATCAAATCACTCAAACTTGTAAGCTTTTTTTCTTTCTCTCTCTAAAAAAACCTGTCTTTTTCTTGGTTTGTTCAAGAATAAAAACTGAAACTCTGTCCTAGTTTTTAACGAAAAAATCTTGGGTTTTTGTTGCAGAAATGAAAGGTAATTAATAGATCAAATCTTGCCAATGCTGGATCTGTTGACACCTCTTCATGTTTCAACCGTGAGTGCCTTTTCTTTTCTGGGTTTGTTTTTTAATGCTCTTGGCTTTCACTTTTTAATATACATTTTGTGTTTAAGTGCTTAAAGTTGTGTTTTTTGGCTTAATTCAGTGACCCTTTGTGGTTCTTTTTGTTTTTGGGTACTCAAGTTTGGTTCTTGATGGAAAATAAGGAAGACCCATTTCTTGAGGTTTGAGTAATTTTGGTGGGTGATGAATAATTTGGTGAAGTTTTGTTGAAGGAGTGTAGTGGGTTTGTTTTGATGGAAAATAATGAAGACCCATTTGTTGGGATTTGCACTTTTTGGGTTTGGTCATTTGATTTGTTCTTATTTGAGTGAAAAGTAGATAAAATCGTGGAGAATTGGGGTGGTTGATGAATTATGTACTAAAGTCTTGTTTGAGTGGGGTTGAAGAAATAAGGTTTTAGCATTAATTTTTTTTACTAGTGTAAAGACTGAGACTTTCATAGTTGCATTAACTATTTCTAGCTTTAGTTTACTTGCAGATGCATTGTTTTGTACTGAATTGATTTATAAAATTTTAAATTTAGTTCAGATACTCGTGTGAAATTATATGAAATAGATGGCATTTTACTCAAAAGCTTTCTTTTTCGTTTTCACGGTGAAGATATTCCTGGAAAAAAAGAGAGATTCTTTTAGGGATTTTAGTGTTTGTTGAACTACATTGTCATGTAAAGGTTTTATGATTCAGTCAGATACGCATCTTTAATTTGCTTCATGAGAGATTGAATAGGGTTTTGGCACTGGGGTTATGGAAATGTTGACACGTAAACTGCCATGAGCCAGGACGAAGTATCAAGGATGAGACCTCCTCTCGTTCCACTTGCGACATTGATTGGACGTGAGCTTAGGAACGAGAAGATTGAGAAACCTTACGTGAAGTATGGACAAGCTGCTTTAGCAAAGAAAGGAGAGGATTACTTTCTCATAAAACCCGACTGCCAGAGGGTTGCTGGGGATCTGTCGACATCATTTTCTGTGTTTGCGGTACTCCCCTTTTCTTTTATACACGTTATTTACTTCCTCATTCAAGAGATGATTCTGCATGGTTGCTGAGATAGTCAAGCAGAGGAAAAGGAAAGGATCAAATAATTTATTGGTTTAACGTGAAAAAAATAATCACCCTCCTTTTCTCCTTCAGTCCCAAATATTTGGAGACTTGATTTGAATCTTTAATTTATTTCCCTTTATTTTCCCAACCTTTATCCATGATAAAGTGGACCTTGAGTGAATTAGGAGTAACTTTAGAACCCACCAAAATTCTTAAATTTGGTTTTATTGATTTCCACAGAAATACTCAGTATTCGTTTTGTTGGCAGATCTTTGATGGACATAATGGGATATCAGCTGCTATCTTTGCAAAGGAGCAGTTACTGGATAATGTCTTGAGTGCAATTCCTCAAGACATCAGTAGGGAAGAATGGCTTCAAGCGCTTCCTCGAGCACTTGTTGCTGGTTTTGTGAAAACTGACATAGAATTCCAGCAGGGAGGTATGTCTATGTACCCCTTCTATTGTAGTTTTATTCTTTTTGTTGCATCCTACACTTCTTTTCTCTGTGTGTGTGTGTCTGTGTACAGGTTCTAACCTTTCAGTTTAATGTAAATTGCAGGGGAGACTTCCGGGACAACTGTGACATTTGTCATAATCGATGGGTGGACTGTGACTGTTGCTTCTGTTGGGGATTCACGATGCATATTGGACAGCCAGGGGGGTGTGGTTTCTCTCTTGACAGTTGATCACAGGCTGGAAGAAAATGTAGAAGAGAGGGAACGTGTAACTGCAAGTGGGGGTGAAGTAGGAAGGCTAAATGTTTTTGGGGGCAACGAGGTATGGTGCACTTTTTATTTGTCACTTATGACATGTTCAGATATGTATTTTATTCTCCCCCTCCTCCCCTCTTGTTTTTATCTTATGTGTACAATCTCCCAATGGTTTGTAGGTTGGTCCTCTGCGTTGTTGGCCAGGTGGATTATGTCTTTCTAGGTCAATTGGCGACACGGATGTTGGAGAGTTCATTGTTCCAATACCCCATGTCAAGCAAGTGAAAGTGAGCTCATTTTTTAATGTCAATGATGGGTTTTCAACTGTTTTTTTTTAATTAATTTTGAAGCTTAGAAAATTCCTTTTCTGGTTATTTAGCTTTCAAATTTTGGTGGAAGACTCATCATCGCTTCTGATGGTATCTGGGATGCTTTATCTTCTGATATGGCTGCCAAGTCTTGTCGGGGTTTACCTGCAGAGCTTGCTGCAAAGTTGGTTGTTAAGGTGACATCTAGCATACTCTAGCTTCTTGTGTGTTTTCCATGATGCTTATGTTGCTTTATTGCTAATACTTGTTTGTTTTTGCTCTTTAGGAGGCATTGAGATCAAGGGGCCTGAAGGACGATACGACTTGCCTTGTTGTTGATATCATCCCATCTGACATTCTTTTCTTACCTCCAATACCCAGGAAGAAGCACAATATGTTCAGTTCGCTTCTTTTTGGAAAGAAAGCTCTGAGCTCTGTGAGCAAATCAACAAATAAGCTTTCTGCTGTTGGTGTGGTGGAGGAACTATTTGAAGAGGGTTCAGCTGTTCTTGCAGAAAGGTATGTTGATTGTAAGATTCGTTTTTATTATTTTTCAAAGATAGTTTATGTAAAACCATAGAGTATAAGACCAGAGGAGAACTCACCTCCCTATGGTCTTTGATTACCTATCCCATTATTCAGCGGATGATGACAATTGATCTGTTTATTCCTTCACTTATATAATGCAACTATCAAGTGAAAAAGGGAAAGGGTAGTTTTGAAGTTCTGTCCTCTTGGAATGCAGTTTTTAATTTGTGGTTTCTTCATTTTTTTCAATGAAAATTCAGATTAGGTAAGGATTTCCCCGTGAACACCAACTCTGGGATACACAGATGTGCTGTCTGCCAAGTGGATCAAACCCCAGCTGACGGTTTATCAGTCAACTCGGGCTCTTTCTTCTCACCTGGGTCAAAGCCATGTGAAGGCCCCTTCCTCTGCTGTAACTGTCGGAAAAAGAAAGATGCTATGGAAGGCAAAAGGCCAAGTAGAACCACAGTGACTGCATAGCAACCTACCTATCTGGTAACAGAGTAAATATTTGACATATTTTTGCTGGCAGTGTGAGCATGCTTGGCTTTATTTTCCGGTACTGATTGTAATAGATTTGTAAGAAATGAGGTAGAAATACAGGGATTAGGTGTTTTTGTCTTTCAATTGTTTGTATTGATTGTGGTTTGTGCCCGGCTTCTGTACTGACTGACAGAAGACAGAAATGCTGTCTGATAGATATGTTTGTGATAGTTTGATTGCTAACAGTTTGAATTTGTAAGTAAAAATGAAGGCTGCATAGTTAAATGTTCTATTGTGTTTACTTCGGATACAATGTAATAGAATAGCAAACTACATACAAGAATGGCTTCATGTGATGTTTACAATTAAGAGTTTCTATGTTTTTGTCATGCTGTTTGGTTTCTAGGAATGTTAACCATTTTTGGCTAGTTTATTTGGGATTGACCCGTCTAGCTGACCAGGCCAAACCGGATAACTCGCTAGTGGGGTGAGAAATAAAAGAGATATACTCGCTAGTGTTTTTTTGACCTTTTATTGCATGCCACTTGATGCTTCATCCATTACCCAAAAACTAAAGAAGCCACATGCCAAATATATTCATACGTGGTATAAATATATTTAAAGCTTTTGCACCATCTTCCCTCCTTTCTGCCTTTCTCTATAGTCCGAAGTGCAAAAGAGCAACAAAAAAGTAGAGTTGTTCTCCTGGTGTGCTCTGCTTTATACGAACGAAAAGAGATTCTTAAGAGGACAGTTGTTGGCTCATTATTGTTGCTTTTAACTTGTCAATCATAATAATCGATTACATGCATTCAAAAGTGAATTATTATTAAGGAAGTTGCCCCATAATCACTCTTGATAATGAAAGCTTGGTATCCATTGAATACATGAAAGATAAGTAGGATCCACCAGCTCCATATATGAAGTAAAAATATCAAGAAAAAAGAACTTGAATTTATTTAATTTTAATTAGCGAAAATCTAGATGGAACAAGCACACACATACGAGCAATAGAAAGAAAAGAAAACGAACAAGGACATGAGGTGTGAATTAGGCATGACAAGCAGCAATATGGTTCAAAGGCTTGCACCACAAGCAGTCAAGTGCTGCCTCCTAGAGTGGAGGCAGCCATTGCAGCTCAATTCCGTAGTTCCATCTATCAATGGGATCACCAGGCTTGATGTCCACAACAGAAGTATAAGCAGTGCACCCTCCAGCCCTGACCCTAATCCTATGTGAGGTCATTGCTGTATCTTTCAAAAAGTGGCAACAAAGAGTACCTTTGCATCCACTTCCCTCTCCAACCTCCTCATACTGCCTACAAAAGCTGGTCGATGAACAGTTCAACGGTGACAGTAGGATGTTATCAGAACAGTTGAATAACATAACAGTGTTATGAGTGGATATGTTGAACGACGAGTTTTCGTTGAGACTTAATCCTCCTAGGGAAAGATCAGAGGAACAACATGTGTTCTTCACTATTAGGGGAGGGCTAATGACAAGCTTACGAACACTAGGGTTGATGCTAAGGATCCTGTAGTAAAACCCTTGAGCTGACAAGAACTCTAGAGCACCACTGTTGCAATAGATTCTGTACCTAGGGTTTCCACAATTATCACTTGTGCTAAGTGGGTAAGGGACTTCCATGTTGCCACATTTAGGGCAAACATCAAGGGCTGGTGCATGGGATAGTAAAGTGAGCAAAACGATTATCACGAACATCATCTTCACTCTAGTGTTCAGAACAGGAGAAAATACTAGCTAGATGAAGCAAGGAGCCTAACAGCTATTTGCCTTATATAGACACATTCACATGCACCCGTATGTAACTCTTTAAGCCATAAAGCCAATCAACTACTGCTAAATAAAATATGCTCACAAGATATTGGAAACAAAAACAATAATGAATTCTGATACAAGTGCGGTGTCCCTTAGTGAGTATCATGCAATCTGGGACCTGCACATGGCAGATTCTCTGCTACCTTCCTAAATAAAGACAATTAAATAGTCATCAAGTTTATATCACCTCCATGAACTTTGAAGCTGATTAGCTGAAGTAACAACACCAACCTAAAGAATCTGAGACAGCATATAACCCACCTGATACGTCAGATCATTCAACCATCAGATTGGCCTAACTTAGCAGGAAATGGGGATTAATCAACAGGCGACTCACAGCATCCAAAATTGAAAAGTTTAGCAAAAAGAAAGCAAACTTGCTTCGATGAAACAGCTACACTTAATGACTACAAGGACATGTGTTCACTTGTCAAGAAATGCTAAAACCTCAGTGCAAAGTATAAATAACCAGGCATTAAAATGCAGTAACAGGGGCCATGAAGTCTGCATCACACCATAAATCTCATAACCAACACATAATAATCCAGGATAACAAATGATGAACTGAAACTTTGAATATGCTACTCAAAATCGTGCAAATGTGTGCACACCAAGTTATACAGCAGTCTGGTCTTGGTTCCATAATCTCATCCGATTACATTCTAGATTTGTGATGATTATCAAATGAATTCTTTGGTGGACATGCGTCAAAGAGACTGTATAATAAAATAACTAAATCCCACTTGCCTTCTTTTGAGTTTTCGGAGGCCATTGTTTTATATTAAATGATAAAAACTCTTTGGGTTGATCAAAGGTTGGCATCTTAAAATAGCATCATCACCTTAGATTTAGTTCCTGACTGAATGGTATGATACGCTCCATTTAAATGACGCGTATATTATATATTTGCTGACATGTTTTATTAAGATGCACCAATAATTTTTTAATTTAAATATTCAAAAGTAAACATAAAAATATCAAAACACTTCTCATGAATTTGAGTTTTTTTTTTTTTTATCTAAGGTTAAATTCGTACTAGTACTTTATAAGAACGAAAAAACCAAAAACATCTTTATTCAGCAACCTAATAATTTTTTGATCTTGAGAGTAAAACAATACTGTTAAAAAACTTATAAGAAAGCCCTTAGTTAATAATTTTAAATTTTGTTTATTTTTAAAATAAAAAAATATTTTTATTGTTTAAATTAAAAATAAACACATACATTTTTTTAATGACAATGTACCAGTGAAAAAGACAAACAAAATAATCAGCCTAATTTTTTCCCAATCAGGGTAAATACATAATTTCACTATAACAATAAATTATGAGTGTGTTTAGTATTGTGGTAGCTATTGTAGTTGTGGTTTGAAAAAAATTGTTTTATAAAAAGTACTTTTAGTTGAGGTTGGTTTGAAAAAATAGATGTTTGGTTAAAACTGTGGTTAAAATTGAAGTTGAAAAAAAAATAGTTTAATGTTTTTGGTTAAGTATTCTTTTTAAATTGAGGTTATAAAATAA
>Ga0307509_10012519_pt1 | contig 10143 bp, 8 predicted proteins | sample 10_EM_MG_FD_202245 | JGI IMG/M metagenome (GOLD analysis project Ga0307509, IMG submission 202245) | Populus trichocarpa ectomycorrhiza microbial communities from riparian zone in the Pacific Northwest, United States - 10_EM | ecosystem: Host-associated > Plants > Roots > Unclassified | place...
GGCGGTGACTGCTCGATACGTACGCGTGAAGGCTCTTTCCGAGGCCGGCAACCGAGGTTCGTGGAGCAGCGCCGCCGAGATCACCATCCTCGGCCCGAGCGGCTCGGTCGTCCCCGGCCGCGGCAGCTTCAGCGCGCCGGTCGGCTTCCCGCTGGTGCCGGTAGCCGCCGCCCAACTGCCCAACGGCAAGATCCTGACCTGGTCGGCGTTCCAGCCGGACACCTTCAACGGCGGGTACGGCCGGACGGTCACCGCCACCTACGACCCGAGGACCGGCGTGGTCACCCAGCGGACCATCACCAACACCGGGCACGACATGTTCTGCCCCGGCATCTCGACGCTGCCGGACGGCCGGATCCTGGTGACCGGCGGCAACGACAGTTCGAAGACCAGCATCTACGACCCGACTTCGGATGCGTGGACCAGCGGGCCGGCGATGACCACGCCGCGCGGCTACCAGGCCAGCGCGACACTCTCCGACGGCCGGGTGTTCACCATCGGCGGCTCGTGGAGCGGCGGGCACGGCGGGCAGAACGGCAACCCGCACAAGAACGGCGAGGTGTGGTCGGCGGACACCGGCTGGACGGCGCTGCCCGGCACCGACGTGGTGCCGATGCTGACCGACGACGCCGACCCGAACGGTGACTACCGCAAGGACAACCACGCGTGGCTGTTCGCCTGGTCCGGCGGCTCGGTGCTGCAGGCCGGGCCGTCGCGGGCGATGAACTGGTACGGCACGGACGGCGAGGGGAGCACGACGCCGGCCGGCACCCGGGGCGGCGCGCCGGACCAGATGAACGGCAACGCGGTCATGTACGACACCGGCAAGATCCTGGCGCTGGGCGGCTCGCCGAGCTACCAGAACAGTGCGGCGACGGCCAACGCGTACGTGCTGACCATCGGGCTGAACGACGAGGTGACCACGAAGCAGGTCGGCTCGATGGCGAACACCCGCTCGTTCGCGAACAGCGTGGTGCTGGCGGACGGCAAGGTGGCGGTCTTCGGCGGCCAGGACTACGCGGTGCCGTTCTCCGACAACACCTCGGTCTACCAGGCCGAACTGTGGGACCCGGCCACCGGGAGGTTCACCACGATGGCCGCGGCGTCAGTGCCCCGCAACTACCACAGCGTCGCCCTGCTGATGCCGGACGGCCGCGTCTTCACCGGCGGTGGCGGCCTGTGCGGCACCGGCTGCGACACCAACCACTTCGACGGCCAGACCTTCACCCCGCCATACCTGCTGAACGCGGACGGCTCGGCCGCCACCCGCCCGGTCATCACCTCGGCCCCGTCGTCGGCCCACAACGGCTCCAAAATCACCGTCAGGACCAGCAGCACGATCACCAAGTTCGCGATCGTCCGGATGGGCACCGCCACCCACAGCGTCGACACCGACCAGCGCCGGCTCTCCCTGGCGTCGACCACGGCCTCCGGCGGCTACCAGCTGACCATCCCGGCCGACTCCGGGGTCGCCCTGCCCGGCTACTGGATGCTGTTCGCCCTGAACGCCAAGGGCGTCCCCAGCGTCGCGAAGGTCATCAAAATCGGCTGACGCAGGCTCGGCTCGCTCGCCACCTCGGCCAGGCACCGGCCGCCTCCCGCGCGCCGAACTGCCCAGCCCGCCGGCCACGCGCACCACCCGCCCGCCGCCACGCGCAGGACCCGCCCGCCACCGGCGCGCCACCCACCGCGGCCCGCCAGGACCCCGGGGGCGGTCCCGGCCGCCGAGCCCGCCGTCTGTCCTCAGTGGTCGGTGAACCCACTGCGAACCGCGTAGACCGCGGCCTGGGTGCGGTCCGCGAGGCCGAGCTTGAGCAGGATGCTCGACACGTGGGTCTTGACCGTCTTCTCCGCGACGACCAACGCTCGCGCGATCTCCCTGTTCGACCGCCCCTCGGCGAGCAGCAGAAGCACGTCCCGCTCACGTGCCGTCAAGGTGGAACCCTCCGCGGAGGGCCCCGCCATCAGCGCCGCCACCGCGGCCGGCTCCAGCAGCACATGCCCGGCCGCCACCGAACGCACCGCCGCCACCAGCGCCACCGGGTCCACATCCTTCGACAGGTACCCGCGCGCCCCCGCCCGGATCGCGGCCGGCATCCGGTCGGTGTAGCTGGTGACCACGAGCGCCCGGCACGTCAATTCCCGCCGCCGCAGCTCGTGCAGCACCTCCACCCCATCCATCCCGGGCAGCGCCATGTCGAGCAGCACGACGTCGGGCCCCGTCGCGGCGATCAGGTCGAGCGCGAACGGCCCATCCGCGGCCTCCCCGACCACCTCAAGCCCGCCGGCCAGCTCCAGAAAGGTGCGCAACCCCCGCCGCACCGCCGGATGGTCGTCAACGATCAGCACCCGAATCGGCTTGCCCCAGCCGCCCGCGCCCGCGCCCGCACCGCCCGTGCCCGCACCGCCCGTGCCCGCACCGCCCGTGCCCGCACCGCCCGTGCCCGCACCGCCCGTGCCCGCACCGCCCGCGCCCGCACCGCCCGTGCCCGTGCGCGCGCCGCCCCCGCCCCCGCCCGGCTCAAGCGCTGTCACCGGGCACCTCCAACCGCACGACCGTCCCCGCGCCGGGCGTGGAGCGGATGGTCGCCACGCCGCGGACCGAGTGGGCCCGCTCGCGCAGGGAGCGCAGCCCCAAACTGCGGCCCGCGCGCACCACGGCCGCGACGTCGAAGCCGGCGCCGTCGTCGGCCACCTCCAGCGCGGCCCCGGTCTCGCCGTGCCGGGCCAGGCTCACGGAGATGCTGCGGGCGCACGCGTGCCGGACCGCGTTGTGCAACGCCTCCTGCGCCACCCGCAGCACCACCGTCTGCTGGCCGGTCGGCAGCACCGGCGGGTCGGCCTCGTGATAGCGCAGCCGTGGGCCGCCCGCCCCGCCATACGCCCGATCCAGCACCTGGACCTGTTTGCGCAGGACAGAAGGCAGGCCGTCCTCGGCGAGCTGGGCCGGGCGCAGCTCCAGCACCGCCGCGTGCAGCTCCTCGGCGGCCTCGCGGGCCAGCGTGGACACCTCGGCCAGCCGCTCGCGGACCGCCGCCGGGTCGCGGTCGAGCAGCAGCTCGGCGGCCTGCACGGTGAGCCGCAGGCCGAACAGCCGCTGAGCGACCGCGTCGTGCAGGTCGTGGGCGATACGGGCGCGCTCCTCGGCGATGGTCAGCTCGCGATTGCGCGCATAGAGCCGGGCGTGGGTCAGCGCGATCGCGGCGTGCGCGGCGAGCACCTCGACAAACTCCACGTCGTCATCGGTGAAGCCGCCGGCCTTGTTCGCCAGATACAGCGCGCCGAGGATCTCGTCGCCGCTCACGATCGGCACGCCCAGGAACGCGACCAGCACCGGGTGGGCCTGCGGCCACCAGCCGAACCGCGGGTCGGCCCGGATGTCGGTGACCCGCTGGGCCTGCGGCTCGCGCAGCATCACCGCGAGGAAGCCGTGCTGCCGGGGCAGCGGGCCGATCGCGGCGCGCATCTCGTCGCTGACCCCGGCCACCACGAACTCGGCGAAAGACCCGTCGTCGTCGGGGACGCCGAGCGCCGCGAACTCCGCGCCGACCAGCTCGCGAGCCGTATCCACGATGGTCTGCAGCACCTCGGGGACGGTCAGCTGGTCGCTGACCGCCAGCACCGCCTCGGAGAGGCGACGCGCCGTGTGGAGCTCATCGCGGTTGGTCACGCGGCCACGATAGCCGCGGGCGGCGCGGTGCGCCTCGTACCACGGTCGTAGGACCAAAGAACGATTCGGAACCCGTCCGCCGGCCGATACGGTCGCCGCGCCGAAGCAGGAGGGTCGAGCCATGACGAAGACGGCAGTGATTACCGGAGCCTCGCAAGGACTGGGCCGCGCCCTCGCCGAGGGGCTCGCCCGCGACGGCTGGCAGCTCGTGATCGACGCGCGCACCGGGCCCGACCTGGACAGAGCGGCGGCCGACCTGAGCCGGCTGACCAAGGTGACCGCGATCGCCGGCGACGTCGTCGACGACGACCACCGGGCCGAGCTCGCCGCCGCCGCCGACCGGCTGGGCGGCGCCGACCTGCTGGTCAACAACGCGTCCACGCTCGGCGGCAGCCCACCGCCGCCACTGGCCACCTTCCCCTTGCCCGCGCTGCTCGACACCTTCGAGGTAAATGTGCTGGCCCCGATCGCCCTGACCCAGCTCCTGCTCCCCCAGCTGCGCCGCTCCCCGGCCGCCGCGGTGCTCAACGTGAGCTCCGACGCGGCGGTCGAGGCATACGAGGGATGGGGCGGTTATGGCGCGGCGAAAGCCGCTCTGGATCACGCGAGCGCGGTGCTGGCGAAAGAGGAGCCGACCGTGCGGGTGTGGGCGGTCGACCCGGGCGACCTGCGCACCCGGCTGCAGCAGGAGGCGTTCCCGGGCGAGGACATCTCCGACCGCCCGCTGCCCGAGACCGTCGTGCCGCGCCTGCTGGGGCTGCTTCGCGACCGCCTGGAGTCCGGCCGCTACGTCGCGGGGGCGCTGCGATGACCGCGACCCTCGCCATCTTCCCAGCGAATTTTGGCCATCTGCCCGGCGATCTGGAGGCGCGCGAGCCGGCCGAGGCGCATGGGCAGCGGCGGGATGAGGTACGCCTGCTGGTGAGCCGCGGCGCCGCGGTGAGCCACCACCGGTTCCGGGAGTTGCCGCTCCTGCTCGAGCCGGGCGACCTGCTGGTGGTGAACAACTCCGCGACCCTGCCGGCCGCCCTCGACGCGGGCCCGGGGCTGGTTGTGCACGTGTCGACCGAGCGGGCGGACGGGAGTTGGCTGGTCGAGCCGCGCCGCCCGGTCGAGGGCACGACCGCGCCGTTCGACGGTCCGGCGCCGCGGACGATCGCGATCCCGGAGGGGACGTTGACGCTGCGGGAGCCGTTCACCGACCGGCTCTGGATCGCCGACGCCGACGTGCTGGGCACGATGGTCGACTATCTAGCGCGGCACGGGCGGCCGATCCGGTATTCGTACACCGACCGGGACTGGCCGCTGGAAACCTATCAAAATTCCTATTCCGTACGGCCGGGCAGCGCCGAAATGCCCAGCGCGGGGCGTCCGCTGACCGGGCGGGTGCTGGCCGAGCTGGCCGGCCGGGGCGTCCTGGTCACCCCGATCACGCTGCACACCGGGGTCGCCTCGGCCGAGGTGGACGAGCCGCCGTATCCGGAGTGGTTCGAGATCCCGCGGGCCACCGCCGATCTGATCCGGCACGTGCACGCGGGCGGGGGCCGGGTGATCGCGGTCGGCACCACCGTGGTGCGCGCGCTGGAGTCGACCCGGGGCGGGGCCGGCAGCGGCTGGACCGACCTGGTGATCGGCCCCGAGCACCGCATCCGGGTGGTGGACGGGCTGCTCACCGGCCTGCACGAGCCGCGCGCCTCGCACCTGCGCATGCTCACCGCGATCGCCGGCGAGGAGGCGCTGCGGGCCGCTTACGCCGAGGCGCTGCGCGGCCGCTACCTGTGGCACGAGTTCGGCGACGTCCACCTGATCCTGTCCGACACCCGCCAGGCCGGCCGAGCGGGCACGCGCGACCAGGCCGGCCGAGCGGGCACGCGCGACCGGGCTGGGTCAGGCGCGCATCACCGTGGCGATCGGGATGCCGGCGGCTCGCAGGGCCGGGATGAAGCCACCCAGGACGCCGGCCACGATTCCCGCGATGATGCCGGCCACGCCGGCCTCCCAGGGGAACTGGACGTTGTGCAGGAGCGGCTGTGAATCGCCGAGCAGCGTGGAGACGACCTTGAGTGCCGCGGCGCTCGCCCCGATCGCCGCGGCGGCGGTGAGCAGGCCGGTCAGCAGCGTCTCGGCCAGCACGATGCCGGCCAGCAGGGTGCGGGGCGTGCCGACGGCTCGGCGCAGGGCGAACTCCTCGACGCGCTCGCCGACCGTGGCCAGGCCGACGTTGAGGATGCCGGCCACGCCGATGAGCAGTACGAGTCCGGCCATCGAGAAGAAGATCAGGCGCATCAGCGTCAGCTCTTTGCCGCGCTCCTTGTGGGAGTCCACGGTGGAGATCGACGTCTCGACGCCCAGCCCGCGCAGCTTGGCCGTGAGCACCTGCTCGGCCGGAGTCGACGGCTGGAACATGACCTGGATCTGGCCGCCGGTGCTGGGGTCGGCCAGCCCGCTGGTCGGCAGCCAGTTGGTCAGCTCGTCGACCCGGGTGTACGCGTGCGGTTGCGAGTCGCCGTCGTCGATCACGCCGATGAGCTGCGGCGTGATGTCGTTGACCGCCCCGCTCACCCGCATCTCGGCGGGCACGTGATGCTGGCTGAAACCCTTCGCCGCCTCTCGGTTGAGCACCAGCCGGGGCGCGAGCGCGGGCACGGTGGTGAAGTCCAGCCACCGCCCCGACTCCTGGTGGAACGGCCGGAACACCCGGATGTCCCCGGTCAGCGCCGTGAGCCGCAGCTCGATCGCCTCGCCCTTGGGGCCGCCCTGGGCCTCGCAGCGTCCGTCGGGGAAGCAGACCTGGGAGTCGCCCCAGTTCTCGTCCATCGGGGAGCCGTTCGGGTTGACCGGCGTGACGCCCGGCTCGCCGATGATCGCCGACAGGTCCAACGAGGCCACCGCGTCGGCCCGGCCGCGCACGGTGCTGGTCACCACGTCGGCGGTCTGCGGGCCCGGCTGCACGCCCATCACCCGGGTGCCGTCGACGCCGTTGGTGAGCTCCAGGTCGGACAGCAGCGCCCGCTCGGCGATACTCGCGCCGGCCTGCACCACCACGACTGCGAGCACGCCGAGGAACAGGCTCACCATGGACAGCAGCGTGCGCAGCTTGCGGGCCCGGATGCCCTGCAGGCCGATGATCAGCGACGACCGGAGGCGGCCGGAAAGCCGGATCATGCGGGCACCCGCTCGGTGAGCACGCCGTCGACCAGGTCGAGGATCCGGCTCATCCGCGCCGCGTGGTCGCGGTCGTGGGTGACCAGGATCAGGCCGCAGCCGCGCTCGGTCGCCCCGAGCAGGGCGTCGATCACCAGGGTGCCGGTCTCGGTGTCCAGCGCGCCGGTCGGCTCGTCGGCCAGCAGCACCCGCGGGTTGCGGACCAGGGCGCGCGCGATCGCCACCCGCTGCTGCTCCCCGCCGGACATCTTGGCCGGCCGGCTCTTCGCGAGGTGGGCGATGCCGACCTGGTCGAGGGCCGCCATCGCCCGCTTGCGCCGCTCCCGGCGGGGCAGCCAGCCCTGGCCGTTGACCAGCGCCATCGCCACGTTCTGGGCCGCGGTCAGGTGCTTGAGCAGGAAGAACCGCTGGAACACGAAGCCGAAATGGGAGCTGCGCAGCTTCGCGGCCCGGCGCTCCGGCAGGCGGCTGATGTCGTCGCCGGCGAGGAGGTACCGCCCCGAGTCGGGCCGGTCGAACAGCCCCACCACGCTCAGCAGCGTGCTCTTGCCCGAGCCGGACCGGCCGACGATGGCCACGCTCTCGCCCGGCCGCACGGTGAGATCGACGCCGTCGAGGATCGTCCGCGGCTCCTGCTGGCCCTTGAGCACCTTGGTGATACCGGTCAGCTCGATGAGCGTCTCGCCGGCGACAATGCTCATCCGGGCGCCCCCGAGCCGCCCTGGTCGGCGTTCGGCGCGGCGGTCGGCAGGTCCGGGCCCGGGATGGCGATCGTCTCGTCGCCCTTGAGGCCCTTGCGGATCTCGATGACCTTGCCGTCGGTGATGCCGAGCGTCACGTCGACGGTCTTGCGGGTGCGGTCCGGGCCGACGATGTCCACCTTGCCCTTGCCCTGCACTCCGGCGACGGCCTCGACCGGCAGCACCAGCGCGTGCGCGGCCTTGGCGGTGACCACGTCGAGCGTCACCGCGGCGCCGTTGATCAGCTTGACGGTGTCCGGCGCGGTGCAGACCAGCCGCATGCCGGTCGCATCCGAGCCGTCGGCCGAGCCGCCGGCCGAGCCGCCGGTCGACGGGTCGCCGGCCACCGCCTGGGGCGCGCCCGTGGTCGGCGGGGCGGACGGGTTGGTGGTCGGCGGCGGTTCGGGGATCGTCCCGGCCGGCAGCGCGGCGATCGTGCCCAGCGCCTTGCACGGGAAGGGGCCCGGCCCGTTCTTGATCTGACCGCGGACGGTCTGGACCGACCCGGAGATCCGGTACGCCTGGGCGCTGTCGATCTCGGCGACGATGCCGTACCCGGCGTGCTTCGCGGACGCGACCGGCATGCCGGCCGTGACGTCGGCGTGGTCCCCCATCAGCCGCCCGGCGAAGGTGGAGCCGGTCGGGATGTACACCCGGTTCGGCGCGCCGTCCCGCCACACCGAGCCCACCCACAGCGGCTCGGTGGCGGGCTTGACCGACGGCTGCCGGTTCACGTAGCGGATCTCGCCGCTGACCGGCGCGACGATGCCGAACACCGGGTCGATCTCGACCTTGCCGTTGAGGCTGATCGTGTTGGTCAGATCCTGCCGGGTGGGCTGCACCGTGGTCAGCACCGTGCCGCGCGGCTCGAGCCCGGGCGTCGTGGGCTTCTCGGCCGACGACGTGCACCCGCACAGCAGGGCGCCGGCCGCCGCCACCACCCCCAGGCGGGCCAGCCTGCGTCTGTCCAACGGGTCCCCCTCGCCGTCCGGGAGCCAGCGATGATCGCCGATCGGCTCCGCGGACGAGACCATACAAGGATCATGCAAACCCCGTCGCCCGGCTTTCGCTCCGTGACGGAACGGCTCCTGCGCGCACACACCGCGGCTCCGCAAACGGCGAACGCCGCGGGACCGGGCCGAGGCCCAAAACGCCGAACCCCACGGGACCGAACCGACGCCCGCAAAACGCCGAACCCCGCGGGACCGAGCCGCCCCGGGGATACGCTCTCGCCGTGGCGACGCGCGTGGTGGTGCTGGGTGCGGGGTTCGGCGGGCTCGAACTGGCGACCGAGGTGTCCGGCCGCTGCGGCCCCGACGCCGAGGTGACCCTGATCGACAAGGCCGAGGGGTTCGTCTTCGGCTTCTCGAAGCTGGACGTGATGTTCGGCCGCCGGCAGCCCGAGCAGGTGCTGCACCGCTACGCCGACATGGTCAACCCCGGCGCGCGGTTCGTCAGCGCGACCATCACCGGCATCGACCCCGCCACCCGGCACGTCGAGACCACCGCCGGCGCGTTCGACGCCGACGTCCTCGTCGTCGCTCTCGGCGCCGACCTGCACCCCGAGGCGACGCCCGGCCTGGTCGAGGGCGGCAACGAGTTCTACACCGTCGCGGGCGCGTTCCGGGCGCGCGATGCCCTGACGGACTTCGCCGGCGGCAAGGTCGTCGTGGCCGTCACCTCGACACCGTTCAAATGCCCGCCGGCTCCGAGCGAGACGGCTTTACTCGTACACGAAATGCTTGAGGCTCGTGGCTTGCGCGAGCGTTCGGAGATCGCCCTGGTGATGCCGCTCGGCAAGCCGATCCCGCCGTCGCCGAAGGCGTCGGAGGCGGTGCTGGCGGCGTTCGCCGAGCGCGGGATCACCTGGCTGCCCGAGCGGCTGGTCCGCGAGCTCGACCCGGCCCGCAAGGTCGCCGTCCTGAAGGACGGCAGCGAACTACCTTATGACGTCTTCCTCGGCGTGCCCGTGCATCGGGTGCCGCGGGTGGTGTCCGACTCCGGGCTCGCCGTCGACGGCTGGGTCCCGGTCGATCCGCTCACCTTGGAAACCAAATTCCCGGATGTGTACGCCGTCGGCGACGTCACCAGCGTCGGCACGCCCAAGGCCGGCGTCTTCGCCGAGGGCCAGGCGGCCGTCGCGGCGGCCCGCGTCATTGCCAAGATCAAGGGCCAGACCCCGACCATCGTGTACGACGGACACGGCGTCTGCTATCTCGAGTTCGGCCACGATCAGGTCGCCAAGGTGGGTGTCACGTTCCTCTCCGGCCGGCCGCCGGTCGGCGACCTGGAGGGCCCGTCGGCCGCCCTGGCCGCCGACAAAACAGCGTTCGGCGTGGACCGGATCCGCCGCTGGTTCGGCCGCGAGTGGATCTGAGCCCTAAAGAGGGCCCAGAAGACCAGAAGATCAGAACGCCGCGCCCTTGGCGATCGGCGAGACCGTGCCCAGGTTGACGCCGCTCACCGAGCAGGCCTTCGTCGCCAGCGGGACGAAAATCGACTTGGTCTCGTCCGGCGGGTAGACCCGGAGGCCGCGGACGCTGACCGGCTTGCACTGCGCGGCGTCGT
>Ga0307509_10012520_pt1 | contig 10141 bp, 12 predicted proteins | sample 10_EM_MG_FD_202245 | JGI IMG/M metagenome (GOLD analysis project Ga0307509, IMG submission 202245) | Populus trichocarpa ectomycorrhiza microbial communities from riparian zone in the Pacific Northwest, United States - 10_EM | ecosystem: Host-associated > Plants > Roots > Unclassified | place...
GTCCGACCAGCAGCTGCTCATTGCCCTGGCTGAGTTCATTCGCACCACTGCCACTGGTTTCCCTCCTGGGATGCCCCCGCTTGCTCCCTCCCTCCACACCCCCCCAAACCCCCTCTTTCCCTCTACCCCCCTGCCCGCCCCTGGCCCTCGAGACTAGTCAAGCGGTTTTTATACTTTCAGTTACTTTAGCTACGGCTGCTTTGCGACGATTATTGGTCGCGTTGGGGGAAATGGTTATGGTTATTTCTTTTATTGATTGTTATTTTGATTTTCGGTTTTGTTTTGGCCATATCGTTAAAGATGCATGTCATTTCTTCAACCGTAGAAACAATGAACATATGATTTAAAAAAAAAAAAGAGAAAAAAAAAAGAAACGGTCACAGTAGTTAGCACGAACCATCTCGCCTACACCTCAGGTGATTGAAATCTCAACACCAGGGAAATCATCGTGGGATTCCACCACCAGCCCCTCTCCTCCCCCTTGATGGCTTCTGCCTGGGGGAGCGATGCTACAACCCCTCCTCCCCCTCTGGGGTCTACCCCCTCTTCCACGGGGTTCTTGTTCCTGTTCATTGTTGACTCCGGCTCATGAAGTTCGGTTCTCCCCTTTACCCCGCACTTCCTCTGCACCTCGCATAGGTTTTGCACGGTCGGCATTCTGTCCTCTTCGCTCACGGTTGGCGCTGAGCTTTCCAAGCCTTTTGCGAAGTACCCTTCCGTCTCGATTGTGTGGTCCTGTCGGGGAACACTTCGGTTAGTCACTTCAGCACCTCGTCTTTGTTTCACATTCGGAAAAGCATCGGCCGCGGTTACTCTAGTCGCTCGTCTCAAGTTTCGGACTGTCCTTCCTCCTCACATCCCCCTCCCTCCACCCTCCTGGTCTTCGTCCCGTTGCTCGGTTACAGCTACCCCGACCCCCCCCTTCCCACCCCCTGAGCTGGCACCTTACTGCTCCCCTCCCGCGGTCAACCTTCGGTCGCTATACAACAACCCGCCTCGGTTACGCCCGTCCTCCTGGCCGTCGCTAATGCCGCTTTGGCACACCTTCCGGCGACCCCTCACCAGTGTCACCTCCATATACCATCTTATCCTGCCATCGGGCACCGCCTCGTTCCCTGGCACCGCTCCGGCGTGCAGGTCCACACTCTCAGTTCCTAGCTCAGGCTGATACACGTCACTTATCAGACGTAATTTTCCTTTATCAGGGGTTCATATATTTCTTTTGTTTACCCTCTCGGTTTTTTGCAGATGTCGCTCAGGGTTCTCCTCTCCTTCCTGCTTGTTTCTTTCCTTTCTACTTCCTTCGTATGTACGAGTATGTTGGTGGGATTTGGTTGGGCGATAGGCCAGATGTGCGGTTGGTCTCATACCAGAGGGACTTGGGGGTTTGGATGTTTCCTGGGGTGAGGCAGGTACGGTTTTTGTTGGCCATAGCGTTAAAGCTGAATGCTGTCTTTGTACCTTAAACAAATGCATATGATTTAAAAAAAAAAAGAAAAAAACAAACAACGGTCACAGTAGTTAGACACGAACCTTCTCCCCTACAGCTCTGGTGATTGAAATCTCAACACCATGTGAAATCATCACGGACGGTCCCCTCTCCTCTTCTTTGATGGCCTAGTTGCCTAGGAGGGTGAAGCTACTCCCCTCCGCCTCTCCCCTCTGATTCCCTCCTGATGGCATTGTCTACGGGCAGTCTTTGCCTTGGGGTTTCACGGTTACTCTCCCCTCCTTTCTCTGCACTGTGTTTCGCTGCCCTCGCTTAACACTTTGCACGGTCGGCAACCCCCTCACCTCGTCAATGGGTCGGTCGCAGTCTCGCGCTATTGGTGAAGTAGTGGCCCCAGTGGCTCTGCTCTCTGGTATTCCACTATCTCCTGTGAGTCCTGTCCGGTATGGTCGGCATCGTCGAAAAATCGTGATCTCGCTTCGGTCGCCTTCCCTCGTACTTCTCGGTTTGGGTCTACCCCTTCTTTCTCCGCTCCTACAGTTTCGTCGGCTCGCACCCTACTGCCTTCTCTCCTTGGCTGGCACCCTACTGCCCTCACCGCTTGGCCTCTGTTCTCTCATGATGATCACGAGTTGGGATCTGGCATGGCTGCATGCATGCTGGTGAACTTCTCTTGTTTCTAGGGGTATCATGCTGCGGCCTCTGTCCCTCGCGGGACATGCACCTCCCCCGGTCAGGTTTCCGGTGGGCCTACGTTCTTTACCCTGTCCTGACACACACTTCCTATGTGTTGGTTGGGATTCGGATCTCCCTCTGGGGTTTCGCTTGCCCCTTCGGCCAGGCTTTACCTCCCTGGTGCTATCAGCCCATGTGTGAGCTGTAGAGGCCATGACTTTGTCCTGCTGGCTCCTTGATCCGTTCCCTGATTCGTCAGAATGGGGTCTACTGTGGGCTAAGGGTGGGTTGTCTACGTTTCTTGGGTTTTGGTGTTTCCTTTCTAGACGGGCTGGAGGTTTCCTTACGTTTTCTCGGTTGTTCACTGTCGGGTTAGGGTTTCTTCTTATGGGCTGCACGTCTGCGGAGGTTTTTGGATCGTTGTATTCAGGCCTGTATTTTCTCTTGTAGTTTTCTACCCACAGCACCGGATAGTTCGTTAGTCCCAACGGTATCGGACAGGGTCAGAGGGTTTTTAGCAAGGGGGATGAGGGATGGACTGTTGCCGGAGGTTGTTTGTCTCCATACCGCAGGGTGAACGGGCCTTTTGTCCCTAGTTAGCTTTTTATCTTGACACAAAAAATTCAAAATTATCTAAAAAAAAAAAAAAAAAAAAAAGGTCACAGTAGTTAGAGCTCTTCAGGCAACCATCTAAGTAATACACAACTCAGATACTGGGGCACGGGCTAAGCCCATTGACAGTGACCTTCCATAGGTGCAATATGTTCAAGATACCTAATACCCTTACCTCTATGATACCTCTCTTGTATGCGAGAACTCTATTCCTACAGGATAGGACTCCCTACGATCACTATACCTACTACGAACGCAAGATGTTAGTCTACAACGATAGACGAAGCAAACTACGTAAGCTATGTCGATAGCCTATGATAGTAAGATAGACGTTTCCCGTTACGAACACCTCAAGGGAAGGCTGGTTTGTTACAGCTGGAAGAAGTTGATCCTAATACAGAGGCAACAAATATGGACAAGTACTGGAGGATGGAAAGAATTAACATGTTTATGGCTTTTCAGTTAGCTGAAGTTGAATCATGCTATTCAAATTCAGAGGGAGAAGCACTCGCAGTTATCTGGTGTCTATTGGAGGTTCGGTAGATGATAATAGCCTCACTCTACCAAGTGTTGGTCTACACTGACTATAAAACATCCAAGACACTGCTTACTGAACAGGACAATGATGCTCATGGCAGAATAGCCAAGTCACAAGAAAGAGGAGGCGAGTACGATCTAGGTGTTCTACTTCGGCCTGCAAAGAGACACTTTATGGCGATTGCTGAGAAGTGTAATGACCCTATGATAGGTAGCTACAATAACTAGTACCTTAGCCCAAATGGTATAGAAAGTGGTAACCCAAAGTGGTATGGTCTAGAACACTTGATATACATGAATGCTGGTTCGCCAAAGGCAAGGCCCAGGAAACAGTGGAGTAGCATTAGGCACTCTAGTAGGCAGGGTAACCTTTCAGGAGAACATTCGCATCAGGTGAAGAGAATTATGGGAATGTTACACGGATCTCCAAGACGACTTTGGTTGTCGATTGGTGGACTTCCAGAGTGGTTAAAGGCATAATAGGACAAAGTTACCCTACCTTGGGAATTTGGTCATTATGCCTAGGAACTCAGTTACCCTACTGAAGTATCCAAGTTACCCTACCTTCACCAGCAAAGTCATCCTAGAATTTAGAGGTCGATTGCCTCACATTCTATGGGCTCTTAGATGTTCTTGGGTGTACAGGCATCTGGGCGGGAAGGCCCCACGCCTGAGTAAGGGTGGCCTGAATATGCTATTGAACTTTGGTGGGTATTGCTAACACCCCCTTCTGGCCGCAGTATTGGGATGGCGCGTCATAGGCAGACGGCTGTGTAGTTGCTCGTTTGCTAGTTAAAAGAGGTCATTAGAGCACCTGCCGTAACACCGTATAAGTCGTCGCCGTCCGTCCAACTGAATGTCGTTCGCAGGATATATAAGGGGAGTATGGGTAACCGCCAAAATGGGGGTAGCCCATATATGGTCTCTCCGGAACCTAGGAGTCTATCTTAGCCTACGGGTAGTAGGGTAGTCTTCCTAGTGGTACCTGGGTAGTCCATGCAGGCCAGGACGCTTTCAGGACAAATACCTCAGTAACCAGCCAGGACCTTCTCCCCATGATTTGTAGCATTACTATGGGTTGTCAATAGACTCTAGAGGTATGAGGTTTATCATCGTAGAGTATGTTCCGAGAGACTGGCCATGGGTAGCGCCCAATTGGCCAACCATTGGCTACATCTCACCAGGGGATCATTTATGTCAATTTATCACATTAGATAGTTGCGAGATTAAATGATGGACTGCATAGCTTGTATAGATGAAACTACCACTGGGACAGTGAGTCCACAACCTAGGTATTAACTCCAGTTGTTGTCATAACAGTTAGCCACTGGCATGACTTCGATAGGAAGAGCTTTTTCACCTGTAGTTGTATTGGAGATACATTGCAGAAACTCATATCCTATTGACGGAGTTAAGTGTACCCGAGTTGGTCCGATACTTCGGGCAGGATAGTTCCTGATGCAGGTTAGACCTCGGACAAGCCCTGAGCAGAAGAGGGTACTCGCACGAGGTCAGAGTATTTGTGAATGTCCAAGGCTTAAATCTGATATCTACTTGAGTTTAAGGGTTGCACATTCTACTTCGATAACCAACCTTTCCTCGAGAGAACTAATTGAGTAAAGCTTCAAGCTTAAGGATATTCAGTTTCACAGTTTGATTCTTTTGAATTATTTACCTCATCTTTATCTTCTACTTTGAGTGTTTGATACGATCGCAACCATTGAGTTCACATCTCTATAGGGTGCCCTAGTTACAATAGGTTATAAGGACTACATATCATGCCTCTTTTCCTCTCATTTTGCCGAAGATGTTGTGGGGTGTAGGCCGACAGTAGGGCATCTTGTTCATGTATCTGGGCAATTGACAGAAGTGCAGGTGAATGGCAGAATGGGTATGGTATTAAGATGTGATGACAGGTTCTGGGTAAGAGGTAAATATTATACGAATTCAATGGAGAATGGGCACCGGAAGATATATGAGAGAGGAAAGTTGATGGATTTATGAGCATTGCAATGCTACAAAGGGAGTGGAAGGAGAATGGCAAAGTAGAGAGTTGTAGCTTGCAGGTGGTGGCAGAGAATATGAAATGGAGAAAGTGGAGGAAATGGCTTGAGTCTGGAATGTATGGGGATACCGTTCAAGCAGCTTGAAGGAGTTGGAAGGATGAATCTTTGGTGCAAAGTATTAGGAGATGGGACGAAGTCAAAGGTAAGCTTTAGAGATAGGTATATGGTGATATATGATAGTGGATGGGACAGAGCCGAAGCTGTTTTTTCAAGGGAAAAATGGCGAGCTGGCTACTTGCATTCTAGAAAAAGAGGTAAAGGAGGTATTGAATCAGCTGCATAAGGGACATGGAGATTTTGCTGCTCAGATTAGTTTGTGGTGTGTGTATCGAAAGGTTTACTGGTGTTCTAGAGGACTAGATATAGGCTGATGGTAGCTTGATGTGAGTCATGTAAAAGAGTATCTCACATTCCGAGGCCAGGTGAACTTGGCTCCATAATTCAATTCAACCCAATGGACATCATCAGAATGCATTTTGTTGGGACGATCAATCCTCCTTATGCTGCCACTTGATATTTCTAGATTCTAGAAGTCATCGATGACTTTGCCCGATTGCCCTTGACTGTTGGCACTAAAAAGGCAAATCAAGTATAAATTATGAGAGCCTTATTAGACCACGTCTTTCAAATTGTTGGGTGACCTCTCATATTCTACTCCGATAATGGGAGTCCCCTTACAGGTTCTATAATATCTTAAACGTGGAGTGATGATTGTGTTATCCACTTGACCACGGTGATATTATATTGGCAGTGAGTTGGGCTAAGTGAACGCCCTGTGGATATGTTGATAGGTAGAGTTCGCTTGAGCTGCGTCATTGTTGGAACCTCTGGATACTGGAGTAAGGAAAGATACAATGCCATTCTTGCTATTAACACTAAGTGTATTCGGCTCCATGACGATACTCCGGCTGAGATCATTGTAGGTTTCAACTTATTAACTCAAAGGAGAGCAGAAGGGAGTCTGGAAAATTGGACAAAGCGGAACTTGGATGAAGATATGAGAGGCGCGGAGGGCGAGGAGCTTGACCTGGATAGCTTCATTGATGTAACGGGGGGCACCTTATAGAGAGGTAAACTCTAAGGTTACAACTGCACCAAAAGTCAGTGTAGAAGAAAAACATAGAGTAAATGATTCAAGAAGAATCATAATGGCAAAACTTAAGATAGTTAGGTTCGAAGGCTTCACTCAATTAGTTGTCTCGAGGAAAAGTTAGTGGTCGAAGTCGAATGCCAAATGCTTAATCTTAAGTAGATATCAGATTTAAGCCTTTGACATTCATCACTACTGCGACCTTGTGCGAGCACCCAGCCCTGCTCAGGGCTGTGCAAGGTCTACCATCCATCAGCAATTATGCGACCTGAAGTATTGGACCTGCTCCGGTACGCTTAAGTCTGTCAATAGAATATGAGTTTTGGCAATATATCTCAAATACAACCACAGATGGAAAAACTCTTCCTATCGAAGTCATACCAGTGGCTAACCGTTATAACAACAACGAGAGTCAATACCTAGGTGGTGGACTAATTGGCCCAGTGGTAGGTTCGTCTATACAAGCCATGCAGTCCATCATTTAATATACCGGACTACTCAATACTTTAATCAGACGTGCAAGCTCCCTGAATGAGATGTAACCGATGGGTAGCTCTAGAGGAGCTACCCATAGCCAGCCTCTGGGGACATACTCTACCGCGATAAAGCTCATACCTCTAGTGTCCACTGACAACGCATAGTAATGCTACAAATCAAGGGGAGAAGATTCCGGCGGCTTATGTATTCGTCCCGAAAGTACCCTGGCCTCATTGGAATACCTAAGGACCTCTAGGAAGTCTACCCTACTACCGGCAGTGTATGACGGACATCTAGATGCCGGAGGGACCATTTATGTGCAACCCCATATGTGGCAGTTACCCACACTATCCCTTATATGTCCTGCGAATAACATTCGGTCAGACAGAAAGCGACGACATATACGGTATTACTGCAGCTGTCCCAATGACCTCTTTTTACTAGCAAACAAGCAACTACACAGCCATCTGCCTATGATGGGCTGCCCCAACCCTGCGGCCAGATGGGGGTGTTAGCTAAAGCCGCCCAAGTTCAATAGAATGTTTTGGGCCACCTGTACTCAGGGGTCGGACCGCTCCATGCGGATACCAGTTCGCCCATGAATATCTAACTGCACGTAGAATGTCAGGCAATTGACCTCTAAGTTGTAGGATGACATTGCTGTTGAAGGGAGGGTAACTTGGATTCCTCAGTAGGGGAACTGCGGTCCATGGGCATAATGGCCAAATTCCCAAGATAGGGCAACTTTCCTCTCTTATACCTTTAACCGCTTCGGATCTCCTCCTGTCAACACCTAATGTTGTCTCGGAGGTCCGTGTAACATTCCCATTTCTTCCTTGACCTTATGCGAACGTTCTCCCGAAAGGTTACCCTGCTTAACAGAGTACCTAATGCTATTCCACTGTGTCCTGGTTCTTGCTCTAAATTAACCAGCCTTCTTTTATAGCAAGTATATGAGACCATACTACCTCTGGTTACCACTTGGTATACCATTTGGGCTGAGGTGATAGTTATTGTGGCTACCTATTGTATGCTTGTTACTGCTAGGCGGGAGCCTATCTCAAAGACTTGCAAGATAACTCAGGCCGATTATCTTTATCATAGATGGAGATTGTCTATGATTTAAAGGTAGGTAGAGTAATAAAAGATTTTCTAACCTAAACTTATTATCTTGATAAGATCTCTTGTCCGTTGCTTGATAATGTTCAAAATAGCTTGGGAGGCACCCCGATATTTATATGCCGTGTCTGGGTGGTCACGGGCTACATCTAGTTCTCATACTAACTAAGTACCTGCTAACAACTCCAGCTTTTTCCTGTAAGTGCGAACATCTTTTGACCCAGACAATTCTGTTATCTCACGGGAGTTCTGAATCGCAACACCATGAATTTTCCTGACGATTCTCCCACACATCAGTCGATTGGTTGTGATCCATCTTCGTCGGTATGGAGTCTGGCTTACCATTTGCATACGCAGAATAGTCTCCACAATCAAACCAACAAACGGGCCAGCTTTGTTATGGAACCTCACAGCATTGCAGATGTATCCTGCACTCGACAGCTGCGAGGCATAAGATACACTTATCCTGATAATTGCACCAATGGCTATTATCTTTCCATAGTTATATTGTTATTGTATGCTTCCATCAGTATTCGAAGAATACTAGTGACGTATGTGAGTGCGTCTATGCTTGATCTCTCAAGTTACCTAATCCAACAACATCATTCACTTCTGCGACCTTTATCCCGGGAGCGTGGAGTATAGAATGTGTTGCTTAACATTTGTCCGTAAAAATGTCCCATTACGCTGTGACCACCTGTGTGACTCTCGTCTTGAGTACTCAGTAACCTTATGCGACGTCGACGGATTTGACTCGAACAACTTGCATAAGCTCGCTAATGGTGTTCCCTCATATATCCTGCAAACGGTATCGGGTCGGACGGATGGCCGCCAGGTATATAGGGCTACGAGGAGGGCTCCAATGACCATGTCCTTGGTGAGGGGACGCAACTACAGTGGCATCTGCCGTTGTAGCGCCGTCCCAACGCTGGTGCGGGAGGGGGATATTGGCTTGTCCTTTTGAACTCAGGATCCGAAGATAGGGTAACTATAGGTCTTTATTCACTAATGGAAGGCTGAGCCTTCCGGTATGTCTACCACATGGATAATAGTCACCAAGAGTATTCTGTCTTCACAAATGTCAATTATAGGCTACACAAAACTCAAGGCAAAGCTAACTGCCTACGAAGTTGAACTGTGATGAGATCGAGATATCGACGCTGGCCAAGCACTCTATTTAAAGTCTATGAAGACTGATCGATTTCAGAAGCCATCTAACTATTTGAGAAAAGGTGTTGCCCCTGGTGCAAGAAGCCAACCGATAAAGGGAAAGGTCACCTGCTCTTGCCACAACCGCTGAAAATGAGGTCATAAGATTCGTGAATGTTGAGCAAAGTCAAATGATGTAACGACCCTACGATAGGTAGCTACAATCACTATCACCTTAGCCCAAATGGTACACCAAGAAGTAACCAGAGGTGGTATGGTCTCGTATACTTTATACAAATAGCTGGTAAAGCTAGGACAAGGCCGAGGCAACAGTTGAGTAGCCTTGAGGCACTCTACTAGACAGGGTAACCTTTCGGGAGAACATTCGCATAAAGTCAAGAGAATTATGGGAATGTTACACGGACCTCCGAGATGACTTCTGTGGTCGCCTGGAGGACTTCCTGAGCGGTTAAGGGCATAAGAAGGCAAAGTTACCCTACCTTGGGAATTTGGTCATTTTGCCCATGGACCCCAGTTACCCTACTGAGGTGTCCAAGTTACCCTACCTTCACCGGCAAAGTCATCCTAGAACTTAGAGGTCGATTGCCTCACATTCTATGGGCTCTTAGATGTTGTTGGGCGCACACGCATCTGCGCGGGGAGGCCCCACGCCTACGTAAGAGTGGCCCGAACATGCTATTGAATTTGGGCGGGTTTTGCTAACACCCCCCTCTGGCCCCAGCATTGGGACGGCGCGTCATAGGCAAACGGCTGAGTAGTTGCTCGTTTGCTAGTTAAAAGAGGTCATTGGAACAGCTGCCATAACACCGTATAAATCGTCGCCGTCCGTCCGACTGAATGTCGTTCGCAGGATATATAAGGGGAGTATGGGTAACCGCCAAAATGGGGGTCATCCATATATCGTCTCTCGGGCATCTAGGAGTCTATTCTAGCCTACGGGTAGTA
>Ga0307509_10012521_pt1 | contig 10141 bp, 6 predicted proteins | sample 10_EM_MG_FD_202245 | JGI IMG/M metagenome (GOLD analysis project Ga0307509, IMG submission 202245) | Populus trichocarpa ectomycorrhiza microbial communities from riparian zone in the Pacific Northwest, United States - 10_EM | ecosystem: Host-associated > Plants > Roots > Unclassified | place...
GTCTGGCCGATTCACTGCGCCGAGGTGATGAGAACATGGATGAGGTTGGGCGCAGAATTGTCTTACCATCAAGTTACCATGGTGGAGACCGGTTCATGCAGCAGCTATATCAGGATAGTATGGCACTAGTTAAATAATATACTGTTTTAACCCTAAATTTAAACCCTTGATCTGTTTTTATTATTGTTATTGAATGGTCTTGGCACAGAATTTCACTCAGCCACGTAACACTTGCTTTTCAGCCTTGTGCACGTTTTGAACTGCACGAACCATACAGATCTTACAAAAACCGAGAAATCCCGTGACAATTCACCAAACGTAAAACGGTTGTTGGAAGGGAGCGTATAGTGCTATTCTACTCGCTACTCTAGGGTACCAATCTCTCTTGAGCTGGGGGGCCCTCCGGCGCTGCCGGTGTAATCAATCAACCTGGAGCCCGTATTTAGCACACCCGGAATTTGACACAAAATCGGGATTTTAACCCAAGTCTAGACTTTAGGCTCGGTGGTAGTGGACTCGCGCCAGAACTAGATTTTCTTCTTCGGCTAGAGTAGAAATTTTAATTGGCCTTCAAGAACATTTTCCATACTTAACCCGGAGAAAAGGGTTTTTGAAAATTACTATGATGTGAGAGTATTCCCTCCGCCTTACCCCCCCCCCTCCCTCCCGCAAGATTTTCTTCTACGGAAAGAGTTGAGATTTAATGACTGTTTATCTAAAACCGGCGACCTTGGTATTATAGGTCGAAAGTTCAGACTTTCAAGGGGTTGGGCTTTGGCCCTTAAGTCGGGACTTGAAATGCAATTGGCTGGTCCAACCTGAGCAGGGTATATCCGACAGTGATAGGCGTGCTAGGCTCTCCTCTTGTGATTCGAGACTTGACGGTAGGGTCGAATCCTGCCAGTCGGTTTATTCTCTCACAGCGATGAGTAGGTACTAAATTGCAGAGTATCAGATTGCAAATAATAATTGAATGATTTGGGTGAAGTAAAGTTTCGGAGCCTAAAGAAAGCACAAAAGAATGAAAGAAGAAAAAATCCAACCTTAACGGGCTCTAAGCGAGGCAGAAGGTGGAAGAATGGCTGACTAGTTTGCTGCTACCCCCCCCCCCTTCCAGCTAAGGACAGGCCAGGAGATATTTCTCCCCTTCTAACAGCCCCGAAAAACTCTCAGAACTCAATGAAATCTAAAGAAATATACTAAACTTACAAATCCCTATCCCTAGCAATCTCAAGAAACCTAGAACCATCTTATCACGATCCCCCGTGATTCCTAGCGCCTATTCCCAGCCGGTGTGCCGACCCCCTATGCCTAGCGGCCTGGAATGTGAAAACAACAACGCACTAAATTTCCTGGGCGCCTTCCGTAGCTGTCGCACACCATGCGCAATGCCGCGTTATCGTTGTCAAGCTTTCCGCAAGCAAGAGGCTGATGAAAATGGTGCCGCTCGCCATACTCACGATACTCCCTTTGTTCAGATAGCTTCGGATATGCGCTGAGGATTCGGGTATATGGGTCCGGCATTGGGCATGGTCTTCGGAGACTCGCTCTGGTTTTGGGTAAACGGTTCGGCTTTGGGCATTTGGTTTGTGCGTTCGGGGAAGCATTGCGAATGCAGGAATACGCTATAGTTTTGGGATCGTGCAGCGTTTGGGAAAGTCGGGAGAGAAGCGGAAGCACTGTAAGGTCAGCGTGGGGGAGCTGGAAGCCCGGAGGTGGCAAAGTGTTTGTTTTCCTTTTAGTTAGCCGGGGGTGCTCACGGGGGAAGAGAGAGACTCACATGGAGTGGTGTGGTGCCTCATTGATGGATATGATGACTTTGTGATTGATACACACTCCTGTGATCGCCCTTAGTGAGTTAGTTAGAGGGTAGAGCAGTCGAGCATGGTGGAGTAGTTGAGCGAGAGACTGTGGTTGTGAGGTGAAAAGTTTTTTCCCCGCTCCTGAGTGTGATCGTTTAGGTGTGAGTTCCTTGGCGTTTATCTTTTTGTTTCGTTGCCGCGATACTATCGTTTCGCCGTGTATCATCTCGTCCGAGTCGGGAAGAGGCAAGGAGAAAGTTGTAGCCAAATAGGCGAGGTTCTTTAGGGGTAGGATCATCACAAAATATTCGCCGTAGAGCGCGTTTTCGAGAATTTTTGCCAATGATAATTTGTCAAAAATCTTAAGAATAAGCGAGTCAGGGAAGTACGGAGTAGGGGGGATTGTGAAAATTGAGTCCTTCTAGCGGTGGGGGGTCTCCTCGGTTAGCTCTGCTTGGATACCACATTCCCTCAATGGCACAAGTGGCGCAGGGCATCGAGATCTGTAAATTTATCCTGTTTGAGAGAAACCAGCTTTCCGGTTGCGATAGGGAGGTGCCAGCGTATATAGGGGGCTCCATGCTATGACACCCACAGCGCCACGAGTACCGAATAATCCAGCAAAAGTCAGATTGGAGCTCAAGCGAATCAAAGTTTAAACTAAGGCAACCGAGCCAGGAGCATGGCACGAAGAACGACAGATCGCCACAGTTTCCCGCAGTTTAAACATGCCGGTAAATGAGCACTCAAGTGGGCGGTGGTGGTTGGGCCGGGTGCGGGAAGATTGGCACGAGCGTCAATCCGACTTTTCCCGGATGGTACGGGATCGGCTGCCTGCGTGGAGAGAGAGAGCATTATTAGAGGGATCCAGCAGAAAATATAATCCCTACCAAAAATGCCAAGCGTGACCGGAGAGACTTGATGCGAACCTCAGGAAATTTTTGAGTTCCAGCACTGAGACAGGATACCTAGACAACCTGAAAAGCCGGTGGGAAACAGCTTGAGACCTCGCCTTGCCCAAGTTGCCATAGTACTAGAGGATTGTAGGTAGAAATAGAAGCTGCTATACTTATCAGAGTTTAGGTTTTGCCTTGGCTATTGTTTACATCTTGGTATTTCTTTCAAGGATAACCACGAACCCTACCACCCACCAGTGGGTTGTAGGGGTGTTCACAATCCCTACAGAAAATACCAACTGCAAGAGCTTGGTATTTCGCCGTTCCCAATTTATCGCTGTTGCTGTGGTTACGACGTTTTCCGCAGGGATTATATTTTCTGCTGGATCCCTCTATTACAGTACTCGAATAATATTCAGTTCTTTTTTTTGAAATAGTTTGCGGAAGTTTGCACTCGGACAGTACACTACGGTGAACTACGTGCTCATACCCAAACATGTGTCTGTGGTAGTGTTGTTGCTGGTGAAAATGTACAATAGAACCGAGCATCGCAGGTGATGGTACATCCTCACTGGCCATAACTCTGCCACAGATACTTGTACTCTTACACATTGGGGTATGATACCGGTATGAGAATTAAGTGAACAGTAGTGTGCGCCCTGCCTCCTTAATCAAGGCAGCATGACTACCGAATTTATACAAGTAAAAAAATACCTGATTCTCGGCGACATGGAGGCACAAGGCATGAGCAATTTCGGGAATCTCACCATTGAGATGTTTCGCTTCCGACTAGAGCTTTGCGTATTGCAGTGGGGGATTTTGTCTACATCCAGTTCCTTGTTTTATTCTTATTCGCACTCTTTGACTATGAGCCTCAGGTATGGGTGGGACGAGGGTTCGGTACTTGGCGGTCGATAAAGTATTCGGTTGCCTTGGCGCTAAGACATACCAAATATCTGGATCTTGGCGCCAAGGTATCCGAATACTTTATGAATCGCCAAGTATTGTCCATGGGTAAAATTAACCGCTCACGAAGAAGTGACAGGAAAAACTTCGGCGGTGGCAATAGCACTCCCCCCACAAATCCCACTAGCGGTATCATGAAAACCAAAAAAAACAAAAAAAACACCGCCTGCTACAGGTGGTACAGGTATGGTGGAATTGGTCAGGAGTGAGGGGGCGGGGTTGTGGTGGAACGGGGAGCGCCAAATGTTCGGCTACTTTTGCTAACGTGCAATACAAGTACAAGTGCCATGGGTGATGTTTTCGGACAAGACAGGGTTACCAGTATTGCATAACTACAACTTAGCTAATGCTAAACCCGCGCCGAATCGGCATTGAGTTACGGCATGTCAAACTCCCGACAGCCCTCACCAAAACAACAAATAAAACAACCACAAAATCACAACTCGGCCAAAGCCCGTGCAACCCTCCACCACAAAAGAATACCAAAACAAATTAACCGTCCCCCCAACAAAGCCCACACCCGGGCGCAAGCCAAGTACCAAACGGCGGTACCTCATCATCCCCACACACCGACTCCTCCACAGCACAACCAACATCCACATGAGTCTGTAACCCCTCCCAAACCGACTTATCAGAAAGGAAGGAGGTAAACCGACCACCACACGGGCAGCGCCAAACCAAGCGCGTCCCCCCATAAAGGGTCCCTTCCGGACAAAAATGTGCCGGCACAACCACCGGCCCGTCCCCAACCACAGGGTCAACAACCGACCCACCAGGCACCATATCAGGTACCACGTCCCCAACCACAGGGTCAACAACCGACCCACCAGGCACCACATCAGGCACCACCTCCACAACCACAGCAGGCGTCCCCAACCCCTTACGCTTCCTGCCCGACCGACGCTTCCGAGCCTTACCCGAGGCCCCGCCAGCCACAATCACCCCCCCAAGCACCACATCCTCATCGCTAGAGTGTGCCACAGCCACCCGAGCCACACCACCAGCCACAACCGAAGACGCCACAGATGGCAGCCTCACCACCACCTCAGCCACCTCCTCCCCGCAAGGAGAGGCCACATCACCACCCCCAACAAAAAGTCCGGTAAGGGACTCAGGAACACCAGACGGGGTGTCAGACCGCGTAGAGCAAGGGCCACAAGTGGCCAGCGGAATAGCCCGCAAGGAATCAATCTCCCGATCCTTCAAACAGAGGCGGCGAGAGAGAACGGAAACATGGTGCCGTAAGCGAGAAACTTCGGCCTCGAGGGCAAAGGACTTCTCAACAGCACGAGAAAGCGACACGGAAGACCGCAAAGCGGAAGCCACCGAGGGTCCGGGAGTTCGTCCAACCATATCCAAACGACAGCAAAGGCAGTCAAAGAGAACAGGAAGATAAAGCAACCGGAAAGATTCAGACAGGAGATAAACTGATCTCCCGACGAACGAACTAAAATCAGGTAGAAGGCCTGAGATTAGAGACTTGAAGCTACCGTGAGGTATGAATCAAGGACCGTGATAGGCAGAACCGTGAAATGTGACAGGTCACCGAAGGTTTAAACAAGGCAGGGATTATTTTGCGGGTTAACCTAAATTAACTGTTCGTTAATTTTCTAGGGGGCACTTGTACATAGTAAAACATAGTAAAATACAGTAGAAATTGATCCAGAGAGATTTCTTCGGGCAGGTTTGGAAGTGCCGGTAATGAGGAGGACTGCGTTGCGGTCGATGGTTGGCCGAGGTTAGTTTTGTCCACAGACCATATCACAAACACTTCCGTCGAGCTGCAGTATGATGGCTAGATCATGCTGTACGAGAGGGTGGGGGAAGGGCCTGGTGAACGTGGCTCACAGAATTTCTATGTCAGTTGCCGCCAAGAATTCGCCAGACTTACCGCTACCCCTTCTTAGACTGTGTGCCTTACGAGTGTGCCTGCACAGCATTGCACAGCATTGCGCGTAAACTGGTGACACCGGGCAGGAGCTGGAACCTTGAAATAAGAAGCGGCTGAGGTGAAACTTACGATCGCATCAAAATAAAAGCCCTGAAAATATTAGTCCTGGCTACAAAGAGTTAGCCTATTTCTTTTTATGGTGATATCGAGACAAAACTAGGATATCCCCAGTTTATGCGGTAGCACAACATTTGCAGTAGTCTAATCTCTCAGGCGGAGTCAGGTCATCATGGTAATTTACATAGCCTCCAATGTGTTCGGATTTCCGCGCCGTGAAAATCACTGGGTGGTTGTTGCCACAGAACAAACTAGATAACCCCTCTTTTGTCCAGCTCCGTAAACAGGAACCTCCCAACTCCCACATTAATGCTCCATATTTCTCTACCGTCTCAATTACACACAATCGACATTTTTGACAGAACATCATGGCCCAAGCTACAGGTACTATCACGGCCAAAGTGGGCGACGGTAATAAAGACTGCGGTAATATAAACATTAACACCATCTATAACTCTGACGAGGATCTGCAAATCATGCGTTGGCTCTCTCCGCTAGAGCCAGACACCAGACATCACGGCGTACGCATCGACCGACTCGACGGAGTTGGGGAGTGGCTTTTAGAAACAAGCGAGTTTCTGGAATGGCGGCGGGGAGGTGAGGATGAAGTTCATGAGGCCGTCTTATTTTGCTCCGGGAATCCGGGGGTGGGCAAGACATACCTGAGGTAAGTGGCTGGATTGTTTTAAAAGAAAGGAGTATCACTGACGGCCGGAATACTAGTTCTCTGGTTATCGATAGGCTGTGCGACCAGGCAAGGGAGGATGATCTCGCCGTTGCATGCTTGTATTGCGACTACCTTGCTCAGCAGGAGCAGACAACTACCAGCATGCTGGGGGCGATTTTGAAGCAGCTGGTGGGCAGGGGAGATATCCCGGATCATGTGCGCCAATCATTTCGAGAGGGGAAAAAGGAGGTCGGTGGGCGAAAACTACTGCTTGCCGATTTGGTACGAATGTTGAAGGTCACTATTGCTTCGCTGCCACAAGTTTTCATCTGTATAGACGCACTCGACGAATGCCTGCCGAAGAACCTTCCCGAACTTCTGGGGTCGCTAAGAGATATTACTCAGGAGTCCCGTTCAACCAGAATATTCCTCACAGGGAGGCCACATGTCAAGGAATCCATCCAAAGATACTTCGCCAAAATAGTCGTGATACCCATCAATCCCAACACGGAAGATATCAGGAATTTCCTGGAGATGAGGTTAGAAAAGGACGACGAGCCAGATGCCATGAACAATGAGTTGCGGGCGGATATTGTGAGAGTTATTCTCGATAAGATGTCGGACATGTGGGTAACGGCTCTTCCCCTCAACCATTTATGCTTACCAACGATTGTGTGTAGATTCCTCCTTGTTTCTCTAAACATCGACGCTATTCTAGGGGAGGTGACAATTCGTCAGAGAAGGAAAAAACTGGAGGAGATGATGCGGGGCAATGGGCTGAGCGATGCCTATATAGCAACCCTAACCCGACTAAAGGCACAGAAGGGAAATAAGCCAGGACTAGGACTGAAGGTACTGATGTGGGTGCTATATTCGGAACGGCCGCTACGGGCCGAGGAGCTCTGTCACGCCTTGGGAGTTGAGGTGGGATCCTCAGATCTGGATCTCGAATGCGTTCCTTCGTTGCGGACACTCCTATCATCTTGTCTGGGTCTTGTTACGATCGAGGTGTCTTCTTCCACTCTTAGACTGGTGCACTTTACGCTGCAAGAGCATCTCTTGCGTGATCCTGCCCTATTCTATAATCCCCACTCGACAATTGCGGAGGCTTGCTTGACATACCTCAACTCCACACGTGTCTGTGAACTTTCACCACTTCCACCAACCCCTGTACTGGCCCCACCCGAAATGCCCCTTTTAGAATATGCCTCTCTTTACTGGGGGAATCACGCAAAAAAGGGGGTTACGGAAAACGTAAGAATACTTGCACTGAGGCTTCTTGACAGATTTGACGAGCATCCCTCTGCACCGCTACTGTTATTGCCCTATTTTAAAGCCACGAGACGACGCATTTGGTTCAACCAGCCAGAACAATTCAGGGGATTTACTGGACTCCACGGAGTAGTATTTTTAGGGGTTGTGGAGATATTTCTTGATGTGCTGAAGATGAAAGAATGGGACGTTAATGCTGCTGATTGCATGGGGAGAACTCCTCTCGCATGGGCGGCTGAAAGGGGATATGAGGAGGTAGTAGAGATGCTTTTAGACCGAGGGGACGTCAATCCCAACCAGGCAGTCACCTTTCGGGGCCAAACGCCGCTCTGGCTGGCTTGTTACGCCGGGCACGAGGGAGTGGTAAAGCTTCTTTTGGGACGAGAGGACGTCAATCCCAACCAGGCAGACACCAATTATGGCCAAGAAAAAACGCCGCTCTGGCAGGCTTGTTCCGAAGGGCACGAGGGAGTGGTCAAGCTTATTTTGGGACGAGAGGACGTCAACCCCAACCAGGCTGACACCGAATATGGCCGAACACCGTTCTCGCAGGCTTGTTACCGCGGGCACGAGGGAGTAGCAAAACTTCTTTTGGAACGAGAGGACGTCAATCCCAACCAGGCTGACACCGAATATGGCGCGACTCCATTCTCGCTAGCGGCCCGGGGCGGGCATAAGGGGATTGTACAGATGCTTTTGCAGCGACAGGATATCAATCCTGACCATCCAGGCACCAAATATGGCCGAACACCGTTCTCGCAAGCTTGTTACCACGGGCACGAGGGAGTGGTAAAACTTCTTTTGGAACGAGAGGACGTCAATCCCAGCCAGGCAGACACCAGATACGGCCGAACGCCGCTCTGGCAGGCTTGTTCCGGAGGGCACGAGGGAGTGGTAAAGCTTCTTTTGGAACGAGAGGACGTCAATCCCACCCAAGCGGACACCGAATATTACCAAACGCCGCTCTGGCGGGCTTGTTACGGAGGGCACGAGGGAGTGGTAAAACTTCTTTTGGAACGAGAGGACGTCAATCCCAACCAGGCAGACACCGATTATAACAGGACGCCGCTCTGGGTGGCTTGTTTCCGCGAGCACGAGGGAGTGGTAAAGCTTCTTTTGGGACGAGAGGACGTCAATCCCAACCAGGCAGACCCCTATTTTAGCCAAACGCCGCTCTGGCTGGCTTGTTCCGAAGGGCACGAGGGAGTTGTCAAGCTTATTTTGGGACGAGAGGACATCAATCCCAACCAAGCAGACACCGATTGTGGACAAACGCCGCTCTGTCAGGCATGTTCCGAAGGGCACGAGGGAGTGGTAAAACTCCTTTTGGAACGAGAGGACCTCAATCCTAACCAGGCAGACACCAAATACGGTCGAACGCCACTCGCGTGGGCAGTTCACAACCGGGTCGAGGGGATACTAAAGCTTCTTTTGGAACGACAGGACGTCAATCCCGGAAAGGCAGACACCAAATCTGGTGCGACGCCGCTCCTGCTTGCAGTTGAGAGCAGGCACGAGGGGATAATAGAAATGCTTTTGGAACGAGAGGACGTCGACCCCAACCAGCCAGATACCGAATATGGCGCGACCCCATTCTTGTTGGCGGCCCGGCGCGGGTATAAGGGGATAGTACAGATGCTTTTGCAAAGACAGGATATCGATCCTAACAATCCAGACACTAAATTTGGCAGAACGCCGCTAGAGTGGGCGGCTGAGGGCGGGCACGAGGATGTAGTAAAGGCAATTTTAGAACGGAGCGCTATCCCCCCTGCCATGCCAGATCACCTAAACCAAACACCACAGTTATTGGCTTCCTCCCAAGGCCATGATGCAGTTGTGAGTCTCCTTCCGGAACAAATCAGTCCCAATTCCGACACAGCAAGTCGCGCTGGCCAGACACCCCCCCATTCATCTGCTCGGGCTGGGGCTGAGTGTGTGGTGGAGATGCAATTTACTATTGGCCAAAACACCGACCCTACGGATCGTATTTGCCAACCCGCACTCCTATCGCCAGGCTCACATGTGCGGGAACCGGTGTTGGACCCCAAAAACTCTGGTTCTATGTCCCACAATAATGACCCCCCAGCAACCGAACCTCTCAATCTCTCTCCGCCCCCCTCTATGTGGCCCCTAAAGTTGTCGTATCCTGTGGTCGGCCGATATTGGATCATCGCCGCTTTCATTTGTCTTCTGGCTCTCTTCGCTTACCTACTTCCCGCTTCATTACTGGACTCATTCTCCTTAAAGAAGTAATTGCCGTGTGAGGAATTGGTGAAGGCAAGACCTTAATAGATTTGGATGTAAATAGGATTTGAGAAGGGTATTTTTCTAATTTCTTCCTGCTATTTACTAAATATTATCCTACTTTTTGTTCCTCTCTCTTCGCCTTTCCCTCAAGCTCCCATTAGAATTGGTTCAATTGTAGTTTTCTCGCTCTTCATTCTTGCTATTCTATCATTTGTTGAGCTGGTATTTGCCTCGTTTTTTCCTAGGGGTGGTGTATAGTAACTTTACTGTACAGTATCGCTCG
>Ga0307509_10012523_pt1 | contig 10141 bp, 9 predicted proteins | sample 10_EM_MG_FD_202245 | JGI IMG/M metagenome (GOLD analysis project Ga0307509, IMG submission 202245) | Populus trichocarpa ectomycorrhiza microbial communities from riparian zone in the Pacific Northwest, United States - 10_EM | ecosystem: Host-associated > Plants > Roots > Unclassified | place...
AGAAGACGTCACCATGCACATCACCATCCTCACCTTCGAAGGTTTCAACGAGCTCGACTCGCTCATCGCGCTCGGCATCCTCAACCGCGTCAAGAAGCCGGATTGGCGGGTGTCGATCGCCAGCCCCGCGGCGCGCGTCCGATCGTGGAACGGCTTGGTACTCGAAGCGCAGGCATCTCTTCGCGAGGTCAGTGCTGCCGATGCGGTCATCGTCGGCAGTGGCGCGCAGACGCGGCAGGTGGTCGCCGATGCGGCATTGATGGCGCAATTGCAGCTCGACCCCTCCCGGCAATTACTGGGCGCGCAGTGCTCCGGCACGCTCGTGCTGGCCAAGCTCGGGCTGCTCGACGACGTGCCCGCCTGCACGGATCTGACCACGAAGCCCTGGGTCCAGGAAGCCGGCGTGAATGTGCTGAACCAGCCATTTGTCGCCAAGGGCAATGTGGCCACCGCAGGCGGCTGCCTCGCGTCTCAGTATCTCGCCGCCTGGGTGATCGCCCGTCTGGAGGGCATCGAGGCGGCAAAGAGCGCGATGCACTACGTCGCTCCGGTGGGGGAAAAGGACGACTACGTCTCGCGTGCGATGCGAAACATCACGCCATACCTCGAAGGAACCCTTGCGACGGCGTAAACGGCCAATTCCGCGCCTTGACGTTCGGTGCAGGTCAGTCGCACGAACCAGCCACTTGAGTGACCGAGACTTCTGCGCAAGTTGTGCGATGGCGGCTTTCTATCAGGCCGCGCTGGATGGGCCGGCACGCAGCGCGGCGTCGAAGCTGCGGTCCCACAGCGGCGCCACGTCGGCCGGGCCATCCAGCACGCCGATCTTCGTGAAGGTGTCGGCCACGTCCTGGTGGCCGCTGATCACGCGCGCATCGACGGCGCGCAGCGCATAGTCGTCGCTGCGGTTGTTGAAGAGCTCGATCAGGTCGCCGACCGGCACGCGCGTCTCGGCCGATTGCGCGCGCGCATATGCAAGGTAGTTCGGATTGGCCCACGCGTAGGCCTTGCGCAGCCGCAGCAGGTAGTCGGTGATCGCTGCGTGGCGCAGCGGGTCGGCGATGGACTTCGGGTTCGCGTAGACGGGGAAGTTGCCCGACAGATAGCCCTTGCCGGTCTTGAGCACGCGGGCGCCGTAGCGCGTGCGCGCGAGCTGGCCGTTGTAGCCGTAGATCGCCCAGGCATCGAGGTCGCCGCGGTCGAAGGCCGACAGGCCGTCGGCCGGCGTCAGGTTGATGGCGTTGATGTCCTGGAACGAGAGGCCCGCCTCGGCCAGCTGCTTCTGCAGGAAGTAGTGCGCCGTGGTGGCACGCACATAGCCGACGCGCTTGCCCTTCAGGTCGGCGATCGTGCGGATGGCCGTGTCCTTGCGCGCCAGCGTGACCTGGTTGTTCAGGTCTTCACGGGCCACCGCGATGAAGCGCACGCTGGCCTTCTGGCGCGCGGCAAACACGCCGGGGATCTCGCTGCCCGAACCGAGATCGAGCGCGTCGCCATTGATCGCCTCGATGTGCAGCACGCCGTTGTTCAGCTCGCGCCAGTCGATCGTGTACGGCGTGTCGGTGAGCTGCGCCGCGGCCAGCAGCGCACGCCAGTTGCCCTTGTAGGTGCCGATGCGCAAGGTGACCTTGGACAGGTCGGTGGCGGCACGCGAGACGACGGGCGACCCGAGCAGCGCAACGCTGGCAGTGGCGAGCAACGCGCGGCGACGGCCGGGACTCGGAAGTGATGTGGGCATGACGGCTCCGGAGAATGCTGACAACGAGCGTTCAGCGTATCGCCGCACCATGCACAACGGAAGTGAGCTTATCGACTATTGATATGCATGACGCGACGCCGTCAAACCGACTGCCACACCGGCGAGTCCGCAACGAACGAAGCGAAGCGCCGATCGACATGCGCCGAACGCTCCTCACGGTGCCACACCGGCTCACCCGCCACGAACACCTGCAGCTCGCCGGAACCGAAAGGCATCCATGCCTCATTGCGTGTCAGCGGCTCGGTGGCGACCAGCACCATGCGGTCGTCGGGGCCGTTCGCCACGCTCAGGTCCAGTGCGATGTCGTGGTCGACCAGGTGCGCGGTTGGGAACGGGTGCTCGCGCTTCAACCAGAACAGGCGGGTCGATGCGTGGGCATAGATCGCCTGCCCGTCGGACAGCAGGAAGTTGAAGCGGCCATGACGCGCAATGTGATCGGCGAGATCGGCGATCACCGGCGCCAGGTCTTGCCAGCCCGGCGCGCGCCGCCCGCGGAAGCGCCGCCGCAGCTCCTGCAGCATCCAGCAGAACGCACGCTCGCTGTCGGTGTCGCCCACCGGCAGGTAGCTGCCGGTCAAGCGCGGATGGAAATCCTTCAGGTCGCCGTTGTGGCAGAACGACCAGTGGCGGCCCTGCCATTCGCGCACGAAGGGGTGGCAGTTCGACAGCTGCACTGCGCCCTGCGTGGCCTTGCGGATGTGGGCAAGCACCGTGCGGGCGCGGATCGGGTGGCGGCGCAGGAAGTCGGCGAGCGCCGAATCGCTGGCCCGACCTTCGTCGATGAAATGGCGGCAGACCTTGTCGTCGTGGAACGCCAGACCATAGCCGTCGGCGTGTTCGCCGGTGTGACCACCGCGTGCCGACAGGCCGGTGAACGAGAAGGTCACGGCACTCGGTGCGTTGCAACTCAGGGCAAACAATTGGCACATGTCAGATCATCAACGCGCGAGGCTCATGATGCGTTGTCGACCCAACACGAAGCAGCCTGCGTGCCGCAAGGCCTGATCTGACCTGCTGTGTGCATTCGTTCACGCGAGCGCGTCCGCTCACATCACCATTCAGTCGCCGAAGCCGAACCGGCCATCGGCGACCAGCTGACTCAGCGGCAGGCGCTGGTTCGGCGCTTCGCGGGCCTGCAGCGCCTCGGAGAGCACGGCCTTGTCGCCCCGGCGGCCGATCGCGATCACCGCCTCGATCGCGTGGTCCGCCGGGATCGACAGCGCGTTGCGAGCACGCTCGCGGTCGAAGCCGCCGATGCCGTGGGCATGCCAGCCCGAGAGCGTGGCCTGGAACGCCAGGCTGGCCCAGGCGGCACCGGCATCGAACGAATGCGATACCAGCGCGTCGGCCTCGGTCTTGCCCGGCTGCACCCAGCGCGTCTTCGACAGCACGAGCACCAGGGCCGAGGCGCGATGCGCCCACGCGCGGTTGAACTCGCCCAGCGACTCGAAGATCGGCTGCCAGCCGGGTGTACCGGCGCGGCCGTAGATGAAGCGCCAGGGCTGCGAGTTGTAGCTCGACGGCGCCCAGCGCGCTGCCTCGAACAGGCTGAACAGCGTGGCTTCGGGAATCGCCTCGCCGGTGAAGGCGCGGGGCGACCAGCGCTGCGTGAAAAGCGGGTCGATTGGATGCTCGGTGAGTCGCTCTTGGCTCATGACGGGTGAATGGCTCCGGGTGGTGAATAAAAGGCAGCAGCGCTTGTTCCTGGCTCACATGCACGATACAGACCACGGCACACCGCTTCAACAACGCTTTGCGCGAATCGATATGCGCGCGGCGCGCCTGCGCCAGCGTCAGCCGATATCCGGCCAGCAGATATCGAAGCGCGCAATGCTTCGTTCGTGTCGCGCCAATGCGGTCCCACCATCGCGCCGTTCCGTTCATCACGCAGCAGAGCTTCCTACCCTCCATGAGCAGCACCACGAGCGCAGCACCGCGTCAGCTCCACCTCAACATCAACATCCTGCACTCGGGCTTTCTGCCATCCGCGTGGCGCCTTCCAGAGAGCGACCCGTGGGCCTTCGCGGATGTGCAGCACTACATCCGGGTCGCGCAGATCGCCGAGGCCGGCAAGCTCGATGCCGTGTTTCTCGCCGACAACGCGGCCATCGTCGACCAGATCCACTTCCGGCCGATCACGGCACTCGAGCCGACCGTGCTGCTCGCAAGCATTGCCTCGGCGACAACGCATATCGGGCTGATCGGCAGCGCCTCGACGAGCTACAACGAGCCCTACAACATCGCGCGCCGCTTCGCGACGCTCGACCACGTGAGCCAAGGCCGCGCCGGGTGGAACATCGTGACCTCGGCCGATGTACCCTCGGCCCGCAACTTCGGCCTGGAATCCGCGCCGGACCATGCCCGGCGCTATGCGCGCGCAACCGAATTCACCGCAGTCGTGAAGGCGCTGTGGGACAGCTGGGAAGACGATGCCTTCGTCGGCGACAAGGCGGCCGGCCGGTTCGTCGACCCGACACGCGTCTGGCCGGCACGCTGGGCCTCGCGCCCGACCAACTGAAGCTCGACCAGCGCCTGCCCGACCACCTGCCCCTGCCGGCCGGCGGCAACGGCAACCACACCTTCTTCAACGCCACGCTCGCGCTCGCGCGGCGCCACGGCTACACGGCGCGCGAACTGATCCGCGCACTGGCCGGCGGCGGCGGGCACCGCGTCATCGTCGGCACCCCCGAACAGATCGCCGACGACATCGAGCATTGGTTCAAGGGCGGCGCTGCCGACGGCTTCAACCTGATGCCGGACGCGTTGCCGCACGGCCTGCAGCACTTCGTCGATGGCGTCGTGCCCATTCTTCAGCGGCGCGGCATCTTCCGCACCGAGTACGCCGGCCGCACGATGCGCGAGCATCTCGGCCTGAGCCGGCCGGCGCATCCAGCGACCCAGCAGTCTCATGCGCCGATCAAGCAACACCACTAGACTGCACGTTCTCATGAGCATCAGCCTGCCCTCTGCCCCAGCACAGCTTGCGTCGAAGTCGCCGATCGAAGTCCGTCGCTTCGAAGCACCGCTCGGCGCCGAAGTGATCGGCCTCGACCTGCGCGCGCCGCTGGTCGAGGCCGACTTCGCGACCATCCACCGCGCACACCTGGACCACCACGTGCTGGTGTTCCGCGACCAGCGCATCACGCCGCAGCAGCAGATCGATTTCAGCCGCCGCTTCGGGCCGCTGCAGATTCACGTGCTGCACCAGTTCCTGCTGAAGGACCACCCTGAGATCCTGATCGTCTCGAACATCGTCGAGCACGGCCAGCCGATCGGCCTGGGCGATGCCGGCCACTACTGGCACTCCGACCTGTCGTACAAGGAGCACCCGAGCCTGGGCTCGATGCTGCACGCACAGGAGCTGCCCGACGACGGCGGCGACACGCTGTTCGCCAACATGCACCTGGCCTGGGACACGCTGCCGGCGCCGCTGCGCCAGGCCGTAGCGGGGCTGCGCGCCGAGCACTCGTACCTCGCCAAGTACGAGGAGCTGCGCCAGCGCAGCCCGTGGCGCCCGAAGCTCAGCGACGCGCAGGTTGCGCAAGTGAAGCCGGTCGAACACCCGGTCGTGCGCACGCACCCCGAGACCGGCCGCAAGGCCTTGTTCGTCAGCGAACATTTCACGACGCGCATCAAAGGCCTGCCCGACGACGAAAGCCGCGACCTGCTCGCTCAGCTGTTCGCGCACAGCGTGCGGCCCGAGCACATCTACCGCCATCGCTGGCAGCCGCACGACATGGTGTTCTGGGACAACCGCTCGCTGATGCACCTGGCCACCGGCTGCCCCGAGAATCAACGCCGGCGCTTGAACCGCACCACGATCGAAGGCGACGAGCCCTTCTGACTTTGTGCCACGAGGCCCTCTTGGATTGTTCGTCTTCGCACACGACCTGTGCTGATTGGTCCAGAAGCTGGCGAACGAGGGCACCGCCTACGTGCCGTTCTTCCCGCTCGGCGGCTTCACGCCGCTGCAGTCGAGCGCACTGTCGGAGGTGGCCCTCCAATTCGATGCGACCCCTATGCAGGTGGCGCTCGCCTGGCTGCTGCAGCGCTCGGCAAATCTGCTGCTCATCCCCGGTACCTCGTCGGTCGAGCACTTGCGCCGGAACCTTGCAGCGGCCGAGCTGCGGCTGCCCTCCGACGCAGCCGCGCGGCTGGAAGCCGCTCGGGGTGACGGTCGGTCGGCGGCAAGAGGCCGTGTCGCTGCGTTGAAGTTGTGTTTAAACATCGCCGTGGTCTGTTGTTCGCCGAGTTGCGGGAACCATTCGGCGCGTTCATGGGCAAGCTCAGGGTGCAGGTGAGTACGGGGTGCTGACAATCTTTCGTACGTCGCCGCTTGATTCAGAGCTCCGGAACCCCCTGCTCATGCCTGTCGCTGGACCGCCTTTCCGCTCGCTCGCTGTTCATGCCAACATTGCCAGGCGAGACGGGCAGTTGCTCGAACACGCTGGTCGAGACGCGTGGTCTCTCGACACTGAGTCGGTTCTGCCAATGCACTCGGCGCCACGTTGGACCCAACCCTTCGGCAACCACCTGATAGGAGAGCACCCTTGAATCATCCCGTCTCACGCACCGACGCCACCGCTATCGATCCCGCGAGCGCTCGCCGCCGCCTGCTGCGATTCATGGCCGGCAGCCCCCTGCTGGCTGGGTCCGCGGCACCTGGCTTGCTCTCCGCGCTGTCGGCAGTGCTGCCCGACGCTGCGTCAGCACAGAGCTACGACGTGCTACGCGCGCAGACACGCAAGGTCGGCGAGATCATCGGGTCGCCCGAAGACGCGCTGAACGTGATGGACTTCGAGCCGGCGGCGCGAAAAGCGCTGCTGGACCAGGGCGCGCCGGCGCACTGGGGCTATCTGGCCACCGGCGTCGATGGCGATGCCACGCTGCATGCCAATCACGGCGACTACGACAAGATCCGAATCAAGGTCCGGCGGCTGGTCGACGCGCGAAAGATCGATACCCGCATCCGCCTGTTCGGCGCCGAGTACGCGAGCCCGATCTTCCTGTCGCCGGTGAGCAGCCAGGGTGCTTTCAACCCGGAGGCCGAGATTCCGGTCGCACGCGCCGCGGGCGCGAAGAAGCAGCTGATGGTTCTGTCGACCTCGAGCAACTCGTCGCCCGCCGATGTGGCCAAGGCGCACGGCGGGCCGATCTGGTTCCAGCTCTACCCGACCGACGACTGGGAGGTGACGCGCTCTCTCGTCAAACGCGCCGAAGAGGCCGGGGCGACCGCCATCGTGCTGACGGTGGATCGGCAAGGCGGGCGCAATACCGAAACCCTGTTCCGTGCGCGGCGGCAAGACGACCGCCAGTGCGTCGCCTGCCATGCCGGCGGATTCAAGAACGAAGTCTCGCGCAAGCCGGCGTTCAACGATCTCGACGTGTCGCGTGTCACCAATTTGTACGGGACCGGCATGACCTGGGACTTCGTCGCCAAGCTGCGCGCCTCGACGAAGGCGAAGGTCGTCCTCAAGGGCATCATGACCGGTGACGACGCCGCCCGTGCGGTGCGGGCCGGTGTCGACGGCATCATCGTGTCCAACCATGGCGGCCGCGCCGAGGAGAGCTTCCAGTCCACGATCGGCGCGCTGCCCGAGGTCGTCAAGGCGGTCGGCGGAAAGATCCCCGTGCTGGTCGATGGCGGGGTGCGCCGCGGAACCGATGCCTACAAGGCGTTGGCATTGGGCGCGACGGCGGTCGGTATCGGGCGGCCCTACTGCTGGGGGCTCGCGGCCTTCGGTGAACCGGGTGTCGCTGCCGTGCTCACCATCCTGCAGCGGGAGTTCGAAACCATCATGCGCCAGGCCGGCGCGACGGAACTCAAGCAGATCGTCGCCGCGACGGTCGCCACCGGCCCTGGGTTCGCCTTGCGCTGACCACTTCTCATTTTCTAGGCGATGCCTCGATGATCAAGGTCACCGAGTCCCGTTGCATGCATGATCTTGATCTGGACATGTGCTACCCACGCGAGGCATCGCTGATGCAAGAAGACCTCTTTTCGATTCCTCCCTTCGTCGTCGAGGTTCTGAAGCTGGCCGGCGTCGATCTCGACGAAGTGCTCTCTCGCTGCGACAGTTCTTCTGCCGGGCAGGCAGGGCGCAGCCACATTCGTCTGCGCACAGATCGCTACTTCGCGTTCTGGCGAGCGCTGGAAGCTGCCGCGTTCCCCCTGACTTCGGCTTGCGGCTGACCGAAGCGCCAGGTACAAGCGGCTGACGTGCCCCGAGGAGATCGACGTCGAGGTCGTCGGCGAAGAGGCGCACGTAGGCCCGCGCTGGCTGCATGGTCCCGGTATCGCGCCGCCTATGCTTGTCGACACCACTCTGGCCTGGCTGTGCAGGCTCGCGAGCCTCAGTTCCGAAGGCGCGATCAGACCCGTTCGCATCGAGCTCACGCGTGTGGAAGCAAGATGAAGACGACACGACCCACTACATCGATGGCGCGTTCATGGAATCCCACGGCCGCGAGGTCATGGAGTGCGTGCACGAAGGCCAGATGTCCCTCTTCACCGCGGACACTCACTTTGTCCTCTAAGTGGATGCCAAGAGTCCGACGCCATCACAGGAGCTGCATTCCCGCGCCGTGCTGGCTCCGGTCTTCGCAAAGCCATCGAAGTTGAACGGCGCCTTATGATCGCGGCGCTCCGCTACCTCGATACCTTCGCGAAGGTGGACGGCGCGTGGTTGTTTGCCGAGCGCTTGCTCTATGTCGACTGGGTCGAAGAGCGTGCGCTAGCGTGACTCCCGCGCCGCGGCGCAGGTGGGCCAAACGCAAAACACACAAACAGGGAAATATGAAAACAAAGGCACTTTTTCTTGCATTGATTGGCGCGATGCTGGTTGGCTGCGGCGGCTCGCAAGACCAGGCGACCGCAAGTAACGCAGCGGGCGCCACCGCGACGGCACTTGCCTCGAGCGTCAACGCCAGCGTGCCCTATGGCAATGCTCCCGCTGCCATTCCGGGCACCGTCGAGGCCGAGAACTACGACACTGGCGGGCAAGGCGTGGCCTACAACGTCGGGTCGGTCAATGGAACGGGGAACAGCTACCGCACCGACGGCGTCGATCTGGAAGCCACCTCCGCCTCAGGCGGGGGCATCAACCTGGGCTGGACCTCGTCCGGTCAGTGGTTCCGCTACACGGTCAACGTGGCCACGGCCGGCACTTACACGGTGAGCTTCGAGGTGGCGGCGCCTGCTGCCGTGACGAGTGCCTTCCATCTGTCCGACGCAGCAGGAGCCAATCTGAGCGGGCCGGTCGGCGTGCCGGCCACCGGCGGTTGGCAGACATGGCAAACGGTGACGGCCACCGTCACCCTGCCCGCGGGACAACAGGTGTTGATCCTCAACGAGGACAGCGGCGGCTGGAACATCAACAAGGCGACGTTCGTGCTTGCGCAATCGAACGGGAACGGCGTCGCCTGCGGAAGCCCCCGTGACGGCACCGACATCTGCATGCTGCCGTACTACCGGATGCGCGTCGAATACCTTGACCAAGGGGATTGGACGGATCTGACCGTCACCAACCCTGAGAAGCTGATCAAGGTCAAAGAACTCAGCATGGTGGGCACGCCGATCGTCCACGTGATCGACAAGCAGCACATCGGCCTGAATACGCAATTCGGCAACGATCTCAAAGTGGTCGTCGACTATGCGCTGACGGCCGATGCCATCAACACGCCGTTCGCGTTCAAGATCACCAAGGGCGGAGCGGGCACGGTGACGGCTCGCATCTCGACCGTGGTCGGAGGCACGGTGACGCTGGTCAAGGAGATCCTCCTGCAGGCCGGTGACCTCGCTTTCACGGTGGACCTTTCGTCGCTCAAGAACGTGGCTCCGACGCAGGCGCCGATCGTCGACGTCCCGCGGATGGGCATGGCCCTGTACTACCCCTGGTACACGCTCGACAGCTGGTCGAGCACGACGCTGAGCGACAAGCCGCTCACGCTCTACGCTTCGAACAACCCGACCGACGTGCAGCGGCAGATCGCTCAAGCGCAAAGCGCCGGCATCAACAGCTTCGTCGTATCGTGGTCGGGGCCGGGCACCACGAGCGATCAGAACTTCGCCATGATGCTCAATCAGGCGACAGCCCGTGGCTTCAAGGTCGGCATTTTTCTCGAGATCCTCAAAGACGACGGGCCGCCGCGCGAAGCGAGCGAACTCATCACGTGGCTGAACTACCTGACCTCGACGTATCAGGACCATCCGGCGCTGCTCAAGGTGCACAACCGGCTCTTCGTAGCGCCCTACCTCTCCGACTACATCTCGCTGGACACCTGGAAGACGATCCGCGCCGGCGTGCGCAATGCCGGCCACGATATCTGGCTGGTCGAAGATCGGCAGAACCTGGACTCCCTCGAGGTGTTCGACGGCATGTG
>Ga0307509_10012524_pt1 | contig 10140 bp, 7 predicted proteins | sample 10_EM_MG_FD_202245 | JGI IMG/M metagenome (GOLD analysis project Ga0307509, IMG submission 202245) | Populus trichocarpa ectomycorrhiza microbial communities from riparian zone in the Pacific Northwest, United States - 10_EM | ecosystem: Host-associated > Plants > Roots > Unclassified | place...
AGAGACCAGTCGAGAATGAGTTTCTTAGCTCGCAACCATCGATAATAACAATCACGCCCGGGCATAGTCAGACTTCTGGCGGGAGGGCTAGTTACCAGGAACGGAGAACACTTGCCCCAATACGAGTAAGCCAAAATCGTACGCCTGCCTTCCTCTCCCGGTTGCCCGCAGCCTTGAATCCGCTTGCAACACCAGTCTTAACTCAAACCCAGTCGGATCCAACAATGCGAGAATTTTATAACGGAAGTGGACAGCGGACCAGTAGTAGGCGGAATGTGGCCGTAGGGCTAGAGCGTAGCATCCTGGTCAAAGCCAGTGACCTGATGTGGGACTGGACAATCTTCGTGAATCCGTTTCCGGACCCAATCACCCTGACGGAAGAAGTCCGCAGGTGCTGGAGGGATGCCCGGAGTGAATTGGGCTTTCCCGACTTTGGCGATGCTACCCTACCCTCCATTGAGCAGGTACGTTACCCTTAATTGATAACCTGCGTGTCATCCCAGACTAAACAGAGTGGCCGGCGGCCACTGGGTTTTAGATCCGGTCAAAGCACAGTTCGTGCAGATCTCAGTATCTGCATACTACGAAGTGCGCTATAACAGAACTCTATAAGCTTGACATTGAGGATCCTGCGGGCTGTGCACGAAGGGTGGCATACCTACTGGAGGAGGATAGGTTCACTTCCCCATCTAGCAACTATGAGGTAGTCTTTCGATATTCTCAGGATCATTTCTAACCGCAGTAAGACTAAATCTAATTCGGCGGACAGCCAATTTCTCTTAGATTCCTAGCGCCACAGATTCTGGGTGTGATATTTGCACAGTATTATTCTAGCCCCAAAAGGAAAGGCACGATGGACGATGGGTTCCTAGGTAAGATCAACGGCCCTTTTATCTGTGTGACTGCAGCCATATTGTGCCATTCCCTGTGATGCTGGCGGACTGGAGAGTTTATCGATAATGTGCCTTTCACGCGGGCCAATTGCAGAGGTAAGATGAACAGCGCCTACTTGTGGTTTTCAAAAGTATGCGGATCCCTTGGCGCCCAGCCATCAGGATACGTTCGAAAACTGCATGTACTCAACGCGGGTAATGGGTCGGCTAACGAGCAAACAGGCCTGCTGGAATGTCAGATAGTGATGTGGAATGGTACCGAAAAGGTCTGGCAGGATCAGAGGCACATTGGAGGCTGGAATCGCGAGGGAGCGGGGAAAGCAGGTGGAGAGGACTGCCGGATATTCAAATGATGAGGAGGCATTGAGGCGGGAGTTTGGGATGGGACTGGGGCCGGGTGGATTGGAATCGGCTGGCGGTGTCGCAGACGAGAGAAGGGGAATAGTTGATACAAGTATGGCGCTGTCGAGAGAACCTGGAGACGCGCCACGCCACACCGAAGAACCCGCCAGACCGAGAGGATAGAGGGAACCGTTTAATCAATAGTCTGTAATCATGTATCCATATGAAAGCGAAATAAATGATAGATATCAAGAGTTCAGAAGAGACTAAATTGTGATACCAGCAGTGTAGAGGCCGCGTGGCGGGCGGGCGGTTATAGGCAAGAAAGTCATAGTAATGAGTCGGGTCGATGAATACTAAGAGGTCAGGCAGGAAATGGCTCAAAGGGTAGGGAATGATGTCAGGCGGTCGGTATAACATCTGGCGGACTGTATAATGTTCGGCGGAGGAGAAGAGTGTGGAGGGTAGAGGGCAAAACAAAGAGGAGTAGGAGAACGTCCAGCGGATGCTGGAGAATACGCAACGGGCGTCCGGCAGTTGGGAAGGATGGGGAGAGTGGTAGGCAAATGTCCGCTGGATAAGTGAGGAAAGGGGGGGGGTACGGGAGTGTTTGGGAGAGGTTCAGAGGGAGGGGAGTATCATGGGAAGCAACTGGGCGCGTCTGGGAGGGGAGAATTCGCTGTCGAAAGGCTTCTGGGGGAGGTGGCAGGCGAACGGGGGCTTCCGGCGCTGCAGGGGGGAGGGGTTTTGCGCTGGGGGTATGGTCGCTAGGCAAAGTGCGCCAGGGTGCACCCGGTGCGTCCGGATGGAAAAAGGTAGCGCCCGGACGAACCGAGCCCGGGCGGAAGCACCCAGGACTGGAGTTTATGTTATAAGCGCCTGGAACGTCCGGGGGATGGGGCGAACAGGATGCAACAGGGCACAGGGCAGTTCTTTTGCTGATGTAGCTGACCGGAACTTCCTCTGACTGCGATGAGCCCTCCTTCGTTTGGTGGCATTCTCTCGAACTCGGCTGATCTTGCTGAGCCTCGGCTGGCGGGGCTATATGCCTCCGAGGGCTTTTCTCCTCTCATTGTGTCCCCGAGACCCATCATTCAGGAGTCCCTATTCCCTCAGGCGCTGGGCCCGGTGGGACTTTACCACAGTTTAGCTGATAGGTTGTTTGGCTAGGGGGAGTGGGTTTGGTTTCCTTTGTTGGTTGTGTCTGTTAGGCGGGAGCCTATCAAAAGGTCTTGCTAGATAACTCAGGCCGATAAGCTTAATCGTTGTAAAGACCCTACGATAGGTAGCTACAATGACTATCACCTTAGCCCAAATGGTATACCAAGTGGTAACAAGAGGTGGTATGGTCTCGTATACTTAGTATATACATAGCTGGTTAGCCGTGGGCTAATTGGTAAGGGTCACGTGGCTTTGTAGAAGGTCACGTGTTCAACTCTTCAAGGCGACAGAGTTATTTTATGCATAACACGAATGTTTATTAAGTGAAAGATTCAGGAGGAATCGAGTAGGCGCTAAACATCATTACACGGCATAAGGATTCCTCAGTAGGAAATGTCCAAGTTACCCTACCTTCACTGGCAAAGTCCTCCTAGAACTTGGGGTCGATTGCCTCAAATTCTATAGGCTCTTGGATTTTCATAGGCGCACACGCATCCGTGCGGACAAGCCCCATGCCTGAGTAATGCTGGTCCGAACATGCTATTGAACTTGGGAGGGTTTAGCTAACACCCCCCTATGGCCCCAGCGTTGGGACGGCGCGTCATAGGCAGACGGCTGTGTAGTTGCTGGTTTGCTTGTTAAAAGAGGTCATTGGAGCAGCTGCCGTAACACCGTATAAGTCATCGCCGTCCGTCCGACTAAATGTTGGTCACAGGATATATAAGGGGAGTATGGGTAACCGCCAAAAGGGGGGCCGCCCATATATGGTCTCTCGGGCACCTAGGAGTCTATTCTTGCCTACGGGTGGTAGGGTAGTCTTCCTAGTGGTACTCAGGTAGTCTCAGAAGGCCAGGGTGCTTTCGAGAAAAATACCTCAGTAACCAGCGCGGGCCTTCTCCCCTTGATTTGTAGCATTACTATGGGTTGTTATTGGACTCTAGGGGTATGAGTCTTATCACGGAAGAGATGTCCAGAAAGGATGGCTCTGGGTAGCGCCCACTTAGCCAACCATCGGCTACATCTCACCGGGGAAGCTTGCATGTCAATTTATCACCTTGGATAGTCGCGTAGATTAAATGATGGACTGCCTAGCTTGTATAGACGAAACTACCTCTGGGCCAGTGAGTCCACCACCTTGGTATTGATTCCGGTTGTTGTCATAACAGTTAGCCACTGGTATGACTTCGATAGGAAGAGTTTTTCCACCTCTGGTTGTATTGGAGATGGATTGCAGAAACTCATATCCTATTGACGGAGTTAAGTGTACCCGAGTTGGTCCGACACTTCCAGCTGGATAATTCCTGATGGAGGGTAGACCTCGGACAAACCCTGAGCAGGACAGGGTACTCGCACAACGTCGGAGTAGTGGTGAATCTCAAAGGCTTAAATCTGATATCTACTTAAGTTTAAGCGTTTGGCATTCTACTTCGAGAACCAACTTTCCTCGAGAGAACTTATTGAGTGAAGCTTTCAGCTTAACGATATTAAGTTTTACCGTTTGATTCTTCTGAATTATTTATCTCATCTTTATCTTCTACTTTGAGTATTTGGTGCGGTCGCAACCTTAGAGTTCACCTCTCTATAGGGTGCCCCCGTTACAATCGTGGACGGAGAGTGTCTAGGAAGGCTCAATGATTCAAAATAGAGGTAGGTAAAGTAATAAAGATTTTTCTAGCGTAAAACCTTATATTGATAAGATCTCTTCTCCGTTCCTTGATAATGTTCAAAACAGCTCCATCAGTAAAAAAACCACCCTATGCCCTGGTGCATCTGGTACCCCCTGTCCGCCGGACGTACCAGGCGCTTATAACGTAATCTCCACTTCTGGGTGCTACCGCCCGGGGTATTGCCCTCCGGGCGCTCCCATTATACGTCAGGGCGCATCAGGTGCCGTCCGGTGCAACCTGCCTAGCAACCATGCATCCTGCAAAACCCTCCCCTCCCCGGCTGCACCTGATACCTCTGGATCCCCTACTACCTCCATCAGAGGCCTTGCAACAATGAATTGTCTCCTCCCAGTTACTCCAAGTGCCATCCCATGACACCTGAATATCTTCAGAAGGTGGTACTAAAGGCTTCCATACACGCCCCAGTTCACCCATACACGCCCCAGTTCACCCATACACGCTCCAGTTCACCCATTGTTCGCCCACTTGTTCTTTTACACCACACAACGCCCATTCAGGTCTATAGTTAATAGCAAAGTGATTCACAAGTATAAGAGTAGGCAAATAAATGAATACAGTCTGTTTATTAAAGCTATAGAAGTACAAGGAATTCAACCACAAGTAGTATATGACTCGAAGCTGTAGATACCAGCCCGGGGAACAGAACTACAAACTTTGAGAAAACTCTACAACCAGCGGTCGGAAAAGATCAGGAAGCAGACTATTAGAATCTGGTCAACAAGAGGAATAAAAGCGTATAAGGCTCAAACCGGTGGCATGCTTGTACCACACTGCAGCAAACAATCTGAAGATACCTGCCCGGTGAACAAAAGTACAAACTGGAAGGTAACTCAATGGCCAGCAGGCGGATCGAGTCGGGAAGTGTACCATTGGAATCCGCCGGACAAGACGAATCGAACGGTATAAGGCTCGAAGCGGTGGTATGCCTGTAGCTGTCAGCATGGTTAAAGAGAGTGGTAGCTCACCAGCCAGTGGACCGCCAGAGCCGGGAGATAGCTTATTAGATTCAGCTTGGCGAGAGGAATTCAATTGTATAAGGCTTGAACCTGTGGCATGCTTGTAGCACTCTGCAGCAAACAATCTGAAGTTACATGCCCGGGGAACCAGAGTACAAACTAGAAGGTAGCTCCACAACCAGCGGTCGGATCGAGTTGGCAAGCTGACCATCTGGATCCGCCGGACGAGACGAATCGAATGGTATAAGGCTCGAAGCGGTGGCATGCCTGTAGCAGTCAGTAGGGTCAGAATGGTGATACCTCCCCAGCCAGAGGTCCGCCAGGGTCGGGAGATATCCCATCTGATTCAGCTCGACGAGAGGAATTCAATGGTATAAGGCTCGAAGCTCTGGCATGCTTGTAGCACTCTGCATCAGACAATCTGAAGGTACCTGCCCGGTGAACAAAAGTACAAACTATGAGGTAGCTCCACAACCAGCGGTCGGATCGGGTTGGGAAGCGGTCCATTTAAATCCGCCGGACGAGAAGAATCAAATGGTATATGGCCCGAAGCGGTGGCACCCCTGTAGCTGTCAGGTGGTTAAAGTGAGTGATAGCTCACCAGCAAGATGTCGGCCACGCCTGGGGAGCGGAGTATTAGAATCCGCCGGACAAGATGAACTAGTGTATGGCCTGAACCGGTTACACACTGGCACCTGTAGTAGTCTGCAGCAATCAATCTTGAGGTACATCTTCGGAGAACAGATGTGCTAACCAGGCCAGGCTCTGAGTACTAGCTGTGTGATTTGGCGGCTGGTGATATGTAGGAACTTAAGCGATTTGATGCAGTACTTGTTAACTTGAGCAAAATAAGGGGTGTTATGTATCGTTACCGGGACGATAGCTTCTTAGTAAGCTTCTCTGAATAAGGTTTATCTTCTGGTGATCTTTGCCTGCAGAGTTGGCGTTTTAGATGACGGTGGCGGATATCTGGAGACAAGATACTAGTCGCCCAAGGGGCACTCTCGCAGGGGTAATTCATCAGGTCTCTTCCAGTGGATCTGAGGCACAGCGTATCCGCTGGGTGCACCCGGTGTATCCCATCTCAGTTGCGTTGCACCGGAGGCCTCTGGGCGCAACCAGAGTATGCGGACCTTTGTTGGGCGCATGGGATCAGAAAAAAGGTCCGGTGGACAGTCAGGGCGCACGGGATGCATAGGGTGGACGCAACCCGTCCAGACGCCAGTTGTGTCAGCCGGATGCAAATCGTTTTTTTGCTGATGTACTCGGACCTCCCTTACAGAAATCAAGGCTGAATGTATTTCCTGTTGTGGAAGAGCTCATAGAACCAGCTGGGGATTGTAAGGGTAAATTCCGGTGGCTCGAAATGCACTCTGGCAATTACGAATTGTCATAACCTCCTTCCAAGCAGTCTGAAAAAGCTCTATAAACAATTCTTTATCAACCCCAGTTGCTCCCTTATGTGATGCATTATCCAAAGTCTTTAATACTTATAGTTAGTATTAACTCAATTGTTTAACTTGTAAGAGAATCTGAATTACCGCAAGAACTAGAATAATTGAACCGTGTTCTATGTCATTGAAGTTGCCCCCTCTGGTAAGGTCTGGTATTTTTTTGTTTTTTTATGACCTCCAGAGGGGCTGAGCAGCTGGTTTTTTGCTGTGTTTTTTGCCCCTATTCTAAAGTAGGGAATTCTCAACAACATAGCACACAGTTCAATTATTCGAGTTTTTGTGGTACCTTTCAGTATACAGTGGAATATGGTGAAAATATACCAACGTCCAATAGTTGCAGGAGATGCGTACTATGGGGAGGAAGACAGAGACACTTTATCCTTTGTGCTTCTGCAAACTCAATAAATTCCCACATAATGTGGTAATCATGTCCATCGAAGATAAGGAAACAATATTCATTAGGATCTTCAGGGTGAGTATGTGGCTCAAGGTTCTGGACACCCACTAGCAACTGCAATCCAAGATAGGCTGTCCACCCATTTCGTGAAACTGCCGTTGTCTAATGTCTCGGCATTTCCCCATGATACCAACTATAAAGATGCTTTTCACCCTTCATAATAACCACGGGAGGAATATCCTAATCAAATATTCCAACTGCTTCAATGACTGTAACTGTTTCTCGTGAACAAGGTTGCTGTAGAAAGGCAGCTTTTTCATCAGATTTGACAATCACCTTCAAAGAACACTCAATAAGTCCAATTTGAAAGCCTTTTTTGTCCATGTTGGAGATGTTCTGTGGCTTGACTTTGAATTCCTTTATTAATTTATCAAGTATGGGGAAGAAATCACGAAGGATGACTGGGTTATTGTTCATTGCACGGTTATTATCCAGGGCTCGACTATGTAACAGGTTTACTCCTGTCTAACGAAAAGGTACAATAGAGGGCTAGCGGTTGACCGGCAAGTGCTAGGTCTAAGTGAGGCTTCAGGGAATTCAAGGGCAAAGAGGAATAATAGTTAAAGGGCAAGTGGAACTCTGAGATCGCCATTCAACCAAGTATATTCTTAAAGCATGAGTCTGCTGAAGTCTGCCGTTCTCGTGCTAGCCAGGAGATGAGTTTAAATACAAGAGTTCCTTCAGAGCGATAGTAATCAGATATCCTGCAAGCACGATCATTACCAGGCAGTGCACCTTGCCCTGCATGTCCTGTGATCCCACATGAACCCTAAGAGTCATGACACTGCCTCAATGCTATCGTCAGCTTACATGACCGTTCCTTCACTTGTGATCCTAAATAAAACAATCAACATGCAAAACTAAACATAATACAAGCTACAGGGCCTTAATATAGCTCTGGGGCTGTGAAAAAAATCAAACTAATCAATGTCAGCAAAATAATCAAAGTAAACATAGGAAATGCTGTACGCTGCTCCTATATACAGTTACCGGAACATGTATACATGTTACAGACTATAGATTGATTTTAATTTTTAGTGGCATTGTGTAACGACCCTAGGATAGGTAGCTACAATCACTATCACCTTAGCCCAAATGGTATACCACGAGGTAACCAGAGGTTGTATGGTCTCATATACTTTATACAAATAGCTGGTAAACCTAGGATAAGGCCTAGGGAATTGTTGAGTAGCCTTAAGGTACTCTACTAGGCAGTGTAACCTTTCGGGAGCACATTCGCATAAGGTTAAGAGAATTAGGGGAATGTTACACGGACCTCCTAGACAACTTCTGTGGTCACCTGGAGGACTTCCTCAGCGGTTAAAGGCATAAGAAGGCAAAGTTACCCTACCATGAGAATTTGGTCATTATGTCCATAGACCCCAGTTACCCTACTGAGGTGTCCAAGTTACCCTACCTTCACCGGCAAAGTCATCCTACAACTTAGAGGTCGATTGCCTCACATTCTATGGGCTCTTAGATGTTCTTGGGCGCACACGCATCTGAGCGGGGAGGCCCCACGCCTACATAAGGGTGGCCCGAACATGCTATTGAACTTGGGCGGGTTTTGCTAACACCCCCCTCTGGCCCCAGAGTTGGGACGGCGGGTCATAGGCAGATGGCTGTGTAGTTGCTCGTTTGCTAGTTAAAAGAGGTCCTTGCAGCAGCTGCCGTAACACCATATAAGTCGTCGCCGTCCGTCCGACTGAATGTCGTTCGCAGGATATATAAGTGGACTATGGATAACCGCCAAAATGGGGGTCATCCATATGTGGTCTCTCGGGCATCTAGGAGTCTATTCTAGCCTACGGGTTGTAGGGTAGTCTTCCTAGTGGTACTCAGGTAGTCTCAGAAGGCCAGGGTGCTTTCGAGAAAAATACCTCAGTAACCAGCCCGGACCTTCTCCCCTTGATTTGTAGCATTACTATGGGTTGTTATTGGACTCTAGAGGTATGAGTCTTGTCACGGTAGAATATGTCCCGAGAGGATGGCTATGGGTAGCGCCCACTTAGCCAACCGTCGGCTACATCTCACCGGGGGAGCTTGCATGTCAATTTATCACATTGAATAGTCACGTAGATTAAATGATGGACTGCATAGCATGTATAGACGAAACTGCCACTGGGCCAGTGAGTCCACCACCTAGGTATTGACTCCGGTTGTTGTCATAAAAGTTAGCCACTGGTATGACTTCGATAGGAAGAGTTTTTCCACCTGCTGTTGTATTGGAGATGCATTGCTGAAACTCATATCCTATTGACGTAGTTAAGCGTACCCGAGTTGGTCCGACACTTCCGGCAGGATAAATCTTGCTGCAGGGTAGACGTCGGAAGAAGCCTGAGCAGGACAGGGTGCTCGCACAAAGGTCGGAAGTAGTGGTGAATGTCAAAGGCTTAAATCTGATATCTACTTAAGTTTAAGCGTTTGGCATTCTACTTCGACAACCATCTTTTCCTCGAGAGAACTAAATTGAGTGGAGCTTCGAGCTTAACTATATTAAGTTTTACCGTTGATTCTTCTGAATTATTTTTACCTCATCTTTATCTTCTACTTTGAGTGTTTGGTGCGGTCGCAACCTTAGAGTTCACCTCTCTACAGGGTGCCCCCGTTACACATTCTAGAAATCTATTATGCCAATTCTTCCCTATGGCTTCGAGGTTTCGTCCATGGTAGTTGCCTTTAGAGTCTCTACATTTGAAAGCGTGGTCCTTGTCAAGGCTTTGTATTCAGTGGAAAAAGTCTGAGGCATCCTCTATATTTCGTCGCTCATGATCCTCGAGTACCACTCCCCGCAACCCCCAAACCTTGCCCCACTCCAGGCATCCCTCCAGGACATTGCCTCCCGTCTCCCGTCAGCCGCTCAGGCCTCTTTCCCTCCCCAACGCCCTAGTGCTCAACAACAGGCCACACACCCCTCCGAGGGGTCTCGTCCCACCCCCACCAACAGCAACAACCCCGCTCGCCAAGAGAAAGGGAAAGAAAGAGCTTATCCGGCTCCGCCCCCACCCCCACCTAACACGGTCTGGCCCTCCCCCTCAGCTGACCCGGATCTCCCGAGATACGACATGTCGACTTCCCCTCCCACACTATACGGCAACCCTGAGGCGTTTGCCAAAAAATACCCCCACACCTGGGAAGCGGAAGAATTCGCCAAGGGAAAATACCCCCCCGGCCCCGCCGGGGCCCCCG
>Ga0307509_10012525_pt1 | contig 10140 bp, 9 predicted proteins | sample 10_EM_MG_FD_202245 | JGI IMG/M metagenome (GOLD analysis project Ga0307509, IMG submission 202245) | Populus trichocarpa ectomycorrhiza microbial communities from riparian zone in the Pacific Northwest, United States - 10_EM | ecosystem: Host-associated > Plants > Roots > Unclassified | place...
GACACAATTAAAGACAAAATATTCCCTTTCACCACTATAAATAAAGGTGGATTTCATGGTCTGAGGGGGAAGAAATTTGAGTCCAAAGTTGGCAAAAAATTAGCCTCCCCTGGTTTTTCCTTCCCCAACCAACAATTCTCTCTCTCTTCTCTCTCTTTGCCACCTTTTCAGCCACTTCCACCTTAGCATTGTCGTGACCAAAAGCAACCCAACCTTCTCCACCAACCCATATGCTCATTAGTAACAGTGACAGCCACCACTGTTGCTACTCAATTTTTTACCCATGTTTTGATAAAAAAAAATTTAATTTTTTTTTAAAAAAATAAGGATTTACATGTGGCGATAACATAGAGCATCAGGGTTAAGGAAGCAATATGTCAAGGAGATAATTACTGAATCATATATAATTACTGCAATAAAAAATACCATAGATAAATGATTTGATTCATGCTGGTTATGGAAAATAATCATTGTAATAAAAAATACCATATATATAGGATTTGTTGGTGCTGGTTATAGAAGACAATCTCTGCAATAATTATTGCAATATTTCCTTAAATAGAACGTGTAGAGATTTTCTATATAAATGAATATCCAACCATATACACAAGGGGGAAGAAAAAATTGACATAGAACAATTTCTAAAGAGAGAAATTTAGAGCAACCACGAAAATATCTAAACCTAATTTTTTGTATTCGGCCAAAACCAAGCGGCACCCCCACCCATGGCCTTTGATATTTTTTACACGGAGACCAACCCCCCTCTCCTTCATTCAGCTGACTCTCCCTCACGAGCTTTCCTCCCTTTAGCCAAACCAGAGAAAACTCTGCTTTGGCCTTGGAGAATTTATGGTTTCCCTCTTCAGCCGGCCATAGATCAATAGTCTACTCTCAGCCGACCCGAGCCCCCATCACTCTGCTCTCTCGGCCTTTCTTCCCTCTCTCAGCCGTCCCCATCTTCCCCCACAGACCACCCACACCAGCCCTCTTCGTCTTCACCGATTTGTCGTCCTCCAGCTCACAGAACAAGAGCTACCATTTCCCATCTCTCACTCAGTCGTTTCCCCTTCACCATCACCGCGCAGCTCGTGAAGACCCAGCCACCCCTGTTCTTTCCTTCATCTCCTTCAACTGGCCCCAGAACCAGCCAAAGGACAGCAGCCCCACAAGCCATTCACCCCGATCCACTCATTCCCCTCCAACCGAAAGGGAGCAGTCTGCAGGCCGTCGTCTTCGCCAAGACACGAACCGACCACCGACAGCTGCACAGACCGGACGGAAACACAAAGCCTAGCAGCCGGCGGCCCCCCGTGGTCTTGCCGCCACCTGAGACAGAGAAGAATGGGAAAGGAAAAGAAAAGAACATATCTGTAGAGAGAAGCAGATCCAAAATGGAGAAGAAGAGAAAGAAAACAGATCCGTGAACAAGAAACAAAAAAACTTAAAATCAACTGTTGTTTGTGTGTTTTACTCTTGTTGCAGGTGATGGTGATCTTCACCGCCGGCGAGGAAGGGAAGAGGAGAAGAAGCCAGGCTAGATCTACCCGTTTCCAGACGTCCCTGCGGAGGCGCGTGGAGGAGACGCGCAGCCACTGTTCAGGTGGTGCTGAAGGCCTTCCCTGTAATTCCAGATTGTTTTGGGGCTATTCTGTAATTTTTTATTTGTGTGATGTGTTGTTTGTTTTATTTTAAATTTTTGTTAGTTGTAATTACATATGGGTGTATGAGAAAAAACATAATAAAAAGGGATGTGTGTGTTGTTTGTATTTTTTTATGTATGTTATTGAATTAAAAAAATCATAAAAAGACAAAAAAAAAATGAATTTGATGTTTTAATCTGCATATGATCAAGTATCTTAAGGACAAATAAAATCATGTTGTATTTCTCGTGAAAATGGAAGAACATGTTTCTACATATATTCTGGGATTTAATAGCTGATTTATTAAAGCCTTAAGAATTTGATTAATATGTTTAATTGTGATTAACTGTAATGTGTGTTTTTTTTTATAAAGAAAAATATAAAAAATATTTTTGTGTGTTGCATACGGTCAATACCCTAACATATTTTGAATGTTCTTTTAAAAAGAATTATTGGAAGTTTTAAAAATGTGTTTTTGCATGGATTTTTTAAACACAATAAAAATTATTTTCTTGCATATCCGGATTTTACAACATGTTTGTAAAACTCCAAAGGGTATTGGCTAATATTCCAAAAAATAAAAAAATCTTATTTTGGGGGAATTCATCTATTATTCACCGTTAATGTTTGGATAAAGAAATCCTAAAAGGATGAATATGCAAAATATTATTGGGAATAACTTGTTATTATTTACCGTTAATGTTTGGATAAAAAAATCCCAAAGGGATGAATATCCAAAATATTATTGGGAATAACTTGTTATTATTCGCTGTTAATGTTTGGATAAAGAAACCCTAAGTGGTAAATATCCAAAAGATTTTCTAGGAATAATAAATCATCACACATCCTTGAAAGAAGCCTCGATTAGAATCGAGAGCATTACAATTTTTGACTCCACAGTTTACGAGCCGTAAAAGTATGAAACACCAAGGCAAAAAGAGGCTGTTAAAACACTATGAATTTCCTTAGATTTCTGAATTTTTGTCCCTCCTCCTTGCGATTTACGAGTCGCAAAACTCTTGAAATACTAAGGGAAAAATGAGCTTTTAAAGCACATGGAATCTCCTTGGATTTCTATCTTAATAAATTTAGTTTGAATCAAACCTAGGAAAACTGATGGGATTAGAAGACACCAACACCATAACAATTATAAGGCAAACCAAACACCAAGCAGCTTACCTTAGGTAGGGCGTACTAGGGGTGCTAATACCTTCCCTTTACGTAACCAGTCCTTTGCCTTAGAATCTCTGAAAGACCAGTTAGGTTTCCTAGTGACCATAATACTAGGTGGCGACTCCCTTATTCACAAAAACAAACAAAGACCCCGAAATCAATTGAGGATCGTCGCGACGACGCGCTCCGCCGCGAGGGTGCGACAACCACCATCATCACCAACTTCTTCTTTTTCTCCATCGGCCCTCCTACACAACAACAACTGTTGTTTCTTCCTCCAACTCCACCTTGAGCCACCAGTCCCTTACCCGGACTCTTGCAAACCATAGGTTTCCTAGTAACCTTAATACTAGGTCGCAACTCTTGAATTTTATAATCATAATTTTATGATTATACCCAAAACCCTTTCCTTTCCTAACACACACCTCTCGGGAGGCACTTAAAGTTCATCGTTCAACGTCACCCCATGACACTATAGAAGGAGCAACATTGACTTTAGCCCAAAAGGAGGCCATGTAGAAGGAGTGAAGGAAGGATCAACAAACACTTACAATCATTTATCAATATATGGATGATGCCACTTTTTAGATAGTGGCTAATGGCAATCACCATCAAGCAAGAGAAATTTTGCAACAATCAAACTAAGGAGCTGGCAATGTCAGAAAGGTACGCCTATAAAATTTATGAGGTGACTTTGAAAAACTACATATGCTAGAATCAGAGAGTATTTCAGATTACTTTGATATATTATTAGCCATATACAATCAAATAAAGAGATATGGTGAGAAGATAGAGGAAACACGTGTGGTAGAAAAGATTATACGCTCGTTGTAAAAGAAGTTCCATTATGTGGTGGTCATGATAGAAGAATCATAAAATATGGACTTTTTTACTATTCAATGACTCATGGGAAAACTACAAGCCCATGAAAAAAGAGTCAATGACATTCAAGAAGACATGGGTGCTCATGCACTCTTTTCAAAACATTATTTAAAAGAGAAGTAAGATGGTTCTGGATATAACCATTAAGGTAGAGGGTGTGGTAAAGGCAGAGGAAGATGAGGAAGCCACCCTATTACTAGTCCATGATGAACAAATGCAAGAAGACATGGGTGCTCATACACTCTTTTCAAAACATTATTTAAAAGAGAAGTAAGATGGTTCTGGATATAACCATTGAGGTAGAGGGTGTGGTCAAGGCAGAGGAAGAGGAGGAAGCCACCCTATTACTAGTCCATGATGAACGAATGCAAGCCAAAGAAAAAATGTGGTATCTAGACAATGGTTCCAAAAATCACATGTGTGGATATAAAGAAAAGTTTATGGAGCTTAATGAATCAATTAAAGGTAATGTCACCTTCGTGGATCATTCAAATGTTTCTATCAAAGCAAAATGTACGATTCTCATTATATTGAAAAATGGTAGTCATTAATTTATTGGTAATGTTTGTTATATCTCAACAGTAAAAAGCAATATATTGAGTTTGGGATAATTGTTGGAGAAAGGTTATGAGATTAAGATGAAAGATCGTACTTTGACATTACTTGAAACTCATGAAGCTATGATTGCAAAGGTTACAAAGACAAAGAAAATAATGTTTTTGCTAAACATAGAGACAAATATGCCTAAATACTTAAAGACATGTGTGAAAGATGAGACTTGACTTTGGCATATAAGGCTTAAGCATGTAAACTTTGATAGCTTGAAGATGATGGAACAAAAAAAGATGTTGAAGGGTCTACCATCCAGTATATATCCAAATCAGTTGTGTGAAGGATGTTTAATTGGCAAACAATTCTGCAAGAGCTTTCCAAATGAGTCTATATCTAGAGCAAATTAACTCCTACAAGAGATACATGTAGACATATGTGGTCCTATTCAACCATGCTTATTTGGTAAAAAAATATATTTTCTACTTTTTATTGATAATCATAATAGAATATGGGTATATATATTTTTTAAAAAGTCCAATGTATTTAATTATTTTAAGAAGTTTAAGACAATAGTTGAAAAAAAAGTGATTATTCTATAAAATCACTTGAGAAAAATAGGGTAAATTTTCTTTCTAATAAGTTTAATGAGTTTTGTGAAGCTCATGGTATAAAAAGACTCCTAATAGTGCTTAGATCACCACAACAAAATGGCATGGTAAGGGGAAAGAATAAAGCATACTCAATATGGCAAAAAGCATGCTCAAAACCAAGAAGATGCTAAAAGAGTTTTGAGCTGAAGCTGTAGATTGTGTTATTTACTTGTCAAATAGGTGTCCTACAAAAGGCTTGAATGTCATAACTCCACAAGAAGCATGGAATGAAAGAAAGCCAATTGCTACTCACTAGAAAGTGTTTGGAAGTATTGACTATGTGCATGCAGATGATCAAATAAGGACTAAACTAGATGACAAGAGCAAAAAGATGATCTTTATGGGTTATGATCAAAAGTCTAAAGGATACAAGCTTTACAATCCCAATAAAGGAAAGACAATGATTAGTAGAAATGTCAAATTTGATGAAGAAAGAGTATGAGATTCAAAGGTAGATGATGGTGAGAAGTATGACTTTCTACCAGTTCTTGATGAAGAGGATGAGAGATATAAAGATCATCAAGAACTTGTAACACCTTCACAATTACCAATGAACTTAACTTCACCTTTATCTTCTTCTTTTAGTGGAAGTTCCAATAGTGGCAGCCCTCTTAGTCCACCAAGAAAGATGAGGAGCCTTGATGACTTGTATGAAGTAACTAATGTAATTAATGATGATCTAACATTATATTGTCATCTTGCCATAAATGAATTTATAGTGTTTGAAAAAGCAAATAAATTATGAAAAGTGGAGAATTGCTATGGATGAGGAGATTGCATCAATTGAGAAGAATGACACATGAAAACTGATTCCAAGACCAAAAAGAAAGAAACAAATAGGTGTCAAGTGGATCTATAAAGAAAAGAAGAATGCCAAAGATGAAGTGGAGAGGCGCAAAGCAAGGTTAATGAAAAAACACTATAGTTAAAAATATAGGATTGGTTGTGATGAAGTGTTTGCTCCAGTTGCTAGATTGGAAACCTTTCAATTAAGTGTTGCCACTGCTACCCAAGATAGATGGAAAATTTATCAAATGGATATCAAATCAGCTTTTTTAAATGGCTTTCTTGAAGAAGAGGTCAATATTGATCAATCTATGGGTTATGAAGTAAAGGGACATAAAAACAAGGTTTTAAAGTAAAAAAAAAAGCCTTATATGGATTCAAACAAACCCTAAAGGCTTGGTATAGTTGCATCGATGATTATTTTTTAAAGAATGGATTTTTAAAATGCCTTTATAAATATGCTATCTATGTAAATATAAAAAAGAGTGATGATACTCTTATTGCATGATTGTATGTGGATGACTTGATCTCTATAGAAAATAATCCAAAGATATTTAGAGACTTTAAGCAAGCAATGATCAAAGTGTTTGAGATGACAGATATTGGTCTTATGACATACTACTTAGGGACTGAGATCAAGCAAGGAGAAGATAGAATCTTTATGAATCAAGAGAAGTTTGCAAAAGAGATTCTCAAGAAGCTCAAAATGGAGGATTGTGCAAAAGTGAATACTCTAGTTAAGTGTGAAGTGAAGATGTCAAAGAATGATGAAGGAGAGAATATAAGCTCTACAACATTCAAGAGCTTAGTTGGGAGTTTGAGATACTTGCCATGCAATCATCTAGATGTTCTCTTTAGAGTAAGACTTGTGAGTAGATTCATGAATACACCAACTATAACACATTTCAAAGCATTAAAGTGAATCCTTCGGTATATCAAAGGTACTGTTGATTTTGACTTGTTCTATGCATATTCTAACAGCTTTGAACTTATAGGTTATAGTAATAGTGATTCGGGTGAAAATATGGATGATAGAAAGAGCAATATAGATTTTGTTTTCTACATTGGAGACATAACATTCACATGGAGTTCAAATAAGCAACCTATAGTCACATTATCAACTTATGAAGCTGAATATGTAGTACTGCAACATGTGTTTGTCATTCCATATGGCTAAGAATATAATTGAAAGAGTTGTGAATGCTACAAGAGAAGCCTGCAAAAATCTATGTGTATAACTAATCAACCATTGCTTTAGCTAAGAATCCAGTATTTCATGATATAAGTAAGCATACTGACACAAGATTTCATTACCTATGTAAAGACTTTGCGTCACGAATATTTTCACAAAGTCACTCAAATATAATGTTTTTTTTCAAGATGAGAGATATGTTAAGAGTATAAAGAAATCAAGTTTAAGGGGAGGTGTTAAAAGTAAACCAGATTTCGTTGTTTCTAAAAAATAGAAGAATCAGTTTACTAGTTGAGAACCGCTTGAATTAAATGAATCGGTTGACCAGTTCAGTCGGCAAAATATGTTTCCTATTCAGATTAGGATATCCTTTGAGTAATTTAATTTCTTATTTGTCCAGGACTTGTGGTCTTGTGGTCTATAAATAGACTTATAGAGTCGGAAGCATAATTGACATGTGTAGAGAGAAATACATAAGAGAAAACATTTAATAAAATTGTCTTCCTCTCAAATCTTGTTCTTGTTCTTTAGTTTTATATCTTTGTTTTTTTGTTCTTAAACTCCTACAACTCTAGTTTTTTATTCCAACAAAAAACACTAACATCATCTGAGTTACAATTTTTTATTTCCAATTCTTTCAAATTTTTTTTTTTTACCGTTAATTTTTTTTCTTGTTTGGCTGCTACAGAAAGAAGAGAAGAAAGATTGTAAATCCATTGTTTAGAAGTCGAAACAAAACAAATTTCAGAATCACAGGAATTTGATACTTCAAGAAGAAGGTTATATATCTTTAGAAACTAATAATGAACATATCTTTAGAAATTAATCAGCAATATTCAACTAGCAAGCCTAATTCAAAAAGAGTTATATAGAGATTGCAAGATTGTGTTTAGTTAATGTTATAGGATGTAATGAACATGTACAAAAGGGATAGAAAAATCCATAAAAAGAAAGAGAGTAGAGAGAAAAATTTGAACAAACGAAATCTAAACAGTAATACCACCAAATGAAAGTTCTCCTTATTAATGTTTTCCTTTGTTTTCGAACAAGAATATTATAGGATTTTTTTATATATAATATTAGCAAGTGTTCTGTTTTAAAAAATTCTAGTCCGACTCGCAGTGAAGAAGTACAGGACAATTACTTGATAATTTAACTACAAAGTTTAAATAATCTAAGAGGAAGCTACAAAGTTTTTTCTTCTGTTTTACTTTTCAACAAAAAAAAATTCATTATAACTCTTAAATTAAAGCTTATATATTTCAAGTTTTGTCCGTTGATTAAATTATTTTTTTATAGAAATTCTATATCATGGAGAAACTTAACCGAAATTTCCAAGGTGAAATCTCAAACTTAAGTTATTGGACTGAGTGTTTCTGTGTGGACCCTAATCCTCCTATTTTTCTCTCCTCCTTTGTTACAGCAGAAGTTGACCTGGAACGACATTATTCTGTCACAAAATCAGCATAATTTACACCCTCCTTTGATAAAGCATATTACATGTTTAATTCACATCAAAATAGTAACAAGGGAAAAGAAAAACAGAGAAATTCTTTCTGTGTGTTTATTGATGCTCACCCAAAAGCCTATAATGATGCGAGACTTAAATAGCAAAAAGTGAAGATAGGTTATAGTTCCCCTAATTATCTGGAATTATGTGGTGTTTATTGTGTGTGTATGTGAGAGGGAATCCTGTGTGTGTATGTGAGAGGGAATTATGTGGTTATATTTAAGCGAGGGAGATGAATTAGAGGTGTTTGTGTGCTCCCCTCATTCTAGTCCGACTGGCTGTGAAGAAGTACAGGACAATTATTTAATAATTTAACTATTTTATTATCATAGAATTTTAAATAAACCCTGCTTTCTTAAATTATATTTGTGTGCTCCCCTCATTCTAGCAAGCGAGGGAGATGAATTAGAGGTGTTTGTGTGCTCCCCTCATTCTCCAAGCAAGATATTGTTCAACCAAATTTAAAGCCACTCAAACATTTTAATAAACCCTTCTTTCTTAAATTTTATTAGATGATGACAGTAATGCTCAGAATAATTTCCTCTTGGTATTTGTTTTTTTTTTAATGAAATTTTGATTCTATTATGTTTCCTTACCCTCCACCATGAACTCAAATTAGGATAGTTTCAGGTTGTCCAAGGAAGCTCAGAATATAAGGTATGGTTCTTGATAGCATGATAACTTCTCCTCACCGGAGATCACCATCTTTCCGGAAGCCATCCCCACGGGATGAGTTGGGTAGCTGGTCAACACTCCTTCAGCGACACCGTTTGCTCTTAACAGCCTTTGCTCTCTTGGCTTTCTAATGCACAATCTATCTCTACTTCGCTGTTACCCTAGGGGCCACTGAATCATGTTCTGGACTGAAAGGTACCAAAAAGACATTATGTCGTTTGGAGCTGGCAAAGGATTCTGTAGGCAATGGAAAACTCAAATTTTTCTAGCACGGATGACACAGTCAATCGGTTCTTGGTAGTGTTTTCTCTGCCTCATGCTTGAGCTCCTTAGTGACTTTGTATACATGATGATGTACCAGAATTTGTCTTTAAAATTTTTAATCACATCCACTGATAATTCTTCATTGTTTTTATAACAATTGCACAGGTGATTTCTTTTATGGCTAAATTATGTTTTCCCATTTTCTAGATATAGTTTATCTGTGCTGTAAGTTTTTTGATGAATGAAATCATTATTCAATGAACGAGAAGCAGGATCGACCTGCTACAAAGCTATACAAAAAGAAAGCCACCTATTCAGACTAGTTCCCAGTTATAACAGATAGCAAACAAGTCTGTTTTCTTGATAAATAGCTGCTTGACAAATTGCAGTTTTCCACCATTTGTGTTTGACAGTGAAAAGAACAGCTTGAGAAATGCTGTTAACAGGGGAATTTCAGAGTTATGACATCCAGAGTTTCTGTGCTTACAGATAAAGAATAGGCAGGCACGCCATGAAACACCAAGAGGAAGACCTTTTCTGCTGGTTCTGGATTGCTCAATCAATTTCCCAATCCCGGGCTGCCAATTGCATGTTAATTTAGCACCTGTGCTTTCTTCTAACCAATTCACAAAATAGCTTCTTATTTCATTTTCTTGGTCACATAGCACAAAGCCGAACAATAGGCCTCCTTTAATTTGCCTATCTTCATAGAATATCCGCTCTGTAGTTAATTGATGCTCAAACAACTGAAGACATAAGTTAGAAAACAACAACTGATCTTCAGTTATGTGGATTAATTTCAAAATAAGGTTGTTT
>Ga0307509_10012526_pt1 | contig 10140 bp, 12 predicted proteins | sample 10_EM_MG_FD_202245 | JGI IMG/M metagenome (GOLD analysis project Ga0307509, IMG submission 202245) | Populus trichocarpa ectomycorrhiza microbial communities from riparian zone in the Pacific Northwest, United States - 10_EM | ecosystem: Host-associated > Plants > Roots > Unclassified | place...
GAGAACCTACGCAAAAGAAAGAGCCGCGGTGTCGGTTGTCTTTCCGGCAGAGGTCGTAATTTATAACTCACCAGCAAACCAGCACTAGAAAAAAGAGTGGTTCAAAGTTCTGTGCCCGGCAGAAAATAGTGAGTCGAAGGCGACTTACCTGTTTCAAAGTCTGATTTTTTCGTCTTCCAGCCGCTGTCTGAATGAATTTGGTGCAGTTCTTGATAGGTAAATTTTGAGCATTGCATTTCACAAAATTGCACCTTCCTACTGACGAAATCAGCTCGCATCTCGTTAAGTGCCAGCGCTTGGTAAGCTGCTTCGATGTGGTCCCCCAGAAGGCAATCATGGAATCCAAAGAGCTGGGCTGCTTTCTTCGGTAGTGGTGTAAGTTCTTCTGGGAGGCCAAGGGCCCCAACGGTATCCCAGACTCCCAAACACCTGTAAAGAAGGAGACAAAGATGAACAACATTGAGCCGTTCAAATATCTTAGGGATACATGCATACTTGATCGTGAATTTGTCGTTGTCAATGTCAACGCGTTTCCTTCCTCGCGCATCCGGGTTTCGCCAAGCTCCCAGTCTCGCTAGCAAATCAGCCTTTTCTGAAAAGGGAGAAAATGTCTTTAGAAATGAGTCATATATAAAGAGGGCACCATACCCACCCTCTGGGTCGCTACATGCCCCGACCTTTTGGTAACCGATAAAAATGCTGGCGAAGCTGTCCATGTCTTTCCGGTCAAGGACTCCAATCTCACCCTGAACATTGATTACTGACAATGGAGAAAATGAGAACTAATGAGAACTTACAATAAACATTGCTACCATGCGCGCCGTATATGCTCCCTGGGCAAAAAAAAAAACGGTGATGTAGGGACCTCGTCTGAAGCCGCAAACAATCATAACATCTCACTCGAGAAAAGCCGAAGAGAAAAATCTTGATATAGGTGAAGATATGAATTCTAAGGCGGCGGGAGCACGATACGTACCTCGTCGCCGGGGAAATAATTACTTGATCATGAGAACGTAAGCAATGCAATCTAGTGAATATATAATAAGGGCGGGATATAGTACGCACTGTGCAATGAAGGCATATGCTTCCTCGACCTTGTCAGCTGAATGTAGGAGGTTTAGCCCACAAAGGCACCACAGCCTAATTGCGCACCTAAAGAGTTTCCGGTAGTTCCTGTGGGGCGGTATAGGATCAAGGCACGATACCCAAAATGGGAGATGTCTCTGCACCTTCGATGTACTCGGAGTAGGGGTTGCTCTCTGTTCCTATCCCTGATTGATAAAACACAACTTGCGGTATCGCGGGATGGTATCGTTCGTCTTCATGGCTCACTGACCTAGCTAGTCGCTGGGAGAGGTGTCAACTGCGCACGACATCTCACCAGAGGATGCAACTTACAAGTACATTTGTATAATGAGCCCGCTGTTTGGAGATCCCATCTTGCCATGTCCTAATAAAGTATCGGTATCCATAATACAAAGCCAAAACTAAATGAACCCATCGCAGAACACGACTATCCTCTTAAACACATTCAACCTCAAGTCATTGCTGCTGTGCTCGCCTCTGGGATCCGTATGAAGTCGTCGGGGCGACCTAAATGGGCTATTGGGAACGGAGTTCGCCCTGAAGAGAACGGAGGTGCACGGCGGTGAACTGGAAGGTTCTGAGTGGAGAACCATGGTGAAGCTGGATTTGGATGGGGTGGTTTAATAATGATGGGCTACCATCTCTTTCACGTCTTATATATAGCGCGACGCACATGGGAGAGTTCTGATCGAAAACCTGACAGTCAAAGGTCTATTCACTGGTTGGCTTGAGCGCTTGAAGGTACCCCACAAGTCGTTCCTTGCAATGCTTAGAGATAATTCGTACATTTCAGATAAAACAGTGGTTGGCCTGAAGACTAGCGGTTGCGGCTGGCAAGGATGTTTTGATGGGTGAAGCAATGCTCTTGAAGTCGCCCAGTCTGGTGTTTATGCAGGGCGTGGCACCCAGTGGATGTCAATTTGTACACAGTAGCAATGTGGATCAAAATATACATGGCTATAAATGATTAATGGAGGTGGGTAGGTACCTATTATTTGCCGAAACGCATCTCGGCGGATGCAAATTCATCTAGGGCCTCTCTAAAAGTTTCCCCATCTAGAGAGAAGGGTATCGGTGACGGCCGCCATTCAAACCATGAATGCAACTTTCGGATGCGGGGCTCTTTTAGGCTGCAAGGCAGATCAGGGAAATTGAAGTCATGAAAAAAAAAGCACGAACAAAATTTCTGTCAGACGAATGTGCCATGGGGGAAACCCATGGAGTTCAGGTGGTGAGGGGAAGGTATATGGAGAGTCAATCGGATGGATGATCATGAAGTCCGGGGATGAGAGGCCATCTTCGTCTATTCCCGAGGCTTTAATTTAGATGGTATGCAGGAAAGGGTCGTTGTATATCGCACCCTCTAAAGCGTGTTCCAACTCGTCCACGGAAAGTCTGTACGTGTCCAATTTGGAAGGGCGTAAATTTTTTCGCGTTCGACACCGCTGAGTACGAGCAAGAGCTCCAGCAACAGTGGCTATTGCACCTTTTGAAGATTCTCGAGATAATAGGCAAAGAAGGAGGTCGTGCTTATGGATTCTCTCGCCCTGTTCTATAAAAGCAGAAGTCAGACTCAGCCTGTGTTTTTATAAGCATAGTTACTTGGCTTATTAATAACCTTCCCCTGGCTCTCTGTATTTCCTTGGGGTACCGATTCTGGGATATGAATTGTCGTCACGGGGATAGAACTTCCAATACTCTGAGTGGGCGAAAGTGGTCGTGACTCTGAATAATCCGATGGAGGGGGTGTTAAAGGGTGGTATGTTTCGGATTCGCTACAATCGTGTTCTTGTCGATGGATAGAAAGACTTTCGCGAATTCCTTGTGTGCACCCAGAGAGGATGCCTGCAGCGACGATGTAAATTCCAGTACAGTAGGGTTTTCGCGAGAAGCCACACCTCTTTCTTCATACACCGTTAGCTTTTTGATACCAACTGATTGGCACCATTCAACTGCGTTCAAGACACTCGTACACAGAACATCTTGGACTGTCTCCAGAGAGGTTGCTTCGTTGATCACGAAGACGATTGCAAGGTGATTTGGAATGCGACGTCGGAGTGACAGTATGGCTTGCGGAGGAGTTGAAGAGGACTGACAGAGACAACGAACACGAATAACAATTGTATAAATAAAGTGAAAGGCGTGTAAAAGGAGGGCAAAGAGAACGCGCATTTCGAGCGGAAGAAATGGTCGACGTGTATAATGATTGAACCTACGGAGATCGTGGGAACGCGCTTGACGTGTACTTAGACGCTGAATGACTCTCGCGGCACGAATGTCACCCTGGTCAGGTAATACAGCAATGATGCCCCATGTCTCCGTATTTCTTAATATGTGTTGGATAGACTCTAAGAGCCAAAGGGTCAGGGGTTTAGATATCGTCAAATTCCGTTTGAAAACTCTGCTATTAAATGCCTACTGGCTGCAATCCAACCGCAATCCTCCCAGGAATGTTCCTAAGTGAGACCGACTCCACCATCTTCAAGTTGTCGTTTGATCTTGAGCAATATATTTGTCTTCCAATTATCCAGTTTTGAGACTTGGTCAAACTCAAATACAGACCCTTGGAAATTCTCCAAATCGCCATTCTCCACTGCTTCGATAATTGCGGTAATGAATTTGGCTTCACGCGTCGAACCAAAGGTGACGTCCTGTGTGCTATATTTCTTTAAATTCCGTTGCGCTGTTACGGTGTCCTAGAAGATTGTCAGGCGAGGTAGAGCCAACTGGATCAAAAACTCACACTCATCGCAATTGCACACAGGCCAGATCTAAGCCAATAATCCTTGACACTGTACTTTGTAAGAGGCGAAGAGAGTGAATGATTTGCAACTTGTTCGTAACGTTGGATTGCTTGTGGATACTCCTCAAGCTCGGCATGAAGATCAGCAGCATCCTTGAAACAAGCGTTGGCCGTTCTGTAAATTTGTGTAAGTATGAACTAGATGAGTTGGTGAGCACTCACGCATTGGCGTCTTCTTGAGAGTACCATTCACCGGCCCTTTCAAAACTATCACAAGCCTTTCGAAGATCATTTGTTTCTTGCAAATAAATTTGACCAATTTCTTTCTCTCTATCAGCAGCCTGCCTGAAGCGTCCTCCTTTTGTGAGGTGGATAATAGTTTGGGATAGTGCTTGGATGGCAACTAATTCAGACGGGATCAGCGGGCGGGCTTGGACTGATACTGCGGAACGCACGATCTGGGAATCCCTTCTTATAAGCCTTGGAGGCATTCCACCAGGCATTAGCAGCCTCATTGGATTCGCCGCCGAGCTCTCTGCATTCCGCCTCCCGGGCGAACGAGTCGCCTGCCTCTTTGAATAGCTTCTCGAGCTTGAACGCATTTGCGGCTTGTTGATAGAGATCACCAGCTTCCTCATACTTTGAGGATGATGAAGTGAACCAGCCACCAGACGAATTGGCTTTTTTGTCAGCTTTCTCAAGGAGGATCTGTGCATTTGATTTGGAGGGCATGATGAAGGTGAGTAGTAAAGAGAGGAGATACGGTGTGACATGGTTTATCTCTGTATAGCGGTCATCTGATCGCCTGTAAACGACGTCAGTTTTAGCCGCTCCTTGTACCAACATCGCCATGTCCCAACTCCCTCTGAATGCCATCGAACACTATTCCGATGCCCATTCAAAGCCACCCGATCTTCACTTCCAGTATGGGACTGCAGGCTTTAGGACATTGTGAGTTATTCGCTTTGTCGATCTACGCACTCATCTCTCCATGGTATCAGAGGGAACACCTTGGACTCCGTCATTTTTCGCGTCGGCATTCTCGCCGGCCTGCGAAGCAAGAAGCTCGATGGTAAGACCATCGGTGTCATGGTCACTGCTTCCCACAATCCGGAACAGGTGCGTGCATTCCACAACTTCTGGGGCCACCATACTTTGACGTGTCGCATTGGCAGGATAATGGCGTGAAACTTGTCGATCCGCGAGGAGAGATGCTTGAAGCTTCCTGGGAGGCTCATGCAACGATTCTTGCAAATGCGTCAAGTACGGATGCATTCTTGGAGGTACTTACTGTTTTGGTGAAAAGCACGAAGATCGATCTGTCGAAACCAGCAAGAGTAGTCTATGCGCGAGATACCCGCCCTTCTGGGCCCGCCTTGATTTCTGCCCTGGAAGACGGCTTCAAAGCTCTCGGTGTTGAAGCACGCGATGCAGGTGTTACTACGACACCTATCCTTCATTATCTCGTAAAGGCGATTAATACGAAAGGGACGAACGAAAGCTACGGAGAAGATTCAGAAGATGGCTACTTCGCAAAGCTCAGCACATCGTTCAAGAAATTGGTTGTAAGCTTGTTTTTCCAATGTGTTTTGCAATATTCCCAGTATTCACGATTATGGCAGGCCGGCAAAGCACAACCTGATCCGCTCATCATTGATTGTGCCAACGGTGTCGGTGCTTACGCCGGTGCAAAATTAAAAGGATATCTTGGCGATAGTCTCCCCCTGGTTCTTGAAAACACGACAACTTCGACTCCTGGTACACTGAATGAGTCCTGTGGAGCAGATTTCGTGAAAACCATGCAGAGGCTGCCACCTAGGCTAGCCGACCTCATGAAACCTGGTCAACGGGCTTGCAGTCTCGATGGCGATGCCGACCGTCTTATGTATTATTATCTTGACGAGCGTGGCCAATTCCATATGTTAGATGGGGACAAGATCGCCGCTCTCGTAGCTGCATTTATTATCGAACTCGTCAAACTTGCTGGTTTGGACTCCGAAATCAAGGTCGGAGTCGTGCAAACCGCCTACGCTAACGGTGCTTCTACCAAGTATCTTGCCGAAGTAAGCACTTCTCTTGTTCTGGAACGGAGGGGGTCACCAATTTCCTTCGTTGCAGCGCCTGCCTGTCAAGTGCGTTCCTACAGGCGTTAAACATCTTCACCATGCTGCTGAGCACTATGATGTTGGGGTTTACTTTGAAGCGAATGGTCATGGGACTGTCCTGTTTTCTAAATCAACCCAGGACACGCTAATAAGTTACGAGCCTTCGACACCCGCACAATCCACTGCCCTGAACCACTTGATCAACCTGACACAGCTGATCAACCAAACTGTTGGAGATGCGTTATCCGACATGTTGCTTGTGGAAGTGGTGCTTGCCCACAAGTCATACTCGGGTGTTGAGTGGAACTCGTTATATGCTGACCTTCCAAACCGCCTTGTCAAAGTTGTGGTTGGAGATCGGAACGCTTTCAAAACAGAAGATGCCGAACGTCGATTGGTGAGCCCCCGTGGGTTGCAAACGAAGATCGACGAGTTTGTTAGAAGATACGAGGGTGGTCGATCCTTCGTCCGGCCCAGCGGGACAGAAGATGTCGTTCGAGTATATGCCGAAGCCGTAGTAAAGTCCCAAGCGGACGGTAGGTTCCCATATTTCGTTTAAATGACAGAGACTTATAGATTTGCTGCAGAGCTCGCCTTCCGCGTTGCTGGACTTGTTTACGACGAGGCAGGAGGGGATCCTTCCAAAAGGCCCAACGAATTCCTCCCTTGAACATTCTAGATGTCGCATTCGATGATCGGATTGGATTTGTGTGTACTTGTAATGTAATGACGATGTGTCCCATGTTTGCGAAAGAAAAGGAGTATGTATATGAGTACCGTTGTGCAAGGTTTGCGTGCTTATTTGCCTCCGTTCACGCGATCGCACGTAATTTCGGTCGAGGCACAGGACTCATGAAAAAGCTTTTCATAAACCTTATTATTTTCCTTGTCTTCCGGGTCCACCTCCTTCTGCGCCTCCTCCCACCGCGACAATGTGCCGCTTCGTGATCTACAAGGGCACATCCCCCGTACAGCTATCCCATGTAAGTCGCCAAGTGCAGCTTTTGGGCGGGTCGGATATAACGTGCTTGCCAACGTCCAGCTCCTTACCCGACCTTGTCATTCCATTATCAACCAAGCATTTGATTCCCGTTTGCGGATCGACAGACGACGGCCCATGAACGGTGATGGTTTTGGAGTCGGTATGTCATTCCTGTGGACTTACCTATGAAGTCAATATCCACACTGTGCTACAGGATGGTATGACTCAGTGTTCGATGAGGAGTTGGGAAGTCAACCGTGCATTTTCACATCCGTGACTCCGGTAAGTAATAGCTTACCTCCCTTATCCCTCATTATAAGAATCTGTCCTTAGGCATGGAACAATGTCAACCTCACTCGCTTAGCTGAAAAAATCAAGTCCCCCCTCGTGTTGTAAGCACCAAGCACACTACATTCAGAAAGATTTCAACCAACTTTTCGATCAGTGGACATGTGCGTGCCACGACAGCTGGATCGTTGTCCCTGGATAACTGCCACCCTTTCGTCCATGGAAAACTCATGGTGAGCTCTCTTAAGTAACACGGGAACTTTCACATTGATCTTATGAATAGTTCATGCACAATGGCGGAATCGCTGATTTTCACCTTATAAAACGACGCTTACAGCAGGAACTTCCAGATGTTGCGTTTGACATGGTTCAAGGAAATACTGGTATGTCTCCCACGGTGCATCCGTCACCCCGAACTCCATGGCAGTTCTTTAGATTCGGAATGGGCGTTCGCATTGTTCTTGTCAAAGGTGAATTATGTCTTCCCTGGCAGATAAGTTTCACATATTGACAGGGATAGCTTCCGGACTGCAATGCCCTGTCGTTCACGTCCGAAGCGCTGCGACAGGCCATGGCTGACACGATTGCGACGTTGAACGATTTTGCAGAAGAATTCGATATCACTGAAGCACGTATCCTATATTCAAACCTTGCTATTACTAAATCTGCCCTGTTGATAGCCCAGTCTCATGAATTTCTGCGTAACGGATGGCGAGAGTGTCGTAGTAACGCGGTATATTTCATCCAAGAAAGACGAGGCTGCTTCTCTTGTACGTTTCTGTCAAGCTGTGGTTCTTCCCTTACTGATCTTTTTTTTCAGTGGTTTTCATCTGGGACAGAATTCAGTGAATATGCAGAAGGTGGCCATTACAAAATGTCTAAAGCTGATAAGCGAGAAAATATCATCATGGTATGACTCTAATTCTTTCTAAAGCGCCTTATGACGAGGACGACCTTCTTTCCAGATTGCTAGCGAACCTCTTACTTTTGAGAGGGGTGGGTCGTTCTAATATCTCTTATTTGTATTTCTAACCACACCTTTTTTTAATAGCGGACTGGATGGAAATCAAGACCAATCATATGGTGGTCATCACCCCGAAAATGAATCTCTTACAAATTCCTATCAAGGATAAATTCTATGTTCCTCCCTCTGATCCTGCTGCGCTCTCTCGGGCCACCGAATTCGCCCAAGAAAAGGGACTGCTCAATCCCCGGAAAGGAATTTCGTCATTAGAGACCACGACCAAGAGTAATCGGCGTCCTGTTCATACACATTAATTTTTGGCGAAGATGTTATGTTGTCCAGCAACTAGGATTCTTTTTCACTGGCCGTCCGTTAGGACTTTAGATTTTTCTATGTAGCATACTATATTGTCTGTACCAAAGTTCTTTTGTTAGATCATGTACCATATATTCCTTTTTAATTAGAATTTTTGCGGAGGAACTATTCAAGTACTAGGTAAGTGTACACCAACTCTGTTTTCCATCGCAGAGAAAGTTTTTCCATTCAAAGATTCATTCCCAAAACCCAATAAGAAAATGTTGTGGTGAATCAATGTCTGCCCGTCATATCACGCGAATGTCACGCGTTATGGGAACACCCAAACCCAATTATGACTTGTTCATGACGTTGACGAGTACTTAGTTCAGTGGCACCCTGCATCATCTACTGACCTTCGGGTCTTTCTTAAATTCTCGTTCACGACCAGAACAACCCTCATCATGTTGAACTCATGGTTCATCTGGAGTGCCATATTCAATGTAGCAAGGTTCGACCATTAAATCATATCAAAGTATTCTCGTTGATTCACCCTTGATTTTAGACTGTCTACAGCCCTCCAAATTCTCATATTTCTTCCCTTGACTCTGGCCACGATATCTAATCAAGCCTTTCTTTTACTGTCGCTTCTCTTGACCATCCATTCTTTTATCCATGGAACAATGATTCTTCTCTGGGGCTCAAGTGCACTCTCCCTCCTCCAATTGCCGATGCATCCATTCCTACTTCTCCTTTGTTTCAACATATTCTCCTCAGTACCGCCCCCATGGCTCATTTCCACTGCGGACTGGTGGGGCACCCTTTTAACCATCTCGGGGCCTTTGTTTATTTCAATGGAGGGCTTGTCGAGTTTGTTAGTGGTGCAGAAGCTTGGTCAGGCAGGAAAACGGCTAGTCGACAGAGGGGAGGTCTACCAGTTCGGGATGTTGATTGCAACAGCAATTGCTTATGTGGCCTCGGCCTGGTGGATCGTTCATGCATGTTCAATTTTTCTTTCCTGATATTGTAATTGACTCACACGATCACCTCTAGTCCTACCCAACTGCTGCATCATCGCCCCTATCATCTACTCTGCTAGGCGTCGCGATAACTGCCTTTTTATTCCTGACTATTATTGGTTTTGTGCTGCGCCGGACAAATATTATTGAGTCGTCAGGACTGGCTGTCTTCATCGCTTATAACGTTTGGTTGTGTGGCTTTGATCAAAAAGCATTCACAGATCCAGCCTCTTCATAGTGAGTTTCATAGTGATCGCTCCCTCAAAATTTTCATTGACGCGTCGTTTATCCCCAGTGCCCCTTTGTTACCAAATATTCTTCCCCATATCCAAACTCTGCTGAACTTCGTAATCAATACGCTTCCAAAGCCAGTCCTCATTGCTTTACTATATCGACTAACTATCCTCCACCTTGCTTCGGGTATCCTACCCACCATCGGCGCTGATAGTTGGGAGTCCGAAGAAGGCGTGGATGACACGTGGAACGATAGACCGGTTTGTGCTTTCCATTGACTGTCGTTGGGTTGACGAGATAATGATACTTCCTCAGACATCTATGTTGACAAAATTGCTGTTGACTTATCGACAGTCAATTTTTATCACTGTGTACTCACATCTCTTATGTACGTGATTTTGCGAACTCATAAACCAGGTCAGCAT
>Ga0307509_10012527_pt1 | contig 10138 bp, 16 predicted proteins | sample 10_EM_MG_FD_202245 | JGI IMG/M metagenome (GOLD analysis project Ga0307509, IMG submission 202245) | Populus trichocarpa ectomycorrhiza microbial communities from riparian zone in the Pacific Northwest, United States - 10_EM | ecosystem: Host-associated > Plants > Roots > Unclassified | place...
TCATGGTGTAGACGATGCCAACAAAGGAGAAAACTCTGCAAGATTAGCTGCCAAGAAATAACGAAACCCATATTAATTGAGACAAGATGATCATTCGCAATGCACACCTTAAATTAACCGCTCTGTACGACATCCAATTATTCGAGTTCTTGCGGTACTCGAGTACCTCAGACCTTCCCTGTAATCTTAACAATGAGAAATATCATGCTGGCTTATCAGGGCAGCCCCCGTCATTCGCACGAGGTTGACAAGGGTATACCTCAAGGCTCACCGCTCTCCCCTCTCCTGTTCATCATATATGTTAGGTCACTCCACCTGGCTGGTGACATGCAAGAGGTTTTTAAGTCCTCCTATGTAGACGATTTCCAGATCAAAGTCGCTTCAAATACATGGGATAGGAACACGAGGTTACTTGAGGAACAAACTAGCCTGATGGTGGTGAGGGCTCAAGAGCTCGGTTTGTCATTTAGCGTAGAAAAGACGGAACTCATGCACTTGAGGAAGAGGAAGGAAGGCAGCCCTAGATCTGACAGTACAGTTAGAATACAAGTGCACACGGTTGAACCGGCAGGCAAATTGGTCAAGTGGCTGTGCTATTGGCTCTCAGACTACGGTGAAACTACCCCACATTTCAACAAAAGGCTTTCGCTTGCTCAGGCGGCCTTCTCGAGGATACAGAGACTATCAATGTCTGGTAAAGGGTTGTCCTCCTAGGGGCACGGTGTTAGGCACACCAGAAGGCTCAGCCTTCCATTAGTAAATCATGACCTATAGTTACCCTACCTTAGGATTCCGAGTTCAAAAGGACAAGCCAACACCCCCCTCCCGCACGAGCGTTGGGACAGCGCTACAATGGCAGACGCCGCCGTAGTTGCGTCCCCTCACCAAAGACATGGTCCTTGGAGCCCTCCTCATAACCCCGTATACGTCGCGGCCATCAGTTCGACCGGATCCCCTTCTCAGGATATATGAGGGAAGACCTTTGGTAAGCTTATGCAAGTGGTTCGAGCCAGATCGGTCGATGTCGCATCAGGTTACAGACTACTAAAGACGGGGGTCGCGAAGGTGGTCGCTAAGTAATGGGACCTTTTACGGATAATGGTTAAGCAACACATTCTATACTACACACTCCCGCGATGAAAGTCACAGAAGTGAATGGGATTGTTGGATGACGTAGTTTGAGGAATCAAGCATACTCGCATTCACATAGGTCACTAGTATTCTTCAGATACTGACAGAACCATACGATAATGATATGACTGTGGAGAGATAATAGCCATTAGTGCGATTATCAGGACAAGTCTACCTTATGTCTCGCAGCTGTCAAGTACAGGACAGCCCTGTAATGCAGAGAGGTTCGATAACAAATCGGCCCCCTTTGATGGTTCGATCATGGAGACCATTCTGCCTATGCAATGGTAAGCAAGACTCCAAGCCGACGAAGATGCATTGTGGCAAATGGACTGATGTGTTGGAGCACTGTCAGGAAAACTCATTGTGTTGCGATTCTGAAGTCAAGTGAGGTAACAAAACTGTCAGGGTAAAACGGTGTTCGCACTTTCAGAAGAAGCTAGAGTTTGTTAGCAGGTACTTAGTTAGTATGAAAACTAGATGTAGCCCGCGACCACCTAGATGCGGCATATAAATAGTGAGATGCCTCCCGCGCTATTTGAACATCATCCAGCAATGGAGAAGAGATCTTACCAATATAAAATGTTTACGCTAGAAAATCATTTATCATTCTACCTACCCCTATTCTAGTCATTGAGCATTCCTAGACAATCTCCGTCTACGATAAAGATTATTGGCCTGAGTTATCTCACAAGTCTTTAAGATAGGCTCCCGCCTAACACACGGAGGCTGGCAAAGGGTATACTACTACCAACGCTGTTGTATGAGGTGGAGGTCATGGTGCCGTCCCGCACGATAATGGGCAAAATGCAAAAGTTTTGGAACAGGGTAGCTAGATGGGTTACGAATACATTCTATTTGACTAATATCACAGTCCTCTCGGTTGAGGCTTGCTTAGCACCCATCGACTTGTATGTGGAGCAGATGAAAAAGATGACAGCTATCCGGCTTGTTATGGCGGTGCAGAAAAACCACATTGCGATGGTGATGCTCCTGAGTACCTTCTATGTGAACGATGACATCAGGGTGGTAACAAATCTGAGGCTGGCCTTTGATGCGACTAGAGGGGGTATGCGACCGAGGACGTGGTTCTCCACAGCTATAACAACCCAACAAGTTAGACTACCAATGGATAAGGTGGCGGCCACGGCTGTGGCTGTTTTTCCCAACCTTAGGATACCGATGAAGCCGTCCAAGCTCACCCAGGTCACATCAGAGGACACAGAGTCCTACGTCAAGGCCAAGGAGTGGGTGAGGAAGATGATTTGGAAGAAGTGGGTGGATTGGGATTATCTGCACCACTATGATTACAGGCCTATATTTCGGGACTGCTGAAGTTTTATGACTCTCCTGAAGTTCTAAGCTGGGAGCATTCACCAGATGAGGGCACACAAGAGTTATCTTAATGAGCACGCGGATTGGTCAAACCAAGAAAGGGACGTCACATGCGGCAGGTGTGGGACTGAACCAGAAACCTTGGAACATGTCTTAAAGTGCCTGGCACTGGCTAGTGCTAGATTCGGGTATCCACCAGATTATTTTGACATAACTCCAGGTTCAGAGACATGGAAAAGGGGAGAAAAGGGACTGGCTCGGGTTAAGGGTTTGGTTTCTTATGTGATAGGCAACAGGATCAACTTCCCCGTAAGGGGAGGGGTTTTTCCTTTTACGCCAAATGCCGATTTGGCTTCATCAGTTATGAGATTGTTTTCTTCAATTAGTGTTAGTGCAGTGATGTGTTTTTCATCTTAAATTGTTATTTGGTGGTGTTTAAGTTTCTTTTGTTATTGGGTTTTCAGGTCATACCTCAGGGTCGATACCATGGATTTTCCCGTAGTTAGCTACAAATAAACCGCGGATTTAACAAGGAGGAAATCAAAAAAATCAGACCTTCCCTGTAAGAGTACCGTGCTCTGGTGTTATGCCAATCACGAGGCCAAAAGGTAAGACAACAGTAGAAAAGGAAAAAAACCCCACCCCGTAGATGCCCAATTTCCCCGAGCCGAGCCGAACCAAGATCCCGAGATCTCTGGAAAAGGAGAAGATTGGGCTTCGCAAATTCACCGTCTAACGTTAAGCCACTTCCATCCATCCATCTACCCCAACCCCCCCCCCCCAACTCCACCCCACCAATAGTCTCAGATCGTGAGCATCTCCCCCACTTCCCACATCTCAACAACAAGAGCACAACCCAAAAGATAGACTACGGTGCTCTACACTGGTGTCGTGCTAATCCCGAATTCATGGGCCTGGGAAAGATTCTGTCCTACGTACCCTAAACTGACGACCCATACAGTACTGACTGATAGCAAACTGCACGGATACGAATGCTGCATCTTACTGCATCGTACTCCCCTTGCCCATCAACCCCATGCATGACCTCCATACCCTTCAGAAGCAACCAGACCCTCTGAACAACCATCATTCCGTAAAATCTCTCGTGGCACCGGCTACATCGGTGGGCCTCTAATCACAAGATTCGGAGACAATAGCTCCTGAGAACAAGAAGAGCTAGTGTTCTCCCGACAACGACTACAACCTAGGCCAAATTGTGCTAGTGCTCTAGCACGGTGAGTGTTAAACCTCGTAAACCCAGTATCCTGTATTCACAATCCCACTTATCGTGGACCACCGACGCTGTGACACCCACCAATAAATCCTGACAGCGAATCACAAGAGGTTTTTTTACTGCAACTAGATATGTACTATATACCGCAGGAACAGGCACAAGCATTATCGGGCAAACGTAACCGGCCACAACATAGATTACAACAAACAAAAGTGCGCGGGACGACTTATGGGATGTGGGAGAGTGTGTGCGTATATATATATATATATATCATGCTAACTCTTTTTCCCATCACTCTTGTCGATATATTATAATAATAAAAAAAAGACCCCTCTCAACGCCTTCACCTCGCCAGGGGAAAAAGTCATGGATTAATATGCTGAAAGAAGAAGAAGAAGAAGAAGAAGAAGAAGAAGAAGAAGAAAACCTACCTTCGACCGTCATGGCAATCGGTAAACGTTTACACAAGTATCGTATACCCATACGGTACCAATCCAGTCTGACCTACTGGCATACTGGTTGGTATTATACCAGTTGCGCACGCAATTTGACTTCGTGCTTGCTCTGATGCGTGGCTGCAGTGGAAGCTTGGTTGCTAGAACCACCAAGAGCCCCCGCCCCACGCTGCCGCGACCAAGGCATGACGTATGATACCGGTATCATACGCACACGCCAGTGAGTAAGCCATAGCATGGGGGAGAAATGAGTACGAGTAAAAAGTGCAGTACGGTGCTTTGTGAGACAAAAGAGGCCCTTGCTTGCTCGGGCGCTGTAGGTTGGGTTGGTTAATTTGCCCAGCCAGGGGTTTTGCCAAATCGAGCGGGTTTGGGAACTAATATCGCTGACACCTTACGGGTCGGTGGCAGACGCTTTTCTAGTTTTGGCGGGATTTTTTAATTTTTTATGTCGGGGGGTGTTGGGGGGTATAGGGCCTTTGGATACAGATGTTCTGTGCGTCATATGGCATCACTCGAAAAGTCCGTCGCCGGCCAAGAACATATTTTCTTTCCTTGTTTGGCTGAGAGGATTCAAGTTATTATTATTATTTTCCTCCTCCGCTTCTGTGAGGAAAGGAAACGTCTAAGGGCCTGTTTGGTGGGAACGGAAGGCGGGTTGACCATTCCGTTCCCTCATACGGGGTGACCGTTTTGAAAAGGAAGGGAACGGTCAACCCGCCTTCCGTTCCCGCCAAACAGGCCCTAAGCTCGAGTATGGGGTTTTCAGCCACCGGTAGTTTTCGGCCACCTTGACACCACCACCAAAGATAAAAAAACCTTAATTTACAATTCCTATTCAATCATATATTCCTCTATTTGTATTCTTTGAAGTAGTAAAGATGTTCTCGACGCCTCCACCTCAGCCAAGAGCTCTTTGGCCTTTGCATTTTCCTTTTTTTCTTCAGCCTTTGCCTTTTGCGTCTCCTCTATCACCCTCGCCTGTTCTGCCTCCTCAAGTGACCTTCTAATTACTTGCGTTTCTCAAAAGTATCCGGATGCCGCAAGAGGACTTGGCGCCAAGAATTACGTTGGGCCTGTAGGACTCTGAGCTCTGGCACGGGGTATTACCAAAAAAGTTGGAAATAATTCTCAAGCTTGATGCTTCTCCCTCTGCTTCTTTCTCCCGGATCCACACACTCTCAGATAAAGCTTAATTTAATCAAGAAGATGACCAACACCACCATTAAACGGACATTGAGCAGCTGCGGTGTCAAGACCTTGGCGTCAAGCGAATTCAGAGCATGCGGATACTTTTTGAAAAATGCAAGTACTTTAACATTGGCAAAAACAGTATTAGGATCTAGAGCGACCTTTTTCCCCTTCTTGCTTTGTAATTCCTTAACCTGCAGCTGAAGTCATCAGTTTTCTGCCAGTAGCGTGACCTGCTCACCAGTCATTTCCTAGTGCTTTTCCTGCCTTATGCAGGATAGTTCTCTGATGACAAGTTAAAAGGCCAAGGTGTTTGGCTAACTGATAGAGATCCTTTGAGCACTTAGGAATTTAGGAATTCAGAGAATATAACCTTTATCAATAGTTGTCTTATGCTTTGGTGTGGTAGAGCTGAGAGTATCAGGCTGAGGTGGGTCTTGTAAAGTAGTGGATGGAAGGAAATTTGATGCAGTTGTGAGGAGTTAAGTATTTTACTAGGATTCCAGGGAAAGATATGAGTGGTAGACCAACTGGAGTGAACTGAGGGTGGAGTGAATGTTTCTTTATGGGCTTTCTGATATGCTTCGATAAATTGTCTCTTAACTGTTGCTGCATCATTGAGGTGGGCAAGATCAGCTTTTTCCCAGTCATAGCTTGACTTTGGTGGTTCAAGTATCTTCAAGGTCTAGTGGTTATAAAACATGACTAAAATAAGCTAGAAGAAAGAGTATATGCACATTGTTTTTCTTACAAATCTACATAAACCTTTAGTCGCATAGCTTTCATGGTTAGTTAAGATTAAGATTTTATGATCAACACAACCATCAGGCTTAACCCATAACATTCCTGGTAAAAATATCACCTTCAACAAGCATAGACCAATACAGTTAGAAGTTTAGCCATTTGATGTTATTGAAATAAGTCAATGACATATGTTTTCTACTATAAGGTCCTGTTCTGCATATTGCAGTATTGCAATAAAAATATATTACAATAAAAGTTGCAAATAGCATATATGCTAAAATAAATTTATAGCATATTTCAGAGAGATAGGTGTTCTTTTACACAACTATAAAAAATATATATATGCCATGAAAATAACTACCCTATAACTGTTGTTATAAGGGTAGAGTTAAAGAAACTATTTCCAAAGAACAGAGTCTCATATTTTAAATACTAGGATTAACCTCCACTCTTTTGACCAGCAATAAACTACACCTACACACCTACACACTTACCCTCTATTTGCCATCATGGGAAATAGGTTCTGGGTCAAAAACACTGAACGATTCCTTATTGAAGCTCTTCTAAAGTGTGTTGAGAATAGTGACAGAACTGAGAACCGCTTTAAAAAATCAGCATGGGAAACTGTGGCAGCAGAATTGAATAAGGCTTACAAAGATATAATAGAAAAGCCAATTACAATTGCTCTGGTGAAGAGCAAGAAGGTTATAGTAAGTTTATACCTAATCAGATATATTTAATTGGTGATTTCCCTTGTTTATAAAGTATATCAAATAAAGAAGTGGTAATGAAAAGAGAACCATCCTCCGTCTCCGCTACACCTCTGGTGATTGAAATCTCAACAGCATGGGAAATCATCATCACCTCTATCCACCCTCTCTCCCAGTCACGGCAAATTGCCTCTGACTAATGATGCTGTCTGCATCCCCTATTCTCTTCCCTTCTGATGGTCAGGCCTCGTGAGCTTGATTCTAGGGGTTGGTTGAGTCTGCCTTCTACCGCTCTCTCTGGGCTTGCTTAGGCAGCCCCCCACGGTAAGCAACCCCTCAACCATCAAAGGTTTGTTATTAGTCTCAAGCGATGGGTAAAGTAGTTGTCCCGGGTGGCATTGCTCTCTGGTATTGCACTATCGCATTTGTGCTCTGCTGGTATGGTTGGACTTTTCGAAACAATCAGAGCTCGTTTCGGTTGGCCCTCCTCGTACTTCTTATGTCGGTAAGTGTCACAAATCATGACTAAGCAAGGCAGATTTCACTGGACTAGTAGTTATTAGTCATAAGGTATGTTTATGTTTCGCGCTATGAAGTCAGTTGACTCAGAGTTCTCACATGACTGGCACTTGCGTGTCATCGTTATGTTATGATTGGTTGATGTTTCTATGACTTACAGTTGTGAGTCATAATGATGTAACAAGTTTCGCGCGTGACTCACATTATGAGTCACGAGTTCCACGCAGGTGACGTGCTTTGCGCACCAGACATGTTTTATGTTTTATGATAGGTTTATGGTATGTTGCGCAGTGACTGATAGGAGTCATCTGAGGGATTTCGGGCATGACTCATTATGAGTCATAGGACCGTGTGACTTGGGTTATGAGGCACCAGGGTTAGGGTTGTTGGCGTGAAGAGTCTATATAAGGAGGAGACTCGGTCACAGTAGTTATCACTAACCATCTCCCTTACACCTCCGGCGATTGAAATCTCAACACCAGGGAAATCATCGTGGGATTCCACCACCACCCCCTCTCCTCCCCCTTGATGGCTTCTGCCTAGGGGAGTGATGCTACATCCCCTCCTCTCCCTCTGGGGTCTGCCCCGTCCTCCACGGGGTTGTTCCTGTTCATCGTTGACTCCCGCTCATGAAGCTCAGTTCTCCCCTTTACCCCACACTTCCTTTGCACCTCGCTTAGGTTTTGCACGGTCAGCATTCGGTCCTCTTCGCTCACGGTCGGGGCTGAGCTCTGCAAGCTGTTTGCCAAGTACCTTTCCGTCTCGATTATGTGGTCCTGTCGGGAACACTTCGGTTAGTAACTTCAGCACCTCGTCTTCGTTTCGCATTCGGAAAAGCATCAGCCGCGGTTACTCTAGTCGGTCGTCTCAAGTGTTCGGACTGTCCTTCCTCCTCACATTCCCCCTCCGTCTACATTCCTGGTCTTCGTCCCGTTGCTTGGTTACAGCTACACCCACCCCCCCCTTCCCACCCTCTTCAGCTGGCACCTTACTGCTCCCCTCCCGCGGGCGATCTTCGGTCGCTATACAAAAACTGGCCTTGGTTACGCCCGTCCTGCTGGCCGTCGCTAATGCCGCTTTGCCACACCCTCCGGCGACCCCTCACCAGAGCCGCCTCCATAGACCGTCCTATCCTGCCACCTGGCACCGCTTCGTCCCCTGGCACCGCTCCTGTGTGCAGGTCCATACATTCATTTCCTAGCTCAGGCTGATATGCGTCACCTATCAGACGTAATTTTCCTTTGTCAGGGGTTCATATATTCCTTTTGTTTGCCCTCTTGGCTTTTTGTAGATGTCGCTAAGGGTTCTCCTCTCCTTCCTGCTTGCTTCTTTCCTTTCTACTTCCTTTGTATGTACGTGTATGTTCGTAGAATTTGGTTGGGCGATAGGCGAGATGTGCGGTTGGTCTCATACCTGAGGGACTTGGGGGTTTGGATGTTTTCTGGGGTGAGGAGGATAGGGTTTTTGTTGGCCATAGCGTTAAAGCTGAATGCTGTCTTTGTACCTTTTTTTTTCTTTTTTTCTTTTTTGTTTTTTTTGAATCATGTGATTATTGATTTAGGTACAAAATCCTGCATGCAGCTCGCGCTATGGCATATAAAAAACCTTAATTCCAAAAACTAACAAAGGAAAAAACAAAATTCAAACAACACGTGCAGAACTCTCCAAGCAGGATCATCAGAACCCTGTCGCATCGCCATCGATGACTAACAAAACAAAAGTAAAGCAAAATTCTCCTTATACCGATAAGATAAACACTCACAAGAAATAAAAACCTCCCCGCCCTACCTGCCCACTGCCCTAGACAAATAGAAACAAAGAAAACTCATCAACTGTATAGAAATTACCCTGAGAAGAAGCTCGAGCAGGGGAGTTTTTAGAAGTAGCAACACCTAGAAGGCCGGGGCTGAGCTAGGGAGCTTTTGTGTTAAGCACTATCAGAGCCCACACCCGGCTCAGGAGTAGCAGTATTGGCTCGAATGCGCAACATGGTTGGAGGAAAACCCGTGCGAGTAGCGTAGAGAGACTCAGCTAACCCCGTGAGGAGGGGAACCGAGAGCCAGAGGGGACCGTCAGGGCCAATGTCGTCCACACCTGAGAGATGGGTGAGGCGAGGGTGGGCCTTAGCGGGGCAGTGGAGAATCACGTGTTAGAAGGACTCATCGCCTTCCTCACAGAACGGACAGAGAGCGCTGGAGTCCCTGCTCCTCCAGGATATATGCGCAGCAAGGTAGCTGGCACCCGAACGCATCTGGTGAATGCGGCCACATATAAATTGAGGAAGGCCAGTAAAGGCATGTTGAGTGAGCCAGGCACTATAAGGATACGAGGGGGGTACTGGCGGACTCAAGTCTAGCCACATCAGCAAAAAAACGATTTACGTCCGGCGGACGCAACCCGCGTCCGGACGGATTGCGTCCGCCCTATGCGTCCTGTGCGCCCTGACTGTCCGCCGGATATTTTTTCTCATCCCATGCGCCTGGTGCCTCCCAACGCCCTTATCCCCCCTCCCATGCACCCAGCGCGCTTGTTGCGGCCGCCCTCCGTCCTGACACCCCCCTCATCCTTCCCCTCTTCTACTGCTCTCGTCTGATGGCATCCGGCGTACCCATCCCCAATTCCCAGCACCCGGACCACCTGCCCCCTACTTTCTCCCTCTGGCGACCTAAATCCGCCCCGTGGCATCTGAAATCGTCAGGCTCCTTTTGACGCGGATGCTCTCGAGCCACTTTTATCTTTTCCTACCGGCGCACCACTCATAGAGGTATCACGATCGTCATTCTATTTCTTTTCACTACTGTAGTATTATCTACTAGTAC
>Ga0307509_10012528_pt1 | contig 10137 bp, 11 predicted proteins | sample 10_EM_MG_FD_202245 | JGI IMG/M metagenome (GOLD analysis project Ga0307509, IMG submission 202245) | Populus trichocarpa ectomycorrhiza microbial communities from riparian zone in the Pacific Northwest, United States - 10_EM | ecosystem: Host-associated > Plants > Roots > Unclassified | place...
AATCAATGTGTTTTTCTTGTCATCATCACACTGATTACAGACTGCTTGATGCCTTGTCAACAACAAAAGACACCCATATAAATATAATCATATGATCTTACCAGGACATGCCATTAGTTACCAATCAGGAAAATCATTATATATTATATAAAAGAAAAACCATCAAGATGGCCGGCCTCCTTGGTAACACAGCTCATGCTTCTTCATAGGACGACTTCGTCAATTCCAACCTTAACTTGTACCCTTTGCTTTCTCCAAAACTCTTGATTTCCTAGTCTGACACCCTCTTTACCATTTCCCATCCTCTCTTTCTTGTTCAATGTTTGATGCTTGAAAGAAAACTACACACATCTTCATAATGGCTCATAAGGTAGCTTGTTGGCACCTCATGATGCTGCTATTTTACTTTTTGGTCACGGCGAGCCATTTTTTTGTGACATCACACGGTGCAACTGATGCTGAAATCCTCGTCAACTTCAAGAACTCCTTGTCTACAAACTCCTTGCTCTACGATTGGAATGTGTCAGGCATTCCTCCGTGCACCGGTAGCACTGACAATTGGGTTGGTTTGCGTTGCAACAATGATAGCACGATCGATAAGTTGTTGCTTGAGAATATGGGCTTAAAGGGTACCATTGACATAGACATCTTGATGCAATTGCCAACGTTGAGAACGTTAAGCTTCATGAATAATAGCTTTGAGGGTCCAATGCCTGAAGTGAAAAAACTTAGTTCCTTGAGAAACTTGTATTTGTCCAACAACAATTTCTCAGGAAAAATTGACAAGGATGCATTTGACGGAATGAGTTCTTTGAAGGAAGTTTATTTGGCACATAATGAGTTTACTGGTGAAATTCCTAGATCACTTGTTTTGGTGCAGAAGCTAACAAAGTTGAGCCTTGAAGGGAATCAATTTGATGGGAACTTGCCTGATTTCCCTCAAGAAAACTTGACTGTGTTTAATGCTGCAGGTAACAATTTCAAGGGTCAGATACCTACCAGCCTTGCTGATTTCAGTCCAAGCTCTTTTGCAGGTTAATTAATTCCTATAGCAACTCTATGCTTTTCAATTTCAATCCAATATTCACCTTTTTTCTTGTTCTCATAAATATATATTGGATGCAACTGGAAATCTATTAATTTCTGTGTTTTCCCTTGATATTAATTATGTGAAAACTGGTCTAATAATTTTGATGGATTTGTATGTCGTAAGCACGTTGTTGATCCGATTCTTGTTGTAGAAGTCAAATTATGGGCTGTAAAAAGAATCTCTTCAGAAACATTATGGCTGTTGCAATATTTAAGGCATTCATTTGTGTATGCATGATGCAGGGAATCAAGGGTTATGTGGAAAGCCACTGCCTGCATGCAAATCATCCAGGAAAAAGACCGTCGTAATTATTGTGGTCGTTGTTGTATCTGTGGTTGCATTATCTGCTATTGTTGTCTTTGCCTGCATCCGCAGCCGCCAAAACAAAACACTCAAATTTAAGGATACCAAAAAGAAATTTGGTGATGATAAAAAGGAAGCTCAATCATCAGATCAGTTTGGTGATGGTAAAATGGGTGATAGTGGGCAGTACTTGCATTTCGTAAGATATGATAGGAATAGATTTGATTTGCAAGACCTCCTTAGGGCCTCTGCTGAGGTCCTGGGCAGTGGTACTTTTGGGTCATCTTATAAGGCAGTTCTTTTAGATGGGCCTGCTATGGTTGTGAAGAGGTTTAGGCATATGAGTAATGTAGGTAAGGAAGGATTTCATGAGCACATGAGAAAGTTAGGAACATTGTCACACCCTAACTTGCTCCCTCTAGTGGCATACTACTACAGAAAAGAAGAAAAGCTTTTGGTCTCTGACTTCGTTGAAAATGGCAGCTTGGCTTCTCATCTTCATGGTAACTAAGCCTCTCTCTAACACTTTCCATATACCAAAGGGAATTGTATTAAGAAATTATCATCCACGCACATGTTTGTGCTTTTACTACGAGGGACAGACATGATTGCCTTAACGTGTAGATGATTGTTTTTTATCACATTTATCATACAAGAAATAGAAGGAAAGAGTGCTAATATTGTTTATCAAGACTGATTTGTTGATTTTATGGATTTATCTTCAGGTAAGCGTTCCCCGGGAAAACCATGGATTGACTGGCCAACTCGGCTGAGGATCGTCAAAGGAGTTGCCAAGGGGTTGGCCTATCTCTACAAGGAGTTTCCAACATTAGCTTTGCCTCATGGTCACCTAAAATCCTCCAACGTTCTTCTAGATGATACATTCGAGCCCCTCTTGACAGATTATGCCCTAGTTCCTGTGGTTAATAAAGACCATTCTCAACAAGTTATGGTTGCCTACAAGTCGCCTGAATGCTCTCAATCCGACCGTCCGAATAGGAAGACTGATGTGTGGAGTCTTGGTATACTAATTCTGGAAATCTTGACAGGCAAGTTCCCTGAAAATTATCTAACGCAAGGAAAGGGTGGTGATGCAGATTTGGCAACTTGGGTTAACTCAGTTGTTAGAGAAGAGTGGACAGGAGAGGTATTTGATATGGATATGATGAGGACCAAGAATTGCGAGGGTGAGATGCTGAAGCTGTTGAAAATTGGGATGTGCTGCTGTGAATGGAATTTGGAGAGGAGGTGGGATTTGAAGGTGGCTGTAGCCAAAATTGAGGAATTGAAGGAGAGAGACAATGACAATGATGACTTCAGTAATTCCTATGCAAGTGAAGGTGAAGTCTATTCTTCTAGAGCAGTGACTGATGATGATTTCTCCTTCTCAGTCAATGGTTGAATTGAATGAATAAAGTTAGCTCTCTTGCTGTTATTTTTCCCAAAGTCTGCATTGGAACAAGGGTTGGAGTAGCTACATAAGATGAATCGATATAGTTTGTTGCAAGTGTCTATTTATTTTGCCTTGATTCATAACTGTTTATGTAATGTTAGTGATTGAGTCACATATCAGTTGTTTATGCTCTCTGTTTCTTCTCCCTCTCTTTTCTCCCTAATCTTGCTGCTATATGATGGTGTAAGAAAATCTTTTGATGTTTTTGACAAAATTTGGGAGGACAAGACAACATAATAACTGTTCAAATAATTTGGTTAGGACTTCAAAGAGGATCTAATACCTGCATAATTATGGAATATACCTGGCGAGGTTAATAGTTGCTTTCTTAACTGTAACCTGTCACCTGTCACTACACCTGTCTGAAGATAGAGATCATCTCCATCTGAGGATACACTTGATTGCCTACGTACATATTCCTTAACAAGGAATCCTCTCTGAGTTGGGTTTATCCTCTCACACGTCTCTCTTATCCCTTCTTTTGTATTGGAATCTTACCACCTTTCTCTCCCTCCTTATCTCAAACTCTCATCAAAGGATATCATTAGAAATACAGAAGAAGTGCTTTTGCTTGCTGTTCTTTATTTTCCAAGGTGAGTTTTAGTAGTTGGAAATTTTGTGTGATGGATAAGCAGACTTGGAGTTAGTATGCCAGGCAGTTTTGAGAGCCATCCGCAAGAGAATAAGACATTTTAGTTTGGTTTCTTCTACTTGAGTCCTGCTTTATGCTTATGGGAATTACTGAATCACATCCTTGTCTAATTCTCATGATATCAGCCTACAAGAGTTTTTTATATTCTGATGATGAAATAAACCAAAAGGAATTCCAAGGAGTTTCTTGTCATGTGTTGAGGCAATTGATTCTGTGTTCTTAACATGAACATCCCTGGTTTTTTCTACTATTGGGTTGTCAAATGCTCTCTTTTTCCAACCTTTACTTGCTAAATTGTTGCCTCGATGCTGCTGCTCTTCCCGTGATGTTTGAGGGAACCTGCTTTAAGTACAGTGACAAAACAGAAAACCCATAATTTATAAGAACACTATTAAGTCACACGATTCTAAACAAAACCATTATAATAACTGATATATGCTATTCTCAAGTTGTCTTTAGCAAAAACTGAGTGCAGAAGAGAGCAAAGAACTAGGCCATATGCAAAGCAGTTCCCTTTAACAGCAGTTAGGTTCCAATTTATGGGGACTCAAAGCACTGACCTAATTTGACAAAAACGTACAATATTTTTCCAATTTGTGTTACACGTGGTGTAAATACAGATGAAGAGTTACTATTAGATTCTTGCAGTGCCACCACTTAGACAAGTGGTTTTGCTGTACTTCTCATTAGGACAAATGCTTGCCACGATTCTTCTAAAGGTTCGGAGCATTTTAAAAAGTGACATTGAGCTCATCCAATGCAATTTCAGTCCTTTGATTGCACATGTCAATCACCCTTTGTCAAAATTTGGGGGCCTAATGGAAAAAAACACGCATAGAAAGATAATATGTGAAGCTGGTGGTTCTTGTTTCTTGATAAAATCTTGCGTGGGCTTCCCTCTTCCTTGTTTATTATTCTCATCAAGCATGTCTTCTTTAACTCTTTATATTTTGTGATAGAAATGTTTTTCTATAATTCCATGATAATTATCATATTATTATTCTAACATGACTTAAATGTTCTTGCCTTTTATAGGAAATGCCAAGGAATAGACAAATAGTTAGTACTAGTAGAGTAGGTGACGATCAAGATGCAGTTTTTATTATGCGGTTGAGTATTAAAAGGTAGAGAAGGAGTGGTGCACCCACACCTCAACATGTTGAGGGAATACCTCCACCAGTAGAGGAAAGTCTCAGGAGTTAGAAGAGAAAAATGTGGTTGGTGAAACAAGTATAGGGGTAGTAGATCCTTAGCCTGTTACAGAGTTTCAACAGCTTAGCTAGGCTATGCGGACCTGGATAGAGTTTATTATGGAGAGAGATATGAGAAGGGATAAAGATGTATCATCGTTATCCCACACTGTTCAGGGAGTCAATGTGTCATTGAATGACTTCATGAAGTTGGCACGTCCTCCCTTCATTGGGATGGACAGTTCAAAGGATCCTTAGGGGTTTTTAGACGACATCTGATGACAATGTGAAGCTTTATGATATACAGACCACCGAGTTATGAGTTTAGCGTCGTTCATGTTAGAGGGAGATATGACAATATTTTGGTTTGAGTTTAGGGAGAGAACAAGGCCAGCAAAGGTTCAGTGGACATGAAAAGAGTTTAGCACTATGTTCTTAGACAGGTTTATCCCTTAGAGTGTTAGGGATGCTTGACTTTATGAGTTTGAGAGGCTATCTTAGAGGAGCATAACAGTGGATGAGTATGATCTGAAGTTCACTTATCTGTCCAGGTATGCATAACATCTTCTACCAATTAACGAGTGAAAGGTGAAGAGATTCATTAAAGGACCCAAATCCTTGATGTATGTCATGATGATGTCACATATGTTTCCACCCTACTTCTCAGCTATTGATAGTACCAGGTTAATAGAGGCGCGAGAATTAGAAGATATAGTTGTAAGTCAGTCTAAGAGGCCTAGAGAAGATGGTTATTCTTTTAAACAACAAGGATCGAGTACAGGTCCATCTAAGGGACAAAGTGGCCATCGAGGCTCATGGATTTATATGAAGTTTAGACAAAGACCTTCAGCTAGTGGCTCAGACAGTCAAAGTGACATTAGTGGTGCTCAGAGCTATAAACCCATGAGCCGCTAGCTGGAGGTCTTTATTTATACCTCCTATGAATCCATGAGCCCTCATGGCCACTTCGTCCCCTAAATGGACCTGTATTCGATACTTGTTGCCTAAAAGAATAACCCTCTTCTCTAGGCCTCTTAGACTGGCCTGCAGCCATGTCCTTCAATTCTCGCGCCTCTATCAACCTGACATTATCAATAACTGAGAAGTAGGATGGAAATATATGTGACACCATCACGACATACATCGAGGATTTGAGTCCTTTAATGAATCTCTTCACCTTTCACTCCTTAGTGGATAGAAGATGTTCCGCATACCTGGACAGATAAGTGAACTTCAGATCATACTCATCCATTGTCATGCTCCTCTAAGATAGCCTCTTAAACTCATAAAGTCGAGCATCCCTAACACTCTAAGGGAGAAACCTGTATAAGAACATGGTGCTAAACTCCTTCCATGTCTACTAAACCTTTGCTAGCTTTGTTCTCTCCCTAAACTCAAACCAAAAGATTGCCACATCTTCCTCTAACCTGAATAACTCCAAACTCATAGCCCGGTGGTCTGTATATCATAAAGCTTCATACCACCGCCATATGTCGTATAAAAACCTTTGAGTATCCTTTGAACTGTCCATCTCAATAAAAGTAGAACGTGCCAACTTCATGAAGTCATTCAATGACACATTAACTCCCCGAATAGTATGGAATGATGATGATACATCTCTATCCCTTCTCCTATCTCTCTCCATAGTAAACTTTATCTAGGTCCGTATAGCCTAGCTAAGCTGTTGAAACTCTGTAATAGGCTCAGGATCTGCTACCCCTATACCTGTTTCACCAACCACGTTTTCCTCTTCTAACTTCTAAGACTCCTCCTTCACTAGTGGAGGTATCCCCTTAAAATGTTGAGGTGCGGGTGCACCGCTCCCTCTCCTCTACCTTTTAATACTCAACCGTACAATAAAGACGACATCCTGATGATCACTTACTTTTATAGCACCAGTTATTTGTCTATTCCTCGGCATTTCCTATAAAAGGCAAGAATACTTAATTCATGCTAAAACAATAACATGATAATTATCATGGAATTATAGAAAAACATATCTATCACAAATATAAAGAGTAAAAAAAGACATACTTAATGAGAATTTTGAATTTCAAAGACAATTAAAAGAGTAGGTTTTAAAGGTCCAACAAAAGTCACATGCTAATAAGCTATAAGCTTGAAAAGATAAATAACAAAAACAACTAAAAGAGTAGGTTTTAAAGGTCCAACAAAAGTCACATGCTAATAAGCTATAAGCCTGAAAAGATAAATAACAAAATGGTGAGTCCAACAACTCATTGAGTAGATAACGTTCAATATACATACACGAGGTAATACAGCAATAAGAAACACACACACACACACACACACACACACACAAACACAAATATGACTTTAAGTTCTTACATGAAAGTTTCTTAAATAAGTTATAACAAGAATATCATAAGGTAAGGCTCGTCATAAAATCAAAATACAATGAGCATGACGCTCCGTACTGTGGGATGATCAGTCACCACAAGTTGGTGACTCCCCCTACCAACTAGGGTTCAAATACGATGTGCACAAAGACTAACACTACCTTGTTAGCATTGGTATCTTGACTAGCATACCATATGTTCATATTATAATCAAACAGACAGGTTTATGTCTTAAGATTCTGAAGTGCATAATGGTTCATATTAAAGATTCAATTTCAATAAGTGATCATATTTAATCATAAACAAGGAATAAATAACATTATAAGAATAACCAAGAGAAACGATCAATTCCATGTTAACAATTCAAGTATTTATACTAATTCTTTAGTATTTTGAAAATTATCGACTTACTTAACTAAAAAATAGAAATAATACGAAAGCAAATACCGAAGTCAATCTTATTGATGTGCCGCATGTATAACATTAGGATTATCTTAATATAAAAGGAGACATACTAAAAATGAATGTAAAATTTATTTAATACATTTAACTAAAGATCTAACTCATAATCCTATATATTTTTGAACCAAACTGGTCCTTTTTCTCAAAAAAATCTAAAAATCAAACGATTTTCTTGAAATCTAATTCAAATGAAAACAAATTATAAAACTTGATAATAATCACCAAATAAACCTCAATTATTTTTCAAACCAATATGAAAAACTATAATTACAACTAGGGACCAATCAAGAATTTTATTAGATTTTTAGGGGTTAAATTGTAATTTTATCAAATTGAAGGACCAAACTGAAAATATCATATATTCATAACTATACTGAAATTTTGCCGATAATTCATCCTTAATTCTGTACAGAATCTTGAATTTTGATCCAGGGACCGAACTGTAATGTTTTCAAAGTTTGGGGATTAAACTGTAATTTTCACAAACTGAGGGACTAAACTAAAATTTTATCATCTTCAACCTCAAACCTGGATATTTCTACAGATCATCTACTGATGTACCAAAATATCTAATTCATATTCATTATTTAAATAAACTATAACTTAAAATTATTAACCTTATCTAAAATCTTCCAAAATCAACTAAATAGATCATTATCATAACAATTAACTCATAATATTTCAATCACCTCATCAATCAAACCTAAATTAAAATCTTCAAAACCCTAATCTTCAACAAATTCATAATCTTAATTAATACCAATAATTATACATATCAAAACATAAATCTTACCTTTTAAATTTTTTTTCTCAACTCTTTTCTACTTTCTTTATCTTTTCTTCTTTCTCATATCTTCTTCTTACGGTTCTCTCTCTTTAAATCTGAGTCTTCTCTCTGTTTTTTTCTTCTTCTTCCTTTCTTTTATATTTATCAACTTTTTATTTAATTACTAAAATGTCCTTTATCCATATATAACTAAGACTTACTCTTGTAAGGGTATTGTTATCATTTCTTATTAAACCTTCTTATTATATTTCAAAATCTTACAGACTTTTGTGGCCATCTTATCAGCACAAGGGATAGATTATCTTTTATCCGGTGAAGTACTTCCTGTGGAACTCCCTTTTTCTGTAATTCTTTTTTTTTTTTTTCCTTTTCCTTCTCGTAATTGCAGATATTATATCCTTGCTGCAGAGCTTTTATGTTTATGTTTATGTTTGATTACTGAAAAGGTTGATGAAAAAAGAAAAGTTACGGTTTATTTAGCTTCTAAAAAGGAATTGTTCAACGCAACGAAGAAACTAAAATGCCAAATCTTGTTTTTATTGAGCTTAGGTGCCCTTGTCATCATGTCATGGTAAGGTAATTTTCCCCCTCTTCTGGGCAAACTGGTGCAGGCCATGTAAATCATTTGCTCCCCAGCTAGTGAAAATTCATAATGGCCCAAGAGCTATTGGCAAAAAACTAGAGATTGTCCTCACCTCCTTTGATCGCGACGAGGATTGATTCAAGGAACACTTCCAGTGCATGCCATGGCTTGCAGTCCCACTTGAAGTATACTTGCAAAGACCATAGACATTTGAGTGACATCTATCACTTTAATCACATTACGTCATCTATCTCATTGAGCTCTGATGGAATATCAGTTGAGGACGTTATGATTGGTTTGATTGAAGAGTATGGTGTTGAAGCATTTCCCTTCACTAGGAAACAAATCGAGGAGTTGAGGTCTATCGGTGATGCAAAGCGCCAGGGAGGACATCTTCTTGCACTAGAAGGACGAAACTATATTTTATCAAGAGATACTAGAAAGGCGATTTAAGTTTATCCCTGTTGTTACAAGTGGCACGCCAGTCATAGCTTTGACATTTTTTAACCGTATCTGAACTTGTTGGCAAGACAATAGGCCTTTACTTTGGTGCACACTTGTGCCCTCCAAGCCGTGTCTTCACTGACAACTTATCCAGGCTTACAACGAGATCATAACCACCGAAGATGGATGCTTTGAAATTATTTTAGTCTCTACAGACCGAGACCTTAATGAATTTAATACCAACCTAAGTAACATGCCATAGCTCGCTATTCCATACAAGGATAAAACATGGCAAGGCCTTTGCAGGATCTTTAACATTAAAGGGATTCCAGCTTTGTTCATTATAGGACAGGATGGTGAGACCATTAGCACATATGGGATGGCCATGATTTCCTTGTATAGTGCTAAGGCTTTCCCACTTACAGAGTCAAGGATTACAGAGATGAAAGCAGCTTTGAAAAAGAAAGGAGATGCATTGCCCCGGCAAGTGAAGAATATAAAGCACCAACATGCTCTGAAGTTGGACATGGCAAAAACATATGTGAGTGACTGTTTCAAAGGGCAAGGCAAGTTCTGGGCATTCTCTTGTGATTTTTGTGATTATGACCTTCATCTAGCATGTGTAGAAGAGGCATGCTCAGAGTGTTTAGTGGGAGTGGAAGATGTTAATATAACAGCTTAAATGTAGTACTTGAAATACTTGAATGAATAATACATTACCTTTCCAAGAAAAAAAATTCTTTGTCCATCGATTTAATGTAACAAACTGATTTTTTTGATACCACAGACCAATTGGGTGCATCAATTTAAGAC
>Ga0307509_10012529_pt1 | contig 10137 bp, 9 predicted proteins | sample 10_EM_MG_FD_202245 | JGI IMG/M metagenome (GOLD analysis project Ga0307509, IMG submission 202245) | Populus trichocarpa ectomycorrhiza microbial communities from riparian zone in the Pacific Northwest, United States - 10_EM | ecosystem: Host-associated > Plants > Roots > Unclassified | place...
GGTTGTAGGCGTCGACGCGGCTCTGGACCTGCGCGGGGTTGCGCCCGTCGCATTCCAGGGAGCCGTTGATGGAGCGGATGGTCTGGCCGAAACCGGCGCCGTTGACCATGGCGTTGTGCGGGGTCATCGTGCCCGGGCCGGACTGGGTGTTCCAGTACCACAGGCCGGTCTTCCAGGCGACGGCCGAGTCGTTCTGCACCAGCCAGGGGTTGTTGAGGAGGTCGATGCCCAACGCGTCGCCCGCGGCCTTGTAGTTGAAGTTCCAGGACAGCTGGATGGGGCCGCGGCCGTAGTAGGCGGCCTGACCGGCCGGGCAGCCGTAGGATTGGCTCCAGTCGCAGTACGTCGGGTAGTTGGCGGTGTTCTGCTCGACGACGTAGACCAGTCCGCCGGTCTCGTGGCTGACGTTGGCGAGGAAGGCGGCGGCCTCCTGCTTCTTCACCGTGTCGGATCCGGTGTTGGCGAAGCCGGGGTATGCGGACAGGGCGGCGGTGAGACCGCTGTACGTGTAGAAGCCGTTCCGGCTCGGGAACATCTGGTTGAACTGGGCCTCACTGACGACGAAGCCGGACGGGGTGGTGCCGCCGCCGCTCGCGGGGGCGCTCCACTTCTGGTTGGCGCCGCCCGAGCAGGTCCAGATCTGGAGCCGGGTGCCGTTGGCCGAGTTGTTGCCGGTGACGTCCAGGCACTTGTTGGCCTGCGGGTTGACGATGTCGTTCGCCGAGCTGACGGCCCACTTCTGGGCGGCGCTGCCGTTGCAGTCGTAGAGCTGGACGGTCGTGCCGTCCGCGGTGCCGCCGGAGGTCACGTCGAGACACTTGCCGAGCGCGCGCAGGGTGCCGTCACCGGGGTTGGACCAGGTCTGGGCGCTGGTGCCGTTGCAGTCGTAGAGCTGTACGGCGGTCCCGTTGGCGGTGTTCGCCCCGGCGATGTCGACGCACTTGCCGGCCAGACCGGTGATCCGGCCGTCGGCCGCGCGGGCGGGGGAGACGGTGAACAGAGCGGACAGAGCCGCGGCGAGCAGCATGACGAGCGTCAGTCTGCTCAGAGCCGTGAGTCTGCTGAGACTTGGTGCGGAGTGGGGGGTGACCATGGGGCTTTACTCCTGTGGTTGAGAGGTGCCGAGGGCGATCGGCCCGCGTCGGCCGGCACACGACCGGGCGTGCCGCAGGCGTCAGCCCAGAACCGTCTGGGTGACGACGATGTGTCCGGCGTCCGGGTCGAGAACGCCGCCGAGGCGGCTGAAGGCGCCGTCGGTCAGATCGAGGCACTTCGGTTCCTGCGGGGTCTGGGCGAACGTCCCGCGGTCGTTGATCCGTACGGTCAGGGAGCGGCCGTTGGCGACATTGGTGACCTGGACCCGTGTACCGAAAGGCAGTTGGGGCTGACGCGAGAGCGATGTGGCCGCCGTGTCCGCGTTGTTGTCGAAGACCTCGCCGCTGGCCGTCAGGGCGCCGGCGGGCTGGGGGCCGTAGTGCGTGGCCCAGCACTGCTCTCCCGACTGCTGCGCGGGGGCGTTCCACTTCTGGTTGGCGCCTCCCGTGCAGGTCCAGATCTGGATGCGCGCCCCGTTGGCGGAGGAGTTGTCGGAGACGTCGAGGCATTTGTTCGCGGCCGGGTTGACGATGTCGTTCGCGGCGGTGACGGTCCAGCGCTGGTTCGCGCCGCCGGTGCAGGTCCACAGCTGGACCTTGGCGCCGTCGGCGGTCGAACTGCCGGTGACGTCCAGGCATTTGCCCAGCGCGCGGACGGTGTTGTCCGTACCGACCGTCCACTGTTGGGCGGCAGTGCCGTTGCAGTCGTAGAGCTGGACCGGTGTGCCGTCGGCGGAGGCCGCTCCGGCGACGTCGAGGCACTTGCCGGCGAGGCCGGTGATCGCCCCGGTCGCCGCGACTGCCGGTGCCGCGGTGACGAGACCGATCAGCAGGGCCAGCAGGGCGAGGACGGGGGCGCCGCGTAACGCGATGCGGGGGAGGCGGGGACGAGTGGTCATGGGGGTGTCGGGGCCCTCTCGAGCGGTTCGGCGCATGCGGAAGAGGGCGCATGTCTCAACTGGGCCCGCGCCGAAGTGAGTTGACCACTCAAAAGTAAAAGTCTAGACCAATCTGGTCAAGGTGTGTGCATGACATCGTTTACCGGTGCTGTGCCTGTGGTGCCCCCCTCGACAGAGCGCTCCGGCGCCACCGTCGGACAACGGTGGCGCCGGAGCGCTCGATGGATGCGTATGGGGCGGCAGGTGTCAGAACCAGCTCTGGTTCTGACCGGAGTTGCATGCCCAGGTGCGGAAGCCGGCGCTGCTGTCGTCGATGCAGCGGTTGGTCGCCTGGTTCCTGAGCTCGATGGTGTTGTCGCCCCACTTGTGCACGAGCCAGCTCTGGTTGGTGCTGGAGTCGCAGGACGCGGTCTTGAACCCCTGGTCGCTGTCGAACATGCAGCGGTTGGTGAAGGCGTTCTTCAACTGCACAGTGCCGTCACCCCACTTGTGGACGATCCAGTTCTGCGGGGTGGAGCCGTTGCACGTCCAGGTGCGGAACCCGGCGTCGGTGTCGTCGATGCAGCGGTTGGTCGCCTGGTTCTTGAACGTGTTCACGGCGTCGGCCGCCGAGGCTGTCGCGGCGGGCAGCAGCGCGATGGCAGCGGCGGAGACGCCGAGCGCCGCGACGCGGGTCAGGACGGAGACGGACATGGGTGTTCCCTTCGATGGGGTGGTGGTGCCCCGCAGCCGAGTGCGGCGGGGAGTCGGGTGCGGGCGCTCGGACCGGGGAGCGTCAGCCGCACTGGCGGCTGACGTCGCCCTTGTCGTCGCCCTTGAGATAGATCGCGCTGACGTAGCCGACACCGCCCGCGTTCAGGGGCAGTTCGATCCACTTGTCGTTGCTGTAGCCCTCGGCCGTGACGAGCTGGCCCGTCTTCCAGCAGTTCGCCGGGTAGCTCTCGTCGGGATACACCGTGCTGACGACGGCGCACGAAGTGGCCGCGCAGGAGCGGACGTTGGCCTGCGCCCAGGCGGTCACGACGGTGCCCTGCCCGCCACCGCCCGGCGTGCAGGGCAGGTTCACCCCGCGGTCGCGCAGATACGGCACCGGGTCGATCCCGCGCACCGTGGTGGACGTACCGATCCTGACCCGCAGGTGCAGGTGCGGCCCCGTCGCCTCGCCCTCGCTGCCCATCAGGGCGATGCGCTGACCGGCCTGGACATGCTGGCCGACGACGACGTCCCGCTGGTACATGTGCCCGTACTCGGTCACGGTGCCGTCGTCGTGCAGGATGCGGATCCACTGCCCGTAACCGCTGGCGGGACCCGAGTTGATGACCTCGCCGGAGCCCACGGCGTAGATGGGCGTCCCTAGGGCGTTGGCGATGTCGACGCCGTCGTGGCTGTCGCTGTACCCCTGGGTGATGACCCCGGCGGTCGGGCACGAGGCGGCGAACGCGGCCGGGGCGGCCGGTGCCGCGGCGGCGGGCAGAGCCGCCGTCAGCGGCAGCAGGACGGCAGCGGCCGTGACGAGTCCGGCGTACGGGAACAGACGCACGGGGGTTCCTCTCCGGTGACTTCTGGTGGACGGCACGGAAGCTATCCGCGCCCCCTCGGGCGGCGGCATCCGGAACGTTCCGGAATGACGGGACGGCGCGCGGGCGGATAGGGCTGTGGATCGTCAACCGCACCGTTTTCCCGACCAGTTGGAGAGATGTGCCATGAGATCCACCACCAGAAGACTGATACGAGGCCTGTGCGCCCTGCTGGTTCTGGGCGCGCTGCCGCCGGTCGCCGCCGCTGCCGCCGACGGCCCCGGACACGAACGCCCCGCCGCCCGCCCGGCGACCGACTGGCGCATCGATCTCGCCGCCGCGTCGGCCGACCAGCACAACATCGACCATCGCGGGAACGGCGCGCTGACCATCGGCGACCGCCGCGCCCGCACCACATCCGCTCCCGGCAGGGCGTTCGCCGTGTACACCGCGCCGGCCCGCAGCCTCGGACGGCAGGCCGACGCGTTCACGATCCGCCCACGCGCCCAGGTGCCGGCGGGGACGCAGGTGGTGACCGAGGTGCGGGGAAGCGACCACCCGGGACGGTGGACACAGTGGACCACCCCCGACCGCACCGGTCGGCTGCGGCTGGCGCAGGCCGTCTCCGTCGTCCAGGTGCGGCTGACCATGCTCGGCACCCGCACCGCCGCCCCCGCGGTCTCGGTCGTCTCCCTACACGCCGACCTCGCCCAGCAGGCTCCCCGGGCACCCCGCGCACTGACCACGGCCTCCCCGACGTACCGGATCTTCGCCACCCGCGAGGGCCTCGCCGGGCAGACCACGGCCAACGGCCATGTCATCCAGCAGCGCGACCACTTCGTCGCGCTGCCGTCCCGGCGGATGCTCGCCTCCAACGGCGGCCACGAGTACCAGGTGCGGCTGTGCTATCAGCGCACGGGACGCTGCGAGACGGCACCGGTGTGGGACGTCGGCCCCTGGAACACCCAGGACGACTACTGGAACCCGTCCGCGCAGCGGCAGATGTGGCGTGATCTGCCGCAGGGCACGCCCGAGGCACAGGCGGCCTACCAGTCCGGCTACAACGGCGGCCTCGACGAGTTCGGCCGCCGGGTCGCCAACCCGGCCGGCATCGACGTGGCCGACGGCACCTTCTGGGACGGCCTGGGCATGACCGACAACGACTGGGTGGACGTGACCTTCCAGCCCTCCGGCGACACCGGCGGCCAGACGAACGTCACGGCGTGGATGCAGGCCAACGTCCGCTCCTGCGCCTCCACTTCCTGCGACGTGGTCAGCACGGTGTACCCGAACCAGAGCTACCCGGCGAACTGCTGGAAGACCGGCCAGCTCGTCACCGACGAGGGCTACACCAGCGACAAGTGGATCGAACTGCCCCTGAACGCGGGCGGTGTCGGCTACGTCAGCGGCATCTACCTCAAGGGCGACGCGACCGGAGGCGTGACCCGCCAGTGCGGCACCTGAGCCGCCCCGCGCCGGCCGTCACCCCGTAACGTGCCGGAGTCCCTTCAAAGCCCCGGTACGGCACCGTCGTTGCCGCACACCGAGGCGAAGAGAGGGCGAGGACGATGAGGTTGAGGCCGACGGGAAGAGCGGGCTGGGCGGCGACACTGACGGCGCTGCTGACGACGGCGGGACTGTGCGCGAGCACACCGGCCGCGTCGGCGGCGCCCACCACCCGCCGGCACGGTCACGGAGTACTTCGAACCCGGGGGCATCGAGATCAACCACGGCGGCGGCTGGTTCAGCGTCTACCTCCACATGGACCGCATCGACGTCCACCTGGGCCAGCAGGTCGCGTCGGGGGAACCGGTCGGGCGGCTGGGGCTGGTCGGCACGGAGGAGGCCCATCTGCACTACGAGCAGCTGTACGACACCATCGCCGACACCACCGCGCAAGGGCACCGACTACGTCCTGTGCAGGAAGTGGGGCGCGAGGTACGGGTCGGCGCGGCGTACAACCACTGGTGGCTGCTGACCGACTCGACGAGGTGACACCGGGCGGCCGGGGACGGGCGTACGTCTCCGCCTACTACCTCGACCGATGGGGCAACGACGAGGCGAAGCACAACGACGGCTGGGACATCCCCGCGTGCACCTGATCCGGCCGGACCAGGTGCACACGACCTCATCGGCAGGTGGGCAGGGCGGGCCGGTCCTTCGTGCGCACAGCGGGGAACCACGCGGTGGAGTCGGCCGCGCCGCCCGGCAACCGGACCCGGTACCACTCGGTGGAACGGGCGCCGAACTCGTCGGTCACCGGCAGCCCTTGAGGCAACCGGCACTGAGCCGTGAGGACGTCCCCGTGCCACACACGGGTGGCCACCACGTTGGCGACGGTGTACGGCGCCAGCGGGTCGATCGCCAGACCGAGACTGCACTGCTGATCACGGTCGGCCGCGTGGGCACGGCAGGTCGGCTCCACGTTGTACACCGTGATGGCGGCGGGTCCGGCGGTGTCGGAGACGTCCGTGACATGGACTGAGCCGTCCTGCTTCGCACCGCTGTCGTCCGCGACGTAGACCCGTCCGGCGACCGTCGCCGCGCACAGGGCGGTCGCCGCCGCGGCGCCGAGAACGACCCGTCGACGGCGCCGATCCCCATGGGTACGTGCTGCACCGGTGGCGCAGTCATGGGTTTCCGCGCCGATGCGAGCCAGCAGGGCTCCCGCGGTGCAGGCTGCGCGCGCCTCATGGGTGGGGGCGAGACAGTCGGTCGCCAACTCGCGCCAGAACGGCGGTACAGCGGGATCCAGCCGCAGGGGCGCCCGTCCACCGGCGTACTCCTGCGCCGCGGCTCCCCGCGCGGCCGGCGTCGCGCCGGGGAGGGGTGAGGTGCCGCCGGTGAACATCTGGTGGACCATGATGCCGAGCGCCCAGATGTCGGCGCTCGGCCGCGCCTGCACGCCGCGTTCGCCCAGCGGAGCCTTCCAGCGCTCGGGCGGCAGATAGTCGGGAGTGCCCAGGGGCGGCATCCACGCATGCGTGCCGTGCGTGCCGTCGAGCTCCGAGGCCAGCCCGAAATCCGACAGACGAACCGATCCGTCCGCCATCAGGAGAACGTTGTCGGGCTTGAGATCGCCGTGCACCCAGCCCAGCTCGTGCAGATGGGTCAGCCCCTCGCAGATCTCCGTCAGGATCCGCTCGGCCCGCCCGTCCGTCAACTCCGCCTCACCACCGAGGAGTTGACGCAGACTGCGCTCGGCACGCTCCATCACCAGCACGATCGCGCCGTCGAGTTCGGGATGGTTCGGTTCGTTCAGTACGAGCGAGTCGAGCACCCGGATCAGCCGGGGATGCCGCGCCCGGCGCCCGAACTCGCGCTCGCGGTGGGCACATTCCAGCAGCCCGCGCGCCTGCTGAGGGGCGAGTCCGGACGTCGGCAGGAACTTCAACGCGACGACAGCCGGGTGGTCGTCGTCCGAACCGCGTACGCTGCGGCCCTCGTAGACCCATCCCCAGCCCCCGTCCGCGATGGGTTCCCCCACCGCCCAGCCACCGACCCGGAAACCGGCCGGAACACGCTCGGCCTCGGCCCCACGGTTCACCGGCCCACCGCCTGCGCCTGGGCGCTGTTGCAGGAGGCCGCCGACCGTGACGGAAGCAGCCCGAGATGGGACTCGCCGACCACCCCGAACCGCAGGGCGATTCCGACCAGTGCCTCGCGCTTCCCGTTGCGGCGGGCGCCGCGGCCCACGTCACGCGACTCCGGCAGGACGATGCGGAGTTTCTCCTCGGCGAGGTAGTCGATGTGGGCACTCACCCCGCGGGCGGTGAGGCGCCCGCACTGCGGAAGCCGCCGCAGACGTTCGACGATCTCGGGCGTGGTGGGAACGGCCAGCGCGGACTCGTCGCGCAGCCGCGGCTCGCACAGGGCGACCAGAACGAGGAAGTACGTGGCGGTCTCGTCCAACGAGTACGCGGTCAGGGTCTGGGTGCCCAGCCGCCCGCCGACCGCCCCCTGCGGGTCGAGGTAGACGTGGTCGGGGGCGAACACCTGGAAGCTCACCACGCGGTCCCGGGTGGGCAGGACCACGCGCGCGAACTCGAAGGGAATGGGTGCCCCGAGGCGACGCGGCGGCACCCGCAGGTACTCGCCCGCGCCCTCCGGGTTCTCCACCAGATAGCTCTGTGTGGCGCTGAGGTTGCTCAGCAGCCAGTGGTCCTCGCTCACCCGGATCTCCCCGGCCAGCCGCGACACCGCCGGATCGTCGAGCCGCAACTCCACGGCGACCGTCTCCGAGCCCCGGCCGAAGCGGGCGACCTCACCCGCGCCGAGCCGTAGCGTCAGCGGCGGGTCCTGTGGCACATGGATCAGTACGCCGCTCATCGTCCCCCGATTCCGACGATTCCGACGCGGATCTGTCGCTCGTTGCTGCCCCCGACTTCCCGGCCCCCGGTCCGGGCCGTTTCTCTTCCGGACAAGGCAGGCACACGAGCGCTGGTCATCGCGCACACCCCGTTTTACCTCGTTTCCTTCCGCTCTTTCGCACGCAGGCCGAAGGAGCGCACGAGCCCCGTCGGTCAACACCGCTGACGCAGTGCGGCGGTTGCATGCGCGAGGACTCTTGCACAAAGCGCTTCGAGTCGAGTGCGGGAGGCTCCGGCTTTGGCCGATATCCGCCATTGCCTCGCCCGGTTCCAGCGCTGGCTGAGCGGGTTCGGTGCCTCGCTCGCAGCCTGCGGCTGGCGGGATGTCGATGGCGGCCTGAGAACCATCCGGGTAAGTTGGCGATCTTCGGATGGCGGAAGCTCCCGGAGTCCCTGAATGCGAACGCCATGATGAACCCCGACCGGCCCTCCGTACGGCTTCGCCTCGCCGCCGCGCTCGACGGCCTGGCCGCCGTCTTCGGCGGGATGACGGCCCGCCCCGACGAGCACAACTGCGAGTGCCACTGGGGCAGCGCCGAAGAACTCGCGCAGCTCAAGGTTCCGGATACGGAGCTGGACCTCGACCTCCTGGGCCGCACCTGGCAGGCCCCCGACTGGAGCGACCACGCATCCGTACTGCGCCGGATCCTGCCCCAGTTGGCCACAGCCCTCGTCGAAGGCTCCGTCGAGACGCTCTTCGGCGCGGAGGAAGTCGGCCGCTCGTTCGCCCGCGGTCATTGGCAGCAGTGGCCCACCGTCCAAGCCGAAGCAGTCTGGGGCTTCCTGCACGCATGGTGGGCCGACACGCTCACCGATCCCGATCCCGCGGTACCCGCGTGCGAGGCCCTGGCATTTCTCACCGAGGCATCTGGCACGCTCACCCCGTGGCTCACCGCATGGGAAACGCTGACTGACCACCCGGCCGACGACCACCTGGCCGAGGCGGTGGCAAAGTGGGAGTACGACCTGCTCGGAGACCAACTCCCCTGGGACTCCTGGGAGAACGAGGAAGAGAAACGTACCGAGCTGACCGCCTGGCTGGTCCGCAATGCCCCTGCCCGGCTCCGGGCCCATGGCGTATCAGGGCAACTGCTCCACCGAATACGGCTGCTGGGCCTCGCCGGGGACGGTCGTTGGGAGGACCCTCATTGGCCCGGTTACTGCTACTGATCCACCGGACCGTGAGGGCATTTCCCTGTACTTCGCAGAACTTCGGCCGCCGGGGAACGGATGGCGCCTTCGGGCAGCTCCCGGAACGGTGAGTGAGTGCGGGACGAACGCACCGTCGCGGTCGCCCCGCCCCGCCTCGCACACCCGCCACCGGAGCGGCTCGGCGGTCAGCTGCCGACGAGCATCTGCCACGTCTGGGGGCCCACTTGGCCGTCCACGCCGAGGCCGTGCGCGGACTGGAAGGCCCGGGCGGCGCTGACGGTGCCGGAGCCGAAGGTGCCGTCGACGGTGAGGCCGTAGCCGAACTTGTTCAGCTCCACCTGCGCGGCGCGGACGGCGTCGCCGGTGGAGCCCTGCTGGACCTGGACGATCAGTGCGGACCAGGTCTGGGGGCCGATCTGGCCGTCCACGCTCAGGCCGTGTGCGGACTGGAAGCTCTTGGTCGCGGCGAGGGTGGCCGGCCCGAACTGGCCGTCGGCGGTGATTGATGCACCGTGGTAGCGCAGCAGGTACTGCGCGGCCAGTACGTTGTTCCCGGTGTCGCCGTCGATGACATTCGGCCAGGGCGGCACGACGGTGCCACCGCCCGTGGCGCCGGTCCCCGTACCCACGAGCATCTGCCAGGTCTGGGGGCCCACTTGGCCGTCCACGCCGAGGCCGTGCGCGGACTGGAAGGCCCGGGCGGCGCTGACGGTGCCGGAGCCGAAGCTGCCGTCGACAGTGAGGCCGTAGCCGAACCGGTTCAGCTCCACCTGCGCGGCCCGGACGGCGTCGCCGCTGGAGCCGTTCTGGACCTGAACGATCAGTGCCGACCAGGTCTGGGGGCCGATCTGGCCGTCCACGCTCAGGCCGTGTGCGGACTGGAAGCTCTTGGTCGCGGCGAGCGTGCCCGCCCCGAACTGGCCGTCGGCGGTGATCGAGGCGCCGTGGTAGCGCAGCAGGTACTGCGCCGCCTGCACGCTGGGCCCCGTCATGCCGTCGGTGATGTTCGGCCAGGACGGCAGGATGACGCCGGTACCGCCGCCGCCCGTGCCGCCCCACTGCCCGTAGTCGGCGGCCATCGCCTGGTCGAGGTCCGCGTCGTGCC
>Ga0307509_10012530_pt1 | contig 10136 bp, 10 predicted proteins | sample 10_EM_MG_FD_202245 | JGI IMG/M metagenome (GOLD analysis project Ga0307509, IMG submission 202245) | Populus trichocarpa ectomycorrhiza microbial communities from riparian zone in the Pacific Northwest, United States - 10_EM | ecosystem: Host-associated > Plants > Roots > Unclassified | place...
TGGGTTCCTCAGTAGGGTAACTGGGACCCATGGGCATAATGACCAAATTCCCAAGGTAGGGTAACTTTGCCCTCTTATGCCTTTAACCGCTCAGGAAGTCCTCCAGTCGACCACAGAAGTCGTCTCGGAGGTCCGTGTAACATTCCCATAAATCGCTTGACTTTATACGAATGTTTTCCCGAAAGGTTACCCTGCCTAGTAGAGTACCTTAAGGCTACACAATTATTCCCTAGGCCTTATCCTAGGATTACCAGCCATTTATATAATATATACGAGACCATACCACCTCTGGATACCACTTGGTATACCATTTGGGCTAAGGTGATCGTGATTGTAGCTACCTATCGTAGGGTCGTTACAGAATGCGAAACGAAGACGAGGTGGTGAAGTTACTAACCGAATTGTTCCCCGACAGGACCACATAACCAAGACGGAAACGTACTTCGCAAAGGGCTTGGAAAGCACAGTGCTGACCGTGAGCGAAGAGGACAGAATCCCGACAGTGCAACACCTAAGTGAGGTGCAAAGGAAGTCCGGGGTAAGGGGGAGAGCTGAACTTCATGAACGGGAGTCAACGATGGACAGGAACAAGAACCCCATTCAGGAGGGGGGTAGATCTCTAAGGGAGAGGAGAGGTGGTAGCATCGCTCCCCTAGGCAAGAGCCATCAAGGGGGGGGAGAGGGGGTGGTGGTGGATCACACGATTATTTCCCTGGTGTTGAGATTTCAATTGCCGGAGGAGTAGGAGAGATGGTTCGTGGCTAACTACTCTGACCATTTTTTTTTCTTTTTTTTTCTTTTTTCTACTTTTTCTTTTTTATATCATTTAAATTTGTTGATCAATCTAAGAAGCTAACTAGGTACAAAGACCTTCCACTCCACGGTATGCGGCCAACAACCTCCACCTATAGTCCATCCCGTCTCCCTCCTCCTAAAAGCCCTCTGACCCTGCCCGATACCGTTGGGACTAACAAACTATCCGGTGATATGGGTAGAAAACTACAAGCGAAAGTACAGCCCTGAATACAAAGAACCAAAACCCTCCACAGACGTGCAGCCCATAAGAAGCAACCCCAACCCGACAGTGAACAACCAAGGAAAAGTAAGGAAACCTCAAGCCCATCTAGAAAGGAACACCAAAACCCAAGAATGGTAGACAACCCACCCTTAGCCAAACAGTAGACCCCATTCTGACAAATCAGTGAAGGGATCAAGGAGCCAGCAGGACAAAGTCATGCCCTCAACAGCACACACAAAGGGGTAATAATACCCGGGGCGTAAAGCCCTGCCGAAGGGGCAAGCGAACCCCAGAGGGAGATCCGAAACCAAACCAATACATTGGAAGTGTGTGGCAGGACACAGTAAAGACCGTAGGCCCACCGGAAACCGGACCGCGGGAAGTGCATGTCCCGCGAGTGACAGAGGGGGTAGCATGATACCCGTAGGAACAGAGAATTTCACCACCACGCACGCAGCCATGCCAGATCCCAACTCCAGACCATGATGAGAGAATAGAGGCCAGGCGGTGAGGGCAGTAGGGTGCCAGCCAAGGAGAGAAGGCAGTAGGGTGCGAGCCTACGAAACTGTAGGAGCGGGGAAAGGACGGGTAGGCCCAAACTGAGAAGTACGAGGGAAGGCGACCGAACCGAGATCACGATTTTTAGACAATGCCGACCGTACCGGACAGGACTCTCAGGAGATAGTGCAATACCAGAGAGCTGAGCAACCGGGGCCCCTACTTCACCGATAGCCCGAGACTGCGACCGACCCGTTGACCAGGTAAGGGGGTTGCCGACCGTGCAAAGTGTTAAGCGAGGGCAGCGAAACACAGTGCGGACAAAGGAGCAGAGAGTAACCGTGAAACCCCTAGACAAAGACTGGCCGTAGACAATGTCATCAGGAGGGAATCAGAGGGGACAGGCGGAGGGGAGTAGCTTCACCCTTCTAGGCAACTAGGCCATCAAAGAAGGGGAGAGGGACCGTCCGTGATGATTTCCCATGGTGTTGAGATTTCAATCGCCGGAGGTGTAGGGGAGAAGGTTCATTCCTAACTACTATGACTGTTCTTTTTTTTTTCTTTTTTTTTAATCTCAATTATTAATTGTTTCTATTGGGGCAAACGCATACCTTTGCTCATCCCACGGTCCTAGGTACAACGGACTTTCTGCCAAGCATGGGCCACGTAGTCCAAAACCTTCAACTACAGTCCATCCCACCATCCCCAAGCAAAACCCGCTGACCCTGCCCGACAGAGAAAACCCCGCCCGGTACTATGGGTAGAAACTACAAGGAGATGAGAAAGCGGGCCTGAAAGCCATAAACCAAAAACCCCGCGAGAGCCTAGCCTAAAAGGAAAAACATCCCCAACCGACAGTAGACACAACCAACCAAGAAAAGCAAACCCACGCCTCCAAATCAAACAACCTATAAGCTAAACCGTAGTAAAACGCCATAGGGCACAGCTCCCGAAGGAATAGGGACTGCTGAATGATGGGTCTCGGGGAAACAACGAGGGGAGGTAACTCCCGGGGGCATACAGCACGGCCAGCCGAGGCTCAGGAAGGGGGATCGAGTTCTAGAGGATACCGCCTAAAGAAGGAAGGCCCGTGGCAGACGGAGGAAGATCCGGCTGGCTATCTCGGGAAACAGGACCCGGAAAGAAGGTTGAAACATGCGCCCCTAGTCTGAGGACATCACAAGGGAGCAGAGGTCTGGGGGTGGGCGTAGAGCCACAAGCAGTAGGGTGCCAGCCGATCCACACATCGGGGAGGCGGAGGGCGGAGGGCTTAACCGACACGAGAAGTGCGAGGAAGGCTGACGGAAACCGTGTCACAATGTTTCGAAAAGTCCGACCGTACCAGCAGAGCACAGAGGAGGTAGTGCAATACCAGAGAGCAGTGCCACCGGGAACAGCTACTTTACCGATCGACCGAGACGAAAAACCGACCTTTGACAAGTGAGGGGTTGCGGCCTGTGGGAGGCTGCCTAACTGAGCCCGGAGAAGAGGGGGTGAAGGCGAACTCAACCAACCACTAGGAACAAGCTTGCCAGGCCTGACCATCAGAAGGGAAAGGAAGAGGGAGGGGAGATAGCTTCACTCAGACAGAGGCAGTGTGGCGTGTCTGAGGAGAGAGGGGTGGATGGAAGTGACGCTGATTTCTCGTGGTGTTGAGATTTCAATCGCCGGAGGTGTAGCGGAGACGGAGGATGCTAACTACTGTGACCGTTTTTTCTTTTTTTCTTTCTTTTTTTCTTTTTTTGTTTTTTTTCTTTTTTTTGTAAATCAAGTGCGTTTGTTTTATTAAGGTACAAAGACAGCATGCATCTTTAACGATATGGCCGACAAAAACCCTGCCCTCCTCACCCCAAGAAACATCCAAATCCCCAAGTCCCTCTGCTATGGGACCAACCGCATATCTCGCCTATCGCCCAACCAAATCCTACGAATATATACGTACACCCGAAGGAAGTAGAAAGGAAAGAAACAAGCAGGAAGGAGAGGAGAACCCTTAGTGACATCTACAGAGTATAAGAACAAAGGAGATGAATGAACCCCTGACAAAGGAAATTTACCTCTGATAAGTGACGCGTAGCAGCCTGAGCTAGGAAGTGAGAGTATGGACCTGCACACCGGAGCGGTGCAGGGGGATGAAGCGGTGCCTGATGGCAGCATAGAACGGTGTATGGAGGCGACTCTGGTGAGGGGTCGTCGGAAGGTGTGCCAAGGGGGCATTAGGGACGGCCAGGAGGACGGGCATAAGCGAGGCGGGCTTTGGTATAGCGACCGAAGATCGACCACGGGGCGGAAGCAGTAAGGTGCCAGCTGAGAGGGGTGGCAAGAGAGGGGATGGGAGTAGCAGTAACCGAGCAACGGGACGAAAAGCCAAGAAGGTAGAGGAAGGGAGATAGGAGGAGGAAGGACTTCCGAACACTGGAGATGACCGACTAGAGTAACCGTGGCCGATGCTTTTCCGAATGCGAAACGAAAGCGAGGTGCGGAAGTTACTGACCGAAGTGTTCCCCGACAGGACCACACAACCGAGACGGAAAGGTACTTCGCAAGGGGCTTAGAAAGCTCTGCGCCGACCGTGAGCGAAGAGGACAGAATGCCGACCGTGCAAAACCTAAGCGAGGTGCAAAGGAAGTGCGGGCTAAGAGGGAGAACTGAACTTCATGAGCTGGAGTCAACGATGAACAGGAAGAAGAACCCTGTGGAGGAGGGGGTAGACCCCAGAGGGAGAGGAGGGGTTGTAGCATCGATCCCCTAGGCAAAAGCCATCAAGGGGGAGGAGAGGGGGTGGTGGTGGAACCCACGATGATTTCCCTGGTGTTGAGATTTCAATCGCCGGAGGTGTAGGGGAGATGGTTTGTGCTAACTACTGTGACCTTTCTTTTTTTCTTTTTTTTTCTTTTTTAATCTCGCTTATTTATTGTTTCTATCGGGGCAAAATGCACAAATGTGCTCATCCCATGGTGTTAGGTACAAGGGTGCTCGGCTGGAACGTAAGCCATGTGGACCAAAACCTCCAACTACAGTCCTTCCCGCTATCTCCAAGCTAGAACCCTCTGACCCTGCCCAACAAAGAAAGAATAAATCCCCCGCCCGGTACTATGGGTAGAAACTACAAGGAGATGAGACCACGGGCCTCAAAGCCACGAACCAATAACCCCTGTGAAAGCCTAGCCTAAAAGAAAAACATCCCCAACCGACAGTTGACACAACCAACCAAGAAAAGCAAACCCACTCCCCCAAGTCAAACCACCTATAAGCTAAACAGTAGTAAACCCCACCTGGCCCAGCTCCCGAAGGAATAGGGACTCCTGAATATAGGTCACTGGAACACACTAAGGGGAGATAACTCCCGGGGGCATATAGCCCCACCAGCGGAGGCTCAGGAAGAGCGACCGAGTTCGAGAGGATGCCTCCTAAAGATGGAAGGCTCGTGGCAGTCGGTGGAAGATCCCGTCAGCTATTTTGGGAAACACGACCTGGAAAGAAGGTTTAAAGATGCGCCCCTAGTCCGAGGACATCAGAAGGGGGCAGAGGTCTGAAGGTGGGCGTAGAGCCGCGAGCAGTAGGGTGCCAGCCGATCCACACATCGGGGTGGCGGAGGGCGGAGGGCTTAACCGACACGAGAAGTGCGAGGAAACCTGACGGAAACCGTGTCACAATGTTTCGAAAAGTCCGACCGTACCAGCAGAGCACAAAGGTGATAGTGCAATACCAGAGAGCAGTGCCACCGGGGACAGCTACTTTACCGATCGACCGAGACTAAGAACCGACCGTTGCCGCATGAGGGGTTGCCGACCATGGAGGGCTACCTAAGCGAGCCTGGAGAAGAGGGGGTGAAGGCGAACTCCACCAACCACTAGGAACAAGCTTGCCAGGCTTGACCATCAGAAGGGAAAGGAAGAGGGAGGGGAGATGGCTTCACCCAGACAGAGGCAATGTGGCGTGTCTGAGGAGAGGGGGTGGATGGAAGTAACGATGATTTCTCGTGGTGTTGAGATTTCAATCGCCGGATGTGTAGCGGAGACGGAGGATGCTAACTACTGTTACCGTTTTTTCTTTCTTTTTTTCTTTTTTTAAATCATATGCATTTGTTTAAGGTACAAAGACAGCATTCAGCTTTAACGCTATGGCCAACAAAAACTGTACCCTCCTCACCCCAGGAAACATCCAAACCCCCAAGTCCCTCTGGTATGAGACCAACCGCACATCTCGCCTATTGCCCAAGCAAATCCTACGAACATACACGTACACCCGAAGGAAGTAGAAAGGAAAGAAGCAAGCAGGAAGGAGAGGAGAACCCTTAGCGACATCTACTACAGAAAGTCTAAAAACATAAGGAATGAATGAACCCCTGTCAAAGGAAGATTTACGTCTGATAAATGACGTGGATCAGCCTGAGCTAGGAAGTGAGAGTATGGACCTGCACACCGGAGCGGTGCCGGGGGACGAAGCGGTGCCCGATGGCAGCATAGAACGGTGTATGGAGGCGACGCTGGTGAGCGGTCGCCGGAGGGTGTGCCAAAGCGGCATTAGCGACGGCCAGAAGGACGGGCGTAACCGAGGCGGGTTTTTGTATAGCGACCGAAAGATCGACCGCGGGTGGGAAGCAGTAAGGTGCCAGCTTAGATGATGGGAGGAGGAGGGGTGGATGTAGCTGTAACCGAGCAACGGGACGAAGACCAACAGGGTGGAGAGAGGAGGTTGTATTGAGGAAGGCAGTCCAAACACTTGAGACGACAGACTAGAGTAACCACGGCCGATGCTTTTCCGAATGCGAAACGGGGATGAAGTGCTGAAGTTACTAACCGAAGTGTTCCCCGACAGGACCACATAACCGAGACGGAAAGGTACTTCGCAAAGGGTTTGGAAAGCTCAGCGCCGACCGTGAGCGAAGGGGGTAAAAAGCCGACCGTGCAAAACCTAAGCGAGGTGCACAGCAAGTGCGGGGTAAGGGGGAGAACTGAACTTCATGAGCGGGAGTCAACGAAGAACGAGAACAAGAACCCCGTGGAGGAGGGGGTAGACCCCTGAGGGAGAGGGGGGGTTGTAGCATCGCTCCCCTAGGCAGAAGCCATCAAGGGGGAGGAGAGGGGGTGGTGGTGGAATCCCACGATGATTTCCCTGGTGTTGAGATTTCAATCGCCGGAGGTGTAGGGGAGATGGTTCATGGTAACTACCGTGACCGAGTCTCCTCCTTATATAGACTCTTCACGCCAACAACCCTAACCCTGGTGACTCATAACTCCAGTCACGCAGTCCTATGACTCATAACGAGTCGTACCTAAAATCAATCAGATAACTTGTATGAGTCACTGCGCAACCTACCCTAAACCAATCATAAAACATAAAACCAGTCAGGTGCACAAAGTGCGTTACCTGAGTGAAACTCGTCACTCATAATGTGAGTCATAGAAACATCAACCAATTATAACATAACCATGACACGCATGTACGTGTTATGTGCGAACTATGAGTCAACTGACTGCATAGCGCGAAACATAAACATACCTTATGACTAATAACCATTCGTCATGTAAAATCTGCCTTGCTTAGTCACGATTTGTGACCTGATATTGGAATACCTAGTTATGATGATTGGGAGGAATTAGAGATCGGGGTGGATGAGGAAGACGATGAAGGATGGGAATATGAACACCGGGACTGACATCCTCGCCATCATGAACAATCACTCGGCTTGTGTTATAATAAAATTTGATATTTGCCACCCCAATTTTGCCACAACTTCCCTTAAGTGAGCACTAGTGCGATTCCGATTCATATGAGAAGTTACGGTATTTCCTAGTATATTTCATAACTCTACCATGTATTCTTTTACTTAGTTTGTCTTTCAGCTCTACCTGTCCACCCCTTATATTACTCCAGCTAAGACATATATTATTGTGTTTTATTGTTTATTTCAGGGTTATATCAGGGGATTTAACATGTGGTTTCTTATCAGGTGTTCAGGATCTTACAGTTGTTTATGCATCTCTTTTACACCATTGCTGGTCATGATATTTCTAATAATCACACTTATGTCCCCTACATTGTTTTCCCTATATTTCTCTCGCATATATAGGTGCCCACTTTTGTATAAATATAGTTGCTACTGTCCACCTCGCTTAGAAGAATAAGAACCAGAACTCCTTCTGTCCTGTCCTGAGTTGGATATTATCATTCACCAATAGACTAGCCAATCCCTAAATTGGAGTTAATGACTATCACAATCCATTCAATCACATTTATTTGAGAAAGGACCTCCAAAGTTGATAACTTTTCTTTGCATAAAATCGTAGGGGCCAAGCTCACCCACCGAAATTTCTACATTTTGACAAGAGGGACAGGCCTGATACATTACAAATTGTGCAACACTGAAATAGCTACACGATGGAATAATGACAAGAGAAAGGACGGAAAGCCAGAGGAGGGTATTATACTTCATAGTAACCCGGCTACAGTAATGAGATGCCAAGGTGTCCTTGCCACGGACAGAACTGTACTGTATCTCGATGAAACTTTAAGTGTCCGGTGGTTTCCTGGCTACTCGTGTATAGATACGAATGTCGAAAACATCAACTAAAGGTCCCTCAAGGCATCATGTTCAAAGAGTAGACCTTCAAATCTGTTTCACATGATTGTCTAGCCGTCCTTTTTGTGGCCGCTTCCCACTGGCTTACCCCGATTTTCAACATTGTTTCCAGCATACATTCACAGACAATAACTTTGAATAGCTTCAGTAATCCCAAGCAGACAGTCCAGAGCGTGGTTCAGACCATGGGTGGGCGGTTGGGCTGTGGTTTCAAAAAGCCTACATGAACCCCGCGGGAGTTATGGATGGCCGGCAGAGCCAGAGGGTTCCTTGGCAACCGCGAAGTTAAATCTCGAAGAAACCTAGGCCAAAGCCGCCTTGTCATTCAAATTTCGATTTGAGCAGCATGGCCCGAAGATCTCCAGGCAGCATCCTGATATCCTGGGATGGCCCGTCAGCTTTTCATCGCTAATCGCTCTGAATTAAGAATAAAACAACCAGCCTGCAGCCCTCTAGGTTTTGCTTATATATGAAAAAATCAATATCATCCACCGATCAACAACCAGGATCTTCACATCCATGCTACACCTAACTTACTTGGTCCTACTTCGAGTCTCTTCGGATAATTCTTTTGAACAACTATTCTGCCACCTCTAGTAGATTTATTGCGGAAATAGAGCGCTACTGTATTGTGCCTCAGCAAAAGTAACAGAACATTTGGCACTACAACTTTCCACCACCCTCTCACCTTTCACCCCAAGGACATGATACTCCTACCATCAGAAAGTTTTTCAATAAAGCAGGTGGATGACACAAGAGGTGTTAATTAGGATTCTATATATATTGGCTCTTTTTTAAAAAAAGATAATTGGTATCATAGTGGTTTAGGCCAGTTGTTGGGTTGGGTGATGACAAAGAAGCGCGAGCGGTCGCATCGTAATGTTCGGTTACTTTTGCAACGGGACAATTGTTGTTATGAGTGTTGGAAATGTTTCGGTGCTGCTCACCATACTAACCACCAGGCAAGCACTTAAGCCACCAGTCATGCGCTTACCCCATCGGCCCGGCACCTATCCTACTCCGTTATCCTTCAGACAAAGAGGATAGGCTCTCCGGGAGCAAGTTTCTTTGAGGCTGCTCAGCATATATTGATATCGTTCGACAAACCTCCCGGTATACGGCAGCGATCGGTGAGGAGGACGACATATGCGAGTCAGCTACGGAGCCTGAAGAGTTTTCTTTGTTCTTTCCTTTGTTAGTATGATTGATGTTCTTTACCTGAGGGATAGGGAGACCTGCGTAGAAGCGCGGAAGGGGGCACAGAAGAGCGGGAGCGAGTGTGGAAGATAGGGGCACTCGCATGGAACCGGTGGTATGCGTGGAACGACGTAGATTGTTGTGGCGATTGATGAAAGAGTGGAACTCGAAGGATGGAAGGAAGGCTTTATTGTTTTCCTATATACTCCTGTTTTCGCCGTTAGTTTAGTTAGTTGAGCATCGTGAGATAAGAGTGTGTTAGTGAAAAGTTTTTCTTCCCCGTTGTTTGTGTGCGATCGTGTTACCTTGTGCCTTGGCATTAGTTGTTTTCATTTCACCACCCGTCACTCGGCGCCGTATCGCTATTCCACCATTATTCGACATAGCTGTTTTTTAATAATGAGAACTGGATAAGAGCAGAACGGACTGGCTAGATGAAGAAGGACGAAGAAGTCAAAGAGGGAACGTGTATATTGATAGCTGGAATCCCATAGTTGTTAGGGTATGATAGTTAGTTTGGGGTACGACCGGTTTAGGGTCGTGACTGCCACTTGGGGGTTTTTCCCGTTGTGTGGGTTTTTCCTGTTTTGTGTGTTTGTGCGCTCTCTTCTGTATTTAGTCTGAGCTACCAGTAGAGAGCTTCCTGTATCGTACATCAAACATCCACATCGTTATCATCACATAGCGGAACCACCACCTACGTGCTTTTATCCGTGCTTCGCGCCGTTACCTACGCTACCCCAGTTATCATTGGGTTGTGAGCGAGCTGCCATCAGAGTGTCGCTATCAGGTTATGAGCCCGGCCTAACAAGTCCGGAAAAAGCTAGGAAAATTTTT
>Ga0307509_10012532_pt1 | contig 10136 bp, 10 predicted proteins | sample 10_EM_MG_FD_202245 | JGI IMG/M metagenome (GOLD analysis project Ga0307509, IMG submission 202245) | Populus trichocarpa ectomycorrhiza microbial communities from riparian zone in the Pacific Northwest, United States - 10_EM | ecosystem: Host-associated > Plants > Roots > Unclassified | place...
GCGGTTTTGGAAGGCCGGACTCGAACTATCCGGCCGCCATCGGCGTAGCGTCCGGGGTCCAAACCACGCCTCTTCTTAGAATGAATAACGACTCTACGTAAGTAAAACGACACAGATAACGACAGACGGACGCGCCTGGCATGTACTGATCCATACCGATATTTTTAGTTCCGCAGGAGCGGTCACCCAACTCTACGGCATTTCACACTCGTACCACTCCTCTCCAACTCTCTTCAGGGTGATCCAAGCATCCTTGCACGAAGCTTGGGCCAACCCGACTTCTGAAATTACCGTTCAGCAACTCGCGGCCGTCGTCCCCGCTTTACCCCTCCCCCGGAGTCATCCAATCTAATCACTACTTCATCCCCAACGCCGCCGGGACCGGTATTTCCCCGTCTGGGATCCCAGGAGTTCCAGGGACAGGAGAACGCGATTTTCATCGGAATGGGTGTCGGATCGGTCGTCCCGCCTGTTGATCCTCCCAATAACATCAACCTCCCACTTCTGTGAGCCCACTTTTACTCTTCTATTTGGAGAACGTAGATGGCTGACGTTGTCCCTCGCAGTTCGCTCACGATCAGCCCCAGGGTACCAGCGTCGAACACGCCTCCCGACGCTGGTTCCTCGGGGGGTCACTCTGGTAATCCACATCGTGTCAGTGTGGAATACCAGGTTCTAGATGGGGGGGAAGAAGGGCTCATGGTTCTGCGATCCAGGGGCAGCTTTTGCCATTGCCTCCAATGTCATATCCGTGATGCATTGTGTCCTGTAGCTACCGTCGAAGTGGCCGATCAGCGGGACTCACTTCGATCCACCCTCGGCTATCACCTGGCGACGCTTCCCCCCTCTCTCTGTTCAACGTTGCATGGCGAAACAACCCGCACCTCCCAAGACATCACAACGAGCGATATCTCGAGTCCGCACAAGTTGACCGCTCCCGAGGCCTCCCCGGCTCGAGCCGGGTTGAACGCGTTGGTCGAATCGTGGATGTGGGTCTGTGGGCCTTTGTTGGTGGTGAATTTTGAAATAGGTCGAGACATTGCTTGAGCCGAAATCCGACGATGCCTCATGCCAAATCCTCGAATGAAGTACGTGCCGCTTCCCCCTCACGTCCCTCGCACACACTTCAACCAACCGATTCCGCTTCTTCCAATCCCACCCAGTGAGCCGAATGTCAACTCGAGTCGACACCCGCGAAGCTTTGATCAAAGACATCATCAACGTCGAGCTTCCACAACCTCCCCTAGGCACCATCCCCAAATTACCCTCCTCCTCGGGATCGTCTGGATCAATCCCTTTGGTTCAGCGGAGTCCCATTGATCACTGATTGTGTGCTGCCCAAGTGGCGAAGGACTGTTGTGGCCTGTGTTTCGGGGGAAGGCGTGTATGTATTCCACTTCAGTGGGCGGGTTCCCGCATGCGCTCGGCGAGCGGTCTGACCCTCAAGCCTGTTCCGTCCACTGGCGAGCGCCCACTTCCTCGGATGTATCACTACCGTTTTTTCTGTCGTGGTGTTTAAGCGGTGAAGCTATGTACTACAACATGAATTGCAGGGGATTCCCCTATTGTTCCCCCCTTGACCCCTCGACTCAGGGTCGTGCTTGAGGTCCAGAGACCGCTGAGAATGGCCTCCGTTGCCGTTGGGGTGACGGTCCACCCCCGCCTATCAGTGTTAGCACCATGTCACCAAACAGGTTGAGCCGTTGTCCCTTCGGTAGGGCCAAAGCACACAACAGAACCGACTGACCTCCCAAAATCCCTTTCATGGCCAAGACCGCAGCTCAGAACCTGTATGTCCCGCAAGACCTCACCCAATACTCCCTCGTGAGCTTGTTCTCAACCTCCTGCACCCGTGAGTTCGGAACAAAATCTACATACAACAACTTCATCCCCGGATTTGACCAAGGTGTTTGAGGCTGTAGATATGAAGGACAGTGGGTAATCTTGAAGTGGGTTCCCATATTCTTTAATCCTGTGCAATAATGGGGTGGCAGGCAATTCCCAACCTTGGTAGAGCAATCACCAGGTGCCCCACATCATCACTAATAATGGAGATGTTTAAATGTTCACACAAACCATTCCACATTGAAGATCTCAACATGGTTGATAGTTAGAGGGATCTGAAGACCTGGGTAATAAACATGAGCCTGAGAAGCCTGCCCTTTGTGGTGGTCTATGGAGGATTGTGGTTCTTTGTAGCTTTAGACAGTGATCCGTCCAAAGCCTGTCCTCCTCAGACTGAGTAACTTGAGGGAAGGAAAGGGGAAAATAACATAACCCAGAACACATGCTGGGTGGGGATCATTACCCATAGTACAGATGCCCAGCGGTCCAAGATGAATAGCCCAGAAATCACAGGGAGCCTACAACATGTTTAATAATAATAAAAGAAACATCCTGTGAAGAAATTGAGGAATTAGATGAACAATGAGCAGTGGGATAAAAAGGCATGGAATGATACACAGACAGAGACCAATTAGTGTAGGGGGTAGCCTTGGGGAATGGATGGGAATGAGAAGTGGAGCAAGAATGCCAGGTTTGGGAACAGGTTATTTATCTGGTGATAGGGTAGAAGGTCTGGAAAAGTTTGTGTTGAATAAGTACATAGGATGGTATTGAGGTCATCATTTAGGACCACACACTAAGAATAGAAAATTAATACAGGTTGGAAACAGGATTGTTTCCAGGGACTCACCAATGAATTTGATTTACTGAATATAACTAGCTTTTTCAGTTTTCTTCAAGCTTCTGGAGGAGCTCTCTGCAGACCTCTTGTTCCCTTTCCCTTGTAGCCCCGAGCCTCTCAAATATACCAGCAGCAGACAAAACCTCTGACTTTGCCTCACTGAGCCTACTTTCTTCATACCAGAACTCGGCCTGCTTCAACATTGCACGGCCCAGTAAGTATGGGTCATTGCCTGTATGCAATTTTGCACGTTCAATGTGAACATGTGCATTGTTGAACCTGCCTTGGTGGGAAAACAGTTCTGCCAGGTCAAAAAGGATCCAAAATAGTACAGAATCCCAGTTGGAAGTTGCAATTCCAAGTGCTGTCTCAAAGTGGTTGATGGCCTTCTCTACCTCCCCCTTGGAGCGATATATCCTGCCAAGGAGACGGTGACCTTTACAGACCCCAAATTGTTCACCTTTGGCCAGACGGAGATCAATTGATTTGGATATAGCCTCTTCCGCAGCATCAAGTTTGTTGTCCGAGAACAACAGCCCAGCAAGCATCCGCAAGGCATCTGCCTGCCCCGAGGTGTGATTAAGCCGTTCATACATTCTTACTGATTCTTCAGCCTGCTGTATCCCTTCAGTGGAGAAACCTAGAATGTAGTTTGCCCCAGCCAGGAGCTTTAGTGCTCTAGCAACCAACAAATTATCCCCCTTCCCTCTCCTGAGCTCCAAGATGTAGACAAGGAGCTGTTTCTCCTCTACACGATTTCCAATTAAACGAAAAAGTCGTGAGAGCTCATATAAACATTTCGGCTTGGATGTGTGGTTATTAGGAAGGCCTTTGAGCTTTGGCCCCAGCATGACAAGCCGTGGTTTGTGCCAGCAGAGGTGCCGCATGAAAAAAGCACAGGTATCCCAGACATCAACTGAGTCTGCATTGGTAGATGTGAAGACATCAAGCAAGTGCTCAACATTCACATCCTCTGACACTACCCATTTTGCTTCTTCAAAGCCAGGCCAACCAGGATTTACATCAACTGACAATCGGCTGAAGTAACATTCCTTGATTGCATGGAGGAGTGGGGATGATCTTGGATCCTTGGGACAAAGATAGTCTTGCAGTGGTGCCAGCATTGTGATGAAACCACTGGTTCGATATGTTAGGGAAAGGACACATAATTTGTCAACAATGCTTTGCCTATTTGAGATGGTGGAGAATAGCCACCCAAGGTTGTTCTCATCAACACCTTGAGGGAAGAAAGCAATGACACCAAGGAAGTCACGGGCATTGGGGCCAAGTTCATGGAATGTTGGGGAGGTGAGGGATAGCTCAATAGTGGCAGCAAGGCTCTCATTGAAGTCTGTCTGAAGAACCTGTGTGCGATGCTCATCCCACTCCTTGGCCAGGCGATCATGATCCCACACATTGTGAGATGCAGTAGTGGCAAGTAAGGTGATTGAGAGGGCATGGAAGTCCAACCGCTCAAGAAGGTTTCTAATGACATCAGACTGAGTGCCATTATCATAGATGCTGTAGAAGATTTCACATGCTGCTTCAACTGACAATGTTGGGATGATTGGTCGCTTGCATAGTCGGGGGACAGTTGTGATACGGGAGGTGATGCAAAGACATATAGTCTTGATCTGACTCAGCTCCTCCACTACAGGATATATCTCCTGACCACCTGTTCCCTTTGGATCAAGAATAGACTCAGCATTGTCAAGGACTATGAGCATCTCCCTTGAGGATAGGAAGGGTCGTAGGGGGGCTAGGTCCTCTGGATTCTCAACGCCTGCACCAATGACATGGGAGAGTCGGCGGAGGAAGTGAGGCAGTGTTGATGGAAACTTGTCACAACGAATGAACCAGCAGTTCCCACCAAACTGTTTCATAATGTGATCATTGTGGAGGAGAGCCAAGGCAATGGATGTCTTGCCAATTCCACCAGCACCAATGAGAGCAATGGGTGCGAGGTTTTCAGCAAGGCCAACAATCTTCTTGATCAGCTCATCACGTCCAAAACAGGGTGGTGGTGGGGGAGGGAGTTCTCCAGGAGGGACACTGGAGGTACATGTAAGGATGTGGGCCACATGGTGTCTAAGATCACTGACCTGGCTTGAGTCTAGGGGGTGGTGAGTGCTCTATTGCTGGTGAACAGAAAGCTGCACTTACTGAATGATGTTGGCTGTTGGTCTCTCCCTGGCTTTGCAACATATTGTGATAAATGTTGGAGACAATGGTGTGGGTGTTGGAAACAACAGTGTGTGTGTTCACAACATCACATTGAATAGTGGAAGTGTTTGCATTTGTGTTGATTGTAACTTCAGCCTGGGAGTGAACAGTCAGCAATAGCCATATAAAAACAACAGAACACACATTAAAAACACCAAGAATCCTAATGAGATCCAACTTCCAGGAGGCAATCATCTCTTTATCATTCTTCGCATGGAAGAGTCTATATGCTCTATTTCGTTTCCCCTTCTTGGCAACCCGCTCCTCGATCTCCCCTACAGCCCTACGATTTAGAGCGTGGTAAGTAGAGCGTGGGTGATGTCCGTCACCGGTTGGACTCACTTCGTCAACTGTTCAATCGCCTCGCGGAGGGACCCGCTGAGCTCGTCCGCCCGTCTTCCCTTCATCCCCCGATAAAGGGCTTGAAGTACATCGGCACAGGCCAGTCCGAGCTCAACAAAGTCAGTTTTGTTGAGCATTGAATCCTGTATACGTTAAGACGGGGTTGACCAAGGCGGATGAGAAGGAAACCCACTCTGATCATGGTGAGGATAATGCTGACAGAGGCGAAAGCAGCCTTGGCTGGCGTCCCATCCATTGCGTCCTTCAAGACGTTCATAGCATCGATAGCCACATTCAACGAGGAGAGAGCAACATCCGGACGTTTCTGTGGCTGGGTCTTTGGATCCATCGTCGAAACTCGTGGTAGCTGCAAGAAAAGGGCGTGGCGCGCGGGCTGTGCGAGAGGGCCCGAGCTGCGATGGCGAGATAGGCAACCGGTCCGTCGATCCGCCGTGACTGACGCCCATGTACTACTACACAACGCCATTTGGTGAAAAGGATTATTAGCACGCGATTAGACGATCTTCTGGGGATTTCGTTGCAGACTTGCGAATGGACCGAGTGGCTACTTGGGTAACTCGAAGCCAATTCCGATGATATATCTTCTCAAATCTTCGAACAAGGCACCCCAGTACTTCCTTCTCGACCTACTTCGAACTAGCTAATTCCTCCTCCCAGGAAGACCCCCATATATGTCCCTTCGACGGGTGGACTCTCGCATAGGCTCGGTTAGTGGTACGACCCTTAAGTCCCCCCACCGACGAGATCCTCGGATGTATCACTGCCATTTGTTCTGTCGTGGCTTTGAATTGGAAAGGCAAGGCTATGTACTACGAGGGAAATAAAAAAGAGTCCTTCCCTCACGACCTCCCCATTAAGACCTCAATCCAGAGTCGCGCCTGAGGCAGGCCCAGAGGCAGGTGAGAGTACCCTCCGTTGTTGCTGAGGTGCCGGTCCACCTCCGCCCATCAACGCCGACATCATGTCACCGAACGGATTGGGCTGTTGTCCCTTCGGTGGGGGCAAAGCAAAGAAAAGCTCTCCGATCTCATTCAGAACCTAGAAACCCGGGGTCCATCATCTCGTCGCCCAACACAGGTCAACGACGGAACCGACCGACCTTACGAATCTCTTTCGTGGCCAGAACCCCACTCCTGGATTGATACGTTCCGCAAAACCTGACCCAAGACTCCCTCATGAGCTTGCTCTTGTCCCCCTGCGCCCGTTGGCATAATCGGACAGTCACTTGGGCAAAGTTCAAGACCGGATCTGACGTGACGACGATTTCATCTCCGGATCCGATCGAGAGGGAGTTTGAGCCTGCAGATGTGAAGGAGGGGTACTTTGAGGTGAAGGAAGACGTGAAGTGCTTGACGAACGTTCGGGCGGCGAGGATATTTCCGTTTTGGAGGTACCTAAAGTTCGAGAAGCTGAGCGGATTCGATGTTTTGAGGAGTACGAACAAGGGACATACGGGAGTACACCGTGAAGAGCGAAATGACCTGGATTCGTCCCAGAAGACCAATCTACCATCATCTCGGCCAAAACCCTCGCGCTATCCCGTTTCCCAGCGGCCAAGAGGTGAGGTTCGGCCTCCACGAATGCGCCCTCTGGTATTCCCGAATTGACGAGTTAGCGCTCAGCCACCATAACTCAACGTGGTTCCGGCGGCAGTACCTTTGTAGAGTAATTCCCCGACGTAGTGTTGGAGATCTGGGTCTCCGGTTGGCCAGGGACCTCTCCTCGCTGTCCATCTGAGAGGTGGAAGCGTCGAGAGTGGGGTTGGAAGCGAGGTCGTCGTCGGAGGGTCGGAATAAAGGAGATTAGATAGGGAACACGGTGTTGGCCAGTGACCTACGCTATGGATCTGTCGATTATCGTTTTCCTCCACGTTCCACTTTGCCCGGTCAGAGCGATGAGTTGGGTGAGGCGTCCTAAAGCAGGAAACAATACGCATCCAAAAAAACCCAGCTCGATCAAGCAAACTGGTCGAAAGGAGACAGGAAAAACGCACCCCTGGATTCCTCATTAATCTCTTCGCCCTTACTATCATATACCTCCAGCAAGAACGTCGTAAGATCCGTTCCGCTACCTTGTTGACCGACCTTCAGCAGTTCCCTAGCGCTTTGGAACAAAACCTGAATCGCCGTATCGAATTGCCCCGATTTCGAGTATCGGGATGCGAAGGTTCGAGCTTTCTGGTGAGCTTCGTAGGGTTGCCCTGAGGCGATCTGGGGTAGGATCGCGTTGAGCGCTCGAGTCACGGATGCGGAGGATGCCATCGAGTTCGCCGGAACGTGGTGGTGGAGACGGTGATAGGTCCGTGCTGTGGAGTTCAGCGAAGGGTTCGGCGAGAGCTTATGTGGATGATCGAGATTGTCTTGGCAAGTTTGGAGGACGGCGTGAGATACGAGATTGGGCATGCTACGGGATGCTATACGATAACCAAATCTCTTCTGTCCTCTGGTCCCCACCCAACCAAGGGCTCACGAACCTCGCCACACCCGTCTTAGCCCCCCATCCTAACAAGATAATGAGAGTCGTAAACGAGGGATGGCAATCGAGCACAACTGTAAGAGATAGAAAGGATCAGCATCCAGACACATAGCACACGCGAAAATGCGTTCGAAAAGATACACACCTCTTAACCCAAAGCCGGCAGCCATCCCCCCCAAAATGTTCCTGATCACCCATTCCTTATCCAGCTTATCGTCGTCTAATATCTCGAGGGCCGAATTGATAACCGGGTGGGCGAGGATCGTGCCTTTCGCTCTCTCGGTAAATATCTGAGTGGAGTTCGTCGTAGAGGGTTTCCATATCGAGAGAAGGAAGAGGAGAAAAAGCTTGCTCAGGGAGGAGTAGAGTAACGTCAATGGGACGTGAGAAAACCTAACGGGCGTCCCTCAGCATGGTTCAAGAACTAGTCGGTGAACACCCACCTAAACTGCTGTCGGATACCTGAAGGAGGGGTGGGTGTTTTCTTGCGGACGTTGTACCAGTCGAGGCAGCCCAATGTAACATAACATCCGAGGGTCACTCCGCCGTGGAAAGCGAGCGTCTCTGCGCAAACAAACCCGATTAATATGGGCGAACCGAGGAAAATACGGATGAACCAACCGACGATGCACCCGACAAAGACACGAAGACAGAGTTCGGTTTCGACTTGAGACCAAGGTATCCCCTCCGCTTCACGTCCGAACACGTCCCTATCGATATCTTGACCGCGTCGTTAACTCCCCGGAGCTCTGGTTCAACAGGAGGTGTTACTTAGGTGAGTCCATCTGATAACTGGTCGAAAGCATCAGCCTGGTTGTCCTTCCGAAATGCATGGAGAGTGGGATACTCACAAGCATCAACCCAGATCAACGTTGCGCCGAGTCTCATAACCAGCTTCCATCTTGCCTGTGCCTACACGGTTATTTGACGGGACCGGTAAGGGAAAGGGTCTTACAACAGTCTTGTCGCGTTCGGTCAACTTCTGCTGTCCTTTAATATCCTCTTCCTTCTCTCGCGGTAACGAACTCTTGGTCCCGATAGCGTCATAGACCATCCTTGCCCCAGTGCCACGGTTGAAGAGCAAGTGTCTGTAAACGTCTCTCTTGAGAAGAATCAGATCCAAGAGTAACGTTGTCGTGTCATGTTGAACGTGCGGATCGGCGAATTCTTTACAGGACGGCTAGAGACCCAGAAGTTCAGTGTGGGTTCGGTTGCGGGCGCGTAATGTAGTGTTTACGCATTGTTCTAGCCTGAAGTTGTAGGCGGATTGATAGACCGTGTAGAGGTATGGTGTTGGGTGACCGCAGTGGATACAGATGGGCATGATCGACAACATTCGCACGACTCGCTCAACCCCCCAGGGAAAAATGTCCACAAAAACCCTTGCCCCAATGCAGAGTAGGCAATCGATGTTATTACGGTACGGGAGAGAGATTATTACCCCACGTCCTAATCGTATTATCTAGAAAATGAAAGGAATAATAATCTTCCTGTTGCGAGGGTAATCACTCCCAAACTCCTTCTTGTACTTCCTATGTTTCTCCACGGCCCATTTTACCATCGTAACCACGCTCACCGTGAGGAATAGAATGCCTGCTCGAACGGTTCATCAGGGTACGCATGCGTGGGAGAAAGTTTCTTACAAGTCCAGCTTCCCGTCATGATGGAGAAAGCGACCCAACCAAGGAGCTCGAAGAAGTAGTTGGGAAGCGACACCCAATCAAAGCCGTATCCATAAGGAATGGCACGCTTGCGGCTTCCCTCCGGTCGCAAAGACCGGAGGTTTAGGTGTGTGAGGAAGTTGGAGTACTCAGCGAACTGGAAAAGAGGTCAGCCATTGCCAGTAGAGGCTTGGAGATGGATGGGAATAAACGAACCAGCCACACCGCGACACAGCCCCAAAGGAAGGTCGTATTCTCGTATATCGTCCCTTTCATGGTTTGTGATGTCGCAGAGTACCCAGGTCGGTAAACGTCAATGGCCAAAAAGAGACCGGCGAGGATGTGGTAGTGCGCAGAGCTGGAACGAATGGGTGTTCAGAGATGCTCCGGGGCCGCCTAGAACCACACTCACTTCCTGAATATGTACAAGGCAGGCATCGTTCCGTGCGAGAACCGGTGAAGGCTAGGGAAACCCTCAGCCACCGGCCGGTTGTAAGGAAGCTGTGAACTCACAAAAGTGTCTCCAGCTCACGCTTCAAGAAGTGCAGCATCACGAGAGCGTAAGCGAGCCTTTCGTGAATAGTGAGACGTGGACGGATGAGAGTGGTCGGCATTCCTTACTTCTGCACTTCGCTGTGTTCGACTGGTTGGCCATAGAAGACTTGAGGGAGCCAGTAGAAGATCGGGTGCAGAATGAGGGGTCCAATCTATACCCATTGAAATGTTAG